>Ga0065721_10053146_pt1 | contig 10428 bp, 14 predicted proteins | sample Mesricmetagenome_FD_59108 | JGI IMG/M metagenome (GOLD analysis project Ga0065721, IMG submission 59108) | Mesophilic microbial community from rice straw/compost enrichment Sample: eDNA_1 v2 (version 2) | ecosystem: Engineered > Solid waste > Grass > Composting > Bioreactor | place: USA: Davis... | reverse complement strand
AGCATCCGACGATATCGCCTCATAGGTCGATTTGCTCTTGGGGTGCTTCAGCCGGTTTTTGGAGTCGACAGGCTTCGATGCGCCGGCCAGTTGGGGCACAAGGTCCACCATGCCCAGCGCTTCTTCGAACGCGATACGAGCCTGCTTTTTGTCGGCGGCGGCCGATAGCACCTGGCCGTTCTGGACGCGCTCGGGACCGAACGTGTGGAGCAACGCGAGTTCGGCGCCCAGCGTCGTTTTGCGGTTGCCGCGGGGAATGAGCAGAACAACGTTACGGACAATGCGCCGGCCGTCTTCATGACGAGGGCCGTAGATGCGCCGAACAATCCGCTCCTGCCAAAAGTCCAGCTGCGCCCGCTGGTCTGGCAAGGTGCTATTGGGGTGCTTCAGCAGCCGGAGAAACCGGACGGCCCGTTCGCCATACCCAAAAGGATCAGGGATATCGGAGCCGTCATAGATCCAGTGCGGGTAGGTGTCAGACGTTAAACTCAGCGAAGTCGTCACCATTGCCGGCAGACTCCTGCTCTCTGATAGTCGGCAGGTTCCGGCCGGCGGCCGTTACGCCCATCTCGTAGGAGAGGCGGGCGACTACCTCGTTTTGCTTGGCCAGCATTGCGGCGGCGGGATTGGGTCTGATCACGCCCTTTTCGGACTTCACCACCGGCCCATGCTCGGCCAGGGCCGTGCGGCACAAGCGGGCGTACCAGAGGGCACCGAGCAGCGTTTCGAGGGCGGGAAGGCTGGACCGGGTGAGCAGGCGCCGGGAAACCAGATCGCGAGCTATATCGCGCCACTCCTTTGCCATCTCCGGCGGAAGGGTCTGCGGCATGGGAGGCGTCTTCACCAGTGCGCCGTCGGCGGCAGTGGCGGCAGGCTTGCGGCCGCGCATCAGAGCGTGGCCTTCGCCTTGATCTCGAGGCCCCGTCGGCGGCCAAGCTGGCGGATACCGATCACGCCATAGGTGACGCCTTCGCACTCCAGCGAGGCAGTGGCGTCGAGCTCGAAAAGGTGGGTGGTGAAGGTCACAAGCCGTTGCTCGTACAACTGAGAGGCGGCGAATTTCTCGTCTTCAGCCTGGTGGGTGAGCCGGGCTTTGACGGTGAAACTCCGCTCTTCGTAAATTGGCATGTTGAAGATCGGGTCGCGGCCGATCTCCATCTGTTGAGTGACTGTCAAGGAGCGGTCGAGACTACCTTTTCTCACGGGGTCCACCTCACGCGGAAATCGATGATGCGCCGGAACACGGTGTGGTCGGGGGTGTAGTCGGTCACGTCCGTGCCCTCTTTCCAGCAAGTCACGGTGCCGATCGGCTCGGGTGGGGTGCCGCCGGACAGGACAGGCTCGTTGATCAAGGTCAGTGCCGCCTTGACGGCCTCGCCAAGGTGGATCGCGGAGGGAGCGTTGCGGGCGATGCAATGGACGGACACGCGGGCGAAGAAGCCGGCCTTGTGACCGTTCAGTGTGACGTCGCCATCCTCGTGCAGGACGTTCACTACGATGTACGGGGCGGTGAATCCCTGAGGGGCAGCGACTGGATAGACTTCGGCCTCAACAAGGTCGGTCACATCCATGTCGTTGAGCAGGCAGCGGACCATCAGAGCGACAGCATTCATCGGTTCGCCCTCTTGATTTTCCGCGCTGCGGCTTTCTCGATCTCGTTGCCGATCTCGTCGCCAAGGATCTTGACCGCCTCGTCGGCTGTCTCTTCGAAGGCCCGGCTCGCGAACCGGGTGCCAGCCTCGCTGCCGTCAGCGGTGCCGAACTCGACCACATGGGCGTACTTGACCGGCCGATCGCCATCCGCGCCGGAGTAGGCTTTGCTCGGTCCCACCACGAAGCGGGGGCGGGTCTTCGGCGCTCGTGTGTCCGAGCGGATGGTGAGGCTTCGCTTCAGGTCGCCTTCGTCCACCGGGGCGTTGCGCTTCTGAGCTGCAAGCATCGGGCGCAGGCCCTTGCGGATCGCTGCGTTAATGGGAGCGCCTATCTTGCCGCGGAGGGTGGCCAGCGCCCGCGCCAGGTCGTCGCCGCCGCTGATCTTGGAGCCACTCATTCCGGCCACACACGCCAATCGGTGACGGCACTGGTGGCAGACCCGGGCAGGCTGGAAAACGAGCGGCCGTCAATGACCGGCTCGCTGTACTCATAGGCGCGGGCCACAGCCTCAATGATCGCATGACGGATCGAGCCAGGCACGTGCTCGGGATCTTCACCGAAGCCACTGGTGAACGTCACCGACACCGCCTCTGCGTCGCGGTAGGTGGAAGGCCAGGCGGAGCCATTGATCGGGCGAATGCGGCACTTGTCGGTGTTGATACCGGTGACGCGGTAAGCCGAAGGCGAGAGCGTCTGCTCTTCGTCTGCTTGGTCCATATAGGTGACGCTGACGATACCGGTGCAGCGCGCCAGGGGAATGGTGATCTCGGCAGGGAAAGCGGCATAGGTGGCCTTCCATGTCTGCGAGATCAGCGCGCGATTGAGCAGGCCATGGGGACCGTCGAGCCGGTCTACCGCCATCTCAATCAGGCTGTCGATATAGCTGGCGTCGTCGGGCTCGGTGGCCGGTTCGATCACAATGGACCGCAGGTGGTCGAACACCACCGCGCGATCGATCGGCATCTTCGCCGGAGCGGAAATGCGCACAAGCGTCGTGTGCATGGGGAAATCTTTTCGTGGCTTGGAGAAAATATCGCGCGACGGGGCGCCGGTCGGTCAACCGGAGATAGGGGTTCTTTGATGGCTCCCCCTACTGAGCTATGGTGAGATAGCTAAGCGGGGAGCAGATGGTTGGCGGAAGAAAACAATGAACCGAACAAGTCGTTTGAGCGCATGTTTCAAGACGCGCAAGAGGCTGCCAAGAAGCTCAACCTGCCGCCACATTTCCTCTTCGAGATACTCAAAGACTCGGACTGGAGCTTTGTTATCAAGCTGAACGCACTCTTCGAATCCGCGCTGGAAGAGGTTATCTTTCAGAACTGCTTCGCCTCTAAGTACGCCAGGCAGCGGGACGAGGATGCGTTGCGGAAGTTCTGCAGCCATCTCAATCTGAATGGCCGTACAGGCAAGCTCGAATTGGCTTCGATCTTTGGTCTAGTTAGTTCGGAAACGAAGGCATACTTGGTCGCGCTAAGCTCGCTTCGGAACAAGTTCGCCCATGGAGTGTCCGGTGCCTCGCTCACGATCCAAAGTGTAGCGGAGGAGGAGGGTGACAAGTTGGCTTTCTACAAGCGCTTTGCTCCCTTTCTGGTCAATGCCGAGTGGGTCGACGTCGAGCCGGAGCAGATGCGCTTCTACTTCGTGATATCAGCCATGCTGCGCTTGTGGGAGCTGGAGTTTAGATCGAGGCCACCTCCGAGTTTCCTTGGAAGCCTGTTCACGTCGGGTTCGGGTGAAGCTTGGTGGAAAGACGTGGAGCAGTCTCCGCAGGAGAACTAGCCTATCTAGCAAACCCTTGGTCTTTGGCGGTACGCCTCGAATGGTGGCGATGGCAGAAGGCCCGCAGGTTGCGGCGGTCTAGGCGCAGGTCTGGCCGCTGCTTCACCGATAGGACGTGGTCTGCGTCGGTGGCCGGCGCATTGCAGCCTTCGGCGCTGCACACCCGATTATCCGCAAGGAACTCGGCGCGGAGCTTGCGCCACGCATGGTCGTAGCCGCGGGCGGCAGCATTGGGACGGGTGCGATCATAGGCAGCGTTGCGAGCCTTATCGCGCGCGATTTGGCACTGGCATCGCTGGCCCGATGGCACGACCTTGCCACACGTGCATACACGCGGGGGACGCATGGGCATTGCATTGCTCCGATGTAAAGGGGTGCCCGGCTGGACTAGGAGGAACAGCCGGGCAGGGGTGCGCGCCCTATCCCAGGGATCGCGCGGGGGGTGAGCCCTTGGCGGGAAAGGAACCGCTGGTACTCGCGACCGTCTCAACCTTGACCCCCAGAACTCTGGCGGCGGGGAGGTTGAATTCCGCTATCGGACAGGCCGCTATGCCCTCATGGACTGCCGCCGAAGAGGTTTAGGCCACCGGGCGCTCGGCAGCGTTGCCCAGAATGGCCGTGGCACCGGCAGCGATAGAGGTGCCGCCCGCCTTGGTCAGGGCGAGGCGCACATAGCGCTTATGGCCTGTGTAGCCCAACTTGTAGCTCGAGGAGGCTTCAAGGGTGGCCGGAGCATTGGACTTCACCACGCCCGCGTCGGCATCGGTGAAGTCGCCACCAGTAGTGGTGTCAGACTCCTGCACCTTCACCCCAAAGTCACCGGCACCAGCGATGGCGCCAGTGTTGAGGGTGAAGGCCACCGAGTCGAAGCCGTTGGTGTCGATGGCCGGGCCCTGCACGGCTGCAGACTGCACGGCCGGGGCAAGGGCGAGCTCGGCACCGATATTGGAGAACAGGTCACGCATGATCAGTTCTCCCCTTAGGCCGCGATCAGCATCTTGCGGAACTTCGCCGCCTGCAGCACACGACCGCCAACACGCCGGGTCGCGTGAACGCGGGTGATGCCCTCGGTCGCCAGCAAAAACGGGTTCACCAGCACCGACAGGCCGACGCGATCGACAATGCGATAGCCGGACCAATCGCCGAAGACGATCGGGGTCGTGCCGGCGGAAATGTCGGGCATGTCCACGAAATCGACCACCGGCCGGCCAAGGATCGTGTCGGGCTGACCGCCGGCAAGGCCAGGCTGCCACAGATAGTTTCCATTGCCGTCCTTGAGCTTGCGCAGCGTACCCAGCGTGGTCGAATTCATCGCCCAGGCCCCAGCATTGCGGTACGTCGCCGGCAGATCGTAGAACAGCGTGATCAAGGCGTCGGCGGTAACGGTGGCCGCTCCGCCGCTGTTGATCGAGCCGATGCCGGCATGTACCAGGACGCCTTCCGGGTCGAGATGGCCACTGCCGGAGACGAACGCGGCGCCTTCCTTCTTGGCGAAATCCTCGGCAAGGGCCAGGCGTACTTCGGCCTCGGCCTGACCAGCGGAGTCAGCCAGGAGCTGATTGGAGATGTCAACGAACGTGTTGAGCTCCTTCACCGGCACTTCCGCCTGACCGAAAGCGGGCTCGCTGCCCTCCTGCGTCTGGGTCTCGCCCTTCCATTTAGCATTGGTGATGCCGGTGCGCTTTGGATACGAGACCGCCGGTGCGCTGGTGGTGCGAACAGACGCATAAGAGCGGATGGGCGAGAACTCGACCAGATCGCGCAGAAACTCCGTCGCCATCTCCGCGGGTGCCAGGTAGCCGCCCTGAGGATCCGACGCTACCTGCAGCGTCTTCAGCTCTTCAGCCGGCGCACCATTGCCGAAGCGAAGGTAAGACGCGAAGGCCTTGGTCTCGGCGGTGGGTTCGCCCTTCTTGTCGTCGGTGTGGACAGCCGGCCGGGCAAGCTCGGTCTCGATCTTGTCGAGGCGGTCGGTGAGCGCCTTGGTGTCGAGACCGTCAACGGCCTTGAGGCGGTCGTCCACGGCCTTGGTCAGGTCAGCGATGGCCTTGGTAACGATATCGACCGGGTTCGTGTCGTCGCCGTCTTTGCATTCGATTGCGCCATTGGTGAAAGCGCTCTTGGTGAGGTGCTGCATGGGGTTTCCTGTTGCTAGCGAGTGAGCGCCGATGCGGCGCGGCTGAGTGCGGTGGCAAGCTGGATGGCCTCCACCGCGGATTTGGCCGAAGTCACTTTCGCGCCGGGGTGCATGCCCACGGTCACCAGTGAGACTTCGAACAACTCGAGAGACTTGATGAGACGGCCGCCACCTGGTCGAGCTTCCGCCTTGCCTGTGACAAAGCCGATGGACAGGCCCTTGATGGCACCGCCGCGGACGAGGGCACGGACTTCGCGAGCCCTTGCCACGTCCTCCACGAAGAGCTTGCCCTTCACGTGCCAGGCGCCGCCCTTATCCTCGGCGGCATCCCACACGCCGACTGGATCGCGCATGTCGTGGAAGGCTAGCATGGGGATCGGGAATGCTGCCTTGGCGAACGCGCCCGGGGCGATCATGTCCCCGATGCGGTCTGGCTGATCATACTTCCAAGCAACACCAGAGATTGCCCCCGAGTCATCGGTCAGGAGCTTGGTTTCGATGAAGAGGCGGTCCATCACTTCGGCTCCTTCGGGTCATCGGAATTGTCAGGGGTGGGCTGGCCTGGCGCATCGGTCTGACCCGCTTGCTTCATCAGCCCGTTGCCGTCTGGGTGAGGTGGGTATCCATCGAGGGCACGGATTTCGTTGACCGTGAGATGGGCACCGCCGCCAGCGGAGCGATATCCGGCCATGCGCGTGGCGAAGTCACCGCGCAGCAGGTCTTCGGTGACGAATTCGAGCTCCACCGTCTCCCGTTCTTCCGGGGGAACAAGGCAGCGGGTTAGGGCGGATTCCCACATCTCCAGCCAAGGCAGCAGGCACAGCTGCAGGAACTGCCGCCCCATTTGTTCGGTGTTGCTGTAGGTGCCCTTGGTCAGGTCACCGACGATGGTGGCGGGCACGCGCAGCGCTCGTGCAATGTCCTCAATGACCAGCCGGCGAAGTTCCAAGAACTGCATCTCGCCAAGGCCGATAGTGCGGAACGCCTCTTTGAACGTCGCGGGCAACACGATCGGCCGTCCGTCATTGGCAGCAGCCTGCTTTTCGATGAAGGCCAGGGCGTTTTTGATTGCCTCGGCGCTGATGTCTTCCCGCTCCGGAGAGAGGATGATCTTCGGCAATCCGCCATTGGCAAAGGTTTTCGACTGGTGGCCGATCATCAGTAGGTCGAGCGCAATGGCGTCTTTGGCCAAGTCGATGAGGCAGATCGGACGATCGATGGACCAACCGGGCACGGTCACATGAATGACGTCGCTGTAACGCAGCGTCTGCGTACCACCGGAAGCGAGCGCGACCTTGTATATCGGTTCGCCGGTAGGGGTGGCCTCCACCGTCACCGCACCAGGGCGAAGCCGATGCAGCTCGCGAACTTCGCCATTGACCCGGACCACTTGGGCGAAGCCGCCATTGCGGTGCAGGATGGCGTCTAGGGTGACTTGCGTCCGCAGTTGCTCACTGGAAGTCCAGGGATTGCAGAAGCCGTTGAGCACCTTGGCCGCGGCGTGGTCGGAGGCCTTGGTCCAGCCTTCGCCGGTTTTGGTCCGAACGGCGATCGGCAGCATGCCGGCGGTTTCGGCGATGGCCCGGATCGCGGCTAGGGCGGTCGGGCTGCGCATGGCGGTTTCGGCGTTCACCACGATGCCGGCCGATGAGGCTACCGCGCCGAAGATGGCCAACAGATCCGGTGTCGGATTCGCGAGCGTGCCGGAGCGCTGCTCCGGAGGCCGGAACAGTCTTTGAAACCAGTTCATGTGTGGGTGTCCTACTCGCTGAGTAGCTTCGCCAGCGACTTTGCCGCCAGCCAGCGTTCGATGGCCTCAGGGTCCGCCACGAACTTATTGCCGACTTGGAAGCCGGGCAGATCGCCCTTCTTGATTAAGGCCAGCACGTCGCGCGGAGACAGGCCGATATAGTCTGCAATGGCACGGGAGCCCTTCAGCAGCCGCGAGGTGCGCTGCTGGTTCTGCCGGAGCAGTTCCGTGGCGGTGGGCCCCATACGATCAATCGGCATCTGCTTTGGCCTCCATAGCCTGCCGGAGCTTCGCAACGCGCTCCATTTGGGCCATGGCATCCGCCTGGCGCTTGGTCATCTCTTCCTCCACCGTGCGGCCGTAGACGGTCTTGCTGACCGCATCCGCAATGCGGCGGGCAATCTCGTCATGGGTGAAGGTGGCGAATAGGTCTTCCACGGTGCAGCCGCGAACCATTGCCGTGGCCAAGGCCTTGATGGTGGACAACCGGAGCGCGTCCAGCAGGGCAAAGGTGACGGCGATGTGCCCTTCGGAAGGGTATGGATCGAAGGTCGATTCCCATGCCTCCATGGCCTCAAATGTCCACACGAGGGCGGCGTCGGTGCCGATCTCCGGAAGCGTGACGGCGTTTCGGGGAAAGGGCTGATTGAACGAGTCGGTGGCCATGGAGGAGGGCTCCTTTAAGCGTCGGCCATCTGGCCGGCTTCGGCGGGTGCGATGGGGGTGGTAGGGCGAGGCTCCATCACCGGCTGAAGCGTCGGGTCGATGAACTCGAGCGGCAGGTCGGGCCAGGTGAGCAGGCGGCGGGTGCTGGCGCCTTCCTTGGCGACGGTGGTCAAATCGATATGGCCGCCGACAATGTGGATCTGGCGCTTTTCCGGATCGTCAATCACGTAGTCGGTGCGGCCCCGCAGGTACTGGCAAAGCTCGGGCCCAAAGTCGGAGCAGCCCTTTGCCAACCGCTCTTCGTTGAGGAAGGCCGAGACCTCCTCTTGGTCAAGCGGCGGTGCGGCATAGGCCACGCCCAGCAGCGTATTGATCCGCATCGCCTCGGCGCCCTTGTGCATCACGTCCGGATGGCTCGACACGGTGAACTGGCAGGGGCCGCGCTCTTCGTCGTACCCGGCGATGTACAGCTGGAAAGGGAGGCCCTGATAGCCGATGGCCCGCCACTGATCGAATTCCTGCTCGATAGCAATCATGCCACCACGGAAGCCGTAGTCCCGGAAATAGGATAGGCAGGCTTCGGTCATTCGCTCCACGGTGTGGCGGTTGCCGCGGCCCGTGATCGCTGCTGGAACATCCGGCGAGCAGTGAACCTTTCGCTCGGTGAAAACGAGGTAGCCGTTCGGCAGGTAAACCGCGCCGTCCGTCAGGATTTCGATACGGTCCTCGAAGGGAAAGCCAATGAACATCGACATCAGGCGGCGATCTCCAGAGTTTGCGAGTTAGCGCCGAAGGAACCGGCACCGGCTCCCAGCAAGTTGGCGAAAAGGCCGTTGATGGCTTGGTCAAGCGCCATGTCGAGCAGGCGGTCTCCCAGCCGCCCGAAGGCATTGGACAGGGCCTCGGCACCGGAGACGCCCTGGCGCATGTCGTTGATCAGCCCACCCACAAAATCCTTGGTAAGGCCGGAGGCGGTAGCAACAGCATCCTGCAGCGATTGATACGCGATGGTTTCGCTTTCGATCGCCTGCACGAGCGAGGCGATTTCCTGCCCTGCGGCGCTATCCAGCGTCACGCCAGCCGCACGAAGCTCGTTGGCGATGCGCCGCTCCACGTTGTTGGCGCCGATGGCCGAGAGCTCTTCCCGCAGGCGGGCGACAAGGTTCTGGGTGGCGTCTGCCTGGTCATTGGTGGCCGTGGTGGCGCTGCTCCGTCCACCGCCTCCGCTGGAGCGCGGCGGGGCGAACTCACTTTGGAAGTCCGCCCAGCTTGGCATGAGGCCGGGCATGTCCATCGTCGGCGCAGCGATCTTCGGGGGGCGGCGCCGCTCAAGGATATCGAGGATTTGCCGTTCCTCGTCGGCGAGGGCCTGCAGCCGCGCTTTGGCGTCGTTGATGCGGGACTCCGCTATCATGGCATTGACGCCGCCGGCTTTGGCTTGGTCGGACTGGATTTGCAGAATCTGGTTTTCGAGGTCCAATCGCTCCTTACCGAGGGCGCGCATCGACTGGTCTAGCGACTGCGTGGTGCGGTTCTCAAAGGCTTGAAACTGCTGAATAAAGTTGTAGAGCTGCCAGCCGGCGTTGATGATGGCGCCTTGTAGTTCGCTGCTGACTGTGGCGGCGGCCGAAGAGATCGCGGAGTCGAGTTCCCCAGCGCGCTGGACCAAGTCCTGATCGAAGACCTGGCCGGCGGTACGGGCATGCTCAACGATACGCTGAATTCCCTCTTCCCCTTGATCCAGCAAGCGGATCAGGCGCTCGCCATCGCCACCGAAGAGCTCGTCGAAAACGCGGATTTGGGCAGCGCGATCGAGCTGCTGCACTTTGCCGATGATCTCCGACAAGAGGGCTGAAGGGTCCTTGAGCTTCTCCCGGAGGGTCTCCACCGTAAAACCGATGCGTTGGAAGGCCTCCGCAGCGCTGCCAGACTTGCCGGCGGACACAACGAACTCGTCGGCACGAAGCTGGAGTTCGCGCATAGCCGCGGCGAGATCGTCCACCTCGAGGCGGTTGGCGCGAGCGACGGCGGCTAGTTCCTGAAAGGCCTCCACCTGGATGCCGGCCTGCTTCGCCTGATCGCCTATGTCGGCAAGCGCGCGCGCCGTTTCCTTCAGGGTAGCAAACAGCGCACCGCCGGTCAGACTGGCAACAGCACCGGCTAGCCCCGCTCGACCAAGCGCCATGGCTGCGCTTCCAGCGCCGCGGGCGATGTTGCCGAAGGTGGCGGAGAAGCCCCGATCCACTCGCCCCAGCGCGGAGCCAGTCTCATTCTCAAACCGGCGCACCGACAGCCCGGCGCGGCCCAAGCCTTGGTCGAACTTGCTGCGGTCTAGGAGAAGTTCGGCCGCGATCGAGCCGACAATTGCGACCACAATGCACCTCCGGATGTGTGGAAACGAAAAACCCGCCGGCGGAAAGCGGCGGGGTTTGAGAACGTCGGG
>Ga0065721_10007850_pt1 | contig 10428 bp, 6 predicted proteins | sample Mesricmetagenome_FD_59108 | JGI IMG/M metagenome (GOLD analysis project Ga0065721, IMG submission 59108) | Mesophilic microbial community from rice straw/compost enrichment Sample: eDNA_1 v2 (version 2) | ecosystem: Engineered > Solid waste > Grass > Composting > Bioreactor | place: USA: Davis... | reverse complement strand
CGTGGACTTGATGTTCGTGGAATGCCTGTCGGAAGCAGACACGTTACGCGGTGATGATGATAAATGGGTGAGAAGTTGGATTGTGAAATACGATGCGAAACAGTAGAATATGATGAGGAGAAATTGCAGATAGAGGCGTTAGATTTAAAGGGAAATACAAAAGTCGCAGTGGCGCCCAATGGGCAATCACCTAAAACTCGCCAACAACTTCTCCCCCTGCTCGTGTGACGATCGCTGCGAAGGTGGGGGCACCGATGTTTTCGCTGATAAATCGAACTGATCCGTCGCAGAGCAGGAAGTGAGCGCCTCCTTCGTGGAAACTGTAGAATCCAGCGTTGCGAGCATTCGTGCAATTGATGACGCAAGCCCCTCCGGCAGAGTCGTCACCGCTGTAGTTTGATCCACCCACCCAGTTTTCGCCATTAAGGAGGTCTCCCCATCCACCACCATTCGCGCCTCCTCTCGCAGTGGAAACGGCAGAGTCGACCTTTCGCTTTGCGTAAATATCACCTCCCCCGAGGCGTTCTCCCACAAGAATCGTATTTGAGGAACCATCGGTGATGCGGGACAGGCTTGTCAATGGAGCGGGACTGGAGTCCTGCCCGATCATGAAAAGTGCTCCTTTACGTTCACTGGGGGCAGTTCCTGCGACAGGATAGGCAATATTGAGAAAACCGCTGTTAATCCCGGAAGCGGGGCTGTAGTCAGAGCGCCCTGCAGTCCAGGCAATATTGAACGGAGGGACACCGCCCCCCATTGCTCCGGCTGGAATTTCATATCGAAACTTCGACGCTCCCACAGCAGAAGGGCACTGATAAGCTGGGAGTACCGTTTCAATGACTGCCAGATTCTGATTGACATCGGCAGCAGCATAGCCGAGCAGTTGTGCTCCTTCGATCGCTGGGACTTCGGAAATCCATTTACTATAGAGCGGAGCCTGATCCAGATAAGGGAGTATTGCAACTCCCCATGTCCCATAGTTGAACATGCTGGAGAGGAATGTTCCATAGGGGAACATTCTGTATGTGTCGTGATAATTGTGGAAAGCCAATCCAATCTGTTTGAGATTATTCTTGCACTGGCTGCGCCGGGCGGCTTCTCGAGCCTGTTGGACCGCAGGGAGAAGCAGTGCGATGAGGACAGCGATAATCGCAATAACGACCAGAAGCTCGATCAGGGTGAACCCACGATTTCGAGTCTTTAACAGCATTGCCACCTCCCGATGTATAGCTAATGAAAGGACGGGATTGCAGATCTGCTTAGAATGGCTTTTTAAGTTTGATGTGAATTGATTTTTCGAGATGCAAATTGATTCTGCCACCTTTGGATTGATCTGTCAATAAGTGTTGATGTGAAATTCTGGAGGAGGCATCTATCGCAAAGTGTCCGCAAGAGAGACGCAATCGGATTCCAATCAACTCGTCTGATTTCTCGTGAGAGTGTTGGTACTCGCTGTGTTGATCGATCCGGGATTGTTCCTCTAGGCAGAGAGAAGGGGGCGTTTTCTTCAGTCGTTCCGCTTCTCGGACTCGACGGAGAGGGGGCCTGAGGTGTGAGACGCCTTCGACTTCGAAAGAAACTCAGGCGAAGAATGTCACTGAAATGAATGGGACGCAAGTATCGTCGCTGTCCTGCTCAAGTGCGATGGGCGAATTTCTTCTGGAGGATGGACTCGTCAACGACATCAGTTGATCCNCTCGAAGTGTTCGTCTGAATTGAAATGGATATCANCCTCGCAATTCCGCTGGTCAGGCGAAAGAGTTGTCATCCTGAGACGTGAAGAGGGGGGGACTGTTGATTCGTGAGAGCCATCGCCGATGGAAGGCGGAACCCGTTTGAGAGACAGGATTTCTAAGAGAGATGGCCTGCTGCTTTCTCGCTCAATCTCGAGATCAAGTTGCTCACTCAAATGAGCGGGGGCATTTTGGTTATTTTGTAAGACAAGGAGACCTGAGTAAAAGGAAAGTGGCCGTCGCATTTTATTGAATGGACGGCCACTACTCTGTTTTTCTGACAGTTCAGTTCAACTCGAAGGCGTCTCGTTCATACTTGGCTCGGTGACATCCTGCTTCAAGGCATAAAGTAGATGCTCGCCCATCTTTGAGCTGCATTTCGGGCATTTTGCCTTTGCAATCCCCTTGGGGGATTTGCCGCCAAGATTTTCCTTCTTGCGAGCGGGCTCGCTGACGATTGTTTTGCAGGCACCGCATTGATAGGCCACAACTTCCAGCTGAGCAGCAGGGTCAGCCTGGAAGAGTTCGACATCCTCCAGATACTTAACAAGCATGTCGGAGAAGTGGCATTTCCCAACGGCCAGCTTGGGTTCCGTAGGAAGTCCTTCCAGAGACCCCAAACCGGAAATGCCGTACACCTCTTCCATGGCCTGAGCAAACTTCCAGAATTCCGTGATTCCCATCGAAACGTACGTCGGATTGGGCATCTTCTCCGTGAGGGGAAGTTGAATGGCAATCCGCCCCGTTCCGAAAACAGGAATCCCGTGAAACAGGGATGCGGCCCGATTTGCAGTTGGCTGCACGACCCGAATCTGCTTCACTTCCTCAGCAGTGAAAACAAACTTTTCGCCGACGGGCAGTTCGTCGATCGGCTTATCCTCGCTCAGATGAGCGAGCATATTTTCCCGGACGGTCTCTTTCTTGTCTCCCCCCTTGGCGAACAGGCCACCTCCTCCCTTCTTTGAGAGGACGGCCACAACCAGGTGATCTGCGGAGAAACCAAAGTCGGCTTCGACAAAGTCCTTCAGCAGACTGTCGGCCTTGATCTTCAGTTTTTCCGGATCAACGATGTGCAGATGCAGGTCTGTGACCCACGATTTGAATCTGTTCGCCGCGGCTGACGGTGCTGATTCCGACGTTGCAGCTGCTGGCTTCTTGTACTGAGGTGGGTCAACAGGAACGATGAAGGGGGCTCCGCAGCGAGGGCATTTCCCGGTCATCCCTCGATGCTGCTCTTTCACTTCCACCCGGCAGCCATAGGGACAGAAAATAATCAGGCCCCCTCCCGCTGTCAGGATCGGTCCCGCCACACGGCGATGCTTTTGTCTCTTCCGGATCTCTTTTTCTTCCTCCATCGCAATATCCAGGAGGGCATCTCCTCCCGTTGCGACAGAGTGGGCGACATTTTCTCCTTCCCCTTCGGACGAGGATTTGGGAGGGCTCTCAGGTTGGCGCTGGGCTGATTCACCCTGAGGAGGAATGGGGGCGTCGAGATCTTCGTCCTCACCCAATTCTGGAGGTTCGAGCAGGTTGTAGCCTGTTGTCGAGCCGGCTGCAGCGGATGTGGACTGGTTGCCCGGAGTAATCGGGATATTGATCTGGAAATCGTCTTCGTCTCCGTCGGCGCCGTTCGAGTCTGGATACTCATTCACAGAGGAGATTTCGGCGTCTGGGACCTGGCTGAAGATGAGTGGTGCAGGATTGGCCTGCATCGCCAGATACTTCTTTTCCAGTTCAGCATTCATGAAGGCTCCGCAGTTCCAGCAGCGGAGAGAATTAATTCGGACCATCTCTCCGCAATCCGGACAGGCAACTTCTTTTGCGGACGTCTGACTCATGAAAAAACCCTGAGACAATGTGACAAAAGGATATTCAGCCCTGCCGTGATGGTATGTGCCACTTCACGGTGGATAAATGTTGGCTTAATGAATGATGACCAAACCGCGGGAATGCTTCCAACGCTCGCAGGGGGAATGGCCTGCGAACCAATATTGTATTCTATGATTCGACTCGAAAGGGAAATGGGAGCACTCCGTGCGGAACCCGTGTGGTTATTGTGATTGATTCGCTGGAGCGCGAGCGCCGGAGGGATTGAGGTTCTCCGACATCCAGATGTTTCAATGATCCAATTCAGGACCCGTTCTGACAAGCGTGAGTCGCGATTGATCGGTTTGGAGGGCCAGTTTTTGAGCAAATTCGCCAGTTTCGCAGGCGCGTTGCCATATGGCGACAGTAGAAGACGCTCAGGCTCGAAGCGACTCGACGTCCGCGACAGGCAGACGAAGTGCGGACTGTAAGAGAAGCATCAGTCCGTGCGGTTTTCTCGACTCGCCGGAAAAGATTGATTCTGACGGACAGTTGGGCTTGTCCGAAGAGTTCGGCTTGCAGGGATTGATGAGGTATAAGCAATCCGGGGATCAGAGCGAGACACCCTTCGAGGTCGCCGTTCTGGGCCCCGTTGGCATCGTCAATTTTGTCGCAGGTTACCGGACCACCCCTGTGACCTCGACCTCGAAGACGAGTGTGGCATCGGGCGGGATGGCATCTCCAGCCCCTTCGCTTCCGTAGCCCAGGTGCGGAGGAACCACCAAACGTCGGCGGCCATTGACCGCCATTGAGCGAAGCCCTTCCTGCAACCCTGGAATGACATCCTCCACGGGAACCTGAATTGCAGTTCCCATCGAGCGGGTGTCTGTAAACCGCTTCCCGGTCGAGAGCTGGCCTACGTAATGCATCATCACATAGGGGGCGTCTCCAACCACTTCGCCATCACCCGGGATGAGGTCGGCATAGCGTAATCCGGTGGACGTGACCGTCGTCAGGTCTTGAATTTCGATATTCCGGAAATCGACCCGTGTGGAATGGCTCTGCAATGCGATATGACCAATTGGCGGACGTTCCGTCAGAAGGTGGGGGCCTTGAGTTGAGGTTTGTTCCATCTTGTTGAGATGGACATGGTTCACGACGTCTCCATTGATCTTGACGATCAGCTCGTCTCCGAGACATCGGATTTCGCACTGATTCCATTCGTTAGCTGGTTTGAGGGGGGCCCTTCGCGCTGCAGGGACGAGATAGTAGATGCTTCCGGTGTACTGATCCGGCCTCAGGTCCGCGTACTTGGGGGCGGCATCGTCCAGTAACTGGATTTCCAGTCCGGTGAAAGTTGGATTCCCCGTAGCCGGAGCTCTCAATCCAATGCCGGTATTCCCCCCAGCCTGGAGCCGGTATTCCAGACGGAGGACGAAGTCGCTGTAGGTCCCATTGGTTCGAAGCCAGCCTCCTGTCGCGGCCAGGCAGCTGATCATGTCTCCGTCACGGCGCCATGCGGAGGACTTGCCTTCGTGAACCTGCCATCCGTCCAGTCCATTTTCTCCCATCAAAGAGACAAATGGCTGCTGAAAGTTCTGGTTATGGTCAGCAGCAGGCCGGACTACTTCCGCAGGAATGACTGGACCTGAAACAGAACTGGCCGATGTTTTCTGGATCAGATCGTCTGCAGCGGTCAGCAGGGACGGTGCTAACAAAAGAGCGGAAGATGCCGAGCAGTAAAACAGTTTTCGAAGAGTCACGATCGTCGGTTCCAGTCTTTCACCACTTAATTGGTGCGGTCGGACGGGGAGGTTTGTATTCCGCTCAAACAGCGACTTGCTCTGGCCGCAATCTTGCCTGACGCCATCAGATCATGCGGGGGGCAGGACGGTAGCACGGGAGACGGAACGGTGCACCGTGGAATCTGCAGATTAGCCGGAGCCGGCGAGACGTACGGCGAACATTGCCGAAAGCGTTCTTCGTGGCCTCTCTGGCCGTCACTCATTTGTGCTGTGTCGCTCTGGAATCTGATGCGATTCGCGGCACAAGTACTGGCGGACAAAGAGAGTCCGAAGAGAATCGGGGAAAGAGCGCATCAGCTGATGTGCTGCCCAGTTTGCCCAGTGCCACAGAAAAACGAACACACCCCGGAGAGAGCAATCCGGGGTGCATGAGATCATTGTCAAAAAAACATCCCGCTCACAGACCTGCTATGCTGGTAATGTGGAGCAGGAGGGCGTTTTGGGGCGATCTTTCAACAGGCAGAAGTACCGGAAGTTTGTCTGAACCCGACTGTTCGTGTGTTTTGGGGAAAATCGGGACCGGATCAAGTGTGGCACAGGCCCAACAGGATGCGGGCGACACGGCGATGACAATTCCGGGGTTCAAGCGTTGAAAGAGACGACTAACCCTTTCGATGTCGAATCTTTGCTCGCATCCGTCGCTTCTTTCGTCCCAGTTTCCGTCGCCCTTTGCCTGTTTTCTTGACTCCCATTTCCCTGCACTTTCAATAGATGGATTGGTAGGTTTTCGTCTCCGGGTCGTGGACCATGAGCGTCGACAGGTTGCCCTTGCTCATGTCGCTGCGACAAGGATTTCTTCTCTGTTTTCGTCTCGCAATTCCCGATTACGTGACAAAAGGGAAGTCCATCACGTTACTTCACCAAGCCTCAAATTGCAAGCAGTCCAAGACGAGGACGGTTGTTGGCCCAGTGCAATGGCCGAAATGCTGATTGTTCGCTATGGGATGACGAAAACAAGAGTTACGGCGAGGTGATTTGTTGATCCCAGGTGGAGATTGATGGCCGGTCAGCTTGATGGGGCTTCCTAGCTCGCCGCACGATGTTCTTCGCTCTTCGGTCGGGGGGCGGGGAGCGGATGACTCCTCTTCAGGCTGTTGTTCTGAATGACTGGAGGGAAAAGTTTTCTAAGCTGAGATTGGAGAACAGTTTAAGTAAAACGGGTGCGCGAGCGACCGGATTCGGATTGCATCAATCAGACCAGTCCTGCTGAACGCCAGTAATTCCGCGAAAAGAAAACTCCATCTGTCAAAACTGTTTGCGGTATTCTCTTGGAGTCTGTCCCACTTCTCGTTTAAACGCGACAGACAGGTATTCCACGTGCGTGAATCCTGACAAGGACGCGATTTCCGAGAGCGACAGATCGGTTTCCCGGAGTAGTTGGCGGACCCGGTCGATTCGCAACCGGACCAGCTCCTCATGAGGAGTCCGGCCCAGGAGCTTCCGGAAACGGCTTTCCAGGGCTCGTCGGGAAAGAGGGACGTTCTTCAGGATGTTGTTGACATTGATCCCCCGGCACGCATTCGAACGAATGTATCGCAGTGCAGCGGCGACGTGGGGGTCATCAATGGCCAAAATGTCAGTCGATTGGCGCGTCTGAATCCCTAATGGGCGAACCAAATGAGCCTCGGGGGGAACCTCCTCTCCTGCCATCATTCTTTCCAGCAGTTTGGCTGCCAGATACCCGGTGTGGTGGGCATTCGGAATCACACTGGAGAGCGGAGGGTTGGAGAGCTCGCAGAGAAGCTGGTCGTTGTCGACCCCCAAGACAGCGATTTCTTCCGGGACTGAGAGTTCAAGTTCGCGGCAGGCCTCCAGAAGCTGCTGGGCCATGACGTCGTAACAGGCAAAAATCCCGACCGGGCGGGGGAGCTGGGCAATCCATTGCTTCAGGTCCCGCTTCACTACAGACCACGACTGGTTCCCGCTGTCTTTGGCAGGTCGAGAATGGACGTGACATTGATACCCGGCCGCAGCGACTTGTCGCTTGAACTCCTGTTCACGCCAGATTGACCAGTTGAAGTGGGAATCGCCGCAGAACGCAAGGTTCTGAAATCCGCGTTCCAGCAGATGCTCCGCAGCCAGCCGGGCAATCTCGACGTCGTCCGTTTCCACCCAGGGGATTGTTTCGATCAGACGAGCTGCACTGACATCGACGATGGGGAGTCGGGACATCCGGAGGGTTCGGGCGATCTCTTCGTTCTCGATTCGAGCGATAATGCCGTCACCGTTCCATTGGGACAGCCATCCAGGAACATCTGCCCCGCGCTCCCGCTCGGGGAGATAAACCGACCAGGGATGGTGCTCACGAAGATACTGGTTGATACCTTCAAGAAGCCCACGAGCGTAGGCGTTGGAGGTCTCAATCAGCAGGGCCACTTCTTTGGGTTTCATATGCCGATGGCAATGGAAGTGCGAATGTTGTCGCTTTTGAAGCGTCTTGATTCAGTCGGATTGCAATTCGTTTCCAGCAGAGGCAGAAGAGGATCAGCGAATCTCGGCTGGATTGGAGTGTTAAACGCGACGGGCCACAATTCGGATTGGCGGCTTGAGGTCGACCGCATCAGAGCGGCACGGCACGACAAGACGCATGGGAATTTGCATGACAGAAACTTGTTAGGAATGGGAGGTTCCAGCGGTGTAAAAATATTATTCTTGACGCATCACACTGCATGGATTTGTTGCGATCATACCATGAAACTCTTTGAAATTGAACTCATCGATCCCTTTCCGGAGGGAATAAATTGCTGGTGAAAAAACTCAGTTCGCATGCGCATAACCTCATGGTGCTTCCACAGAGGACAGGGTTACACTAGTTCCGATCAGCAGTTGCTGATGAGCTCCCGATACTGATTCAGTGGATTGAAGGACCTTGTAATGGCAGCGGACACTCTCCCCCAGACCTCTACTTCCCCACGTGGCCTGGAGACAGTCAATGTCGCGATGATCGGCCTGGGATTTGGAGCAGAATTTATCCCGATTTATCAGCATCATCCGCATGCAAATGTGCAAGCCATCTGCAGACGGGATGAAAAGGAACTTCATCGAATCGGAGATGAATTCGGCATCGAGACCCGCTACACACGGTTCGAAGACGTTCTGAGTGATCCCAAAGTGGATGCGGTCCACATCAACAGTCCTATCCCGGACCATGCGTGGATGTCGCTGAAGGCGCTTGATGCGGGCAAGCATGTCATGTGTACCGTCCCCATGGCCACGACGATCGATGAGTGCCGACAGATTGTCGAGAAAGTCCGTGAAACCGGCCTGAAGTACATGATGGCAGAGACGGTCGTCTACAGCCGGGAGTTCCTCTTTGTTCGTGAGATGTATCGGCGTGGAGATTTTGGCAAGCTGCAGCATCTCGCCGCCTCCCACCCACAGGACATGGATGGATGGCCGGACTACTGGAAGGACATGATTCCGATGCACTACGCCACACACGTGGTCAGCCCGTGCCTCGGACTGGTGAATGGCGTCGCTGAATATGTGTCTTGCATTGGTTCAGGGACGGTTCGTGACGAGATTGCCAAACGGTCCGGAAATCGGTTCGCTGTAGAATCCTGCCACATCAAGATCAAGGACAGCGATCTCGTTGCTCATGTCTGGCGCTGTCTGTATGACGTCGCACGCCAGTACCGGGAAAGTTTCGATGTCTATGGCTCAAAGATGAGCTTCGAATGGTCCCTGCAGGAAGGAAAGCCACACATCCTGCACACCGCCAAGAAGCCTGAGCCGGAAATTGCTTCGGAAATTGAAGTCCCCGATTTTGCCCACCTGCTGCCGGAACCGATCCGCAGGTTCACTCTTCCTCAAGAGATTCACGATGCGGAGCACCTCTCCTTCCTTCAGGGGGGCGGGCACGGCGGTTCTCACCCTCACCTCGTCCACGAATTCGTCACAGCGCTGCGGGAAGATCGAGATCCGTGGCCAAATGCGGTGCAGTCAGCCAACTGGACCTGTGTGGGGATCTGTGCTCATGAATCGGCATTGCAGGGAGGGAAGATCGTTCCGCTTCCTGAGTTCACACTTCAATAGTGTTTCAGTCGTATTCGTTGCTTGCGAGAATGTTCGCAATGCGAATATGGCTGGGTTAGCATAACAGGGTTGCACGTTGCCGCGCACATCTGGTGTGCGGCAATGGTTTTTGACTTGCCCGCCGCTTTTTCTCTCCCCCCTCTCTCCACCAGGTGAGACGTCATGCCCCGACATTTCTGCTGCGCAGCGGTACTGGCACTCGGCCTTGCCACACTCTTCCCACTGGTTTGCCCGGCTGATGAGATTGTTATTCCAAGACGGCATGACCGTCCTCCCAATCCACCGCTCAGTCCAGAGGAAGCGGTTTCCCGGATGACAACTCCGGTCGGGTTCAGCGTGGAGCTGGTTGCAGCCGAACCGGATCTCGTGAACCCGGTGGCCATGTTTATCGATGAACAGGGGCGATTCTGGGTTACGGAAAGTTTTGAATACCCACGCAAAGAACCGGGACCGGGACGGGACCGCATCAAGATCCTTGAAGACACCGATGGAGATGGAAAGGTCGACAAGGTGACTGTCTTTGCAGAAGGACTCAATATCCCTTCTGGAATCGCTGTCGGCTATGGGGGAGTCTGGGTCTGTAATGCGCCGGATCTTCTGTTCCTGCAAGATACGGATGGCGATGGAAAGGCGGATCGTTCCGAGGTCATTCTGACTGGATTCGGGCGGACTGACACGCATGAGCTTCCGAATTCACTGACATGGGGACCAGATGGTTGGCTCTATGGTCTCAATGGCGTTTTTAATTACAGCAGTGTCACGTATGGAAAAGACAATCCGAATTACACGCCAGATCAGAAGCCGATCGACTTTACCTGTGCGTTGTTTCGGGTTCACCCCAGAACGAAAAAATTCGAAATCTTCGCGGAGGGGACCAGTAATCCGTGGGGACTTGCAGTTAACGAGGATGGTGAGTTTTTTATCTCTGCCTGCGTGATTGACCATCTCTGGCATGTTGTTGAAAACGGGTATTACATCCGGCAGGGGGGGCCGTATCCGCCGTATACGTGGGCGATGCGCTCAATTGTCAATCACAAGCATCAGAAAGC
>Ga0065721_10007424_pt1 | contig 10431 bp, 11 predicted proteins | sample Mesricmetagenome_FD_59108 | JGI IMG/M metagenome (GOLD analysis project Ga0065721, IMG submission 59108) | Mesophilic microbial community from rice straw/compost enrichment Sample: eDNA_1 v2 (version 2) | ecosystem: Engineered > Solid waste > Grass > Composting > Bioreactor | place: USA: Davis... | reverse complement strand
CGAGGTTGGCGATGGCGCGGGCGAGCGGCAGATATTGCGCGCCGGCCGGGCGGGTCACGAAGATGCCGATGGCGAGCGCGATGACGAGTGCCGCAAGGCTTGCCGCGGCGACGATACCCATGTGCGAGAGCGTGAGCGCGAGGATGCTGTCGCGGTCGTAGATCGCCGGCTGGCCGTACTTCGTCAGCGCCGTGAGCGGCCGCTCGAAAGCCTGCGGCGCGAGCACCATCACGGCGAAGAGCGTGCCGGCGGCTCCCGCCGTCACGATCCGCAGGAGGCGCCGCCGCCGCGCTTTCACCGGTCGCCTCCGCCGAAGGCGATGATCCGTTCCATGCCGATCGCGCCGATGATCGTTCCGGCTTCGTCGACCACGGGCAGCTCGGTCACGCCGGCGAAGACGAGGCGCGAAGCGGCCTCGCGCAAGGTCGCCGAGGCGGAGACGGGAGCATGGGCGCGGCCCGCGCCGGCCTTGCGGAAGGCGCCGTCTTCCGCCGGCGTCCAGTCCCCCGCCGGTCCCAACAGGCCGGTGACGCCGGCGAGGGAGAGCAGCTTCAGGCCGCGGTCCTCGCTACCGGTCAGGGATTCGACGAAAGCATTGGCCGGGCGGCGCAGGAGGGCCTCGGGCGTATCGAGCTGAACGATGCGTCCCTTCTCCATCACGGCCAGCCTGTCCGCCAGCTTGAAGGCCTCGTCCATGTCGTGCGTGACGAGCAGCACGGTCGTGCCCATGCGCCGGCGGATGGCGAGGAACTCGTCCTGCAGGCGCGTGCGGGTGATGGGGTCCAGCGCGCCGAAGGGCTCGTCCATCAGCAGCACGGCCGGCTTGCCGGCCATGGCGCGCGCCACGCCGACGCGCTGCTGCTGGCCGCCGGACAGCTCGTGCGGATATTTGCGCGCGAAGACGGCGGGCGGCAGGCCGAAGAGGTCGAGCAGCTCCTCGATGCGGGCCGCGATGCGCGCGCGCGGCCAGCCGAGCAGGCGCGGCACGGTGGCGATGTTCTGGGCGACGGTGCGGTGGGGGAAGAGGCCGATGCCCTGGATGGCATAGCCCATGCGCAGCCTGAGCGTCGCGGACGGCATGCCCGCCGTGTCGACGCCGTCGATCAGAACGCGCCCGGCGCTCGGCTCGACGAGGCGGTTGATCATGCGCAGCGTCGTCGACTTGCCGCAGCCGGAGGGGCCGATGAGCGCCAGCGCCTCGCCCTCGGCGAGCTCGAAGGAGATGCCGTCGACCGCCCGGACCGGCCCGAAGGTCTTGGTCAGTGCCTCGACCGTGATCATGCCGGCCTTCCTTGTGCGCGGCCCGCGATCGCATCGAGCACGACGGCGGCGAAGAAGGCGAGGATGACGATGGGCACGGCGCCGAGCAGCACGAGATCCATTGCGGTCTGCCCCATGCCGCGGAAGACGAAAGTGCCGAAACCGCCCGCGCCGATCAGCGCCGCAACGGCTGCAAGGCCGATGTTCTGGACGAGCACGATGCGTACGCCCGTGACGATGACGGGGAAGGCGAGCGGCCATTCGACGCCGGCGAGACGCCGCAGCGAACCCATGCCCATGCCGCGCGCCGCCTCCACCACCGCCGGTGGAACGGCAGCAAAGCCCGCTACCGTATTCGCCACCACCGGCAGCAGCGAATAGAGGAAAAGCGCGAGGAGGGCGGGCGTCAGGCCGATGCCGCGGATGCCGGCCGCACCGAGTGCGGGATAGGCGGCCGCGAGCGCAGCGAGCGGGGCCATCATCAGGCCGAACATGGCGATGCTCGGCACGGTCTGGACGACCGACAGCACCGCGAGCACCGCCCCCCGCGCCGCGGCATGTCGGTGGCAGAGATAGCCGAGCGGGATGCCGAGAAGAAGCGCCGGCGCCAGGCTGCCGCCGACGAGCACGAGATGGCGCGCGCCCTGCTGCCAGAAGCTGTCGCGGTTGGCTGCATATTCGCGCATGATCGACAGGTCGTCCCACAGCCCCGCCGCCAGCACTGCGAGCACCGCGCCGACGGCGGCGAAGGCGAGCACGATACGTACCAGCGGCCCGCCGCGCAGCTTGACGAGCGCATCCGCCAGGATGAGCCCGAAGGCGCCGGTGACGAGCCAGAATCCGGAGCCGAGGGAGACGCGCGCCAGCGTCGCGCCCGCAGGCAGCAGGGCTGTCGCCGCAAGGCCGGCGCCGAGGAGGGCGGCAAGCGCGCCAGCCGCTCCGGCAAGCGCCTGCAGCGCCGCATGATGCGCGAAAGCCGCGGCGACGGCGCAGGCGGCGAGGAGGGTCGCGAGCGGCAGGCCGAGCCATGCAGCCGGCAGCCCGGGCAGGGTGAAGCCTTCGCCCGAGACGATCCGGTTGGGCTGCAGCGCCAGGAAGGGCGCGAAGGCGACGGCGACGAGCGCCGCCACGGCGCACAGCCTCGCAAGGCCATGGCCCTCGGCGGCGGCCCCCTCCCGCACGGGGCGCGCTGTCGGCTCGTCCGTCACGGCCGTTATTTCAGCAGGCCCTTGCTCGTCAGGTAGTCCTTCGCGACGGCACCGGCGTTCTCTCCGCCGACGGCGATGCGCCCGTTGAGCTTCTGCAGCGTCTGGAGATCGAGCGAGGAGAACACCGGTTCGAGCAGTTCCTCGATCTGCGGGTACTGCTTCAGCACCGCCTCGCGGATGATCGGCGCCGGCTGGTAGACCGGCTGCACGCCCTTGTCGTCCGTCATGACGATGAGGCCCACCTCGGCGATGGCGCCATCCGTGCCGTAGACCATGGCGGCATTGGTGCCGTCCGTCTCCTCCGCCGCCGCCTTGATGGTGGCGGCCGTGTCGCCGCCGGCGAGCGTCAGAAGCTGGTCGGCCTTGAGGGTAAAGCCGTAAGCCTTCTGGAAGGCGGGCAGGGCCGCCGCCGAATTCACGAACTCGGCCGAGGCCGCGAGCTTCACCGTGCCGCCCTTCGCCACATAGGCGCCGAAGTCCGACATCGTGGCGAGCTTTTCCGCCGTCGCGACGTCGCCGCGCACCGCGATCGCCCAGGTGTTGTTGGCAGGGGCCGGCGTCAGCCAGACGATCTTTTCGGCGTCGTAGTCGCGCTTCTTCGCCTCGGCGTAACCCTTGGCCGCGTCTTTCCAGACGTCGTTGTCCGCCATGTTGTAGAAGAAGCCGGCGTTGCCCGTGTACTCGGGATAGATGTCGATCTCGCCCGCCCTGATCGCGGCGCGCACCACGGGCGTCGCCCCGAGGGAGACCCGGTCGACGACCGGGATGCCGTTGTCCTGCAGCACCAGGCGGATCATGGCGCCGAGCAGGCTGCCTTCGGTGTCGATCTTCGATGCGACGACGACATCGGCGCGCGCGGCGCCCGTCGCCATGGCGATGGCCGCGATGGCGGCCAGGACAGTTTTCTTCATGGAAGCGTCCCCCTTCCCAATGCGCGAGCGGCGACGCGCGCCTCATGGTCGACAGCATAGGGCGAGGCGTGCGGGTGCATCAACGTCCCGGCGCGTGCGTGGCGAGGCGTGCAGCCATCGGCTGCACGGCATGCACACTGTCATGATTCGTCCTTGATGTTCGTTCAGATGTGGCCTGCCGTTGTCATCGACGATGCGGACCCCATCTTTTCCCTCGTAGCGCCCGCATGCCGGGCCTCGTTGCCGGAAGTTGCATGCTGGACGATACGAATCGTATGCCGGTTGTGTTCGGGGCGGCGCGCCCGCGCCGCCGTTTCTCGGAGGTGCTGCAGGAGCTCGCCGCTTTCCCGTCCGAGCGGGTGCGCGTCGCCGACATTCTCGATGCCTTCGGCGACAGGGCCTTCGGGGCGCTGATGCTCATCTTCGCGGTGCCGAACGTGCTGCCGCTGCCGCCCGGCGCCTCCTCGGTCCTCGGCGCGCCGCTCCTGTTCATCGCTGCGCAGCTCATGCTCGGACGCCCGGTGCTGTGGCTGCCGCAGCTCATCACCGAGCGCTCGCTGGCACGCGGCGATTTCGCCGCGATGGCCGACAAGCTGCTGCCGCATCTGACGCGCTTCGAGCGCATGCTGCAGCCGCGCCTGACCGGTCTGTTCAATCCGATGCACGACCGCATCATCGGCGCCGCCTGCCTCGTCCTCGCGATCATCCTCTTCCTGCCGATCCCCTTCGGCAACATGCTGCCGGCCTTCGCCATCTCCGCCTTCGCCATCGGGTTGATGGAGCGCGACGGCATCGCGGTCGCCGTCGGCTGGCTCGGCAAGCTCGCGAGCCTTCTCGTTCTGGCCGCCATCTCGACTGCGCTCGTCGCCGGGGCCGTCGCGTTCTTCACGCATCTCTGGCCGTTCTGATCCGCCCGTCGTACCAAAGCGGCTTGACCCACCGCCTTTTCGCCATGATGCTCTTGCCGCCGCCGGCTCGGCCGCGCGGCTGCGCAACCTGGCAAAGGGGGGAATGCCATGGGTTTTGCGATCGTGCGTCGGGCGCGGACTGCATTCTGGCTGACAGGTGCGGCGCTTCTTGCCGGTTGCGCGGGCGATGATGTCGTCTCGCCGGCAGTGACGACGCCGGCCCTGCCGCCGGTCACGGCGGAGCAACTGGTGGGCCGCTGGGGCCTCGGCTCCTATCACCGCGACACCGACCGCGAGCGCACGGTCAAGGAAGCGCGCGCCCAGTGCCGCAATCCCTATGTCATCAAGGCGGGGTCCGAAGGCGGCGTGATCATGAACCTCGCCGACGAGAAGGAGCCGCGCGAGCTCCTCGTCAAGCCGACGCGCGAGGGCCGCACCTTCATCGGCCCCGGTGAGCGGCCGGCCGGCGACCTGACCGACATGGAGATCATCGCCGTCGACGACACGAGCTTCACCGTTCAGTGGGTCGATCCGGATGTCTCCTCGCGCTACGGCACGATGGTCTATGTCAATTGCGCGCCGCGGAGCGCGAGGCCGGCGGCGGGGTGAGAGGAACGGCGGCGCGGCGGCGTACGCGACGAACGAGCGGGGTGATGGCGATGCCGGAAAAAGGCGTTCTCCTCCAGCGGCTGTTTGGGGCGCTTGCGGGACTTCTCCTGTCAGCGATCATCGTCGCGCCGGCGATGGCGCAGGTGCAGCGGGGCGTGATGGAGATCGAGGACCAGCCCGGCTTCGTGCCCGACGAGGCCGACGAGATCCTCGCCGGTCCCTTCGAGCGCCAGCTCGTCTACTTCCGCACGACGGAGGCGCCCGGCACCATCATCATCCACACGTCGGAGCGGTTTCTCTATCTCGTGCAGGGTAACAACCGGGCCCTGCGCTACGGCATCGGTGTCGGCCGCGAAGGCTTCCAGTGGTCGGGCCTCCTGCAGGTTTCGCGCAAGCAGGAATGGCCGGACTGGCGCCCGCCGCCGGAGATGATCCAGCGCCAGCCCTATCTGCCGCGCTTCATGGCCGGCGGCCCCGGCAATCCCATGGGTGCCCGGGCGCTTTATCTCGGCACGACGATCTATCGCATCCACGGCACCAACCAGCCGCAGACGATCGGCCACGCCGTGTCCTCCGGCTGTTTCCGTCTGGTCAACAACGACGTCATCGATCTTTACGAACGGGTGCCGGTGGGCACCAAGGTCATCGTCCGCCACGCCGCAAAGCTGTGACGGGGCGGGGCAGGGGGGAAGGGAATGCGCGTCATCGGATATGTGGCCGCGGTGGCCGGTCTTGCGGCGGCGGCAGCGCTCGCGGCACCGGCCGGAGCGGGCACGCTCGACACCGTCAAGCAGCGCGACAAGCTCGTCTGCGGCGTCAGCCAGGGGCTCATGGGGTTCTCGGCACCGGACGCCAAGGGGCAATGGAGCGGCTTCGACGTCGACTTCTGCCGCGCCATCGCGGCGGCGATCTTCGACGATCCTGCCAAGGTGGAATTCGTCCCCCTCTCGGCCGCGGAGCGCTTCGAGGCGCTGAAGACCGGCAAGGTCGACGTTCTCTCGCGCAATTCCACCTGGACGCTGGGGCGGGAGATCGACCACGGCATCGTCTTCACCGCCGTGAACTATTATGACGGGCAGGGTTTCCTCGTGCCCAAGGCGCGCGCCATCGGCTCGGCATTGGAAATGGACGGCATGAAGGTCTGCGTGCAGGCAGGCACGACGAGCGAGGCCAACCTGCGCGACTTTTTCGATGCCAACGGCATGACGCTCGAGACCGTGGTCGTCTCCTCCCCCGAGGAGGCCGTGAAGACCTACGGCGACGGGGGCTGCACGGCGATCTCGAGCGACGTGTCGCAGCTCCATGCGGAGCGCCTGGCGCTCGCCACCCCGTCCGATCATTCCGTCCTGCCGGACATCATTTCCAAGGAGCCGCTCGCGCCGGCCGTGCGCAGCGACGACATGGCCTGGTTCACCATCGTGAAATGGGTGAGCTTCGCCATGCTCAACGCCGAGGAACTCGGCGTGTCGTCGACGCGCATCGACGAGGCGCTCGGTTCGACCAAGCCCGACGTGCGGCGCCTCGTCGGCACGGAAGGCGGCTTCGGCGAGAAGCTCGGCCTCACCAACGACTGGGTCGTGCGCATCGTGCGCGCCGTGGGCAACTACGGCGAGGTGTACGAGCGCAATGTCGGCGTCGGCTCGAAGCTCGGCATCCCGCGCGGCATCAACCATCTTTGGAGCCTGGGCGGTATCCAGTACGCGCCGCCGCTGCGATAAGCCCGGGGGGCGAGTTCTCCTTCTCTGAGCCTCTCCCGTTTTGGGGAAGGATTTTCAGATCGGTCATTTGGCAAGTTCATTGCCGTTGCACCATTGGATTGCCCATGTCCGTTCTTCTCACCACCCTGGCCGCGGGCGGTGGCCTGCTGATCGGCTTCCTGACCCGTGCCCCGGCCTGGATCATCGCAACCGGTGTCGTCGGTCTTGCCGCCCTCGCCGCATGGCTCACCTCCGCTGTCCCGGCGGGCGAGGCCCTGGCCTCGTATCTCGCCTTTTGCGCGGGGCTGTCGGGCGCCCTGTGCCTCGCCTTCGCCAGACAGATGAAGGAAACGAGGGCGCGAGAGGCAGAGCTTCAGGATACCGCTCCCGATGATGCGCGGCAGCACGGGACCGCAGCCATGCCGGACCTCTGCGAGGGAGGCGGGGCACGGCAATGATCCCCGCCCGGGCGCGGCCGGTCGCTCCCCCGCGCGGGAGCCGTCGAGCGTCTGCCGTCGGAGCCGGAAGACCACTCCGGCTTCGGACGGAGCACATCGGTCAGGAGGCCGGATCGCGGCACCATTGATGGATGAGGCCCGCAATCGCGGCGACGAACCGGACGTGATCGCCGGCATCGACCCATTCGTCCGTTCCGCCATTCTGGCTGAGGTCGCCGCACAGCGGCCCGAAGCCTATGGTCGGTATCCCCTTCTGGACATGGGGCACACGGATGTCGCTGCCGGTGTGCATCGGATTGATGCGGGGCTCCATGCCGCACACGCCGAGAACCGAGGCCCGGGCAGCGCTGACCAGCGCGTGCTCGGCATCGACCTCGGCTCCGGTGACGCCGGCATCCCATATGATCATCGGCGGATTGTCCTTTAGCCATGGATCCGACCTCGCCGCATCGGCCACCGCCTCCTCGATCGCCGCGCAGACCTGGCTGAGGGGCTCCGGTGGTGGGAAGGCGAGCGCGGCGCCCAGCGTGCACCGCTCGGCGAGCCGGAAGAGGCGCTTTGGATCTCCCGCCGCGATATAGGACAACATCAGATTGGTGGAGCGTCCCACCTGCCGGTCGAGCAGGGGGTGCCTGATGGCTTGGCCTCGCTTCGCATCGAGCGCTTTCAGCGCGCGCCAGACGATGAAAGCCTTGTCGATGGCGTTGATGCCCTGATGTGCGAAGGCGGTCTGGAGCGGTTCCGTCGTCGGGGGCTGTCGTCCCTCGACGACGATCCGGAATTCGACCTGTCCCGATGTGAAGGCCTTGATTTCCTTCATTCCCACTCCGGACTCTGCGGGATGAAGATATGCCGCGGCATCGGCCTGCAGGCCGCTCTGCAGGAGGTGAGACACGCCACGTGCGTGGCGTTTGCTCGGAGTGCTGGCTATGAAAACGTCGCCGGCCGGACGCAGGTTCAGCGACAGCAGCAGCCCCAGCGCCTGCACGCCGGCCGCAACGCCGGAAAGATCGTCGGCCACGCCCCAGCCGTGCAGCCGGCCGTTCTCGATCGTGCCGGCGAAGGGGTCGTGCTTCCAGCCGGCCGTGCCGGTGACCGGCTCCCCGTCCGGGTGGGCGAACAGGATCAGGCTGCGGCCGTTGCCCGAGCCCCTGTAGTGCGCGACCACGCTGGTGCGGGGCTCCGGGTCGATGGCCGCATCGCCTGCGAATTCCTCGACCATGCGGACATCGGCCGGGTGATACGCGTGAGACGTGACGGTGCAGCCGATTGATTCTGCAGTGTCCGCGAACAGCCTCTGAACCGCCGCCTCGCCCTGCGCGCCGACGGCGACGTATCTTTGCAATGCCGAGACGATCTCGTCGCTTCTCGCCAGCGCCTCGTCCCGAATTCTTCCGATCATGTGCGGCATGCCTGTTCCCTAGATGGCGATGGGTGCGCTGCGCCGTTTCACGAGGCGGATGACGCTGAAGGTGGTGTAGTCGACAGGATCCTCTTCCACCGGCGCCTCACGGCCACCGACACGCAGCGAAACCGGACCGGAATCCGAGACCGCGTCGATGCGGAACCAGGCCTGCCGCGCGTCCGGATCCGCGACCAGGACGACCTCCGTCTCGTCCAGCCCGAGCCCTGCCATGGCGGCTGCCGTCACGACATTGAGGTGGCCGGGAAAGCTCAGCGCGACCCGCCTCGCGCTCGCCTGCATGAAGACCGACGCCGCCCGGATGCTGCGCAGGTCCACGAAACGCCCCGCTTCCATCGCGGCCCACCGTTCCAGCGGATAGCCGACCGTTACCGTGACCTTTTCCAGTCCGTTCTCGCGCGCGGCGGCCAGAAAGCCGATGGAGCCGAGGGCGCCTGCAGGAATCTCGATCCGCCCCGGCCCACGCAGGGCCGCATCCCGCAGCGTTCGTTCGGCCACCGGGTCCGCGAACGCACCGAGCGACAGCGGAATGATGTCGCAACCCGCAGCGAGCATGGCCGGAGCCTCGGTCTTCAGGGTGTCGGGAGAGGCGCATTCCACCACGACATCAGGCCTCGCCGCGACGAAGCTGCCGGTATCGGTGGTGATCGCGGCTCCTGGAGCGACGGCCGACGCCATGGCGACATCCCGTTCACGCACCAGGAGGGCCGCCAGGAGCGGTCCCTCCCGGTCGTTCGAGAAACGTTCCGCGAGCCGTCTGCCGATGGCCCCGAAGCCGATGATGCCCACGCTTTCCCGGCGGGGGCCCGCGTAATCTTGCGCCATCATCCGTCTCCGCTCGGCCGTCAGGCCGGGCCGGTCCCCTTGATGGCGAACTCCCGTTCCTCGATCGTCAGGACGCCGTAGCGCTCGAACAGTTCGTCATAATAGCCGGAGGTGCGAAGCCCGTTCAGCGCGTCGACCGAAGCCTCCGCGAGGGTCTTGTCGGCGAAGGCGAAGCTGGCTGTCTGCGGGAAGAGGCCCGAGACCGCGCGGGTGAAATCGTCCCGATCCTCCAGGAATTTCGCCGTCGCGTCGATGGATGTCGCGGCATCGACCTGGCCGGCGCGCAGGGCTTGGAAGGCCTCCGAGAAATTGTTGAAGATGCGGATGGTGATCCCTTCCAGCCCGGCATCCTTGAGCATGGTGTCGACCTCGCGGGTGCGGCGTTCTTCCACGCCGCCGAGCTCGACGCCGACGGAAAGGCCGGCCATCTCCTCCCATTTGGTGACGTTCTTCGGATTGCCCTTCGGAACCAGAAAGCTGATCGCCGCCCGCTCGTAGGGGATCATGTACATCAGCTTCGAACGTTCCTCGGTCCAGTAGATGCCGGTGTTGATCATGTCCCAGCGGCCGCTGGCGAGACCGGGCACCATGGTCGCGAACTCGACCTTCACATATTCCGGAGTGAGGCCGAGCTTCGCGGCCAGCTCGTTCCCCAGTTCGATGCGCATGCCCCGCACTTCGCCGTTCTGGTCGACGAACTGAAGCGGCGGCAGGGTGGGGTTCGTGGACATGACGAGCGTGCCCGCCTTGATGATGTTCGGCGGCGCAAGCGCCGGCCGCGACAGGGCGGCGCGACCGCCCAGAGCCATTGCGCCGCCGAGCGCGCCGGCGCCCAGAAGCAGGTTGCGGCGAGAGATCCGGCTTCGGTGCCTGTTCGTCCTGTCTTCGATCATGTCGTGGGTTCCGCTCTGGTGGAAGGAAGCTTTTATCAGTATTGTATTATGATGGTATACCAACTAGAACTTGGGCGCAAGCGGCCGAGTCCGTTGCGAACAAGGGGGAGCACGATGAGGAGGGGACTGGTCCGGACGGTGACGGGGGACGTCGAGCCGGCGGAACTCGGCATGACCCTGATGCACGAGCACATTCTGTGCGATCTCACGCCGTCTGAGCGCAGGGTGGCGCCACAGGA
>Ga0065721_10053145_pt1 | contig 10432 bp, 10 predicted proteins | sample Mesricmetagenome_FD_59108 | JGI IMG/M metagenome (GOLD analysis project Ga0065721, IMG submission 59108) | Mesophilic microbial community from rice straw/compost enrichment Sample: eDNA_1 v2 (version 2) | ecosystem: Engineered > Solid waste > Grass > Composting > Bioreactor | place: USA: Davis... | reverse complement strand
ATCCCGGCGAGCGCCGGGCGACGCTCGACGCCTGCCTCGCCCGCCTCGGCCACCGTCGGCGCGGCCAACTCCACGGCGCGCTCGAAGACGCCCTGCTCGCCGCCTGCGTCTTCCGCCACCTCGCCCTCGGCCTCGACGTCCGGCCCGATTTCGACGCCGCCGCGGATCCGAGCAACTTCGTGCGTTGACGGCGGAAGGCGCGGGCACGGCGCCGACGGTCGCCCGGTCCGGCCGGCTCCCGCCCCGTCGCCGGCGATGGCGGCCGCCGCGTCCCGAATTCGCTTGCACCATCCCGCGCGATAGCGCTCTCCTCGCCGCGCGCCCTCCCACTCGAAAGGCCCCCATCGTGCCGGGCACCCTGTCCGACCCCCGCGCCTTCATCCTCCGCAACACCCGGCCGCTTCCGCCGCCCCACGTGCCTGAAATCACGCTCCACCTCGCCGACGAGGCCGTGGAGCTCTGGACGAAGACGGAGGAGGAACTCGGCGAACTCGGCCTGCCGCCGCCGTTCTGGGCCTTCGCCTGGGCCGGCGGACAGGCGCTCGCCCGCCACGTTCTCGACAATCCGGATCTCGTCGCCGGCAGGCGCGTGCTCGACTTCGCCTCCGGCTGCGGCCTCGTCGCCATCGCCGCGATGAAGGCCGGCGCCGCGGCGGCGACCGCCGCCGAGATCGACGTCTTCGCCTTCGCCGCCATCACCCTCAACGCCGAGCTCAACGGCGTCGACCTCGCCATCGAGGCCCGCGATCTCACCGACCCCGGGCAGGCCGGCTTCGTCGCCGGCTTCGACGTCGTCTTCGCCGGCGACGTCTTCTACGAGAAGCCGATGGCCGAGCGCGTGCTGGCGATGGCGCGGCGGGCGCAGGCGGCCGGCGCCACCGTTCTCGTCGGCGACCCGGGCCGCAGCTACCTGCCGAAGTCGGAGCTCGTCCTCGTCGCCGCCTACGAGGTGCCGGTGACGCGGGCGCTCGAGGACGCCGAGGTCAAGCGCACCAGCGTCTGGCGGCTCGGCTGAGGCGATGGCCGCGGCCTCGGCAGCGCCGCGTCCTTTCGTCACGGCGGGCGCCGCCGGAATACCCCTCGAGGGCCGCATCGGCGTACGGGCGGCGGCCCGGCCCCGGCGCGTGGCCCTTTCCCCGCCCCGGCTGCACGTTCGCAGACTTCGCGACGAAAGTGGGATTTCTCCCGAGTGGACCTTTGCCGCGCCCTGAGCATAATGCAGTGCAGCAGGCGCCGGGGGAGGCTGCCTGGCGTGAAGAAGATGCTTCGGGAGGAAGACGATGACGGATACGGTCTATCCGGTGCCGGCGGACTTCGCCAAATCGGCGCTGATCGACGCGAAGACCTACGAGGACATGTATCGCCGCTCGGTGGAGGACCCGGACGGCTTCTGGGGCGAGGCCGGCAAGCGGCTCGACTGGATCGAGCCCTACAAGACGGTCAAGAACACCAGCTACGATCCGCACAACGTCTCGATCAAGTGGTTCGAGGACGGCGTCCTCAACGTCTCCGCCAACTGCGTCGACCGCCACCTCGAAAAGCGCGGCGACCAGGTCGCCATCCTCTGGGAGGGTGACGACCCGAACGAATCAAAGGCGATCACCTACCGCGAGCTGCACGCCGAGGTGTCGAAATTCGCCAACGTCCTCAAGGCCCACGGCGTGAAGAAGGGTGACCGCGTCACCATCTACCTGCCGATGATCCCCGAGGCCGCCTATGCGATGCTCGCCTGCGCGCGGGTCGGCGCCATCCACTCGATCGTCTTCGCCGGCTTCTCCCCCGACAGCCTCGCCGGCCGCATCGAGGACTGCGCCTCGAAGATCGTGCTCACCGCCGACGAGGGCCTGCGCGGCGGCCGCAAGGTACCGCTCAAGACCAACGTCGACGCGGCGCTGAAGAAGGTCGAGGGCGTCACCAGCGTCATCGTCGTCCGCCGCACCGGCTCGGACGTGCCGATGACCGAGGGCCGCGACCACTTCTACGACGCCGAGGCCGCCAAGGTCTCCGCCGACTGCCCGCCCGAGCCGATGAACGCGGAAGACCCGCTGTTCATCCTCTACACCTCCGGCTCGACCGGCAAGCCCAAGGGCGTTCTGCACACCACCGGCGGCTATCTCGTCTACGCCTCGATGACCCACCAATATGTCTTCGACTATCACGACGGCGACATCTACTGGTGCACCGCCGACGTCGGCTGGGTCACCGGCCACAGCTACATCGTCTACGGCCCGCTCGCCAACGGCGCCACCACGTTGATGTTCGAGGGCGTGCCGAACTACCCCTCGCCGGCGCGCTGCTGGGAAGTCGTCGACAAGCACAAGGTCACGATCTTCTACACCGCCCCCACCGCGATCCGCTCGCTGATGGGCGCCGGCGACGAGCACGTGACCAGGACCTCGCGCGCCTCGCTGCGCCTGCTCGGCTCGGTTGGCGAGCCGATCAACCCGGAAGCGTGGAACTGGTATCACAAGGTCGTCGGCGAGGAGCGTTGCCCGATCGTCGACACCTGGTGGCAGACCGAGACCGGCGGCATCCTGATCACGCCGCTGCCCGGTGCCACCGACCTGAAGCCCGGCTCCGCGACGAAGCCCTTCTTCGGCGTCGAGCCGGCGATCGTCGACGCCGAAGGCAACGTTCTGGAGGGCGCCTGCGAGGGCAACCTCGTCATCACCACGGCCTGGCCGGGGCAGATGCGGACGATCTTCGGCGACCACGACCGCTTCGTCGCCACCTATTTCTCGACCTACAAGGGCACCTACTTCACCGGCGACGGCTGCCGGCGCGACGCCGACGGCTACTACTGGATCACCGGCCGCGTCGACGACGTCATCAACGTTTCGGGCCATCGCATGGGCACGGCCGAGGTCGAAAGCGCCCTCGTCGCCCATCCCAAGGTCTCCGAGGCCGCCGTGGTCGGCTATCCGCACGACCTCAAGGGCCAGGGCATCTACTGCTACGTGACGCTGATGGCCGGCGAGGAGCCGACCGAGGCGCTGAGGAAGGAACTGCGCGACTGGGTCCGCCGCGAGATCGGGCCGATCGCCTCGCCCGACCTCATCCAGTTCGCCCCCGGTCTGCCCAAGACCCGCTCCGGCAAGATCATGCGCCGCATCCTGCGCAAGATCGCCGAGAACGAATTCGGCGCCCTCGGCGACACCTCGACGCTGGCCGACCCCGGCGTCGTCGACGACCTGATCGAGAACCGCCAGAACCGCAAGGCGGGGTGAGGATCGAGCCTTCCGCGCTCGCGCATTCCCAAGACCCCGGCGTCGCGAGGCGCCGGGGTCTCTCGTTTCCTTTCAAGGATGATTGCTGGCGGTCAGCTCACCCCGCCGCGGCAGACGACAGCCGCACGCCGGCTTCGTAGTCGTCCCGCGTGATCCGCGTGTCGATATGCGCCAGCGCCCGGCCGTGGGCCTCGCACATCACCAGCGACTGCCCGACGACCGAGAAGCCGAGCTTGCGCTGGACGGCGAGCGAAGCGTCGTTGCCGACGAAGACGCCGGAGCGGACGGCGGGAAGGCCGAGGCCGTCGAAGGCGAGGTCGAGCATCGCCCGTCCCGCCTCGGTGGCGTAGCCCCGGCCCCAGGCGTCCTTGACCAGCCAGTAGCCGATCTCCGGGTCGTTCGGCAGGCCCTGCAGGCCGACGAGACCGAGCAGCCGGCGCTCGCCCTTCGGCCGCAGGCCGTAGACGTGGGCTTCGCCCGACGTCCGGGCGGCGTCGCAGTGGGCGAGGAAGGCCGCGGCGTGCTCGGGCCGATAGGGCCACGGCACCCGGGCGAGCCGGCCGGCGACGTCGAAATCGGACAGCGCCGCGGTGATCGCCGCGGCGTCGGCCGCGTCCGGCGCGTCGAGCGTCATCCGCGCCGTCTCGATCACCGCCGGAGCCTGCATCCGCGCCTCCGTCGTCACAGGCTGCGCTCCATCACCGCCGCCCCGGCGCTCGCGCCCTGGAGCTCGGCGCGCGGCGTCGCGCCGAGGATCGAGACCGGCTGCCAGCGCCGAAGACTCTCCCAGGTCCGCCGATCGAGCGAGAAGCAGTCGATGGCGACGACCGAGCGGAAGAAGGCCGAGGGACTGAGATCCTGCCCGGTGTACTGGAAGCCGCATTTCTCGATGACCCGCCGCGAGGCGCCGTTGGTCACCCGGCAGGAGACGTTGACACGCTCGTGGCCGTGCACCTCGAAGGCGTAGTCGACCGCCGCATGGGCCGCCTCGGTGGCGTAGCCGCGGTTCCAGTAGGCCTCGCCGAGCCAGTAGCCGAGTTCGGGCACCGGCCCGCGGCGGTGGTCGAGGGTGATGGCGCCGACGAACTCGGCCGCGACCCCGCCCCGCTTGACCCAGAGGAGATGCTTGAGGCCGTCCTCCGGGCAGGGTTCGGCGATGTAGGCCTCGGCGTTGCGCAGCGAATAGGGATGCGGCATCCGCGTCAGGTTCTGCGCGATCTTCGGGTTGTCGGCGAGGGCGGCGAGCGCCGCGGCGTCGGCGAGCGCCGGCGGGCGGATCACGAGGCGCCGGGTTTCCAGCACGACGCCGGGGAACGGCTCGGCGAGAGGCCGCGCGAGGGGCCGCGCGGATGGCGATCCCGGTCTACTTTCGTCTTCTCCGGTCATGGCTTCGGGTCTCCGGAACGCAAGAAGGGGAGGTGGCGCCCCACCTCCCCTTTGGATCGTCCGGCCCTGACCATGGCCGATCCTCCGGGTCCGTGGGACGCCGGGGGGTCGGATGGACCATTCGGCGTTACTCTGCTGCTTCCATCGTGGCCGTCGCGGGGACGACCGATACGAACACTTTACCGTTGGACTTGCTGTCGAAGGCGACCTTGCCCTCGACGAGGGAATAGATCGTGTGGTCGCGGCCGATGCCGACGTTCTTGCCGGGATGCCACTGGGTGCCGCGCTGGCGCACGATGATGTTGCCGGGAATGACGGCTTCGCCGCCGAACTTCTTGACGCCGAGACGGCGACCAGCGGTATCGCGACCGTTGCGCGAGGAGCCACCCGCTTTCTTGTGTGCCATCGTCCTACTCCTTCAATTCATCTCGCCGATCCGGGGGACGCATCGTCCGCGCGCCGGTCGGCCTCGTCTGTTCCACTCCGTCCGCACGCCTCAGGCGCCGGCGGAAATTCCGGTGATGCGGACCACGGTCTGGTGCTGACGGTGGCCGATCTTGCGCTTCGAGTTCTGCCGGCGGCGCTTCTTGAAGGAGATGGTCTTCTTGGAGCGCGTCTGGCCGACGATCTCGGCGCTGACGGTGGCGCCCGCGACGGTCGGGGCGCCAAGGGTGGTGCCGGCGTCGCCGCCGACGAGCAGGACCTCGGCGAAGGTGATGGCCGCGCCGGCCTCGCCTTCGAGCTTCTCGACGGCGAGCACGTCGTTGGCGGCGACCTTGTACTGCTTGCCGCCGGTCTTGATGACTGCGAACATTTCGACATCCTTTTTATGCGGCGCTTTCGGCGCCTTGTTGGACCCGCCGCCCACCCGCCCCTTCCGGGACGGCGCGAGGCGGCGCATCGCCGCGTCCTGTGGCGCCGCCCCGATCGATGCGGGGCGGGCTTGCGTCTCCGATCCGGGCTCGCCGGTGCGAGCCGTGGAAACGGAGGAAACCCCTCGGCAAAACCGCCTCTGTCCCGCTTGTCGCCCTTGCGGGCGGCGGGCGGAGCGTTTGAGGTGGGCCGGTGGGTTCGGGAGCCTCGGACGGCGTCGTGGCGGCACACTCGTACCATTCCACGCGATGAAGCGGTGTTTACAGGGGCGCACGCCCCGCGTCAACGCGAAGCTTGGCCGGCGAAGGCGAAAACACCGCGCCGCGGCCCGGCGTCCGGGCCCAGGCGGGCGGTCCCGAGGACCGGTCCCCGGTGCGGCTGCCGGGGCGGCCGCGCCCCGCGGCCGGCGCAGCCCTGCCTCACGTTGCACTTTGGCCGCCTTTGGCTCATAGGTGGCGCCACGAAAATTCCAGCCGACGGCAAGAAGTCCCATGAAGTTCCTCGATCAGGCCAAGGTCTACGTCCGGTCCGGCGACGGCGGCGCCGGTTCGGTGTCCTTCCGGCGTGAAAAGTTCATCGAATTCGGCGGTCCCGACGGCGGCGACGGCGGCCGCGGCGGCGACGTCTGGATCGAATGCGTCGACGGGCTCAACACCCTGATCGACTATCGCTACATGCAGCATTTCAAGGCCAAGACCGGCGGCCACGGCATGGGCAAGCAGCGCAACGGCGCCAAGGGCGGCGACGTCGTGCTCAAGGTTCCGGTCGGCACCGAGATCCTCGAGGAAGACCAGGAGACGTTGATCGCCGACATGGTCGAGGTCGGCCAGAAGATCAAGTTGCTCGCCGGCGGCAACGGCGGCTTCGGCAACCTCTATTTCAAGACCTCCACCAACCAGGCCCCGCGCCGGGCCAACCCGGGCCTGCCCGGCGAGGAGAAGTGGATCTGGCTGCGGCTGAAGCTGATCGCCGACGCCGGCCTCGTCGGCCTGCCCAACGCCGGCAAGTCGACCTTCCTCGCCCGCACCACGGCGGCGAAACCCAAGATCGCCGACTATCCCTTCACCACGCTCCACCCCAACCTCGGCGTCGTCAACGTCGGCGGACGCGAGTTCGTGCTCGCCGACATCCCCGGCCTGATCGAGGGCGCTCACGAGGGCGTCGGCATCGGCGACCGCTTCCTCGGCCACGTCGAGCGCTGCGGCGCCCTCCTCCACCTCGTCGACGGCACCGAGGAGGACGTCGGCGAGGCCTACCGCGTCGTGCGCGGCGAACTGGAAGCCTACGGCGCCGGGCTCGGCGAGAAGCCGGAGATCGTCGCCCTCTCCAAGATCGACGCTCTCACGGCGGAAGAGCGCAAGGTCAAGGTCAAGGCGCTGAAGAAGGCCGCCGGCCGCACGCCGATCCTCGTCTCCGCCGCCTCCGGCGAGGGCGTCCAGGAGGCGCTCGCCCTGATGTGGCGCACCATCGAAGACGCGCGGGCCGAGGCCGAGGAGGTCTCCCCGGCTCGCCGGAGCGAGGAGTGGCGGCCGTGAGCCTCACCGACACCGACCGCGCCTCCCTCCAAATCGATCCCGCCGCCATGACCGCACCCGCAGCCGCCGGCCGCCTTGCCCCTTATCGCCGCATCGTCGTCAAGATCGGCTCCGCCCTGCTCGTCGAGGGCCGCTCCGGCCAGCTGAAGCGGGCGTGGCTGGAGGCGCTGATCGACGACGTCGTCGCGCTGACCAGGGCCGGCGCCGACGTGCTGATCGTCTCCTCCGGCTCGATCGCCCTCGGCCGCGGCGTGCTCGGCCTGCCCGCCGGCAAGCTCCGCCTCGAGGAGAGCCAGGCCGCCGCCTCGGTCGGCCAGATCGCGCTCGCCCGGATCTATTCGGAATTCCTCGGCGCCCACGGCCTCACCGCCGGCCAGATCCTGCTGACCCTGCGCGACACCGAGGAGCGCCGCCGCTATCTCAACGCCCGCGCCACCATCGGCACGCTGTTGAAGATGAAGGCGGTTCCGGTCATCAACGAGAACGACACGGTGGCGACCACCGAGATCCGCTACGGCGACAACGACCGCCTCGCCGCCCGCGTCGCCACCATGTGCTCGGCCGACCTCCTCGTCCTGCTCTCCGACATCGACGGCCTCTACACCGCCCCGCCGAACGACGACCCGAACGCCCTCCACATTCCCGTGGTGCCGCGGATCACGCCGGAGATCGAGGCGATGGCGGGGGCCGCCGGATCGGAGCTCTCGCGCGGCGGCATGAAGACCAAGATCGAGGCCGGCAAGATGGCGACCGCCGCCGGCACCGCCATGATCATCGCCTCGGGCAAGGTCATGAACCCGCTGCGCCGCATCGACGAGGGCGGCGTCTGTACCCTGTTCGAGGCGCACGCCAACCCGGCCACCGCGCGCAAGGCCTGGATCGCCGGCCACCTGGAGCCGAAGGGCGCCGTGGTGGTCGACGCCGGCGCCGCGCGCGCCCTGCGCTCGGGCAAGAGCCTGCTGCCGGCCGGCGTGAAGCGCGTCGAGGGCGTCTTCTGGCGCGGCGACGCCGTCTCGATCTGCGACGAGGACGGCGCCGAACTCGGCCGCGGCCTGATCGCCTACGACCGCCCCGACGCCGAACGCCTCGTCGGCCGCAACAGCCGCGAGATCGAAATGATCCTCGGCTACGCCGGCCGCGCCGAGATGATCCACCGCGACGACTTCAGCCTGAAAGGCGAGGCGGAGGACTGAGGTCGGGGCGGAAGCCGGCCAACCCGGCGAATCGGGTGGCTGCCGCCCGGCCGAGCGCTCTATCACCGTCGACCGATCGCGGCGACGCGGCGGAGACCCTTGGCCCCTGTGCCGAATGGCTCTACGAATGGCCTTTCGCGCCGATCGCCGCCCGGCCCCGCCAGAGTAGACCCCGAAGAGAAGACCCATGCTCGACAAGCCCGCATCCTCTCCCGACGTCGTCGCCGTGATGGCCGAGATCGGCCGGCGCGCCCGTGCGGCCGCCCGGACGCTGGCGATCGCCCGGCCGGAGCAGAAGACCGCGGCGATCGAGGCCATGGCCGCGGCCGTCCGCCGCCGCGCGTCCGACATCCTCGCCGCCAACGCGCTCGACGTCGCCGCGATGACGGAGAACGGCCGCGCCGCCTCCTTCCTCGACCGCGGCACGCTCAACGAGGCCCGCGTCGAGGCGATCGCGGCGGCGCTCGAGGAGATCGCCGCCCAGGCCGACCCGGTCGGCCGGGTGCTCGCGGCCTGGGAGCGGCCGAACGGGCTGAAGATCGAGCGCGTCGCGACGCCGCTCGGCGTCGTCGGCATCATCTTCGAGAGCCGGCCCAACGTCACCGCCGACGCCGGGGCGCTGGCGCTCAAGGGCGGCAACGCCTCGATCCTGCGCTGCGGCTCCGACAGCTTCGAGACCTCCGCGGCGATCCACGCGGCGCTCGTCGAGGGTCTCGTCGAAGCGGGTCTGCCCGCCGACGCCGTCCAGCTGGTGCCGACCCGCGACCGCGCCGCGGTCGGCGAAATGCTGTCCGGCCTTGCCGGTGCGATCGACGTCATCGTGCCGCGCGGCGGCAAGAGCCTCGTCGCCCGCGTCCAGGCCGAGGCGCGGGTGCCGGTCTTCGCCCATCTGGAAGGCATCTGCCACATCTTCATCGACCGGGCGGCCGACCTCGACATGGCCCGGGCGATCGTCGTCAACGCCAAGCTGCGCCGCACCGGCATCTGCGGCGCCGTCGAGACGCTGCTCGTCGACGAGGCGGTCGTCGCCACCCACCTCGTGCCGATCCTCCAGGACCTCGCGGAGAGGGGCTGCGAGATCCGCGGCGACGACGCCGTCCGCGCCGCCTTCCCGGCCGCCCTGCCCGCCACCGAGGACGACTGGCGCAGCGAATATCTCGACGCCATCGTCTCGGTCCGCGTCGTTTCCGGCGTCGACGCCGCCATCGAGCACGTCGAGACCTTCGGCTCGCATCACACCGAGGCGATCGTCACCGAGGACGCCGCCACCGCCGCCCGCTTCATGGACCGCATCGATTCGGCCATCGTGATGTGGAACACCTCGACCCAGTTCGCCGACGGCGGCGAGTTCGGCATGGGCGGCGAGATCGGCATCGCGACGGGCAAGATGCACGCCCGCGGGCCGGTCGGCGCCGAGCAGCTGACGAGCTTCAAGTATCGCGTCACCGGCACCGGCCAGGTCCGCCCGTGACGGCCGACGGCACGCGGCCGGACCGATGACCGGGGAGCCGCCGCGGTGATCCGCCTGCCGCCGACCGTTCCCGGCCTCGCCGTCGGCCTGTTCGGCGGGTCGTTCGACCCGCCGCACGCCGGCCACGCCCACGTCGCCCGCACCGCTCTGCGCCGGGCCGGGCTCGACCGGGTCTGGTGGCTGCCAACGCCCGGCAACCCGCTGAAAGAAGTCGCAGGCCTGCCGCCGCTCGCCGAGCGGACGGCCGCTGCGAGAACCCTCGCCCATCATCCGCGCATGGTGGTGAGCGATCTCGAGAGCCGGCTCGGCACCCGCTACACCATCGACCTCGTCCGCCGCCTGCCGCCGATGCGACCGGGGGTGCGCTTCGTTCTCGTGATCGGCGCCGACAACTGGGCGACGATCCACCGCTGGGGCCGGTGGCGCGAGATCTGCGAGCGCCTTCCCGTGGTCGTCGTCGACCGCCCCGGCGCGACGCTGAAGGCCCTCTCCTCCCCCGCCGCCCGCCTCTACGCCGCCCGCCGGTTGCCCGAGCGCGCCGCCCGCCGCCTCGCCGCCACCCCGGCCCCGGCCTGGGTCTTCCTCACCGGGCGGCGTTCGCCGCTGTCATCGACGGCGCTGAGGAAACGCGAAGGCTGAGGCAGCGCGGACGCCGCGGGGTCGGGCCGGCGAGGAGCGGTCCCGGGCCTCAACGCCCCTGCCCACCGATGTCGACCTTCCGCGCCCCCTCGCCGCGCCGGAGCTTCG
>Ga0065721_10053143_pt1 | contig 10435 bp, 9 predicted proteins | sample Mesricmetagenome_FD_59108 | JGI IMG/M metagenome (GOLD analysis project Ga0065721, IMG submission 59108) | Mesophilic microbial community from rice straw/compost enrichment Sample: eDNA_1 v2 (version 2) | ecosystem: Engineered > Solid waste > Grass > Composting > Bioreactor | place: USA: Davis... | reverse complement strand
CGTAGGCGGGCGCTCCGATGCGGGCGGCCCAGGCCTCGGCGCTCTGCATCGTGTTCTGGTCCCAGCCCGGGTAGTCCAGGTGGGGGAAGATCGAGAAATCGACCACCCCGAGACCCGCATCGTCATGGGGTCGCCAGTCGACGAACTCCTTGCCGACGCGCGGCGTCATCACCATGCTGCCCGCGCTCACCCCCACCCACACCGTGTCGTCGAGCGAGGGCAGAACATCCGCGAGCCCTGACTCCTCGATCCAGTGGCGCAGGTAGACCGCTTCGCCCCCGTCCACGAGCAGCACATCGGCATCCCGCACCCACGGCTCCCATCGGTCGCGCCCGATCGACGGAAGCGCCGTGAGCTCGAGCACTCCCACCGACCGCCACCCCAGGTCGGTCAAAGGCGACCGCCCGGGTCGGCCTCCCACCGTCGACAGCCACACCGACTGCGGAGAGCAGAATGGATGGCCCCACTGAGCAGTCGGGATGAAGAGAGCATCGCTCTCCTCGACCGGCCGGTCCAGCAGGCCGAGCAGCGCCTTACGGATGGAGTCGTTGGTGATCCCACCCGAGGTGAGAAGCAGCTTCATGCGCCACGCTCCCTCGCTGTGGAGCGATCAGCTGTGAGGCCCCTCACTTGGCGAGTGCGACTTGTGCCACCTGGTCCACGGAAATAGGCGCTATGCGACACGTGCCGAACACTAGGTTTGGTCAAACGAGCTGAACTTTTCTCGCGGTCTTCTAAGCCGCAATCAAACGGGTCGCGCGAAGGATCGCTGAAGGCGGCCTGAGCTTGCCTGCCCCTCCACTACTCGCGAACCGGGACTCCCGCTCGCACTATCGACAGCACCGCCCTTCGATAGAATGGTCGCGGGACGCGGCCGCGCACCTCCGGACGTCCGTGCCGGATCATCGCCGGGCATGACGGAGCGATTTGCCCAACGATCGAGTGAATGAACCTGGCCCAGCTTCCTCTTCGGTCCCTATCCCGGCTACGCCTGCTGGACGGACGTCAACGTGCGTCGCGGCTCGGCAGACGGTGATCGGCAGACAATCCGAAGTCAGACGACAACTCCGGAAAATTGATCCGGAGGAATCCTCTGCTCCTCGTCCCGGACGCGCCGCCAAGATAGCTCCATAGCGGTCGTTGACACCGCGGCGAAGACCCGGGCATGGGCCCACTGGATCGCTCCCTCGCTGAGTGCCTTGATTCGCATCCCGTCCAGAGCACGTTTAACGCGGGGGCTGACAACAAAGTGCTGCACGATCAGTAGAGACACTGAGACGGCACACCCCCACAGGTATCCCATGTCTTGCGTGAGTGCATTCAACAGAAAGATCCCGACCGCCACAGCCAGAACAATCGACACAGCGTAACGCAGGGCTGTGTAAGCGATCCACCGGCGACTTGACTTCCACCACAGGCCAAGGATCATGAACTCACGCGCCCGCAACAGACGGAGACTCCACCTCGCCTCATCCTTCGAAATCTTGAGCATCAGCCGCCGCCGCTCGTTCGTCGCACGGTCCAGCTGCGCGAAGGCCGCCACAAACGACGGGGGCGGATTGCGACGCGTCGGGGCCAGCGGAAACCGACGCCTGATCAACTTGCCCTCCCACGCGAACCTGTATTTGGACCACCGACGGAGCGCGCGAAGTTCGCTAGCAAGGCCCAGGAGTCTCCTCCGTGCGCGGCCGAGGGCAGTCGCGGCCAAAGCTGCGACGCCATCAACCTCCGTAACGCTTGGGCGGGTACCGTCGAGGCGCTCGCCACTCGAGACATACACCTGTCGGAGGTACACGACGAGCTCCGCGTTCTCGTCCGCCGCTAGCTCCAGTTCATCCACCAGCCGAATCCGTAGATGGACGTCGTCCGTGGATTCGAGGACAGAGTCGACCATTTGTTGCAAGCTCGACGTACCCGCGCCGAGGAGCGGCATCCTCGCGAACGCATCGTCGATGCGCCGAGCAAGCTCATCGTTTGGAGATGGGGCGAGCTGCGGAGATCGCCAGACGCATCGATGCTGCGGCGAGAAGGCGCAGGAACCGGCACACGCGTCAGTCCGCCGACAACTGGGTACGCGAGGGCGGCGCCGTCCCCGCGCTGCTCATCGACCGTGTGAAACGGAACGACTCTTGGACGGATGGCGACATCGAGCGAGTGCTCGGGCTTGACCGCCGCGACGGCAAGAAGCTCATGAAGAGGTGCGGCTACCGCTGGAGCCGCACCCGGGAAAGCTACTGGGCTCCCATGGACGAGGATGCCGTCAACTAGTGCTCAGATCCGGCAGCCGCACAGTGAAGGCGGTGCGGCCCGGGTCGCTGGCGACGACGATCGAGCCTCGGTGCGCTGAGACGATCGCCTCGGCGATCGAGAGGCCGAGACCGGTGCTCCCGGCATCCCGGTTCCTGGACTGGTCGCCGCGCGCGAACCTCTCGAACAGTCGCTCCTTCAGTGCGGCATCGATGCCGGGCCCGTCGTCAGTCACCTCGAGGACCGCCTGCCCGCCCTCCACACGGAGCGAGGTGATGACACGCGTGCCGGGGGGCGTGTGCGTACGAGCGTTACGGAGCAGGTTCGCCACCACCTGGCGCAGCCGGTTGTCGTCGCCCTGCACCTCGATCGCATACTCCTCCCGGACGTCGAGCAGCCACGTGCGCGTCGGGTCGGCCGCGTGCGCGTCGCTGACGGCGTCGATCGCGAGCAGAGTCAGGTCCACCGGCTCGCGCCGCAACTGTTGACCGGCGTCGAGCCGTGCCAGCAGCAGGAGATCTTCGACCAGGTCTGCCATGCGCGTCGACTCCGACGCGATGCGGTCGAAGGCCCGCTGCTGGGTGGGCGTCATGGGGGCGTCCTCCCCGAGCGAGAGCTGCGCGTACCCGCGGATCGAGGCGAGCGGGGTCCGCAGTTCGTGGCTCGCGTCGGCGATGAAGCGGCGCAGCTGGTCTTCACTGTGCTGACGCGATCGGAGGGCGTCCTCGATGTGGGCGAGGAGGACGTTGAGCGAATGGCCCACCCGGCCGACCTCCGTCACGGGGTCGGTGTCGACGTCTGCGACCCGCTCGGGGATCTCGACCTCCCCGACCGCGAGCGGCCGGTCTGCGACCCGCTGCGCGACCCCGGCGACCCGATCGAGCGGGCGGAGGGTGCGGCGCACCCAGAAGGAGAGTCCGACCAGCACCAGCAGCAGAGCGACCCCGGCAACGCTGAGAAGGATGATGGACAGCGCCGACGTCGTCGCCTCGACCTCCTCGAGCGAGATGCCTGCGACGACGCGCACCCCGTCGCGTTCCTGCGCGGCCAGGCGAAAGGGGCCGAGCTCGTCGCCGAGATCGACGGTCGTGGGCGTGCGGTCGCCGAGCGAGGCATCGTCGATCGTCGCGAGCTGCGCCTCATCGAGCGAGCGCTCCTTCCCGTCGTCGCGCGTCCAGCTGGACTCAGCCACCGACCCGTCGGTCGCGTAGACGACCTGGAGTGTGCCGATGCGGGGCGCAGGCCCATCCCCCGATTCCCCGCCGGGCCCCGAGGGACCGCCCATCTGGCCCGGACCGACGCGGATGATCCCGAGGGTCTCGAGGACCTGCGCGTCGAGCCGGTCATAGACGAAGCTGCGGAGGGCGAGCGAGGTCGCGAAGCCAGTCACGAGCAGGGTCAGCGCGACGAGCGTCCCGGTGCCGACTACCAGCGTCCGGCGGAGCGTCCAGCGCCTCATTGCGGCGTCTTGATGGTGTACCCGACGCCCCGCACTGTGTGGATGAGCGGTTCGCCGAGCGTGTCGATCTTCTTGCGGAGGTACGAGATGTAGATCTCCACGACACTCGAGGTGCCGCCGAAGTCGTAACTCCACACCTGATCAAGGATCTGCGCCCGGCTCAGCACACGGCGCGGATTCTGCATGAGGTAGCGCAGCAGCTCGAACTCCTTCGCGGTGAGCTTGATCGGGCTTCCCCCGCGGGCGACTTCATACGTCTCCTCGTCAAGCGTCAGATCCCCGACCCGCAAAAGCGTGTCGGCGGCGGACGCGGCCGCGACGTGCCTGCGTGCCATGGAGTGCAGCCGCACGACGACCTCCTCCAGATTGAACGGCTTCGTCAGGTAGTCGTCGCCGCCCGCGCTGATCCCGGCGATACGGTCCTCGACCGCGTCCTTCGCGGTGAGGAACAGCACCGGGACGTCGTTTCCCGCACTGCGCACGCGGCGGAGCACCTCCATGCCGTCGATGCCCGGCATCATGATGTCGAGGACGAGGATGTCGGGGGCGAACTCGCGCACGAGGTTCAGCGCCTCCTGTCCGTTCGCCGCCGTGCGGGCCTCCCAGCCCTTGTTCTGAAGCGCCATCCGCAGCAGGTCGCTGAGGTTGACCTCATCGTCGACGACGAGCACGCGTATCGGCGACCCGTCGAGGCGGGACAAGGGCGAGCGGGGTTTCATGGTCATCAGCTTTCCTGGTTCAGGCGAGGAATGCGACCGTGCGGCGCCGGTCGGGGGTGGGTGCGCCGCACGGTCGCGGGGGTCACGGACGCTGGCCCGGGCCGCCGCCGGCACCCCCGCCCGTGCCCCCGGCGAGGGCCTCGCCCGTGGTGACGGTCGTGGCCTCGCCGTCGACGACCACGGTGTATTCGTCGCCCGCGACCAGGCCCGCCGCCGAGAAGACAACGGTCTCGAAGTCCTTCACCGCGGTGTAGCTGGTGAGCACTTTGCCGTCTGCGTCGGTGATCTCGACGCTGTCACCCGCGGTGCCAGCAGCGGCTGCAGCGAGCCACGCCTGCGCGGAGCCGGCGTCGGGCGACTCGGCCATGCCCGCACTGCCGAAGGCGATGAGCGTGCCGCCGGTCACCTCGAACCCGCCGTTGCTGTCGAGCGCGCCGTTGCCCTGGCTCGTCGGGCCCCAGACGATGATCTCTCCGCCCGTGACGGTCACCGATCCGTTCGAGTCGATCCCGTCGCCGCCGGCGTCGACGGTCAGAGACCCGCCGGAGATGGCGATGGTCTCACCGGTGTCGGCCATGCCGCCGCCCATCCCTCCGCCGGGGCCCGTCGGCTGCTGACCGTTCGACTCCGTTCCCGACGCCGAGTCGGTGGTCGCCGCCTCGCCGGTGGAGTCGCCGCTGCCGTTCAGGCCGTCGTCGGATGCGGTGACGTCCACCGTGCCGCCTGCGATCGTGATGTCGGTCGCCTCGAGACCCTCGTACGATCGCGACACGGTGACCATGCCGGCGGTGATCTCGAGCGTCGCCTCGGCGTGGATGCCGTCGTCCCCGGCGGCCGCCGTGACGGTGCCGCCCCCGATTCCGATCGAGCCATCGGAGTGGATGGCGTCGTCTGCGGCGGTCACGTCGACGGTGCCGTCGTCGATCGCGATGACCACACCGGCGGTGATCCCCTTCGCCGACGTGTCCGCATCAGCGGCATCCCCCTCGGCGGACAGCGAGACGCTGCCCCCGGTGATGACCGCGTCGGTGGTCGCCGCGATCCCGTCGTCGCCGCTGGTCGCGGTAACCGAACCGCCCGAGATCCAGACGTAGCCACGCGTGGCGTCCCCGTCGTCGTCGCTCTTCAGGGCGTCTCCGCCCGCCGTGAGGTCGAGTGCGCCGCCCGAAACCACGAGTGCGTCCTTGCCCCGGAGCGCGTCGTCGACGGCGTCGATCGTGACATTCCCGCCCATGATGGCGAGATCGTCGGTGCTCGTGATGCCGTCGTTGCCGTTGCCGGTGACGGTCAGCGAGCCGGTGCCGGAGATGGTGAGGTCGGCGTCGGCGTAGATCGCGGCGTTCGCCTCGGCACTGTCGTCGTACGACGACGCGTCGGAAACGCTGTTGCTCGATCCGTCGGCGAGGGACAGCACGACGTCGTCGGCGGTCATGACGCTGATGCCAGGCCCGTCGCTATTGTCGATCGTCGCGCCGTCGAGGATCAGGACGACCTGCGCGTCGTCGGGGGCCGCGACCACGACCGACCCGTCGAGCTCACCGCTCAGCCGGTACACGCCCCCGGCGGTGATCGTGACCGTCGACCCATCCACCTCGACGCCGTCTGCGGCTGCCGTGGCGGTCGAGCCCTCCAGCGTGACCTCGACGGCGTCGGCATCCGACCAATCGTCGTCCTCGACCACGGTGGCGTCGTCGTTCGCGGCGAGCACGGCGGTGGCGGAAAGCTTGGTGTCGATCGCAGCGGATGCCGTCTGGCTCGTGGACGTGTCGTCGGCCGACTGGTCTTGTGCGGTGACGCCGGTCGCGGCGCAGCCGGCGAGCACGACGCCCGCGAGCGCCAGCGGCAGGATGGGAAGGATCAGGCGGCGGCGCATGGCAGCTCCTCTGTTCGGGGGTGGATGGTGGTGGGGCGTGCGTCGGCGAATGCGCCGCGCAGGAGTCGGTCCCAGCGGTTGCGCGGGAGGTCGGGGCGGAGGGCGGCGAGACCGGTCGCGTACTTGCTGACCGAGACGGGGCGGTGCCCCGCGCGCCACAGCAGCCGGTCGACGTCCGAGGCCGTCGAGGGGGACTTGGTCTCGACGATGGCGAGGTCCGGCAGAGCGAACCCGCTTGCGCCGGGTCGGTCCCACCGGAGCTCGGTGTCGACGGTCGCTCGCGCCCCGGCATCCGGAGCGAGGAGCGTCGTACGGGAGTAGCGGGTGACCAGCGTCGACTGCAGGTCCTCGGCGCGGCGAGTATCGACGCCGATCGCGGCGAGTGCGGCAGCCACGTCTTCTCGGGCTTCGTCGGTGAGGACGGCTCGGAGCTCGAGGTCGTACTCAGAGCGCTCCTTGACGGTGGTTCCCCGGGCTCCGCGGGTCTTCATCTCCAGGAAGGCGGCGTCGGTGTCGAGGTAGGCCCGGGTGCGGAGCTTGAAGCGGCGCCGACGCGGCTGCGCCGCCATGCGGAAGCTCAGCAGGTCCGGGGTGTCGAAGTACACCGACTCGTAAGCGAACCGGCGCAGTCCGTCGATCTCGAGCACGCGCGTGCGCTCATCCATCGCCGCAAGGATCGTCTCGAGCTCGCGCCGCGGAACGACGTACTTGCGGTCGACCCTGGCAAGTAGCGCCGCCTCGGAGACCATCTCACCGAGGGTGACGGAACCGAACCGGTCGAGCGCGTCGCCGTGGACGATCACCGGAGCGCTCCAGCCGTGCGGCGCGCGCCCGCCGAGCGGGCCACGGCATCCGTCCGGAAGCGGACGTCCACGAGGGTGGTGTCGTTCACGAGGTCGAGCTCCTGAACCGTGAGGGAGGTCACCGTGCCGCCGAGACGCTCGCCGACCAGGACGCGCAGCTGGTCCTCGTCGGGTTCAGCGCGGTCGATGCGGATGATCTGATGCCGGCTGCGGGCGAGCAGCTTCGGGTGGTCCGCGATCCAGAGGACTGTGAGGAGCAGCGCGATGAGGGCGGCGACCGGTGCGATGTCCGTCGTCGGCAGGCCCGCCACGAGACCCATCGCCAGCGCCGCGAAGTAGTAGGCGACCTCGCGCTGCGAGATCTCGGACGAGCGCAGCCGGATGATCGACAGCACGCCGAAGAGTCCGAGCCCCAGTCCGAGGGCGACCTCGGCCGTGCCGAGCACGCTCGCGACGGCAAGCACGCCCACGTTGACGCCAAGGAACGCCACGACCAAGTCGCGACGGTGATGCCGGCGGTAATAGAGGGCGAAGCTCAGGACGGCAGCGCCAAGAAGGTCGATGGCGATCAAGAGGAGCGAGGGAATGGTCATGAGGTTCTCCGTAGCGTGTTTGTGACAGAGACCATTTGAGTTACGGCACCTTCACCGTTCCTAAGAGGCGGCTAGGCAGCAGATTTGACGTCGCGAAGCCGGCGAAACTGCACGCCGCATCTCGTCGGTGGGATACGAACCGCTTGCGAGTTGGGCACTCTATCCCAGCAGCGGCCAGCGCGACCCCACTAACTCCGAGACTCTGCCGTCATCAAGGATTCAGGCCCACCAGTGCGGCGAACCCATATCGTTTCGACCGCCGAGGATCGCAACGATTGTGTAGCAGAGTGGCAGCGCCACCAACGGCCGGATCGAGCGTGCTGGCCAAGAGCAAGCTCAGACCGGATGGCGACCGTCGTGGCGACGACCACCCCGCCAGGTGTCCGCAGTCGCTTTCGGGCCTGCGCATGTCGGACAACAACCCGCCGGCAAGTACTGCGCTCACCTCGGTCTTCCTCGCTGCCGCTTGATCGCCTTCTCGATCTTGCGGAGAACGGTCGCGAATCCCTGACAGCCGGATCATGCCGCACCGAAACCGTCTTTCGCGGTGTGACCCCTCTGGTCGGCATCGACCTGATCGTGACAGCGGTTCTGTTCCTCGTGCCCCCGATCTCGCTCTATCTCCCCAGCCTCGTGCAGGCGACAGTGAGAGGCTGAATCTCGCGAAAGACGCCGCGGCCGCTTCATGCGATCATGCTGGGATGGCTTACCAGGTCCGACCCGCCGTGCCCGCTGATGCCGAACGTATCGCCAAGTTGCACGTCTCGACGTGGCAGGAGACATACGCGCACCTCCTGCCGGCGGGCTTTTTCAACGAGGAGCACTCGAGTGCGCGCCGCCGCATGTGGGATCACATCTTGGGCAACGGGCGCGAGGAATGGTCTGTGTACGTCGCCTCCGAAGCACATGACCTCATCGGGTTCGCGATGTCGGGACCAAGCATCGGCGACAAGGGCGAGCAGCTCCCTCGAGAGCGTCAACTCTTCAGCCTCTACGTGGCGAAAGCCGTCCACGGAACCGGTGTGGGGCAAGCCCTGCTCGACCATGTTCTGGGCGACTCCCCTGCGATGCTCTGGGTCGCCGCCCAGAATCCTCGCGCGATCGCGTTCTACCGCCGGAACGGCTTCGAGTTCGACGGAGTCGAGAAGGTCGATCCCGTCGCCCCGCTCATCACCGACGCACGAATGCTGCGATAGCGCCGTCTCCCACCGCGGGGTTGTGGAGCGATCAGCGCTTGCCGACGATCTGACGCGCGACGAGGTCGCGCATGATCTCGTTCGTGCCGCCGTAGATGCGGTGCACGCGGGCGTCGAGGAAGGCGCGCGCGATGGGGTATTCGGTGATGTACCCGTAGCCGCCGTGCAGCTGGACGCCGATGTCGAGCAGCTCCCACTCGCGGTCAGTGGTCCAGAACTTCACCTTGGCCGCCTCTTCGGGCGTGAGCTTCGCGTCCTTGTAGAGCATCATGGCGCGGTCGATGTAGGCCCACATGACGTCGACGGTGGTGGCCATGTCGGCGAGCTTGAAGCGCGTGTTCTGGAACTCTGCGATCGCCTGCCCGAACGCTTCGCGGCTGAGCACGTAGTCGCGGGTCCAGTTGAAGGCCGCCTCGCCGGCGGCCGCGGCGGCGACGCCGATCGAGAGGCGCTCCAGCGGGAGGTTCATCATGAGCTGGATGAAGCCCTGGCCCTCACGGCCGCCGATGAGGTTCTCCTCGGGCACGAACACGTCGGTGAACGACAGCTCGGCGGTGTCCCAGCCGTGGAAGCCCATCTTCTCGAGCTTCTTGCCGTGGTCGAAGCCCTCCATGCCGTTCTCGAGGATGAGGAGCGAGAACGCATCGGGGCGGTTGCCCTCGCCGGTCTTCACGAACGTGACGACCATGTCAGCGGTCTTGCCCGACGAGATGAAGGTCTTGGCGCCGTTGACGATGTAGCCCCCGTCGACCTTCTTGGCGGTCGTCTTGATGCCGCGCAGGTCGGAGCCGGCGCCGGGCTCGGTCATCGCCAGGGCGCCGAGGATCTCGCCGGTCGCCATGCCGGGGAGCCACTTCTCCTTCTGCGCCTGCGTGCCCATGTGCGCGATGTAGGGGACGGCGAGGTCGTCCTGGATGCCGAAGGCGCCGGCGAGCGAGCCGAGACCAGCGCCGATGACCTCTTCCAGGACGATGGCGCGGAAGCGGTAGTCCTGCAGCATCCCTGCGCCGCCGAACTCCTCGGGCACCGACAGGCCGATGATGCCGGCCTCGCCGGCGGCGAGCATGGTGGCGCGGTCGATCTCGCCGTCCGCGTCCCACTGCTTGCGCTTCTCGTCGGGCGCGTAGCGCTTGATGAACTCCTTGACGACCTCGCGGAACGCCTCGTGGTCTTCGTCGTAGATGTCGCGCTCCATTGCGAGCCGACCCCTTTCGCCTGTGGCTGATGGTTCACGGCGGCCGCGTCAGACAGCGGCGTCGCCTGCCGCCACTCTACGACGACATTCGGTTTCAGTCCACGCGGAACTCAGTATCGCGCCGTTGCGGCGGATCACTGCTCGCCCGCGAGGGCCAGCACGCGCTCTGCGGCCCGCACCATCGCGATGTCGAGGAACGTGCCGTCGTCCAGCACGAGGGCCCCCGACCCCGCCTCGGATGCCGTGCGCACCCTTTCCACGATCGTCTTGGCGCGCTCGACCTCGGCGGCGTCCGGTGTGAACGCACGGCGGATGACTTCGACCTGTCGAGGGTGGATCGCGGTGCGGCC
>Ga0065721_10008769_pt1 | contig 10435 bp, 6 predicted proteins | sample Mesricmetagenome_FD_59108 | JGI IMG/M metagenome (GOLD analysis project Ga0065721, IMG submission 59108) | Mesophilic microbial community from rice straw/compost enrichment Sample: eDNA_1 v2 (version 2) | ecosystem: Engineered > Solid waste > Grass > Composting > Bioreactor | place: USA: Davis... | reverse complement strand
TCGCGCAGCCGAATCAGATAACGGCCATCACGCGGAGCTTTGAATTGAAGGTAGCTATCGCGGCCGCGTGATTGCGTCGGCTCGTCGTCATTCAGATAGTTGATGTCGAACACCGGCAGCCCATTCGTCAACGGCTGTTCGCCCTCAGCCAGCGGCCGGACGATGTAAGCCGGTTCACCAAGCGCGTGCACAGTACCGGTCGTACCGAAGTAGGTCCAGCGGCTACCGGTGCCTGGAAACACATCAAAGCCAGAGTCGGCGCCACGAGGGTAGAGCCAAAACCGCGTGACCTCACCCGAAGCGTAGAGGTATTCGCCCAGTTTCATCTCTTCCCAAGCAAACAGGCGAAAGTCATTCGTTTGCCGGCTGTCTTTGCCGCGGAACGTGAAATAGGAGTCGCGCACCGCTTGCAGTCGTGCGCGGATGATCGGGGCCGCCGACGCGTCGCGAATCTCGATCACGCTGTCCAAGCGACTCTCCAGTCCCGAGGTGTCCGTTTCGATTACCCACTGCTCTCCGCGGTAGGCCTGAAAAGCGAACCATCTTTCCTCGCCCGGCTCCGCAATCGTGCCTGTGATTTCTGCCCCGCGCGGCAAATCGAGCGCGGCGTCGCTACGGGTACTGGATGCCGCTCCTTGTGTTGCACGGAGGGCCATTTCCTCCAACACCATTGGTGTCCCTGTATCAACAAACACATCCGGGACCGACTGGATCGCCCCGGCGGACGTCGAAGAACTTTCAATCTCCGCCTGCAGATCCCGGCGTGCGAGACTGCCGCTGAGCAGCGAGATCAGCACGTGCGAGCCGTCCGCAGCCACCGTCAGATCGGTCGCAGCCGCTTCCAGTGGCGGCAGGGTGGCCACCGGCGCCCAATCGCTCGTCGAGAGCAACTTCACGTTTCCGCTGTGAGCTACGACGACCGCCGACGAACCATCAGGAGTGAGCGTCAGGTGTGTCAGCGGTGATTCGTCGAGGAATCGCGACGCGACAATCGGGTTCGTCTGCTCGCTCGTGATCGAGACCAATCGCCACACTCGCAGGCGATTGTCGGCACTGCCGGCAAGCACCCATTGACCATCTGCGGTGATTGCCACGGTCAAAACTTCACCGGTAGGCTGACTCATCGTGTCGAGGCGACGCCCGGTCGCGACCTGCCAAACCTTCACGGTTTCATCCGCACTCCCGCTGATCAACACCTGGCCATCGGGTGAAAATGCTAGCGCGAACACGGCCCCATTGTGCCCGTCGAAGCTACGGATCAGTTTGCCGCTGTCAGCATCCCAGAGGAGGATCTTGTGATCGTAACCCGCCGTTGCGACCAGGCGCTCATCGGGTGAAAAAATGGCGACCTGCACATCGTCTTTGTGACCGACCATTTCGCTCCGCAGTTCACCCGACGTCAGGTCATAGATCGCGGCCCGTCCATACAGGCCGGTCACGCCCGACGCGACCAACAACTGCTGGCCATCGCGGCTGAACTGCAACGAATGAATTTTCCCCGGCTGCGGTAACTTGCCAATCGTCGTACCGTCCGCTGCGGTCAGTTCGACTTCGCCAAAGCGACCAATCGCGCGGACGTCAGCGGTGCTGGCCAGTGCCGTGATCGGCAATGGCTGATGCGTTGCGCGGTCGATCTTGGGTACGCGCAACTCACGCCGCGGCGGCGTACCTGCGGGACCGTGAGCGCCTTGCTCGATCCACGCCTCCAGCGTCGCTTGTTCCTCTTCAGTCAACTTGCCGGCGCCGTCGGGCGGCATCTTCGGCTCGATTTTTCCTGCCGCCATCAATAGCATTCGGCTACTATTTGCCACGCCGGGGGTAAGCGCCGGCCCCGAGTCGCCCCCGCGCAGCAGGTCAGCCACCGTCTCCATGACCAAACCGCCTTGTTGCTCATCCGCGGAATGGCAGGCGATACAGTGGGTCTCCAGAATGGGCCGCACATCACGCTCGAAATCGACTGGCTCTGCTGCAGACAATGACGCCGCACAAAGAACTCCGATCGACCACCCCACCGCTCGTCCAGCAACACATTGGAAGCGACAGATTCGCATAACAAACTACAACGATGACAAGGTGATTCGAAATCGATTTGACGCACAGCGCGCCATCCGATCGCTCAATGATTGAATGTGAACTCGGTACTCGCTAAGACGCTCCAGAAAACATCCTCAATTGCTTGTCGGCGCTCATCGCCATACTCGGCCAGCACCTCCAGCAATTGTTTCGTTTCGGTTTCGCTTGGAGGCCGCGACAACGCAGTCAGAAACAGACGCTCAATAATTTCTTCACTGGGCAACCCTTGTTCGATCCACTGGGCAATCGTGCCCGCAGGATCGGCAAGCTTCGGGTTGAGTGTTTCACCATTGGACAGATGGAGCACCTGGACCATGCTTGGCTCGGAACTTCGCTCACACTCGCACGTGATTTCTCGAGTATTGCGACCAAAGGTTTTGAGGAAGTAGGAACTGACTGCGGAATCGTAAAGCTCAATCGCTCGGGTACCGCGAGGATAAAAGGCGGTCTTCTGCGAATCAGCTCCGGGAAAAGCGATGGTGCTGAAGTCATTCGAGGTTTGCAGCACCTGATCGATGCAATCCAACAGGACTTCGGCCATCAATCGCCGGGGGTAATACCGCGTGTGATACTTCGTATCGTCAGCGTTTTCCGGCAGCGGCTCACTGCTGCGAGCATACGTTTCGCTTTCCAGAATCGTGCGGATCAGTTGCTTCAAATCAAATTGCCGCTCGATCAAATGTTGCGCGGTGACCTCCAGCAGCGGCTCATTAGAAGCCGGATTACTCAGCCGCAGATCATCGACCGATTCGACCAATCCGCGACCAAAGAAGTTGGCCCAAATGCGATTGGTTATGGCGCGGGTAAAGTAGGGATTTTCAGGACTGGTCATCCACTGCGCAATCGCGTCGCGGCGATCGCCGGGGGCATCGAAATCGATTGGCTCGGCGTCCAGCGGCGCCGGCGGCTGCGGCTTCCCTTGTCCAGGCTGCAGCAATTCACCGGACTGCGAAACGTACAAGGTCCGAATGCCGTCTCCGTTCCGCGGTTCTCCTCCCCAGCCTTTCGCACGCACACGGGCGAAGAGATTGGCCATCGCGTAATACTGGTCATTGGTCCATTTCTCGAGCGGATGGTTGTGGCATTTGGCGCACCCAATCGACAGCCCCAAAAACGCCTGGCTGGCGTTTTCCGTCATCTCTTCAGGGCTCTGATGAATCGCGTAGAAATTGGTTGCCCCGTTATCGCGGGCATCGCCGGTTGCCGTTAGAACTTCACGGACGATCTGATCCCAGGGACGATTTTCGCGGACCGCCTGCTGCACCCACTTATAGAATGATTCAACCGCGATCGGCCTCAGCTTGGTGCCATTGATCAGTAGCAGATCGCTCCATTTATAAGCCCAATAGTCGACATAGTCTTCGCTCGCCAACAACCGGTCAATCAATCGGCTACGACTACCCGGCTCGTCATCGGCTAAGTATTCCTGTGTTTCTGCCACCGTCGGCAACCGGCCGAGCGTGTCGATCGTTGCCCGCCGGATGTAGGTGGCTTTGTCAGCCGGTGGGCTGGGCAATAATCGCAAAGTTTTTAATTGCGCCAGATTCAAGTCATCGATAAAGTTGCGACGCGGCGCCTGTTCGTATGCCTCATCATCGATCGGATGGTCAAAGGGAACCGTCATGCGTGACAGGGCGACCTGCGAGCCAAACCAGACCAGCACTGCCCCTTCGCCGGATCCGCGGATCTGCACCTGACCGTCTTCGTCCACTCCCGCCACCGCCTCGTCGGTCGCCGTGAACTTAGCCCAGTGAGTGACGTCGACATTGCGACCGTCGTCGTAATGGGCCGTGACGGTAACCGCCAAGGAGTCGCCCGGCGCTACGATGATCTGTTCGGGCGACACACTGATTCGCGTCAGCCTCGGGTCATCGTCCCGCGGCCCCGGCGCACCGGCAGCGATCCAGTCAGCAAGCACCTGATAATCACGCGACCCGGCCACCAGCCGGAGACCGCCTTTGTGAGGCAGAACGCCCGTCGGTTTGGTCAACAACAGGCTGCGCCCGGGATCCGCCGGCTCGATCCGCCGGCCGCGCAATTGGCGCGCGATCGCGTCGTAGTCGGCATCGCTGTCATAGCCTCGCAGCGACAGCCGAAAGCCGCCCTTACCTGCCAAAGCTCCATGACAGGAGCCCATGTTGCAGCCCAATCGCGAGAGCACCGATTGAACTTCGTTACGAAAACTAACACCTGGCTGATCCGCGTCCGGCGCTGCCGAGGATTCGGCATCAGCCTGCTTCGCCACCTCAGCCGCCGCTGACCGTGTGCCCCCATTTAAGAACAGCATCGCCAGGAGTCCGCAGCCAATCGCGAACCGCTTGGGAACCGGATGCAATCGAACACGAAGATTCATGGAACGTGAGATAAGCGAGGAGGATAAAGGCAGGAGAATGGTCGCGTGGATAGCGCGGGCACCAGACCGAAGGCTGCACCCGGCATCGGGTCTTAAAACAATTCCTTGATTTCGCGGACTCCGAAATCGACCAATGGGAATGGGCGACCGCCGGGCCCTGGAAGTTCGGCCTGCAGATCGAGCCCCAGCGAGTGGAAAATGGTGGCAATCACTTCCCCGGGACTCGCAGGACGATCGGCTGGAACGCCGCCGACCGGATCGCTCGCTCCCACCGCTCGGCCACCCTGCACGCCGCCACCGGCAAAGGTGCACGAGAAGCATTGCGGCCAGTGGTCGCGCCCCCCTGCGGGATTGACCTTCGGTGTTCGCCCAAACTCTGCCAGGCCCGCCACCAGGGTGTCACTCAACAGCCCTCGCTGGTCGAGATCTTCAATGAGTGCCGAGTAAGCTTGGTCATACATCGGGGCGACGATGTTCTTCATTCCCTCGATGGTCGTGAACGGCTTGCTGCCGTGGATGTCCCAGGTGATCTCATCGAAGACAGTGAGGAACGTGTTGACAGTCACGAAGCGGACGCCGGCTTCGATCAGTCGCCGAGCAAGCAAGCAGCACTGGCCCAAGCGATTCATCCCGTACCGTTGCCGCGTCGCGTCGGTCTCTGCCGTCAGNTCAAACGCTTGCCGCGCCTGTGGACTGCTCATCAACCGNTAGGCCGCCTCAAAATTGGCGTTGAGCATCTGTGCCGATTCGGTCGCTTCAAATGACGCGAGCCGGTTCTCAATCGCAGCCCGCATCCGCCGGCGGCGATCGATTCGCACGTCGCCGAGCGTTGCAGGCGGCAGCAGGTCAGGTACCTGGAAACCTGGCTGCGAAGGATCGGCCATCAGTGCAAACGGATCGTATGCCTTCCCCAGGAATCCGCCAGCCTGACCGTTAGGCAGGTTTCCCCCACCGCGTCCCATCGTCTCGGGCAACACCACGTGAGCCGGCAGGTCGCTGCGGCGACCGCGCAAGTACTGCAGCACTGCGCCCGCATGAGGATAGTTCACTCCGCCGGTAAACTGCCGGCCGGTCTGCATCATCTGCCAGCCGGCATCGTGCACCGCGGCTGCGGTGTGATAACACGAACGCACGATCGAGAACCGGTCGGCGACTTCCGCATGTCGCGGCAAAATTTCCGAAATCTGGAAATCCCCGCGCGTGCTGATCGGGCGAAAGGGCCCGCGCACTTCGGCCGGCGCTTCGGGCTTCATATCAAACGTGTCGAGTTGGCTCGGGGCACCCAAATTAAAGATCATGATGCACGAGCGTTTATCCTTCGCCGGATCGACGGCCCCCCGCTCCGCAACCGCCAGGTACTGCGGCAATCCCAGCCCAATCGCGCCAAGAGTACCGATCTGCAGAAAATCTCGGCGCGACGTGCCGTTGCAGTCGTGGGACTTGCCCAATCCAGTGAGATTGATCATATCAAGCGACTGATATCGAAAAGGAATGCGAGGCAGGCGGAGGAGCAGGGGCAGAGGAAAGCATCGCCGTGCAGCGGCGGTAAGCTTCCATACCCCGTCAGCTTAACCGAATGGCGGGCCACCTGCCTCAACTTCTAAGGAAAATTAATCGGCGCCGATGGCCTATTGTGCCGGACCGGTACACCCTGCCAGCTGCGCAGTGTGAAGTTGGGTATCTTTACCGCCAGCCGTCGTTTGCTAAGAAACGGCTCGTGACCACGACGCCGAGAAATGAAGGAGCAGATTTCAATTGTCCAGCACTGCGACCAACAGCTTGCTCGCCCGGGAACTTGCAAAGCTCCCGGCAGTCGGCAACGGAACGCTTGGTCAGTCCGATGAGNCGATGAGTGCTACTTTGGGCGCCAGACTGCTCGCGAACTTTCAGCCGCACGAGCGTTTTCAGATGCGGGTCAGTGTTGCTGGCAACGTGGCGCTCGTGCTGCTCCGGGTGAAATCCTACCTCGCCAGTCAAGGCCGGCTCGCTGCCGAGGATCAAACCGGCGCTTCCCCGGTGCCGCACATCTCGGGGGTGCTCCGGTGTGGGCTGATTCACAAGGTATCCGTACTGGTGCATGTTGAAGTGCTGTCTCACGAGCCGGATTTCAGCGTGCTCTCGATCACTGCAGCCGCCAATGAAGGTCTGTTCCATCAACACGCGGCTCAGATCGCCGTCCAGCGGATGGTGCAACAGGTTCGCTCAGCTTGTGGGGCGCGATACGTGACCTGCTGAGTCTTCGGTACAACATGTGCTCTTTACTGGTAGCTTGCGGGGCAGCGGAGTCCCGCTAAACCTGACTATCAGCACAGGACTTGTACGATGACGATGCAGAACGACCTCAACGTTGGCGGTGTGCGCGAAACCGTTGTCGGTGTATTCCGTTCACAATCCGAGGCCCAGCAGGCGGTGCGTGAGCTGAAGGCAGCGGGGTTTGGTGATGACCAAATCGGGATCGCCTCGCAACACACCGAAGGCAGTCATACGGTGGCCGTCGACGATGGTGAAGCGACGAAGGCCAGCACGGGGGCCGTGGCTGGAGCGACAGCGGGCTTGGGAGCCGGAGCGCTGTGGGGCCTGGGAATTGTCGCAGGTGTGCTACCCGCGATCGGACCGGTGATCGCCGGAGGAGCGCTAGCGGCAATTGCTGCCAGCGCCGCCGGAACCGCGGTGGCTGGGGGTCTAGCCGGCGCTCTGGTCGGACTCGGCATCCCCGAAGAAGAAGCCGGATACTATCACAAAGAGTTTGAGCAGGGCCGGACGGTGGTGACCGTGCGCGCGATGGGCGCCAGCTACGACACCGCGCGGACGATCATGGATCGCTACAACGCTTACGACTACAGTCGGCGTGACAGCGTTCACGCCGCTCGGTAGTCGCTGCGCACCGCACGGGAATCAATGCGTTAAGCCCGCCTCCGGTTGATCACCGCGGCGAAAAGTTAGTTGCCTGCGGCGACAAACGTCTTCAGGTGTGCTTCGCGCTGCGCGAGTTCCAGATCGTGCTCGGTCATGATCTGAGCGAGCTGCTGGAGGTTCGTCTGCGGCGTCCACCCCAGCTTTTCCTTCGCCTTGCTCGGGTCGCCCAGCAGCAATTCGACTTCGGCTGGGCGGAAGTAGCGCGGATCGATTTCCACGTAGTCTTGCCAGTTCAACTCGAGGTGGCCAAACACCAACTCGAGGAAGTCGCGGACGCTCTGGGTTTGGCCCGTGGCGATGACGAAATCATCGGGCTCATCGTGCTGCAGGATCCGCCACATCGCCTCGACGTAGTCTTTGGCGTAGCCCCAGTCACGTTTCGCATCGATGTTGCCCAAATACAGCTTCTTCTGCAGGCCGACTTTGATGCGCCCGGCTGCCCGAGTGATCTTACGAGTGACGAAGGTCTCACCACGGCGTTCGGATTCGTGGTTAAACAAAATCCCGTTCGAGGCAAACAGGTCATAGCCTCGGCGATAGTTGACCGTCTGGTGGAACGCAAACACCTTCGCACAGGCATAAGGCGACTGCGGATTGAACGGTGTGGTTTCACGCTGGGGCGTTTCCAGCACATCGCCGTACATCTCGCTGCTGCTGGCCTGATAAACGCGAACAGGCCGCGTCTTGTTGAGCAACCGTGCAGCTTCGAGCACGTTCAGCGCTCCCACACCCACAGCCTGAAGCGTGTACACCGGTTGATCAAACGACACCCGCACGTGGCTTTGAGCACCGAGGTTGTAGATCTCGTCGGGCTGCAGGTCCATGACCAGGTTTGTCAGCGCCTGACCATCGGTGAGGTCGCCGTAATGCAACAGCAAGCTCGGGTTGCCATGGATGTCCTGGTACAAGTGATCAATCCGGCCGGTCGAGAACGAGCTGCTGCGACGCACCAACCCGTGCACGGTGTAGCCCTTCTCGAGCAGCAGCTCCGCGAGGTAGCTGCCGTCTTGTCCCGTGATGCCGGTGATCAATGCCGATTTGGTCATGAAACTCTAATAAGCTTGTGGTTCAGGAATGGGTCAGGTGCGAAACGGTGGTCCAACACTACACCAATCTTAATTGGCCGCGCCGAACTTCATCTAAGAAAGCCTCATACGTCTGCCGTAAGCCTTCGTCGAGGTCGATCTTATGTCGCCAACCGGTTTGGTGCAGTCGCGAAACATCGGAACACTTCACCGGCGTACCGTCGGGACGGGAGGGATCGGTCAGGATTTCACCTTCGAAACCGACAACGGCTGCGATCTTGTGTGCCAGCTCGAGAATCGACAGATCCTTGCCGGTGCCGATGTTGATCCAATCCGGTGGTTCAGGCAGGTCGAGTAGATGCACCAGCGCGTCGGCTAGGTCGTCGACGTGCAAGAACTCACGCCGCGCCGTGCCGGTTCCCCAGATGGTGACCGCCGGGGCGTCTGTTTCGGCAGCCTCGTGAAAACGCCGCAATAAGGCCGGCAACACGTGCGAATGTTCGCCGTGATAGTTGTCGCCCGGACCGTACAGATTGGTCGGCATGGCACTGGTGAACGCCACACCATACTGGCGGCGATAGTATTGGCAGAGTTTCAAACCCGCGATCTTGGCAATCGCATAGGCTTCGTTTGTCGATTCGAGCGGACCGGTTAACAACGCTTCTTCGCGCATCGGCTGCGGGCAATCCCGTGGATAGATGCACGTGCTGCCGAGAAACAAAAATCGGTTCACCGAGTGCTCAAAGGCCGAGGTGATGGCATTGATCGCCATCGTCGCGTTCTCGGTCAGAAACTGCACGGGATACGAGTTGTTGGCGACGATGCCGCCCACCTTGGCGGCAGCAAAGATCACCACGTCCGGGCGGTTTGCAGCGAAGTAGCGGTCGACGGCCGCACGATCCATCAAGTCCAATTCGCCACGATGGGCGGTCAGGACATCAGCTTGATCGGCCAACCGGCGACAGAGCGCCGAGCCGACCATGCCGCGGTGACCAGCGATAAATATGCGTTTTCGGGAGGGTTTCATAGTTGTAAGGTTAGCCTCGTTAGCGTTTTTGCCAACTGATCACGGACGGAATAGACAATAAATACTCGATCCGCGGTACCAAATGCGAGATCGCATGGGCTTCACGCGCCAACCGCCGGGCTGCCTGCACCCTTGAACGGGTGGCTGTGGAATTGTGTTTCACGTTGCGGATTCGCTGAGCGAGCGAACCGACGTCTGCTCCTGGGGTTGCATCAAACACCGCTAGGTAGTTGCGTCCCCGAATATCCGGCTGCTGCGGCAGCGAACCGAGCGAACGAACCACATCGAGCGAACGGGCGATCACCGGAGTGCCGAGCGCCATCGCCTCCAGCATCACGTTGGGAAACCCCTCAAAGTGCGAGGGCAAACAGAGTGCGTCGGCGGCGGCGATCCATGGAGCAGGCTGAGCGACGTGTCCCCAAAAACGAACCTTTGCACCGAGTCCCCGTGACTGCACCTGCTGTTCGAGCGATCCACGCAACTCCCCATCGCCAATCATCCAGAGATAGGGCAACGGCTCCTCAGGATAGTGCTGCCTCAGCCAATCGAGCGCTTCGATCAAGGTTGCCTGTCCCTTTTCCACAGACATTCGGCCGACACACGCGATCGTCCAGCCGCGATCTCGTGGCGGAGCCGGTGTGGCAGCCACCACGGCATCGAGTGCGGCCGCGTCGACGGGGTTAGGAATCACCCGAATCCGCCGCCGCGGCAGATCGTAATACCGGGCTGCATCGCGCGCTGTTGGCCGACTGACTGCGACGACCGCGGCAGCGGCTGCGTAAGCCGCCCGCAATCGGCGGCGTTTGATGGCGAGAAATCTGCCACCCAACAGCGGAACAATTCGACTTGGAGGACTGACGATCGTTGACACGCGTGGCACGCCAACCCGAGCAGCCGCGGGGGCTGCGATCAGCGTCATCAGAAACGTGCGGTCGTAGATCACATCGATCTGCCGCTCCTGCAGCACCTGCACCAGATGGCAGACCTGTGCGCGGTGAATCTTGCCGGGCCAATTGATATTCCGCCGCAACCGCAGCAGCG
>Ga0065721_10007936_pt1 | contig 10438 bp, 7 predicted proteins | sample Mesricmetagenome_FD_59108 | JGI IMG/M metagenome (GOLD analysis project Ga0065721, IMG submission 59108) | Mesophilic microbial community from rice straw/compost enrichment Sample: eDNA_1 v2 (version 2) | ecosystem: Engineered > Solid waste > Grass > Composting > Bioreactor | place: USA: Davis... | reverse complement strand
GAGCAGCCGCCGGGTGTAGTCGTCGCGCGGCTCGGTGAGCACCTGCACCGTCGTCCCCTGCTCCCGGATGACCCCCTGACGCAGCACCACGACGCGGTCGGCGACCTCGTCGACGACGGCGAGGTCGTGGCTGATGAACAGGCAGGCGAAGCCGAACTCGGCCTGCAGCTGCGCGAACAGTTGCAGCACGCGCGCCTGCACCGACACGTCGAGCGCCGAGGTCGGTTCGTCGGCGATGAGCAGCTTCGGGTCCAGCGCGAGGGCGCGCGCGAGCGACGCGCGCTGACGCTGACCGCCCGACAGCTCGTGCGGGTAGCGGTCTCCGAACGTCTGCGGCAGCTGCACCGCGTCGAGCAGCTCGTTCACCCGCTGCCGCGCCGCGCGGGCCCCGGAGGCGCGCTTGTGCACGATGAGCGGCTCGGCGATGCACTCCGCGATCGTCAGCAGCGGGTTGAAGCTCGTCGCCGGGTCTTGGAAGACGAACCCGATGTCGGGGCGCGTCCGGGCCAGGTGGCGGGGCTTCGCGCCGCGCATCTCGGTGCCGAGCACCTTGAGCGATCCGCCCACCACCGAGGTCAGGCCCACCATGGCGCGACCGATCGTCGTCTTGCCCGACCCCGACTCCCCCACCAGGCCCAGCACCTCGCCGGGGCCGATCCAGAAGTCGACGCCCTTCACAGCGACGACCCCCGCGGAGCCGAAGCGCCCGGGATAGCCGATCTCGACCTTCTCGGCCACGACGAGGCTGCCCTCGGGCGGAGAGGTCGGTGCGGGGGTGTCGAGCGACTGCCGCGCGCTCTTGCCGCGGCCGACGTGCGGCACGGCGGCGAGCAGCTCGCGGGTGTAGTCCTGCTGCGGTGCGGCGAACAGCTCGCGCACCGGCGCCTGCTCGACGATGTCGCCGCGGTACATCACGATCACGCGGTCGGCGAGGTCGGCGACGACGCCCATGTTGTGAGTGATGAGCACGATCGTCGCCCCGAACTCGTCGCGGCACGTGCGCAGCAGGTCGAGGATCTCGGCCTGCACGGTCACGTCGAGAGCGGTGGTGGGCTCGTCGGCGATGATCAGGCCGGCATCCAGCACCAGGGCCATCGCGATCACGACGCGCTGCTTCTGACCGCCCGAGAACTGGTGCGGGTAGTCGTCGACGCGCTTCTCGGGGTCGGGGATGCCGACCCGGCGCAGGATGTCGACCGCCTTGGCCTTCGCCTCGGCCTTCGACAGTTTCTCGTGCGCGCGCAGGCCCTCGGCGATCTGCCACCCCACGGTGTAGACGGGGTTCAGCGCGGTCGACGGCTCCTGGAACACCATCGCCGCGTCACGGCCGCGCATCTCGCGCAGCTGCGCGCCGGTGGCGTGCACGATGTCGGTCTCGCCGCCGTCGCGGCCGCGCACGATCACGGCGCCCGACAGGGTCGCGGTCTCGGGGAGCAGCCCGAGCAGCGTGTTCGCGGTGACGGTCTTGCCCGAGCCCGATTCGCCCACGATCGCGAGCACCTCTCCGGCGCGCGCGTCGAGCGAGATGCCGTTGATGGCGGCGACGGGGGCGCCGTCGGTGGCGAAGGTGACGCGCAGGTCGTCGATACGGGCGACGGATGCCGCGGTGCCGGTCATGAGGGGGTCCCGTCGGTCGTGTGGCCCGGGGTCGCGGTGGTCGACGCGTCGGCGGGAGCCGCGGAGGGGTCGACGGCCGTGACCGGGGCGGGGGCGCGACCGGCGCGGCGGCGCGTGCGCAGGCGCGGGTCGCTGAGGTCGTTCAGGCTCTCGCCGACGAGCGTGATGCCCAGCACGGCGAGGACGATCGCGATCCCGGGCGGGATGGCCGTCCACCAGATGCCGCTCGTGACGTCGCTGACCGAGCGGTTGAGGTCGTAGCCCCACTCGGCCGCGGCGGTGGCCTCGATGCCGAAGCCGAGGAAGCCGAGCCCCGCGAGGGTCAGCAGCGCCTCGGAGGCGTTGAGCGTCACCACGACGGGCAGCGAGCGCGTGGAGTTGCGCAGCACGTGGCGCAGCAGGATGCGCCCGGTCGGCACGCCGATCACGCGGGCGGACTCGACGAACGGCTCGGCCTTGACGCGCACCACCTCGGCGCGGATGACGCGGAAGTACTGCGGCACGAACACCACGGTGATCGAGATGGCGGTGGCGAGGATGCCGCCCCACAGGGTCGACTGCCCCCGCGTGATCGCGATCGACATGACGATCGCGAGCAGCAGCGAGGGGAAGGCGTAGATCGCGTCGCACAGCACCACGAGGATGCGGTCGAGCCAGCCGCCGAAGTAGCCGCCGACCAGACCGAGGAAGATGCCGAGGAAGATCGAGAACGCGATCGCGCACACGATTACCAGCAGCGCCGTCTGCGCACCCCAGATCACGCGCGAGAGCACGTCGTATCCGCCGACGGTCGTGCCGAGAAGGTTCAGGGCGTCGGGCGCCTGCTGCGTCCCGAACTTCACCCCGTCGGCCTCCTGCTGCGCGAAGCCATAGGGCGCGAGCAGCGGGGCCAAGACCGCGATGATCACGAACACCGTCGTGATGACCAGGCCCAGCACGAGCATCCCGCGCTGCAGGCCGACGCTGCGGCGCAGGTGCGAGACGACCGGCAGGCGATCGCGCAGCGGGACCTTGCGCTCGGTCAGGGCGGTGGGCGTCGTGGCATCCGACATGTCAGTACCTCACTCGCGGGTCGATGATCGCCGCGATGACGTCGACGAGGAAGTTCGTGAAGGCGACCAGCACCGCGATCATCACGACGATGCCCTGCACGGCGACGAAGTCGCGGGCCTTGAGGTATTCGCTGAGCATGAAGCCCAGTCCCTTCCACTCGAACGTCGTCTCGGTCAGCACCGCGCCCGACAGCAGCAGGGCGATCTGCAGGCCGATGACCGTGATGATCGGGATGAGCGCGGGCCGGTAGGCGTGCTTGGTGACCAGGCGGTACTCCCCCACGCCGCGCGAGCGCGCCGAGGTGACGTACTGCGACCCCAACGTGCCGATGACGTTGGTGCGCACGAGCCGCAGGAAGATCCCCGCGGTCAGGATGCCGAGGGCCACACCGGGCAGGATCGCGTGGATCAGCACGTCGCCCACCGCCGCGCCGTCGCCGAGGCGGATCGCGTCGAGCAGGTAGATGCCGCTCGGGGAATCCAGTGTCGCCAGCTTCAGCTCGGTGCGGGTGTTCGCTCGCCCGGCGACCGGCAGCACGCTCAGCCACACCGCGAACACGAGCTTGAGCAGCAGGCCGACGAAGAAGATGGGGGTCGCGTAGCCGAGGATCGCGCCGATGCGCAGCGTCGCATCCTGCCAGCGGTCGCGGCGGTACGCGGCGATGAGACCGAACGGGATGCCGATCAGCAGCGCCACGACGAGGGCGTAGATCGCCAGCTCGAGCGTGGCCGACCCGTACTGCAGGAGGATGCCGATGACCGGGCGGTTGTCGGTGATGGTGGTGCCGAAGTCGCCCCGCAGCACCCCCCAGATGTACTCGAAGTACTGCTGGTAGAGGGGGCGGTCGTACCCGGCGGAGGCGATGCGCTCCGCGAGTTGCTCGGGAGGGAGGCGCCCGCCGAGGGCGGCCGTGATCGGGTCGCCGGTGACCCGCATGAGCAGGAACACGACGGTCACGAGGATGAAGACCGTGGGGATGATCAGGAGGAGTCGGACGAGGATGTAGCGCCAGAGGCCGCCGCCTTTCGGGGCAGCGGGCGCGGCGATGACGGGGGCGTCGACGGCGGTGGCCATGAGGACCTAACTGGGGAACGGAAAGCGGCGGGTACCCGGTCCATCCACGGAGGGACCGGGCACCCGCCGATCGATTACTTGTGCAGCGGGGCGTAGCGGAACTTGAAGGATCCGTCGAGGACGGCGCCCTCCACGCTCGAGCCCACGACCGCGACCTGCTTGCCCTGGAGCAGGGGCAGCGTCGACAGGTCGGCGGCCACCTTGTCCTGGATCTCGCCGAGCTGCTGCTCGCGCGTCGACTTGTCGGTCTGCGTCGCCTCTTCGACGAGCAGCTTCTGCACCTCGGCGTTGTCGTAGTGGTTGCCGAGGAAGTTGTCCGCCGAGAAGAACGGGGTCAGGTAGTTGTCGGCATCCGAGTAGTCCGGGAACCAGCCGAGCTGGTACGCGGGGTAGACGTCGGCCGTGCGGTCCTTGGAGTACTGCACCCACTCGGTCTGCGCGAGGTTGACGGTGAACAGACCGTCCTCCTCGAGCTGCGCCTTCACCGCGGCGTACTCGTCACCCGATGAGGGGCCGTAGTGGTCGCCGTTGTACTGCAGGTTCAGCGTGACGGGCGTCGAGACACCGGCGGCCTCGAGCGTCGCCTTCGCCTTCGCGGCGTCGGGCGCTCCGCTGCCGTCGCCGTACAGGCCCTTGAGGGCTTCGTTGGCGCCCGCGACACCCTGCGGCACGTAGGAGTACAGCGGCGAGTAGGTGTCCTTGTAGACGTCGGTCGCGATCGCCTGACGGTCGATCAGGTCGGCCGCCGCCTGGCGCACCGCGAGCGACTTGGCCGCGTCGGCCTCGGGCGTCGTCGCGCCGTAGGGCATCGTGTCGAAGTTGAACACGATGTAGCGGATCTCGCCGCCGGGGCCGTCGACGATCTTGACCGCGTCGTTCGACGACAGGTCGGCGATGTCGGTCGCGCTCAGGCTGCGGAACGCCACGTCGATCGCGCCGGACTGCACGTCGAGCTTCAGGTTCGAGGCGTCGGCGTAGTACTTCGCCGAGATCCCGCCGTTCGCGGGCTTCGGCAGCGAGCCCTGGTAGTCGGCGTAGGGTGCGTACGAGATGAGCTCGTTCTGCTTGTACGACTCGATCGTGTACTGACCGGCGAAGGGCTTGGCCTCGACGATGGTGTCGTCGGGGGTGACCGCGTCGGCCGAGAAGACCTCTTCGTCGACGATGGGAGCCGCGGGGCTCGACAGGATCTGGGGCCAGATCTGGTCGTTGCCGTTCTTCAGGGTGAACACGACGGTGGTGTCGTCGGGCGTGGCGACGCTGTCGAGGTTGCCGAGCAGCGAGGACGGGCCGTTGGGGTCGGCGATGGTCACCTGGCGGTCGAATGAGAACTTCACGTCCGACGAGGTCAGGTCGTGGCCGTTGGCGAACTTCAGGCCCGACTTCAGCTTCACGGTGTATTCGGTCGGCGAGGTGAACTCGGCCGACTCGGCGATGTCGGGCGTGACGTCCGAAGTGCCGTACTGGCTGTTCAGGAGGAAGGGGTAGACCTGGTTCATCACGGCGAACGAGCCGTTGTCGTACGAGCCGGCCGGGTCGATCGAGCTGATCTTGTCGGTCGTGCCGACCACGAGCGGGTCGGTCGAGCCGCCCTCGGAGCCGGTGTCTCCGCCGCCGGCGGAGCAGCCGGCCAGGACGAGTGCCGAGGCGCCGAGAGCGCCGAGGGCGAGACCGAGACGGCCTCGACCACTGGTGTGCAGTGTCATTGCGTTACCTCTGCTGTGAAGTGTCGATCGCGACAAATGCCGCCATCCTTCGGACATCTTTGTCCTCGGCGGGCCTGTCACCAACTGCTCCGAGGTTTTTTAACGTTACCGAAACTCGCGGCAGAAGTCGGATTTCTTCCGGCGCGGTCTCGCACTGTCCCGAAGATCTCCGCGGGGGAGCGCTCCCGACACCGAGCCGTCGCGGTCAGTGCGCCGACCAGCCGCCGTCCATGACGTAACTGGTGCCCGTGACCATCGCGGCATCCGGACCCGCGAGCCAGAGGGCGAGGGACGCGACCTCGCTCGGCTCGACGAGCCTCTTGATCGCGGCATCCTGCAGCAGCACCGTCTCGAGCACCTCGGACTCCGGGATGCCGTGCGCCCGCGCCTGATCGGCGAGCTGCTTCTCCACGAGCGGCGAGCGCACGTATCCGGGGTCGATGCAGACGCTGGTTACCCCGCGCGGTCCCCCCTCGAGGGCGGTCGTCTTGGACAGCCCCTCCAGCCCGTGCTTCGCCGTGACGTAGGCGGACTTGTATGCCGATGCGCGTATACCGTGCACGCTCGACACGTTGAGCANCCGNCCGAACCCTCGCTCGTACATGCCGGGAAGGGNCGCGCGGATGAGNAGGAACGGNGCTTCGAGCATCAGGCGCAGCATGAAGGAGAAGCGCTCGGGGGCGAAGTCCTCGATCGGGCTGACGTGCTGGATGCCGGCGTTGTTGACGAGGATGTCGACGTCGAGGCGCAGGTCGGCGAGGGCGGCGGTGTCGGACAGGTCGACCGCCCACGCGCGGCCGCCGATCTCGTCGGCGAGGGTCTGTGCACCCTCGGCGTTCAGATCGGCGACCGTCACCGTGGCGCCGGCCTCGGCGAACGCCCGCGCGATCGCCGCACCGATGCCGCTGGCACCGCCGGTGACGAGGGCACGGCGTCCGCTGAGGTCGATGCTCATGGCTCCTACTTCCCCCGCGCGGCGCGCTCGGCGTCCGCGGCGTCGATGTCGCGCAGCGAGATGCCGCGCGTTTCCTTCAGCGACAGTACGGCGACCGAGGTGATCACGCAGGCCCCCACGATGTACAGGGCGATCGGCAGCCACGACCCGAAGTCCCTGAGCCACTGCGTGGCGAGGATCGGGGCGAGCGACCCGGCGAGGATCGCCGTGACCTGGGCGCCGAGCGAGACGCCCGAGTAGCGCATGCGCGTCGGGAACAGCTCGGCCATGACCGCCGGCTGCGGCGCGTACATGCCGGCGTGGAACACGAGGCCCAGCGCCACCGCCGCGACGATGACGACCGGGTTCAGCGTGTCGAACATCGGGAAGGCGAAGAAGGCCCACGTCGCACTGAGGATCGCGCCGGTGAGGTACACGGGCTTGCGGCCGATGCGGTCGGCCAGGCGCCCGACCGGGGGGATCACGGCGAAATGGATGATGTGCGCGATCAGCAGCGCGAGCAGCAGCTGGCTGGTGTCGTAGGAGTGCACGACCTTCAGGTAGACGATCGAGAAGCTGACGACGATGTAGTAGACGATGTTCTCCGCGAAGCGCACGCCCATGGCCTGGACGACACCCTTTGGGTAGCGGCGCAGCACCTCGACGACACCGAACGACGTCGCCTTCTCCTGCTCGACCTGCTTCTTCGCCTCGAGGAAGATCGGGGCCTCCTCGACGTGCGTGCGGATGTAGAACCCGACGAGCACGATCACGGCGGAGAGCCAGAACGCGACGCGCCAGCCCCAGTCGAGGAAGGCGGCGGGGGAGAGGATGAACGACATCACCAGCAGCACGGTCGTGGCGAGCAGGTTGCCGACGGGGACGGCGGCCTGCGGCCAGCTCGCCCAGAACGCACGCGAGCGGTTCGGGCTCTGCTCCGCGACCAGGAGGACGGCACCGCCCCATTCCCCGCCCACGGCGAAGCCCTGGATGAAGCGCAGGGCCACGAGCATCGCCGGGGCCCAGTATCCGACGGAGGCGAAGCCCGGGAGGCATCCCATCAGGAACGTCGCGGCACCGACGATGATGATCGTCGCCTGCAGGGTGGGCTTGCGGCCGAAGCGGTCGCCGATCTGTCCGAAGACGATGCCGCCCAGGGGGCGCGCGACGAAGCCGACCGCGTACGTGACGAAGGCGGCGATGATGCCGTCTAGCGGGGAGCCCGACGACGGGAAGAAGAACGTGCCGAACACGAGGCTGGCGGCCGTGGCGTAAAGGAAGAACTCGTACCACTCCACGACCGTTCCGGCCATCGAAGCGGCGACGACCCTCTTGATCCTGCTCGTGGGGGCGTCGGGGGAGGCGTTCGCGGTGCGCTGCTGCGCGGCGGGGGATTCCATGCTGGCTCCTTCGGTGTCGACGGTGACATCCGGTGACGAGTCTGCGGGCGCCCGGAGATTGCGACAATGCCCGTTCGTGCTCTTGCGCTGTGCACAATTGCACAATGGATGCCACCACCGCACGCGCCGACGACCTGCTCATGCTCCTCGCGGTCGCAAGAACGGGCACCTACAGCGCCGCGGCGCAGGTGCGCAGCGTAGACCACACCACCATCGCCCGCCGCATCGCGGCGCTCGAGGACGCCCTCGGGGGCCGCGTCGTCGCCCAATCGGGCCGCGGGTGGGAACTCACCTCCCTCGGCCGCCGCGCGACGGAGGCCGCCGGGCGCATCGAAGCGGCGATGACGCAGCTGGCCGCCGGGGGAGAGGAACCCGACCCCGTCGCCGGCGTCGTCCGTATGTCGGCGACCGACGGCTTCAGCGCGTTCATCGCGGCCCCCGCGATCGCCCGCTTGCGCGAGCGGCATCCCGACCTCGTCGTCGAGATCGTCGCCGCGCAGCGCCGCGCGGCCCTGCACCGTCCCGGTCTCGATCTCGAGGTGGTGGTCGGTCGTCCGCAGACCTCGCGAGGGACCACCGTCGAGCTCGGCTCGTACACGCTCGGCATGTACGCCTCGCGCGCCTACCTCGCCGAACACGGGGAACCGCGCGACATGGACGAGCTGCAGACGCACCGCCTGGTCTACTTCGTCGACGCGATGCTGCAGGTCGAGGCGCTCGACCTGCCCCGCCGGGTGGTGCCCCGCATGCGCGACGGCGTCACCTCGACGAACGTGCTCGTGCAGGTGGAGGCCACGCGCGCTGGGGCGGGCATCGGCATGCTCCCGTGCTTCGTCGCCGACCGCCATGAGGATCTCGTGCGGCTGCTGCCGCAGCTCGTGACCGAGCGTCTGCCGTACTGGATGGTGATCCGCGCGGATTCGCTCCGTATCCCTGCCGTCGCCGCCCTCGCCGACGCCCTGCGCGAGCAGACGGCGCGCTCGCGGACGATGCTCGAGGGACGGGCCTGAGCCCGGTTCAGCGGGAGATCGGCTGCGTTCCGAGGTCGTGCAGCTCCGCGGCGGCGCGCGCGCCCGTGCGCAGCCCGAGCCGCGGCGCGACCTCCGTGGCCAGCAGCTCGATCGAACGAAGCGTGATCTCGGTGGCCGGATCGACGGAATGCACCTGGAATGCGACGTCCGTGGCGAGAGAGAGGGTCCGGTCGGCGGAGAGCGATGCGACGACCTGCTCGACCGTTCCGAGGTGGGTGTCGGTCGCCCGCGCGAGGTCGCAGAGATCGCCCTCTGCATTCCTCTTGAGGAATGTGCGGGTCAGACGCCGGACGCCGTGGTCCGCCGCGCTCCAGGTCTCGTCGAGGCGGTCGGCATCCACCACCACCGCGGTGCGCGAGGCCAGGATGCGGGGCGGAACGCCGTCGGGCAGGGCGGCGAGATAGGCCTCGACGATCGGCACCTGCACCTCGTGCAGCGCCTGCCCCTCGTCGCGCGGCTGCGTGCGGGACAGCAGCAGACCGTCGCCCGCGAGTCCCGCGCGGCGGCCCCCGTCGACCGAGAAGGTCGCCTGCCAGAGCCGGCCGCCGAGGTGGGATGCGGCGGGGTTGAGACGCAGATCGGTGTTCCGGATGCCGCGCCCGCCGAACGCGTCGCGCAGCACCGTCACGTGCGCAGCCTGGATCTCGCGCCGATCATCGGAGGAACGCTCGAACGCGGCGAACGACGACGGGGTCCCGCCCGTCCCGATGCCGAGCTGCACGCGGCCCCCGCTCAGGGCGTCGACGACGGCGGCATCCTCCGCCACCCGCACCGGCTCATCGAGGGGGAGGGTCACGATGCCGGTGCCGAGCGCGATGCGCTGCGTCTGCACGGCCGCGGCGGCGAGGAAGGGGAACGGAGACGGCAATCCGCCCTCGTCGCGGTCGAAGTGATGCTGAGCGACCCACGCCGACGCGAACCCGTTCTCCTCCGCGGCGCGTATTTGCGCGAGCGCCGCGAGGTATCGCTCGCCGTCGGTCCCGGCATCCAGAAGCCGCGTGAAGAACCCGAGCCGTGCCCCGGTCATCCGTCATCCTCTCCGACGCATTCCCGTCACGGAATGCCGTCGCCCTCCAGGCTAGGACCGTTCGGGGAGGGGTCGGCCGGGCGCCGGCGACTCCCACGCTCCTCTCAGCGCGATGCGACCTCGATCGGGTCACCGGTGCGGGCGAGGTCGGCCTCGATCTCGCGCACGATCGGGATCACCGTCTCGCCGAAGCGCTCGAGCTCCTCCTGGAAGTGCAGGAAGCCCAGCAGGAACAGGTCGACCCCGCGCTTCTTATAGGCGATGATGCGCTCCGCGATCTGCTGGGCGTCGCCGAACAGCTGCGTGCGGAAGCCGTCGTTGTACTGCACGAGGTCGTCGAGAGTCGAGTCGGCCCACATCCCCTTGCCGTCTTTCGCGGAGGCGCCGGCCTCCTGAACGCTCTTGCGGAACCCGTCGACCGCCCCGCCGTCGGCGTGGGCGATGATCTCGCGCAGCTGGGCCTCGGCCTCGGCGCGGGAGTCGCGCTGGATGACGAAGCCGTTGAGCCCGAAGCGCGTGCGGCGCCCGTGCTCGGCGGCGATGCGCGTGACGTCGTCGTACTGCTCGGTGAAGCCGTCGAAGTCCTTGCCGTTCGA
>Ga0065721_10053141_pt1 | contig 10439 bp, 10 predicted proteins | sample Mesricmetagenome_FD_59108 | JGI IMG/M metagenome (GOLD analysis project Ga0065721, IMG submission 59108) | Mesophilic microbial community from rice straw/compost enrichment Sample: eDNA_1 v2 (version 2) | ecosystem: Engineered > Solid waste > Grass > Composting > Bioreactor | place: USA: Davis... | reverse complement strand
TGGCTCGTCAGCGCATGGAATTTGTTCGTTGCCGTGACGAATGGATGGCAGGTCAGCGCGGAGATCGTATCGGCAACCTTCTGGCCGAAGAGCGGGTGCGCGTTGATGCCCGTACCGACGGCTGTTCCGCCTATGGCGAGCTCCAGCAAGCTCTTCGAGCTTTGCGCGATCATGTGCTCGCTTTTCTCCAGCATGCGAACCCAACCGCTGATTTCTTGGCCGAGCGTAAGCGGCGTCGCGTCCTGCAAATGCGTTCGGCCGATCTTAATGATGTCGGCGAACTGTTTGCTCTTATCGGATAACGTCGCATGCAGCTTCCAGATCGCGGGCAGAACCTGCTTGACTACCGCATCGTACGCCGCGATATGCATAGCCGCGGGGAACGTGTCGTTCGAGCTTTGCGACTTATTGACGTCGTCGTTCGGATGAATTCGCTCGCCGCTGCCTTGTATCTCGAGCTGTTCATTCGCGAGGTTCGCGATGACTTCGTTCACGTTCATGTTCGTCTGCGTACCGCTGCCGGTCTGCCAGACGGCGAGCGGGAAGTGCTCGTTCATCTCGCCGGCGATGATCCGGTCGGCTGCGGCAACGATCGCCTGCGACTTCTCCTCGCTAAGCTTGCCGAGCTGCGCGTTGACGATCGCGGCGCTTTTCTTCAATATCGCAAAATCGGCGATGAGCGCAGGAGACATTTTCTCCGTGCCGATCTTGAAATTCTCGAGACTCCGCTGCGTCTGCGCTCCCCAGCGCTTGTCCGCGGGGACTCGTATTTCTCCTAACGTATCTCTTTCCACGCGGTAATCCATCCGTGCACCTCGCCATTAATTCAATTCTATTGTATATTGTATTTCCTCACCCACGCCTTAACGCGAGGTTTCTTCGAATTCGACCGCCAATATCCGCTCGCTCACCGTCTCGAACCGAATGGTGACGAACACGCCGAACTCCCGGCCGTCTCCTCGAAGCCATAGCTTGAACTTCTCTTCCGCCATGCCAGGAGAGAACTGTCTGCGGCCGACATGCTGATAATCGACGATCGGCAAGCGATAACGCTCGGCTGTACGCTGCATCGCGATGCGTCCCCATTTGGCGTACTCGGGCTGCGCGGAGGCAGGTTGCGGATGACTGCCAACAAGCTCGGCCGCACCCAAGGTTAGACCTAACGCAATTAAGATGGTTCGCATACCTTTGAACATCGGAACACCATCCTTTATCTAGGCTGAATCACTGCTACGTTTTCCAATATCGTCCTTCTCGATACAGCCTTATTCTCGCTTAAGATGAGCAACCTTTCTCGTCCTGCGTTCGTTTGGGAAGTATGAAGATAACTACGAACGTCTTAAAGGAGCGCTGCGAATGGGAAGAGAGAAGCGCATGCTTGCGCTATGGATCGCCTTGTTGGCGATGCTTGCGATCGCGGTCGGCGGATGCGGCGATTCCGGATTGTCGCATAAGAATATGAATCAGTCGGATAGAGACGTGCTCTCGCAGGAGCTCACCCGACATCGCGATATATTCGCCGAACATGGCGTGCAGATCAGATCCTCTTACTCGACGAATGAGCGAATCGTGATCGAAGTGCGCAAAGCGAAGGCGCCTTGGGAAGCTCTAAGCGAAGAGGAGATCGAACGGCTTAAGCAGGACTTGTACGAAACTGCAGGCTATACGTTCGACCTTCAGATCGATTCGTTCGTGATGCCGAAGCAGGCCGATATTACCGGCACGATAACGGCGATTGACGGGAATCGCGTTCTCGTCGTCGGAGATGCGGAGAAGGGAAGGAATCCGGGCGCGACGTGGATCAAGTTTCAGCAGGGGTTAACCGAGGAACTGCAAATCGGTTATAAAGTCAACGCATGGAGCGATGGCATGATAATGGAGAGCTATCCGTCTCAGACTAGCGGATTGCAGCTACAAGTCGTCGGTTTCGAGGTCGGGAAGGGGCAGTACGAAGGGAAGATTACCGACCTGTCCCTCGATGACCCTGAGATTGACAAGAGATATATCGAAGTCGATCAGCGGAGGTTCCGTGTGCTGCCCTTTACGAAATATAGAGCGAACGGGGAGGCGGGCACGCAAGGGAGCTTGAGCATTGGCGATAAGGTGCAGGTGTGGACGCTTGGATATGAGATTATGCCGGACGAGAGGTTCGCTTCGCAGATCAACGAGATAACTACGAAATAACGGACAAGAGGATCGCCTTCGCGGCGATCCTCTTGTCATTTAGGAGAGACCGGTCATGTCATAACTTGTACCGTCTCGAATCCGGTTAAAGACAGCATAATCGGTTCGTCTTAAACGCCTTCCGAACGGCAGGACTGGCATCCGCATCCCGTCGTCATACAGGATGATCCGCTGGATTTGCGTCTTTGATAGATGACGACACCGGCGATCACCATAATCAGCGCGATTGCAGCAAGTACGAACGGATTCAGGAAGAAAGAGGAGATCCCGAGTGCCGCTAATCCCCCAAGCAGAGGTAACGCGCAACATAAGGCACAGGCGCCTATAAGACCAAGTCCCGCAAGTAATCCTTGTTTTTTCATTTACATCACCCTTCGAATGGAGTATATTTTCAAGCATAAAACTTAAAGCTAACTTGAAGTCAAGGGGGCTGTTTAAGATGGGCTTGATTAGCATTGGACAGCTAGCGGCGAGAGCGGAGGTTAATGCATCGACGCTGCGTTACTATGAATCCGTCGGTTTGCTGCCCGCGCCGGCGCGCGTCAACGGGCAACGCCGTTACGAGGAAAGCTTGATAGACCGCATCAACTTCATTAAGATCGCGCAGCAGACGGGCTTCAGCATCCAAGAAATTGCCATTCTACTCGAAGGGTTCGAGTCTGGCGACTCGTTATCGGACCGTTGGGAGCAGATGGCCAAGCAGAAGCGCACCGAGCTCGAAGAACGGAAGCGGAAGCTGAATTCGATGATTCAGATTTTAGATAGCGGCCTGAACTGCAAATGCCTCACTTGGTCGGAGTGCTTGGACAAAATCGAAACGAACGGAACTTGCTAAACGGTGTTAATTTATTTTATCCCATTAAATATCTACTATCTTCTAGTTTACTTTAATAATATTATGTCAACCTATTAGTGGAAAAATCTATCAACCCCGTTATAATAGGGACATCGTGTTCATAGATTCGCGAGTCAGGTCGCATGGAGGTGCCGGTCATTTCGATCGAAGTCGTTTTTCCCGCTAAAGTGTATCACGGAACGTTGGACGTCTACCTAGAAGGCTTCAAGACGCAACTGCTCAACTCGCGCTACTGGAAACCGAATCGCGACTTCGGCCAAGGCTTCTACACGACCATCTCGATCGAGCAGGCGAGAATATGGGCGAAAGCGATGCAGGACAAGCTCAACGTCGGCAATCCGTGCGTACTCGAAATCGTCGTGTCTCCCGAGCTGCTGATCAGAGAACCGCGCTATCGAATTTTCACGGGCATATCGCTCCAGTGGGCGCAATATATTTATGAACACCGTACGGTGGCGCCCGGCGCGCCGGATCCGTGCAACGATCATGAGGACATCGTGATTGGCCCGATGGCGGATGCGGATACTGGTAAAATCGTGGCAAGTGGAGTAAAATTAAAGAAGGATGCCGACTGGTTTCTGGACAAAATTACGAGGAATCATGCGAACCGAAGATTGGACTCGCTGAAGCTCGGCAATCAGATTACGTTCTGCACGGAGTCGGTGGCATCGATGCTGCAATTATCCGGATACGAAGTCTATCAAGGAAGAAGGTGGCGTTACTATGGCGGGTCGTCCTAAGCTTAACGCATATGAGAAGGCGATCGTCGATCAACTGCAGCAGCTATACGGTTATACGGCTGCGGCCGCACGCGACATCCTCGAAGAATATCGGCCGGTAATCGGATTGATCGGCGGTTATCCGATGGCGGCTGACTATGCGGAATACTTTCATATCGCCAAGCAGGAGCACCGTACCGGCAAGGAATGGGTGAACGCCATTCTGAAGCGCAGGGAAGAGGCAGCCGCGCTCGCACAATGAATAAACCACTCTCGCGAGTGGTTTTTGCTTTATGATGCCGCTATTGCGCGTCGCCTTGCCGTCTGTCGATCGCTTCCGCCATCGTCTTATCCGTTAGATGCGCGTAGATCTGCGTCGTCTCCGGGGAAGCATGGCCGAGCTGCTCCTGCGTCTTGTACAAGTCGTTGCTTAAGTAGTAATCGGTCGCGAACGAGTGGCGCAGCTTATGAACCGACAAGTACGGCTTGCCGAATCGCTTCGCGTATTTCATGACCATCTCTTGGATAGCGCGCTTCGTCATGCGGGAGCCTTCCTTCTTGCCGTTCGCCAGGGCGAGGAACAGTGCTTTCTCACGCTTCGGCGCTTTGTATCGCGTCTCGCGCTCCTTCATATACAGCTCCAGATCGGCGATCGCGTCGGTGCGGAAGTAGACGGGCGTCTTGAACGTATCGTCGTTCTTCCCTTTGCGGAAGGCGTACACGAGGCGTTTCTTGAAGTCGACGTCGTCGACGTTCAGATTCACGAGCTCGGAGACGCGCAGCCCGCTGTTCAGGATAAGGCTGACGATGCAGCAATCGCGAACATGGTTCAGCTCGTGCGCGTAGATCGCTTGCTTATTCGATGCGACGTCATGGGCGTAATCACGATTAATGTAGTTAATGAATTCGAAGATTTCCTGCTCCTGCAGCAGCTTGCCTTCAAGCTTGGCCGCCGTGTCCTTAGGCTTCTGCGTGCGCTTGACCGACACCTTCGCCATGACGTTGCGCTTGAGCAGCGGGTAGAAGTTCTCGTCTTCGGCAATTTGACTCAGATAGTGGAACAAGGAGCGAAGGGACGATAGCTTGCGCGAGATCGTCGTCCGCGTATTCGCATTGTCCCGCTTCGTCGCGAGGAACATGCGGTAGTTATCGACGCTGTCCATGTGCAGCTTCTCGAGATCTTCGATCGGAATAGCGCTCATGCGGTCCGCTGAGGTTAAGCCCTCCGCCATGAGCCAGGAGAAGAACCTCTCGTAATCCCTCGCGTACTCGAGCAAGGAAGATGGCGATAGATCGGGAAGCTTGTAATTCATGAATTTCTCGACGTACCAAGGGAGCAGCGGAATGTGCTTGTCCAGCTCTTCGCGGTCGCGTTTTTTTTGCAGGTTCATCGTGTCACCTCACTATCAATGTACGAGGACGTTCGTTGTTAATCAAGAGAGGAGAGACCTATGAATCAAGTCGGGCTTGTCATTGTCGATATCGTCATGATTGCGGTCACTCTCGGTGCTGCGTGGAGAAAAAGATGGATCCCGTTCGCGCTCTACGCGATCGCCGACGCACTGTACTTATATGAGATGCTGCGGCACGGTTCTGATACGGGGTGGAAGGATCTCGCGAGCCTCGCGACCTTGATCGCGATCGTCATTCCGATCTACCTGGCAGCGACGATCGTCTGGTTGTTCACCCGCCCTCGCAGAACCTAAGCTTAGAGCTCATCGATCAACGTAGTCGACTTATAATCTATTGTAACATAAGGGCACGGCCGGTAAGGGTTGGATAGCCTCAAGGAGAGTTGGAATCAGGTGACAAGCCTATTTAGCAAAGCGATCTCGCTCGTCGGCATTGCCGTATTGGCGACAGGGCTAGCGACGGGGTGTGACGGTAACCGAACGAATGGCGAGGGTGACGTCACCCTTACGATATCGGCGGCAACCAGCCTGACGGACGCGCTGACAGAGATTCAGGAGCAATATGAAAGCTCGCACGATTCGATTAAGCTGCGCTTTAACTTCGCCGCATCCGGCACGCTGCAGCAGCAGATCGAGCAGGGGGCGCCGATCGATATCTTCCTGTCTGCATCGGAGATCAACATGGACAAGCTCGTCGATAAGCAGCTTATCGCGACGGACAAGCATGCGAATTTGCTCTCGAATGCTCTTGTCGTCGTCGTTCCTAAAGGCAGTGAAGGGACGATTACCCGATTGGAGGATTTGGCTTCGCCGGAAGTCGTCAAGCTTGCGATCGGCATTCCGGGAAGCGTGCCGGCCGGCAGCTACGCGGTAGAAGCTATGACGGACGCCGGACTGTGGGAGTCGCTCCGAACGAAGACCGTGCAAGCCAAAGACGTCCGCCAAGTGCTTCATTACGTGGAGACGGGCAACGTGGAGGCGGGTTTCGTCTATAAGACGGATGCGCTCGCCTCGAGCAAAGCCGATATCGCGTTCTCCGTAGACCCGGCTGCTTACAAGCCGATCGTCTATCCGATTGGAGTCGTTAAGGCGACGAAGCATAGGAAGGAAGCGGATGAGGTGTTCGACTATTTTCGGTCAGAGGAAGCGCTTGATATTTTCAGAAAATACGGTTTCGATCTTCCGGTTTGGGAATAGTGTTATGTAATAATAATTATGTAAACTGAATGACATAACCTGAACTGATAGAACCTATAAAATCAATCTAATTGACCCTGCAAGGGCGCTGTGATAGCTTGAGTTGTAGAGAAGTTTACAAAATACGAGGATTTTATGCTGCGTGAGGTGCATTTTGTTGGAATTGCAATCGACGAACAGTCCGTTTAACCAAGAGCAAGCAGAGCTGCTGAACCGCCTGCTGCCATCCTTGACGGATACGCAAAGAATTTGGCTTAGCGGATACTTGACCGCGATCAGCGGAGCAGTCTCCGCAGGCGCTAACTCCGCGATTGCCGCGGGTAGTCAGCCGGCAGTCGCCGCTGCCCCGGCGGTAGCGAGAGAAGCGACCGTGCTGTACGGCTCCCAGACCGGGAACAGCCACAAGCTGGCGACCAAGCTCTCCAAGAAACTGACGGATCAAGGCGTGAAGACGACGCTGTCGTCCATGAGCGACTTTAAAGTGAACGGCCTTAAGAAGGTCCAAGATCTATTCATCGTCGTTAGTACGCATGGAGAAGGGGAACCGCCGGATAACGCGCTCGCCTTCTACGAATTTCTTCATAGCAAGCGCGCGCCGCAATTGGAAGATCTTCGATTCTCCGTATTGGCGCTCGGCGACACGTCTTATGAGTTTTTCTGCCAGACGGGCAAGGATTTCGACAAACGGCTTGAAGAGCTCGGCGGCAAGCGAATCGTCGATCGCGTCGATTGCGACGTTGATTTCGACGAAGCTGCGACGGAATGGATCTCGCAAGTATCCGATGCGTTGCGCGACTCTGCTTCGGCAGGTGCAAGCGTAGCGACGGCGGGTGCGGCAGCTCCGGCTGCGGGCGCTGCAGCCGCGGAATCCGAATATTCGCGGAGCAACCCGTTCCAAGCGGAAATTCTGGAAAACTTGAATTTGAACGGACGCGGATCGGATCGCGAGACTCGTCACGTCGAAATCTCTCTTGAAGGCTCCAATCTTCAATACGAGCCGGGCGATAGCTTGGGCGTCATCCCGCAGAACGATCCGGAGCTCGTCGATCAGTTGATCGCGGCTATGGACTGGCGTGCGGACGAACTCGTTACTGTTAGCAAGAGCGGCGACCAACGCGGCTTGCGCGACGCGCTCCTGAATCATTATGAAATTACGACGCTGACGAAGCCGCTCTTGACGGCTATCGAGGCGCTAACTTCTAACGCGGATCTGTGCGATCTGCTGGCTCCCGGCGGCGAGCAAGAGCTGAAGGAATACATGAACGGCCGCGATCTGCTCGACTTGGTGCAAGACTTTGGTCTGAAGGGCATCCCGGCTGAACCGTTCGTAACTCTGCTTCGCAAAATTCCGGCTCGTCTCTACTCGATCTCGAGCAGTCCAAGAGCGAATCCGGACGAGGTGCACATTACGGTTCGCGCGGTTCGTTACGAGGCGCACGGCAGAGCGCGCAAAGGCGTCGCTTCCGTCCATCTTGCTGAACGCGTGGAAGGCGGCGACAAGCTGCCGGTGTTCATTCAGCAGAATACAAGCTTCAAGCTCCCTGAGAATCCGGATGCGCCGATCATCATGATCGGACCGGGCACGGGCGTGGCGCCATTCCGTTCGTTCATCGCGGATCGCGAAGAGACGGGCGCAAGCGGCAAATCGTGGTTGTTCTACGGAGATCAGCACTTCTCGACCGACTTCCTGTATCAGATCGAATGGCAACGTTGGTTGAAAGACGGCGCGCTTACGAAGATGGACGTCGCGTTCTCTCGCGATACCGACCAGAAGGTCTACGTGCAGCATCGCATGCTGGAGAAGAGCGGCGAATTGTTCCGTTGGCTGCAAGAAGGCGCATATGTGTACGTGTGCGGCGACGAGAAGAAGATGGCTCACGACGTCCATCACGCGCTCCTCTCGATTATCGAGAAGGAAGGCAACATGAGCTCGGAGCAAGCTGCGGAATACGTAGCTAGTATGCAACAGCAGAAGCGATATCAGAGAGACGTATACTAGGGCGAGTTCCAGGCTTGCGAGAGGAGAAAGGGATTAACGATGTCAAACAATCATTTACTATCGACCAATAGCGCTCCGCATAGCGACGTAGAGGAAATTAAACGCCGTACGAATTATTTGCGGGGTAACCTTGAAGAGGCGCTTAAAGATCCGATTACCGGTTCGATTACGGAAGACGAGAACCGGCTCATGAAGTTCCATGGCAGCTACATGCAGGACGACCGCGACCTGCGCAACGAACGGAACAAGCAGAAGCTTGAGCCGGCGTACCAGTTCATGCTTCGCGTTCGCGCGGCAGGCGGTGTCGTGACGTCCGAGCAATGGCTCGCGATGGATAGCGTCGCACGCAAATATGGCGGCAACACGATTCGCCTGACGACACGTCAATCGTTCCAGCTGCACGGCGTTATCAAATGGAACTTGAAGAAAACGATCCGCGAAGTGAACGATGCGATGCTGAGCACGCTTGCCGCTTGCGGCGACGTTAACCGTAACGTCATGTGCAACCCGAATCCGTATCAATCGGAAGTTCACGAGCAAGTGTACGAATGGGCGACCAAGCTCAGCAAGCATCTCGATCCGCAGACGAAAGCTTACCACGAGATTTGGCTCGACGGAGAGAAAGTCGTCGACAGCCAAGAAGGCGTGGAGCAAGAGCCGATCTACGGCTTGGTCTACCTGCCGCGTAAGTTCAAGATCGGTATCGCGGTTCCGCCGTCCAACGACGTGGACGTATTCTCGCAAGACCTCGGTCTAATCGCGATCGTCGATAAAGAGAACAAGCTTCAAGGATTTAACGTAATCGTAGGCGGCGGCATGGGCATGTCCCACGGCGATCCGAAGACGTATCCGCAGATCGCGAAATCTATCGGCTTCTGCAGACCGGAGCAAGTCGTAGATGTTGCCGAGAAGATCGTCACGATCCAACGCGATTACGGCGACCGCGCCGTCCGTAAGCACGCTCGCTTCAAGTACACGATCGACGACAATGGCTTGGAGTGGCTGAAGGACGAATTGACGAAACGACTCGGTTATTCTCTCGATGAAGCGAAGCCTTACTCCTTCGATCATAACGGCGACCGTTACGGCTGGGTGAAAGGTAGCAACGGCAAATGGCACTATACGCTGTTCATCCAGAACGGACGCATTAAGGACGAGGAAGGCTTGCAGCTGTTCACGGGCTTGCGCGAAATCGCGAAGCTGCACATCAGCGACTTCCGCCTGACGCCGAACCAGAACTTGATCATCGGCAACGTCAGCACCCAGAAGAAAAAGAAGCTCGAGGATCTGCTCCATACGTACGGCATGACCGACGGCAGCTACTATACGGCGCTTCGCCGCAATTCGATGGCCTGCGTCGCATTGCCGACGTGCGGACTCGCAATGGCTGAATCGGAGCGTTACTTGCCTTCTCTCATCGAGAAGGTCGAGCCGATGCTGAAGGAAATCGGCCTGCACGAGGAAGATATCGTCGTCCGCATGACCGGTTGTCCGAACGGTTGCGCTAGACCGATGCTGGCCGAGCTCGCATTCATCGGCAAAGCTCCAGGCAAGTACAACATGTATCTTGGCGGCGGCTTCCGCGGCGAACGGCTCAACAAGCTGTACAAGGAGAACATCGGCGAAGCCGAAATTCTCGATTCGCTGCGTCCGATCCTGGCGCACTATGCGAAGGAGCGTACTCCGGGAGAACACTTCGGCGACTTTACGATCCGCGCCGGCTACGTGAAAGAGACGACCGACGGTACGAACTTCCACGCATAATCATGAATAGCAGAAGACCGTATTCAAGACTGCCGGGTTAGGCGGTCTTGGAATACGGTCTTTTATTGCATATAAGGGTTAGAGTGTACTCTAACTAATGATTGCTATGCGCGGCGAATTTCGCGTCATGGTGGGTGTCGTAGAAGGCGATTTTCATCGCAAGATGGCTTGGGGGGCGAGTTTTTTTCGCGTGGCGAAAAATCGATGACATGCTTCTTGTCACCAATCGGGTGCTATAATGGGTTTGTGACTGGAGGGAAATGGCATTGAAACGGTCGGACCGATTAATGGCGATACTGATCGCGCTG
>Ga0065721_10053140_pt1 | contig 10439 bp, 8 predicted proteins | sample Mesricmetagenome_FD_59108 | JGI IMG/M metagenome (GOLD analysis project Ga0065721, IMG submission 59108) | Mesophilic microbial community from rice straw/compost enrichment Sample: eDNA_1 v2 (version 2) | ecosystem: Engineered > Solid waste > Grass > Composting > Bioreactor | place: USA: Davis... | reverse complement strand
GGAGCCGATCCCGGCGGTCGGCTGCTCCTTCTGGCTCGACCGCATCGCAGGGAGCGCCCGATGACCGATTCCCCTCTCATCATCGCGGTCCCGTCCAAGGGGCGGCTGCAGGAGAACGCGGCCGCCTTCTTCGCCCGCGCCGGACTGGTCTTCACCCAGTCCCGCGGCGCCCGCGACTATCGCGGAACGCTCGCTGGCGTGCCCAACGTGGAGGTGGCGTTCCTCTCGGCCTCCGAGATCGTCAACCAGCTCGCCACCGGGGCGGCCCATCTCGGCGTGACCGGTGAGGACCTGATCCGCGAGCAGATCGCCGATGCGGACGCGGCCATCGAGATCCTCACGCCCCTGGGGTTCGGCCATGCCAACGTGGTGGTGGCCGTGCCGCAGGCCTGGATCGACGTGCGCAGCATGGCGGACCTCGACGAAGTCGCGGCCGACATCCGCGCCCGTCACGGCTACAAGATGCGGGTCGCGACCAAATACGTGAACCTCACCCGCCGCTTCTTCGCCGAGCACGGCATCGCCGATTACCGGATCGTCGAGAGCCTCGGCGCCACGGAAGGCGCGCCCGGCGCCGGATCGGCGGAGCTGATCGTCGATATCACCACCACGGGCGCGACCCTGACGGCCAACGCCCTCAAGGTCCTGGACGACGGCGTCATGCTGCGCTCGGAGGCCAATCTCGTGGCCTCAGCCCGAGCCTCCTGGAGCCCGGCCGCGCGGGAAGCCGCCACCACGGTGCTGACCCGGATCGCCGCCGAGGAGGAGGCCCGCAACAGCCGGGAGATCCGGGCGGCTCTCGACCCGGCCCGGGCCGCCGGGCTTGCGGCGATCCTCCAGGATTTCGGCGCCACCCTGCCGTTCGGCGAGCCGGAGGGCCGCGAGACGGTGATCCACTGCAAGGCTTCCACGGCCTTCGAGATCGTCGCAGGGCTCCAGAATCTCGGAGCCCGGAACATTAGCGTGCGCGCCTTCGACTACCTGTTCCGCTCCAGCAATGCCCTGACCGAGCGGCTCCTGAGGCGGCTCGGCTGAGCCGCCCTTTCCGTCCATCTAGCAACGGGACAACAGAACGATGGGCGTTGCCTCTACGGCAAAGGCCCCTTATGGTCCCGCCGTCTCAGCGAATGAGGTCCCTATGAATGCGCTTCGACTTGCGGCGCTCCTAACCGCCCTGGCCGCGGTGCCCGCCGCCCACGCTCAGTCATCGCCCCCGCCCGGCCGCCCGGCCGGCCCCACGCGCACGGTCGATTCCAAGGTCCCGCAGCCCGGCCAGCAGGACAAGATTTTCCCGCTCGGCTCCAGCTGGACCGCCGTCAGCCTGAACGGCAAGCCCTTCACGGGCGACCGTCCCAGCTTCACCCTGGACGACCAGCTGCGCGCCCGCGGCTTCGGGGGCTGCAACAACTATTCGGCGACCGCCTATCCCCTGCGCGAGCAGCGCCTCGCGGTCGGCCCCTTCGCGCTCACGAAGAAGAGCTGCGACAAGGCCACCATGGCGTCCGAGCAGGCCTTCCTGATCGCCCTGCGCACCTCGGGCCAGTGGGACATCCAGGGCCCGTTCCTGACCATCCGCACCCAGAGCGGCGAACTGAAGTTCGAGCGTGCTCTCTGAGGCTCCGAAACCGGAATGCGACACGAAGGCCGGCTCACGCCGGCCTTTTTCATGCGCGCATGCGCCTCTCCCTTAGGGGGATGAAATAGGGAGCCGTCATTCCGGGACGGCCCAGAGGACCGGGTCCGGAACCCATAAACACCAACGGTCCAGAACAAAGGGCAACGGCAAACGCTGCGCTTTCTCCTGCACCGTCAGCGGTTATGGGTTCCGGACTTGCCTGACGGCAATCCGGAATGACGGGGGAAACGCAATGCGGCTCTCCTCCCCCTTGTGGGGAGGAGGTGGAGGTGGGGGTGTCGGCGCAGGACTGAATCCAGGCAGGCGCTCACACCCCCACCCTGACCCTCCCCACAAGGGGGAGGGAAAGCCGTTGTGCTCTATCCCTCCTGGAGCGCCCTATTCCGCCGGCTGGCGCTGGCGTAAATCGACGGGGGCGTAGAGGCCGTCCGGCTGCTTCTGCATGTCCACGCGCCGCTCGTGGAAGGCCCCGAGGGTGGAGCGGTGGCCGATGGACACGATGGTCGTCTCCGGCAACTTGGCCTTCAGCATGGCGTAGATCTCGGCCTCGGTCGGCTCGTCGAGGGCCGCCGTCGCCTCGTCGAGGAAGAGCCAGTCGGGCCGCGCCAGCACCGCGCGCGCGATGGCGAGGCGCTGCTGCTCGCCGAGCGAGAGGGTCTGCGCCCAGGCGCGCTCCTCGTCGAGCTGGTCCACGAGGGCAGGCAGCCTGGCGGCGCGCAGGGCCTCCCGGATGACGGCATCGTCATAGATGCCCTGCATCCCCGGATAGGTGACGGCCGCCCGCAGGGAGCCCATCGGGATGTAGGGCCGCTGGGGCAGGAGCATCATGGTCTGCCCGGCCGGGATCCGGATCTGCCCCTCGCCGTAAGGCCAGATCCCCGAGATGGCGCGGAACAGGGTGGACTTGCCGGAGCCCGAGGGCCCGGTGAGGAGCGTGGCCTCTCCCTGGCGGAACGCGATGCCGTCTGCCCGCATGAGCGGCCGGCCTTCCGGCAGCGCCACCGTGAGGCCCGACACCTCCAGGTCCGCCTCGGGGGTCTCGATCAGCTCCACGTGCTCGTCCTTGCCCCGCCGGCGCACGTTCTCGATGGCGGCCTCGAAGGTCAGGAGACGGTCGACCACGGCCTTGTAGCTCGCGATCGTCGAGTAGGACGTGATGAAGAAGTCCAGCGCCCCCTGGACGCTCGAGAAGGCGCCCACGGTCTGCTGCATCTGGCCGAGGCTGATCTTGTCGATGAAGTAGTAGGGCGCGGTCAGGATGTAGGGCACCACCACGTTGGCCTGGAAATAAGCGGCCTGGAAGATGGTGAGGTTCATCACCCGGCGCACGATGCGCATGAAGTTGTCGACGATCATGCCGAAGCGCCCGCCGAGCGCCTGCTTTTCGGCCTCCTCGCCGCCCAGAAGGGCGACCTGCTCGGTGTATTCGCGCAGCCGCGCCAGGGAGAAGCGGTAATCCGCCTCCACCCTCTCCTGCTGGAAGTAGAGGCCGATGAGCGGCCGGCCGATCACGTGGGTGAGCCAGGTGCCCATCAGGGCGTAGAGGATCGCGACCCAGACCAGGAGGCCCGGCACGGGGATGTCGGTTCCCGGCAGGGTGAAGTCCCGGGACAGGGCCCACAGGATGGCGATGAAGGAGACCAGGGTCGCCGACTGGTTCATGAGGCCGATGGAGAGCGTATAGGTCTGGTCCACGTAATTGCGCAGATCGTCCGCGATACGCTGGTCCGGGTTGTCCGCCTCGCGTGAGACGAGCTGCATACGGTAATGGGTCCCGTCGCCCAGCCATTCACGCACGTAGAGGCCGTTGAGAAACGTGCGCCAGCGGATGCGCAGCACGTATTGCGACACGATCTCGACCAGCGCCACTGAGATGTACACGGCCGCGAGCGGCACGAAGATCCAGAACAGCTGATACCAGAAGGCCGCACCGTCCTTGGCCTGGAGCGCGTTGAACATGTCGCGGCTGAAGAAGTTGAACCGGACGCTGAGCGCCACCTGGCTCAGATTGATCAGGATCAGGAAGGCGAGCATGGCCGTGCCGATGGCGCCCTCGGAGGCACGCACCGTGCCGAGGACCGGAATGCGGATCTCGCTCGGCGCGTCGGAATCGAAATAGCGGTCGGCGATCCCCATGATCTTCCGGATCACCGGAATGCGCGACACGCCGTAGATCACGAAGGCGAAGATCGTCGCGCCCACGGGCATCGAGGCCGGCGGCACGTAGCCGCCCAGATCTCCCGTGACGAGCCCGAACGCATCCGCGACGAGCAGGCCCGCCATGAGGACTTCGACGCCAGCCAGCACGGACACGAAGACCTTGAGGAACTTGGGCATGTCCCGCGCCAGGAACAGGGCCACGGCCAGCCCGAGCAGGGAGACCGGCAGCAGAAATGACACGGGAACCCCGCTCATCGGGAATGAGAACAGGGCAAGACCGAGGAGTCCCGCCGCAAGGCTGGCCTTCACCATTTACATGATCCTCTTAACCACACGCCACGGCCCAGGGCCGGCCGGGCAGCCGATCCGACGAAGCCGTGGCAAAGATATGGACAGAATTCTGTTTTGTTGCGACTGAATTTTTCGTAATGCGGAGAAAGCCTTACTGAGCCGGTGACTTAACCGGAGGCTTGGCCGGAGGGGCGCGACGGAAGAACGCGCGCCGAACCTGTCCGCCGTGGCATTTGCGGTCCACGGCCAATTGTTCTGCTCAACAGCACGTTCCGATTTATAGAACGAAAAAGTTGACATAGAGAACGCTATCGGGCATTGCTCCGCTGAAGAAAGTGACGGCCCCGAATGAACGCACCTCTTGGATATCTCGACGATCCTTCGCTGCGGCGCCTTGTCCCGGCCGAGCCCATCGTCCGGCTGGAGAGCGTGTCGAAGGTCTATCCCGGCCGCCACGGCGCGCCCGTTTCGGCGCTGGACGGCATCGACCTCACGGTTCCGAAAGGCTCCGTGCTCGGCGTCATCGGCCGCTCGGGCGCCGGCAAGTCGACCCTGATCCGCCTCGTCAACGGCCTCGAAAAGCCGACCTCCGGCCGCGTGATCGTGGACGGGGCCGACATCTCGGCCCTGCCCGAGAAGGCGCTGCGCCATGCGCGGCGCTCCATCGGCATGATCTTCCAGCACTTCAACCTGCTCTCCTCCCGCACGGCGGCCGAGAACGTGGCCTTGCCCCTGGAAGTGGCGGGCTACGACAAATCTGCGATCCCGGCCCGGGTGGACGAGCTTTTGGCCCTCGTCGGCCTTTCGGACAAGCGCAACCGTTACCCTTCCGAGCTCTCGGGCGGGCAGAAGCAGCGCGTCGGCATCGCCCGTGCGCTCGCCACCAACCCGAAGGTGCTCCTCTCCGACGAGGCGACCTCCGCCCTCGATCCGGAAACGACGCGCTCGATCCTCGATCTCCTCTCGCGCATCAATGCGGAGCTCGGGCTCACGATCCTGCTGATCACCCACGAGATGGCGGTGATCCGCTCCATCGCCAAGGAAGTGGCGGTGATCGACGGCGGACGCATCGTCGAGAAGGGCGACGTGTTCGACGTGTTCACCCGGCCGCAGCACGCGGTGACACGCTCGTTCCTGGCCGACGAGACCGGCCGCGCCCTGCCGCCCTATGTGGCGGACCGCCTGCGGCCGGACGCCCAGCCCGGCGGCCAAGCGGTGGTGCGCATCGGCTTCCGCGGCCCCCACGCGACGGACCCGGTCCTGGCGCGGCTGGCGCGGGACCTCAGCATCGAGGCGAACATCCTGGCGGGGTCGGTCGACGAGATCGCCGGACGGCCCTGCGGCACCCTGGTGGTGGGCGTGCCCGAGGCGTCCCTCGAAAAGACCCTCGCGTTCCTGAAGCATTACGGACTCGATACGGAGGTTCTCGGCCATGTCGCCTGAGATGATCCGCCTGCTCGCCGGCGCCACCGGCGAAACCCTCCTCATGGTCGCGATCTCGGCCGGTCTCGGCACGCTCTTCGGCCTGCCGCTCGGCGTTTTTCTCGCCACCAGCGGGCGCGGCGAACTCTTCGCGGCGCCCTGGGCGAACCGGGTGCTCGGCGTCATCGTCAACGCCACCCGCTCGACCCCCTTCATCATCCTGGTCGTGGCGATCATCCCGTTCACGCGCCTCGTCGCCGGAACCTCCATCGGCACCAACGCGGCCATCGTGCCCCTCACGGTCGCGGCCGCGCCCTTCATCGCCCGCCTGATCGAAGGCGCGATCCGCGAGGTGGACCAGGGCCTGATCGAGGCTGCGCGCGCCTTCGGCGCAAGCCCGCTTCAGATCGTCCTCAAGGTGCTGATCCCGGAGGCGCTGCCCGGCATCGTGCTCGGCCTGACCCTCGCGGTCGTGTCGCTCATCGGCTACTCGGCCATGGTCGGCGCGGTCGGCGGCGGCGGCCTCGGCGATCTCGGCATCCGCTACGGCTACCAGCGCTTCATGCCCGAGATGATGCTCGCCGTGGTCGTGGTGCTGATCGTCCTCGTGCAGGCCCTCCAGAGCCTCGGCGACCTCATCGCCCGCCACGTCAACAAGCGCATCCGCCACGCCTGATTTACTCCGTCGAACAGGAATGACCGACATGTCCCTGAAACGTCTGGGCCTTGTAGCCCTCCTCTCCCTGGCCAGCCTGCCCGCCCTGGCGCAGCAGACGCAGACCATCCGCATCGGCGTGACGCCGGGCCCCCACGCGCAGATCCTCGAAGCCGTGAAGCCGATCGCGGCCAAGAAGGGCCTCGACATCAAGATCGTCGAGTTCTCCGACTACGTGGTGCCGAACGCAGCGCTCGCGTCCGGCGAGCTCGAGGCGAACTCGTTCCAGCACCAGCCCTATCTCGACAACCAGAAGGCCGACCGCGGCTACAAGATCGAGACCGTGGCGACGACCGTGAACTTCCCGATCGGCGTCTATTCGAAGAAGCACAAGGCCTTCGATGCGCTGCCCAACGGCGCCACCGTGGCGATCCCGAACGATCCCACCAATGGCGGCCGCGCGCTCCTGCTGCTGCAGGACAAGGGCCTCCTGAAGCTGAAGGACGGCGTCGGCTTCAAGCCGACGATCCTCGACATCACCGAGAACGCCAAGAAGCTGAAATTCGTCGAGATCGACGCCGCCCAGGCGCCCCGCGTGCTCGATGACGTGGATATCGCCGTCATCAACACCAACTACGCCACGCAGGCTGGTCTCGACCCGGTGAAGGACGCTCTGACCCGCGAAAATCCGAAGGGTCCTTACGTGAACATCATCGTCGTGCGCAGCGAGGACAAGGACAAGCCGTGGGTGAAGACCCTGGTCGAGTCCTACCACACGCCCGAGGTGAAGAAGTTCGTCGAAGAGACGTTCAAGGGCGCGGTCCTGACCAGCTGGTGAGCCGCACCCGCCGTTCCTCCCGACTGAAGCATCGGACCCAAAAGTGGATTTGCACTTTTGGGACTCATCCGATGCTTCTTCTTTGAGTGAGAGCATCGTTCATGCGGAAAACCGGGTCCACTTTTCACTGACGTGGCCCTCCGGGTCCGCACGACGCTCTAGGCCGGGCCTCGCGCCCGGCCTTTTTTCATGCCCACGTTACGGCAGCTCCGCCCACAGGGCAGCCCTTGCCAGGAGGCCGAAGGGCGAGAGCAGAAGCCCGTTGGGGAACCTGTGGGGGAAGCGGCGCAGGAGACCGGACAGGCGCGGCTTCAGCGAAGGTTCGTAGGCCGCAAACCATAGGCCGCGATGGATGAACGGCAGGAGCGATTCGAGCTCGGCGCTGGCGGGCGGCGCATCCCAGCGATGGGTGGATGCGGGGTCGTGCAGGCCGATCAGGTCGTTGTATGTCTCGTCCGAGAGAAGCACGTTCTCCGCATAAGTGCGCGCAAAAGCCGCCATCTCGGTCTCGGACACCAGGATGCCGGCACGCTGGCAGGCGAGCGGAAACTCCAACGTGACGGCAGCCTTCCAGAACGCCTCCGGCACGGCTGGCCGCTTCGCGAACGGATCCGGGATATAGGCCCAGACAGCCGCGCCCCGCTCGTCCCGCACGGTGACCCGCTTGAACCCGTTCCAGAGAAGCTCCAGGCGGGTCAGAAGATCCCGGTCGCCCGTGATACGGTAGATCTCCGTGCCTGCGGCCGCGAGCGCATGAGCATGGTTCTGCGCCTCGAAAGTCTCGGGCGACAGCCAGGAGCGGTAATAGCCCTCCCGCCCGTCCCGCATCACGGCGAAGAGATGGTCGAACTCCCAGAAGCCTTGGGAGAGGTCACGCGCATGGGTGGCAAACTCGTCCACAAGCGGGTCGCCCGGCGCAAGTGTGTTGGCGAAGACCGCGATCGGCAGGGAGACGAGCCCCGTGACGGTCACGTCCGTGATGCGCTTCGTCTCGCCATGGACCGGCCAGGGCGCACCCCAGGACTTGACCACGCGGCCTGCAACCTCATCCTTGCGTCCCGTGCGGTCGTCGCGCAGGGCCATGATCCGGCGTGCCGCATCGACGAACAGGGTCCGGAAGCGCTCCTGCCCGCTCACCGTCCAGAGGAGGATCGCGGCGCGCCCCGTATAGGACCAGGACCACGCAAAGACCTGCCCGCGATCCTCGATGGCCGGGAGTCCTTCGGCCTGCGGATCGAGCACATTGCCGATCTGCAGCGCGACGGCGTCGTAGAGCACGTCGAGATGCGGCCGCGCGGCACTGAAGCGCCCGAGATCGATGGGGCCGTCCGCCATCCCGGCGGGGTCGTCGACTAGGGCCTCGATCTCGCGGCGGTCCACGGCCTCTCCGCCTGCAAGGGCCTTCCAGGCGGCCATGTAGCGGTTGAGCGAAGTGTTCTGCGCCATCGCGTGTCCCGTTCCGGCCAAGGCCAGCGCGACGGACGCAGCCAGGACATGACGCCGGGTGATAGACGATATCATGAGACTCCCGTTGCACTGAGGATGCGGGCGGTTCGGACGCCGCCCTTCCGCTGCGGATTCGGAAAGGATGGGCGATAACGCCCGCCGCGGCCTTTGGTTCGACCGGGCCCATGCTTGACAAGGAAGCGGCATCCATCCTTGATCGTCCGGCTGAAATAAGCCGGCTCACGATTCCGGCACTCGGGAGGAAATCTCATGCGTCTTTCGATCCTCGGCCTCTCATTGGCGAGCGCGGTGTGCGCGATGCCGCTCGCCGCCCAGGCGCAGGCTCCGCTCACGGTCTATTGCTCCATCCTCGAAGAGCAGTGCCGCGTCGGCGTGGCGGCCTTCGAGAAGGCGACGGGCGCGAAGGTCACGATGGTGCGCAAGAGCACGGGCGAGACGCTCGCGCAGATCCGCGCAGAAGCCTCGAACCCGCGCGCCGACGTGTGGTGGGGCGGCCCCGGCGACTCGCACATCCAGGCGGCCGAGGAAGGGCTGACGGCCGAGTACAAGTCGCCCATGCTGCCGCAGCTTCACGACTGGGCCGCGCGCTTTGCCGAGCAGGCGGGCTACCGCTCCACGGGCACCTATCTCGGCGCGCTGGGCATCGGCTACAACACCAAGGTGCTGGCGAGCCGCAACCTGCCCGAGCCGAAATGCTGGGCCGACCTGCTCGATCCGAAGTACCACGACGAGGTTCAGGTCTCCGATCCGAATTCCTCCGGCACGGCCTATGTGTTCCTGGCCACCCTCGTGCAGCTCATGGGCGAGGACAAGGCCTTCGACTACATGAAGGCCCTGCACAAGAACATCAATCAGTACACCAAGTCGGGCGCCGCTCCCGTGAAGGCCACGGCCCTCGGCGAGACTGCCATCGGCATCGCGTTCATGCACGACATGGTAACGATGATCGCCGACGGCGCGCCCGTGAAGACCATCGCGCCCTGCGAGGGCACGGGCTACGAGACCGGCTCGGTCTCCATCGTGAAGGGCGGCAAGAACCCTGAGATGGCACAGAAATTCGTGGACTGGGCCCTCTCGGCCGATGCCCAGAAGCTCGTCGGCGCGGACCTGAAGATCTACTCGATCCCGTCCAACAAGAATGCCCCGGTCTCGCCCGATGCGCCGAAGCTCTCCGAGATGAAGCTCATCACCTATGACACCGCGAAATACGGCTCGGTGGCCGAACGCACACGCCTGCTGAAGAAGTGGGACGCGGAGGTGAAGTCGGCCCCGAAATAGGTCCCGGCCTCGCGACGGAACGGAAGGCGCCGCGGCTCCAGGCCCGGCGCCTTTCTCATTTCTGGCGCGGCTCCTTGAGGTCTCGCCCGGCCGTCACGAGGCGCCCTGCCCGCTTCGCCGCGACAGCTTCGCGCAGCGCATAGGCGGCGTTGCGCACCTCCTCCTGCACAGCGCTGTCCCGGTCGAGATCCTCGTGGCTCGTGGCATAGGGCTTCCAGTATCCGATATAGCGGTCGAGTTCGGCGGCCGCGCCGGCCGGGATGAGCTCCATGTCGGTGAGCCAGTCGGCGATCAGCCGGCGCAAATTCTCGACACCCGCGGCGTCCCCATGCACCACGACCGAGAACAGGCGCCCCGCCAGGTGCTTGGGATAATCCCAGCCCTCCAGCTCGATCTCCTTGGCGCGCTGCGCGTCCTTGCCGTGGGTGCGCGTGGGGTCCGGATTGCCGCCATCGGCACAGACGAGACGGTCCATCATCAGCTTCAGGGGCGAGGTGGCCTGATACCAGTTCACGGGCGTGACGATCATGATCCCGTGGGCCTCGACCCATTTCGGATAGATCTCGTTCATCCAGTCCTGGGTCTGGCCCAGCGAATAGTTGGGGTAGCAGGAACAAGGCCAGTGACAGAGCGCGGCCGCCGTGGAGAAACAGGCCTTGCAGGGATGGATGTGGCGGCCGTATTCAGCCGCA
>Ga0065721_10053138_pt1 | contig 10443 bp, 12 predicted proteins | sample Mesricmetagenome_FD_59108 | JGI IMG/M metagenome (GOLD analysis project Ga0065721, IMG submission 59108) | Mesophilic microbial community from rice straw/compost enrichment Sample: eDNA_1 v2 (version 2) | ecosystem: Engineered > Solid waste > Grass > Composting > Bioreactor | place: USA: Davis... | reverse complement strand
CCCAGCCGTACTCGCACGCGGACTGGCATTGGCGGGTGCCCGTCGCCCACAGCTTCGGCAAGGCGGCCGCGCCCGAGACCGTCCGCGGGGTCCTGACCCGTCTCGACGACGAGGGCTTCGCCGGCGAGCTCGCCCTGCGGGAGGTCCGAGAGGGCCGCTCGGAAGTGGTCCAGATGTGGGGACGGCCCGAGAGCGTGCGCGAGGAGTTCCGCCAGCGCCGGTCCATCTGAGGTCGCCGTGGCGCGCGTCCTCGCCGTGGTGCCCGACCTGATGCTCTCCAGCCGCGTGAGCGCCATGCTCGGGGCGGCCGGACACGACGTCACCGTCGTATCGGTGCCGCCGCCCCCCGAGGGGTTCGAGCACGATCTGGTCGTTTGCGACCTCGAGGCCGTCGACGCCGGCGAGGTGGGGGCCCTGCCGGCACCGAGCATCGGCTTCTACTCGCACGTGGACGTCGAGACCCGCGACCGGGGACGCGACGCCGGCCTGGACCTGGTCGTGCCCCGCTCCCGCATGGCCCGGGAGCTGCCAGATCTGGCCGCCCGGCTGCTCGGCTGACGGGCAGGATTCGGACGGTCAGCCGCGTATATAGACTCGCCCACCAGAATTTCGATTCCGATGCGTGCTTTCCGGAACGTCGGGCCGGGCTGTGGTTAGACTGACCCGGCTCGCCTGACTCGGCGGGACGCAATCGACACAAACCACGGGAGGTTTGATTTTCATGCAAGATCGCGGTCTCGCCGCATATATCGCCGAACTGCTCGGGACGTTCTTCCTGGTGTTCGCGATCACGATGGTCGGAGTGCTCTTCATTGCCGTCGGCGACAACGCTTCGTTCGGCTCTGACTTCGCGGTCGTCGGCCTCACCTACGCCTTCATCCTCACGGCGCTGATCTTCGCGTTCGGGGGTGCCAGCGGTGGCCACTTCAACCCCGCCATCACGCTCGGCGCGACCCTGATGAAGAAGATCGCGCCGGTAGATGCGGTCATCTACATCCTGGCCCAGCTCTCCGGCGGCGTCCTCGGCGCCCTGCTGACCAAGGGCCTGCTCGAGGACGAGGGACGTGCCGCCAACTACGGCGCCGTCTCGATCAGCCCGCTCCTCAGCGGCAACTTCGCCGGTGCGGTCGTCGAGTGCCTCGGCACCTTCCTGCTGGTCCTGGCGGTCCTCGCGGTCGCGCTCGGCGTTCGTGCCGTCAAGGACTGGGCCCCGCTCGCCATCGGCCTCGTGCTCGGCGTCGTCGGCCTCATCCTGGTGCCGCTCACCGGCGGCGCGGTGAACCCGGCCCGTTGGTTCGGCCCGGCCCTGGTCTCCGGCGAATGGGGCGGCGTGTGGCCCTATCTCGTCGGCGAGATCGTCGGTGCCGTCCTGGCGTTCGTCGTCTACAAGTTCGTGATCGCTCCCGGTGCCGGAGGCACGGTCGAGGAGGAGGCGAAGAAGCCTTCGACCATCCCTTCGCCCGAGGCCTAGAGCCCGGCGATCAGCTGGCATGGAAAGGGGCGGCCGGATGGCCGCCCCTTTTCGTTGCACGATCCGTCCCGACGTCGGCCGGGTGGGACGGCGCTACTTCACGGTGAGGGTTCCCTTCATCCCCGCCTCCTCGTGGCCGGGGATCGAGCAGTAGAACGTGTAGCTGCCCGGCTTAGCCTCGAACTCGGTCGAGGTGCTGGAACCCGTGATGACGTCGGTCGCCGCCACCTCGTTGCCGTCGCCGTCCTCGATCACGACGTCGTGACCGACCGGTGAATCGTTGGTGAAGTCGAGCGTGACCTTTCCGGGCGCGGTCTTCAGCTCGGTCGTGTCGTAGGCGAGCGCGCCCGAGGGGTCGGCCGAAAGCGTGAGGACCTCGGTCTTGCCCTGCTTCGAGGCGTTGTCGGTTCCGGGCTCGGCCGGCTTCTCGGTCTGGGTCGCGCTGTCGGACCCGGCGCCGTCGTCCGACGAGTCGTCGTCGCCACATCCGACCAGCAGCGCGCCGATCGCGAGCGGAAGGACCAGGAACTTCGCGGAGGTCTTCATGCGGGCATCTCCTTCTAGGTGGGAAACGGGGGAGTTCACCTCCCACCCTAGTCGGCCCGTTCACTGCGGTAGGTTGGATCACCAGATGCGCAGGGTCACCTTTTCCCGCAACTACACGATCTCTCTTTCGCGCACCTGCCAGTGCTACTGCAAGTACTGCGCCTTCGCGACTCACCAGGCCCACGTCCACCCCCCGGAAGAGGTCGAGCGGATGCTGGACGAGGCGGTCAAGCGCCGCGCCAAGGAGCTGCTCTTCCTGACGGGCGAGAAGCCCGAGGTGAACCCCGTCGTCCGGGAGCGCCTCCGCGAGTGGGGCCACGAGGACTTCACCTCCTACGTCGCCTGGGCCTGCGAGCGGGCCCTGGAGCGGGGCATCCTGCCCCACACGAACATCGGCGCGATCGGGGCGGAGGACCTGGCCCGGCTCCGCGAGGTGACGGCCTCCCAGGGCCTCATGCTGGAATCGGCCTCGGAGCGGTTGATGGAGACGGTCCACGCCGGTTCCCCGACCAAGCACCCGGCCCATCGCCTCGCGACGATCGAGGCCGCCGGCCGGCTGAAGATCCCGTTCACCACCGGCATCCTGGTCGGGATCGGCGAGACCCCGGAGGAACGGATCGCCTCGCTCGAGGCGCTGGCCGAGCTGCAACGCGAGTACGGGCACATCCAGGAGGTGATCATCCAGAACTTCGTGCCCCATCCCCGCTACTACGGACAGGAGCCGGCGGAGATCGCGGCGGAGGCCTCCGATCGCCGTTGGAAGGAGTCGGGAACCGTGGTCGGGCTCGATTCCGGTATCGAGCCCGTGGCCGGCCCCGGCGAGCCGGAGCGCGACGAGCTCGGTCGCCCGACGATCCCCCTGCCGGACTGGGCCTGCCCCGTCTCCATCGAGGACCTCAAGCACCTGATCCGCGAGACCGCGCGCCTGATGCCCGACGTCGGGGTCCAGGTGCCGCCGAACCTGTCCGACTGGTGGTCGGAGCTGGTCGAGGCCGGGGCCACCGACCTCGGCGGCCTCTCCGCCAACGGCGACCACATCTCCCCGGAACACCCGTTCCCGAGCCCCCACCAGGTGCGCAAGGAGCTCCAGCCCCTCGGCTACGCCCTGACCGAGCGGCTCTGCGTCTACCCCCAATACATGAACCAGGAGTGGATGGAGCAGGGCGTGCTCGACGTGATCAAGATGAAGTACTGGAGCTTCATCCCCCGCCTCGGGTCGGGCCGCGTCAGCGAGGAGCGGATCGATCCGGGCCTCGCTCCCGAGGCGATCGCCAAGGGCCGGGAGGGGGTCGAGTTGACCGAGGACGAGCTGACCGCCCTGTTCGCGGAGACGAGGCCGGAGGTGATCGAGGCGATGCGGGTCGCCGCCGACGGCCTCAGGGCCGAGCTCGCCGGCGACAACGCGACCTTCGTGGTCAACCGGAACATCAACTTCACGAACATCTGCACCGTCGGCTGCGCCTTCTGTGGGTTCGGCCAGGGGCGCCGGTCCCCGGACGCCTACGAGACGACGGAGGAGGAGTTCGTCGCGCGGGTCGAGGAGGCGGTGGCCTTCGGCGCCACGGAGCTGTGCATGCAGGGCGGGATCCACCCCGATCTCGACCTCGAGGCGTACGGCCGCTGGCTCAGGCTCGCCAAGGAGACCGCGCCCGACATCCACCTCCACGCCTACTCGCCGATGGAGATAAACCACATGTGCGAGGTGTCGGGGCTGCCGCCGGCCGAGGTCTTCGCGTACCTCATCGATTGTGGGCTCGGCTCCACCCCCGGCACGGCGGCCGAGGTCCTGGACGACGGGGTCCGCCAGCGGATCTCCCCGAACAAGCTGCCGGTCGACCGGTGGGTGGAGATCATCGAGGCCTCCCACCGCGCGGGGCTCAGGTCGACCTCGACCGTCATGTTCGGGCACATCGAGGAGCCACGCGAGCTGGCCCGTCACATGAAGGTGATACGCGACCTCCAGGGGAGGACCGGCGGCATCACCGAGTTCGTGCCCCTCAGCTTCATCCCCTTCAACACGTTGCTGGGCCGTACCCACGGGGTCGAGGAGATCTCGATCGAGGAGAACCTGAAGCACACGGCCGCCTTCCGCCTCGCCCTGGGGCGCTCGATCACGAACCTTCAGGCGAGCTGGGTGAAGATGGGCCTGCCCGGCGCCACCGAGGCTCTCAGCTGGGGGGTCAACGACCTCGGCGGCACGTTGATGGAGGAGAGCATCTCGCGCATGGCCGGTTCGCAGCACGGGGTCCGGCTCGAGGTCGAGGAGCTGGTCGACGCCGCGCACCGCGCCGGCCGCAAGGCCGCCCAGCGCGACACCTCCTACGGGATCATCCGCGAGTTCCCGGACCCGGTGGCCTCGCCGCCACCGGACCTCGTCGCCGACCTGGCCGGGCCGAGCGCGGCCTGACCGGGGAGGACCCGAGCGGTGCGCGCCATGGTCCTCGAGAAGCAACCCGGTCAGCTGGTCCCCCGCGACCTCCCCGTCCCGGAGCCGGGTCCCGGCCAGGTGCTGATCCGCGTCTCGGCCTGCGGGGTCTGCCGCACCGATCTGCACATCGCGGACGGCGACCTGGCCGAACCCGAGTTGCCCCTGGTGCCGGGGCATCAGATCGTGGGGAAGGTGGAAGCTTCGGGACCGGCCGCCGGGCGCTTCGACGCGGGCTCGCGGGTCGGGGTGCCGTGGCTCGGCTGGACCGACGGCGACTGCCGTTTCTGCCTCGACGGCCGCGAGAACCTGTGCGAGCACGCGAGGTTCACCGGATACGACGTCGACGGCGGCTTCGCCGAGTTCGCGGTGGCCGACGAACGGTTCTGCTTCCCGCTGCCCGAGGCGATCGATGACGAGCACGTCGCCCCGCTGCTCTGCGCCGGGATGATCGGATACCGCGCGATGGCGATCGCCGGCGACGGGGAGCGGCTCGGGCTCTATGGGTTCGGCTCCTCGGCGCACATCCTCTGCCAGATCGCGGCGGCCGAGGGTAGGCGCGTGTTCGCGTTCACCAGGCCGGGCGACCTCGAGGGGCAGCGCTTCGCCCGCTCGCTCGGGGCCGAGTGGGCGGGCGGGTCCGACGAGAGCCCGCCGGAGCCGCTCGATGCGGCGATCGTGTTCGCCCCGGTCGGCTCTTTGATGGTCGACGCGCTCAGGGCCAGCGCGAGGGGAGCACGCGTCGTCAGCGCGGGCATCCACATGAGCGACATCCCCTCGTTTCCCTACGAGCTCCTGTGGGAGGAACGCAGCCTCCACTCGGTCGCCAACCTGACCCGGGCGGACGGCGATGCGCTGCTCGGGCTCGCCGCCCGGCACGGGATCGAGCCCCGGGTCGAGGTCCTGCCGCTCGAGAGCGCGAACGAGGCGCTCGCTCGGATCAGGAGCGGCGACTCGGAGGGCTCGACCGTGCTCAGGGTCTGACCGTGTACTCGAGGACCACGCTTCCCCGGGGGAAACGCTTCAGGTCGGTGAGCTCCAGGTCCTCCTTCCGGCGCCCCGCGGGGAAGAACGGCTTGCCGCCCCCGATCGCGACGGGCGTGAGCCACGGGCGGTAGACGTCGATCTCCCCGATCTCGTCGAGCTGCTCGGAAAGGATCCCGCCGCCGATCTCGATGTCTCCGTCCGTCGAGCGCTTCAACTCGAGGACCGCCTCGATCGCGTCGGCCCGAAGGAGGGTGCAGGTTTCGTGGACCTCGGTGAGGGTGCGGGACGCGACATACTTGGGGATCCGGTCCCAGATCCGGGCGAAGTCCATCGCGATCTCGTCGTCGTCGCCGGACCTCAGAACGTCGTGCCAGTAGGGGACCATCGCCTCGTAGAGACGGCGGCCCATCACGATCCCGTCGAGCTCGCCGACCATCTCGTTGGCATAGCGGTGCAGCTCGGGTTCGGGCAGCGACCAGTCGATCGTCCCGTCGGAATCCTCGTAGTAGCCGTCGAGGGAAACCACGCCGGCTCTGATCAGTCTTCCCATGGGCGGGAGGCTATACCCGCCCTTCAGCGGAACAGGTCGTCTCGGCGGGCGCGGAGCTGGGGGGCGCAGCCCGGCCCGTCGCCCTCGGTCACGTGGCGGCCGAGGCCACGGACGATCGTCGCGGGGACACCCGCGGTCTTTTCCCGGGCGAGGTCGGAGGCGGCGGCGATCTGGTCGGCCAGGGCGATCACCGTGGCCGTCAGCTCGCGGCCCCGGCCGTCCTCGCATCCCCGCCAGTCGTCGAGCGGGTCGATCCCCGCGCAACCGATCGCCACCTCGGACTGTCCGTGGCGCCAGGCGCGTCCGAAGCTGTCGGTGACCAGGACCGCGGTCCTGGCGCCGCAGGCGGTCGCCAGCTCGGCGCGGATCCGGCGGGCCGAACCGTCCGGGTCCACGGGCAGCAGGATCGCCTCGTCCTCGGCCGCCGTGTTGGAGCGGTCGATCCCGGCGTTAGCGCAGACGAAGCCGTGGTTCGTCTCGGCGATGACGATCCCCCGCTCCTCGTCCACCCGCACCAGCGCCCGGCTCTCGCGGAGGATCAGCTCGACGAGGCGGGGGTCCTTGCTCGTGCGGGCGGCAAGTTCCTCCGCCTCGGGACCGGGTTCGGTGCGGTCCAGGCGAACGACGCGGGCCTCGGCCTTCGACACGACCTTCTGCGAGATGCAGACGACGTCCCCGTCGGCGATCTCGGCGGCCCCCACGATCGCCCGCCCGAGGTCGAAGCCCTCGGTGACCTCGGGGAGGCCCTCGACGGGAAGGATCTGGACGCCGCCCGGACCCATCAGATCCCCAACACCGCGGCCGTCCGGGGCGCCGGGTCGCCGCCGCTCGCCCGCGCCATCTCGATTCGGGTGGTCAGGGCGACGATGTCCGCCGGGGTGTCGAGATCGAGGGCGAGACCGGTGATCTCTTCGATGGCGTGGGGTACCCCGGCCTCCTTCGCGAGCCCCACGTGCCTGTCCCTGCTGCCCTCCCCGAAGGCGGGCCGGATCGCCCCGGGCGGGCGCATCGCGATCGCGTTGGTCCCCGTTCCGTGCCGGTCGGGGACGACCGCCACGAACGGGTCGGGCAGCCCGGTGAGCAGGCGGTCCAGCTCCTTGGGCTCCAGCAGGGGGCAGTCGCCGGGCAGGAGGATCACGGCGTCGGCGCCGAGTTCCTCCGCCCTGTCCATGCCGAGCACGGCGGCACCCGAGTGTCCGGCGTCCTCGGGGTCGTGGATCACCTCCGCCCCGGCGGCCTCGGCCAGCGCCGCGGCCGCGGGTTCCCCGGTCACGACGATCGCGTCCCGGACCAGGCGGGACCCGGACACGGCCTCGAGCACGTCGCCGAGCATCGCCTCGACCAGGGCCAGGCGCTTCTCCTCGGGCACCCCGCCCGACATCCGCTGCTTGGCTGCGGTGAACCGCTTCGAGGTGACCACCGCCGCGGCATTCATGACGAGGCCAAGGTCTCCCCGACCTTGAGCACCGCCCGGGCCACGGTCGCGCGGCTCTCCGAGCTGTGCATCAGCGTCGCGGTCGAGAACGAACGGATGTCGCTCGGGGGCGGATCGGGATCGTCCGCGTCGGTGATCATGGCGTCGATCAACCCCTGGTAGAGGGTGGCGACGCCGGCCGCGGTGCTCGGCCGCCCGAGCGCCCTCATGAAGAGATCCGTCGGGCCCTTGATCACCTTGCCCGCCACGTAGGGGCTGACCGCGACGACGGGGGAGCCGGCGGCGACGATCGCGTCCCTGATCCCGGGCACGGCGAGGATCGGTCCGATGCTGATCACGGGGTTGGAGGGGCCGATGACGATCAGGTCGGCCGTCGCGATCGCCTCGAGCACCTCGGGCGTCGGCTCCGCCGCCTCGATCCCCTTCAGCTCGACGCCCTCCACCTCGGTCTGGCCGCCCTCGATGATCAGGTACTCCTGCAGGCCGCGCCATTCGCCGCCGCTCTTGATCATCGTGCGGACCGGTTGGTCGGACATGGGCAGGACGCGGGCCTGGATCCCGAGCCCGCGCCCGATCTGCGCCTGGGCGTCCGTCTGGCGGCCGCCCTCGTTGAGGAAGTCGCGCCGGTAGAGGCAGGCGGCGAGGTCGAGGTTGGAGAGCGAGAACCAGGCGGGCGCCCCGAAGCGGGTCATCCGCTCGAACACGTCGAAGCCGTCGTCCTTGATGCCCCAGCCGCGCACCTCGTCGACCTGGCCGGCGAGCCAGTAGGTGACCAGGTCCGGGTCGGGGGAGACGTGGACCCCGAGCGTCTCGACGTCGTCGCCCGTGTTGGCGATCACGGTCAGGTCGCTCCCGACCACCGCCTGCATCCCCGCGGCGAGCTTCGCCCCGCCGGTCCCTCCGGCCAGAAGGGCGACCTTCATCAGAACGTCTCGCCCTCGGGGAGGTTCGTGAACTTGAGGCCGGCGTGGGTCTTGTAGCGGATGTTTACTGAGATCATCAGGGCGGTCAGCTGCTCGACGATCCGCGACATCTCGAGGGCACCGGCATTGACCGGGCGGAGACCGTCGATCCGGGCGATGAGCTCCGCGACGCGCGCCTTGTCGGCCTTCTTGTCGCCGCAGACCGGGACGTCCTCGTCGAGGGGGTGCGAGAGGTCGGCCAGCCCCGGCGCGCTCACCGTGTGGAGGCCCGAGACGACGGTCACGCCGTCCGGAACCATCTCCTGCGCCTGCTGGGCGGCGGAGCCCTGCCACACGCCGATCGTCCGGGTGGCCTTGCCGCTTATCGCGGCGGCCAGGGGCACGGAGCAATCGACCAGGATCTGCCCCGGCTCCAGGGCCCCCTTGAGGTTGGTCAGGTACTCGGACTGGTTGCGGAAGGGGATCGTGAGGAACACGACATCGGCCGCCCCGGCCGCGTCCTCGTTGGTCATGCCCTCGATGCTCCCGCCGGCTTCCGCGGCGATCTTCGCCGCCGCTTCGGCCGCCCGTCCCGCGTCACGAGAACCGATCACGACCTTGGCCCCGCCGGCGGCCCATCGCTTCGCGAGCCCGGAACCGAGGGCCCCGGTGCCGCCGATGACAGGGATGGTGGGTGCTGCGCTGTTCTCGCTCACGAGGCCGCAGTCTAGGTCACGGGAAAGCCCGACTATCCTTGGCGCCATGTCGATTGCCGAAAAGGTTGGAACGGAGAGAGAAGACGACTTCGTGGTCGAAGGGGTCCTGATCACGGACGTGGGAGGGCTGCTCGAGACGGGGGTCCTCTCGACCCCGGGGATGATCGGGATGATGGAGCGCAACTGCGCGCTCCTGGTCCAGGAGTTCCTCCCGGAGGGATCCGCCACGGTCGGCTTCGAGGTCTGCGTCAAGCACGTCTCCGGTGCCGGCGAGGGGGCCGAGTGCAGGGTGTGGGGCCGGCTCGACGAGGTGATCGACGACCGCAAGTTCAGGTTCTCGGTCGAGGTCAAGGAGGGCGACCGCACCCTCGGCGTCGGCACGCACGAGCGCCGCGCGATCTCCTTCAACGTGGCGGCCGGCTGATGGGCGCCTCGAAGTTCCCCTCGTCGGTCAGGGTCCGCGAGGTCGGGCCCCGCGACGGCTTCCAGAACGAGCCCGAGGTGATAGCGACCGAGGACAAGGTGCGCCTGATCAACATGCTCGCGGCGACCGGCCTGAAGCGCCTCGAGGTCACGTCGTTCGTGCGGCCCGACGTGATCCCCCAGCTCTCCGACGCCATCGAGGTCCTCGACCGGATCGACCGCCCGGACGGCGTGTCCTACTCGGTGCTGGTCCCGAACCGACGCGGGCTGGAGCTGGCGCTGGAGCGTCGTGATCGCTTCGACGAGACGAACTTCTTCCTCTCCGCGTCCGAGACCCACAACAAGAAGAACGTGAACCGGACAGTCGAGGAATCGATCTCCGGCCTGGAGGAGACGATCCCGGTCGCGGTCGACGCCGGCCTGCGCTGCGAGGGCGTCATCTCGACCTCCTTCGGCTGCCCCTACGAGGGCGACGTGCCGGTCGAGAACGTGCTGGCGATCGCCCTGCGGCTGGCCCGCGCCGGCTGCGTCGAGATCGGCTTCGGCGACACCACGGGGATGGCGAACCCGGTCCAGGTCCGGCGCTTCTTCGACCGGGTGCGCGACCGGTTCGAGGCCGAGGGGTTGGGGGAGGTCGAGCTGACCGCCCACTTCCACGACACCCGCGGCCAGGGGCTCGCCAACGTGCTCGCCGCCCTGGAGGAGGGCGTCGACTCCTTCGAGTCGAGCTTCGGGGAGCTCGGCGGCTGCCCCGTCCCGGCCGGCGCGACCGGCAACATCGCGTCCGAGGACCTGATCTCGATGCTCGGCGAGATGGGGATCGAGACCGGGGTGGAGCTGCCGAAGTTGATCGAGGCCTCCGCCGAGGCACAGAAGGTCCTCGGCCGCCCGTTGGGCTCCCACGTGCTAAAGGCGGGGCCCGTGGACTGGCACCGCTAGGTGCCACGTCCACGAAAGCCGAGTTCCGACTGGCACCGCTAGGTGCCAC
>Ga0065721_10006624_pt1 | contig 10443 bp, 10 predicted proteins | sample Mesricmetagenome_FD_59108 | JGI IMG/M metagenome (GOLD analysis project Ga0065721, IMG submission 59108) | Mesophilic microbial community from rice straw/compost enrichment Sample: eDNA_1 v2 (version 2) | ecosystem: Engineered > Solid waste > Grass > Composting > Bioreactor | place: USA: Davis... | reverse complement strand
CTAGTGGCTAGTGGCTAGTGGCCAGGGCGTGACTGCCCTGCGCCCTTGCGACGTTTCAGAGCGCTGGAGAGCGCCGCCAACATCCGGCTTATCTCTGCCGAGGCGGCCTGCAACGACCTGGCGTCAGCGTCTGCAAGGTAATCGAACCGTCGAGCCAGAATGAGCTGGGTCTCCGCTTCCGCGAGTGATCCCTGCGCCATACCGACAAAATGGATGAATTCGCCCGTACTTCGCCGAGCGGCGCCTTCGGCGATATTCGAGGCCACCGAGACTGCGGCGCGCCTCACCTGCGAAACCAGACCAAAGCGTTCGTCCTTCGGCCAGCGGGAGGTCGCAGCGTATACGGCCTCGGCCCAGTCAAGCGCCTTCCTCCAGACCTGCAAGTCTTGGTAGTTGGTCACGCCGCTGGACCTCCATAGGCTTAGTACGCAGGCGTCGCATCAACTCGGCACTAGCCACTAGCCACTAACCACTAGCCACTCAGAACTGCTGATACTGCCCGCCGATCGCGTAGCTGAAGCCGATCGGCAGGGCGTTGCGGAACAGGCTGACGAAGTTGGCCACTTCGCCGATGTTGGAGCGCGGCACGAAGATGATGTCGTTGCGGCGCAGGGCGATCACCTCGCCGTTGCGAGGCCGCAGATCCACCGCCCGCATCATGCGCACGCCGCCGGGACCGCGCCGGATCAGGGCTACCTCCTGCTGGAACGCGGTGGGCAGGAAGCCGCCGGCCTGTATCACGGCCTGATAGGCGTCGATGTCTCCTGTCATCTCGTAGACGCCCGGCGTGCGCACTTCGCCGTCGACCCAGACCCTGATCGGACCCGCCGTCTTCAGCGTCACCTCGACGATGGGTCGGCGCAGGTAGGGGGCGTAGGCTGCGGCGGCGTCCGCCTCGACCTCGGCGATGGTCCGGTCTGCGGCCAGGATCTGGCCCGCCAGCGGCAGGGAGATGCGCCCGTCGGGTCCCACTTTCTGCGTGCGCGTCAGTTCCGTCGCCGTCGGCGTGGCGATCTCGATCTCGTCGCCGGGGTAGAGGACGTACTCCGGCTCCATCTCGGTCCAGTCGGCGAAGGCCACCTCCGGAAAGCCCCCGCGGCCGGCCGGCCGGACCCGGTCGTTTCCTGCGGCCATCGGCATGGGCATCCGCGACCCGTAGTCCCCGCCGCCGCAGCCGGACACCAGTGCGCCGCCGACGCCGGCAAGGCCCAGGAGCAGCAGGCGGCGGTCGATGGACATGGCGGAATCATCCCCGGATCAGCGTCGTGGCCAGCCTCTGCGTTTATGCGTAACCGATGGTTAACGCCGCTGGCCCAAGGCTGGTCCCGTACCGCCCAGTAGATGGAATCAGTCCGCCCGCATGCGCACGACGGCCTACACGACAGTCCGCCCGCGCTACGGCTTCCTCGACGTCGTCGGCCTGCTGTTCCGCGAACTGCTGCTGATGACGGTCGTCTTCCTGCTGGTGTTCGCGGTGGGAACCGCGGCGGTGCTGACCCTGAAGAAGTCCTACACCGCCAACGCCAGCGTCTACGCCGGGGTAGGGCAGGAGTACGTCTATCAGCCCCGCGTCGGCGGCACGGAGCGCGGACAGCCGCTTGAGGCCGACGCGGTGGCCCTGTCGGAGGCGCAGATTCTCGGCAGCCTTGCCGTGAAGCAGAAGACGGTGGACGCCCTGGGTCCGGACGCCATCCTCGGACCCGCAGCGCGTGGGGCGCCGGCCGAGAAGAAGGCGGCGGCCCTGAAGGCGCTGGACGCCGGGCTTGGCGTCGGCACGACGCCTGGCAGCGCCATCATCTCCGTTTCCTACGCGGCCAGCGATCCCGCCCGCGCCGCGACCGTCCTGAACGCCGTGATCGACCAGTATCTGGTTCAGCGCCGGACGGTCTTCCGCGACCGCGCCACGCCGGCCATCGCCGCCCAGCGCGAAGCCTTCGAGGAGGACCTCGCCGAGGCCGATGCGGCCTACCAGGCCTTCATGGCCTCCAACAACATCGCGGACTTCGCTACCGCCAAGGCCTCGACCGCGGCCCTCTACCAGGCCCAGTCGGCCGAGGCTCTCTCCTTGCGCGCCCAGCTGGACCAGGCCAACCGGCGGCTGGCCACCCTCGAGGCCCAGCTGGCCCAGCAGCCGGCTGAGGTGGTGCTGCAGCAGGATCTGAACGTCTCGGCGCAGAACCAGATTCTCGAACTTCGCAACCAGCGTGAGGCGCTGCTGTCGCGCTACACGCCCGACGCCCAGCCCGTGAAGGACATCGAGCAGCAGATCGCCGACCTGCAGGCCTATGTCGCCACCGGGACGACGGTCGGCGCCAAGGAGGTCCGCACCGGGCCAAGCACCATCTTCACGGCCATCGAGACGGCGCGCATCACCGCTGCGGCGGATCGTGACGGGCTCGCCGGCCGTCTGGCTGTGGCCGAGCGACAGCTGCAGCAGCTCCGCGACCGGCTGGCGGATCTGACGCGGCTGGAGTCGACCAACGCCACCCTGGCCGGCAACCGCGAGGTGCTCACCGCCAACATTCGCGAGTTCCAGCAGCGCGAGGTGCAGGCGCGGGCCGACAACGCCCTCGTCGCCGCCGGGGCCGACAACGTCACCGTGATCGAGCGGGCGGAGGCCCCGACCCGGGGGACCAGCCTGAAGGCCCCGCTGTTGGCCGTGGTCTTCCTGTTCGCCGGCTTCACCGCCCTTTGCGTCGGTCTGTTGAGGGTGTTCACCCGCCGCGGCTACGTCACTCCCGGCTCCACCGGCCGCACCCTCGAGATGCCGGTCCTGGCCGTCGCTCCGATGAAGGCGCGCTGATGCCCGCGGTCGCGCCCGGCATGGTAGCGTAGGACCCCTGTTCCCGGGCGTTTAGCGATTCGATGGTCGACCTGACATCCGAAATGGCCGCCCTCTGGGCGGCGCTGGGTCCGGCGCCGGCCCATCGCGGACGCGTGCTTCAGATCGCCGCCGCCAACTCCGGCGAAGGCGTATCCACGGTGGCGCGGGAATACGCCCGGCTCACCGCCGTGCGGGCCCGCCGGCCGGTCTGGCTGATTGACGCCGACCTCGCCCAGCAGGGACAGCTCGAGGCGGTGGCGGCCGAGCCGGACCGTTTCGGCGCCCTGGGCAAGGCGGCGATCGCCACGCCCGACGGCTCGATCTTCTTCGCCGTCACCCCGCGCATCACAGACCGCGCCGGCAAGCCCGTGCACCCGGCGCGCCTGATCACGGCGCGTCCGTGCCTCGGCGGTCGCTTGTGGGTGACCCGCTTCGCCGCCGAACACCTCCGCTCCGGCCAGCGCGCCGAGACCGTGGCCGACGCCCGCTACTGGGACGCCCTGCGCCGCCACGCCGACACCGTGGTGATCGACAGCCCGGCCGCAGACCGCAACCCGACCGCCATCACCCTGGCGCCCTTCGTCGACGCGACCGTGCTGGTGGTGGCGGCCGAGAGCACGGCGGCGGGCGACCCGCTGATCCTGCGCGACGAGATCGAGGCGGCGGGGGGCCGCATGGCCGGGGTGGTGGTCAACAGGTCGACCTGGAGCCCGCCGGCCTTCCTCAAGCGGCTGACCGGCTAGGTTCGGGCCTTCAGCCGGTCCAGTTCGCGGCTGCCGTAGAAGTGCGGCTCGAAGCCCTTCATCCAGAACAGCTTGCCGACGCCGCGCGCGGCCCGGTCGTACAGCTCGGCCCGGCGGGGACTGCGCAGCACGGCGAGCGCCGCGGCCCCCGCGCCCCAGACCACCGCCTGTCCCGCGCCGATGACCATCCAGCGGCACACGGCCGCCCAGTCGCGACTCGCCGCCGCCGTCTGGCTCGGCCCCTGGCCGTAGGCGAAGGCGCGCGCCAGGGCGTAGCGCAGGGTGGCGCGGTGGGCCGGGGCGAATTCCTCGACCATGGCCTCGGCGGCCCAGCCGAAAGTCCCGCCGCGCGCGCTGAGAGCCGCGAACAGGGCGTCGTCCTCGCCGCCGGCCTGATCGGTTCCCACGTCGAACGGGGCGGGGCCGGGCAGGGCGGTGGTCCGCACCATCAGCGAGTTGCCGCAGCCGTAAGGCGACCGGATCAGGCCGGTCCGGGCCGGGCCCTCGCGGCCGAAGAAGCGCTCCAGATAGGGCTTCAGCCATGAAGGGGCGTCCGGCGCGCGGCCGGTGATCGGCCCAAAGACCACGTCGGCGCCGGTGTCCTCCTGCGCCTTCAGCAGGGCGGCGAGCCAGCCGGGCGATGCCGCCTCGTCGTCGTCGAGAAAGGCGATCAGCGGCGCCCGCGTCGCCGCCAGCCCGGCATTCCGGGCGGTGGCCACGCCGGGGCGAGGCGCATGCACATAGACGAGCGGCCAGGGCGCCAGAGCCCGGAGCGCTTCGACGCCTTTGCCGGCCGAGCCGGCCGGGTCGTTGTCGACGACCACGATCTCGGTGATGCGGTCGGCCACCCGAGCCTGTGCGAACAGCGAGCGCAGGGCGCGCTCCAGACTCTCCGGGCGCCGCAGGGTGGGAACAATGATCGCCACATCCGCCATCACACCGCCTCCGCATAAAGGGCCGCGCGGTACAGGCGCAGCGAGAAGGCCCGCGCCGGGACCGGCAGCCAGCCCGCCTCTGCGGCGCTCCGCATTCCGCCGCGAAGCCAGCCCAGCCCCGGCAGCCGCTTGAGCGCCTGCGCCGCGCGATAGCTGGGCCAGGCGGAAACCGTGTCCGGGTGCCGCTGGGCCATCCGCGCGAAATTCGGCGCCGACTGCTCATACTTCCGCGCCAGGGCCGGCACGGTGTCCAGCCCCATGTGCGTCGCCGGATTGTCGACGTGGTCGACATGGAAGCGACGCGACACCCGCATGGCCCACTCCACGTCTTCCCAGCCCCAGCCGCTGAACCCCGGATCGAAGGCCTCGGTTTCGAACACGTCGCGACGGACGAGGAGATTGGAGGTGTAGACGTATTTCTCCGGCTGCTTCGACCGCTCGTCCGGAGGCACGCATTCGGACTTCGCCGCGATGGACCGATGCACGGCGAAGCGCCGGTCGGTCGGCGCCTGCAGCAGGGAGAAGCCGCCGAAAGCTACGGCGGGCGCCTCACGCTCCACCAGCTCTACCCAGCGCCGCAGGAAGGCCGGCCGGTCCGGCCGCATGTCGCTGTCGAGGAACAGCAGGCTGCCGCCCCGCGCCGCGGCCGCGAGCCGGTTGCGACCGATCGAGCGGCCCTCGTTGGCCACCAGGGTGATCAGACGGACCGGCAGGGCCATGGCCTTGACCAGTTCCGTCACGCGGGCGGTGAGGGCCGGGTCGCCGGTGCCGTCGTCCAGCAGCACCACCTCCGCGCGGCCGTTCAGCAGCCCCGCCTCGGAGTCGAGCACCGTCAGAAGTTCGGTCGGATCGTCGCGCAGGAAAGGCGTCAGCACCGACATGAGCGGCTGTGCGCCGGCCCAGGCTGCATTGTCGATGACGGCGGCCCGGATGCTCATGCGGCCGCTCCGCCTTCGCGAACGCGACCCAGGAGCCGCCCGGCCACGTCGCGCACGCCGGCGGCGTTCAGGGTCAGGGCGGCGGCGGCGTAGACGACGGCCCCGACCGAGGCGTCCAGCATTAGCTCCACGAGCCCGCCGATGGCGGGCAGCTGCGAAACGACCAGCGCCATGATTCCCGTCGCCACGCCGCAGCGGATCAGGCTGTCCACCGGAACGGGCAGCGGCATGACGCGCCGTCCGATGACCTGCGTGGCGATCAGGCCAAGGGCGAAACTCGCCGCCGTCGCCCAGGCGGCGCCCATCAGCCCGAAGCGCGGCACCAGCAGCAGGTTCAGCACCACGTTCATCCCCGCCGGAATGGCCATGGCCACGAGCAGCAGCTTCGTCCGCTTCCCGAGCGTGAAGGCCTGGCCGAAGTAGTAGGCAGTCAGCCCATAGAGCAGGGCGGACAGGGCGATCCAGGGCGTCACGCTGGCGGCGGCGATGCGGAGCTCCTCGCCGATCAGCACCTCGGACAGCGGCCGCGCCACCAGCGCCACGCCGGCGGCGGCCGGCAGGCCGATCAGCAGGAAGGTCGACAACTGTTCGCGCGCCGCCGTCTTCAGCTGTTGCGCGCCGCCCCGCTCCAGCGCCATCACCAGCGCCGGCTGTCCCGCCGAGCCCAGCCAGAGGAACAGTACGTCCAGCGTCCGGTTGGCGATGGAATAGCCGGCGTGATAGGCGCCCACCGCCGCCTCGTCGAGAAAGGCCGCCAGCAGGAAGCGGTCGGTCGAGGCCAGCACCACGGTCAGGGCCAGGGAGGCGGCGATCGGATAGCCGTACAGCGCATAGCTGCGCACCCGCGCCGGCTCGAAGGCGCCGCCGCGCGCCTGCCTCAGCTCGCCGGGCAGGACGAAGGGCAGGGCGGCCAGCGGGGCCAGGCCGATGCCCAAGAGCGGCGCCGCCGCGCCCCACCCGGCCACGGCGAAGCCCACCCCGATGGCCAGGCCCCCGACGGTGACGGCGATGTCCAGCCCCGCCGCCTTGCCGACCTCGCCGGCCGCCCGGTAACGCTCCTGCGCCAGCTTCATCAGGCTGCGCGGCGGCACGCCGGCCAGACCGGCGATCAGGGCGATGCGGAACAGGGGGGCTCCCGGCCACAGCCAGACGGCCAGTCCCGAGGCCACGAGAAAGGCGGCCCCGAGCACGAAGCCGGTGCGGTACAGGCTGGCGAAATGGCCCTGCGTCGCCGCGCCCGGCGTCTGGGCGGCCCAGAAGCGGGCCATGGCCGCCTCCAGCCAACTGAACACGGCGACATGCGCGAGGGTCATCACCGAGAAGGCGAGGGCGTAACGGCCGAAATCGGCCGGATCGAGCATGCGGGTGAACAGGACGATGGCCAGAAAGCCGACCACGCCCTGGATGATGTTGGCCGGCAGATAGCCCCAGACGCCCCGCCAGAACATCAGCGCACCGCTGCGCGGTCGCCGAGCAGCACCGGCACGGTGATCGCCATGATCCACAGATCCAGCCACAGCGACTGTCGCTCGACGTATTCGATGTCCAGCCGCACCCGCGTGCGTACGTCCTGCGCCGTGTGCAGCGGGCCGCGCGAGCCGTTGACGGCGGCCCAGCCGGTCATGCCCGGCTTGATGCGGTGACGGTGGGCGTATTCGGCGACCAGCCGGGCGCTCTCGACGTGGCCGGTCTTCATGCCGATGGCGTGCGGCCGCGGCCCGACCAGCGACATCTCGCCGGTGATCACGTTCAGCAGCTGCGGCAGCTCGTCGAGGCTGGTCTTGCGGATGAAGCGGCCGACGCGGGTGACGCGGTCGTCGTCATGGGTCACCTGCCGGCTGGCGGTGGCGTCGGCGGCCTCGTGGCGCATCGACCGGAATTTCCACACCACGATCTCCTCGTGGTTGAAACCATGGCGCCGCTGGCGGAAGAAGATCGGCCCCGGGCTGTCCAGCCGGATGGCCAGGGCGATCAGCGCCATCACCGGCGCGAGCAGGATCAGCGCGGTCAAGCCGAGGATCAGGTCCTGCAGGCGCTTGTTGAAGGCGCGGCGATCCTCGTCGACGGGACCCTGCACGTCGGCCAGCGGCGCGGCCGCCAGCCGGTCGAGAGCGGTGCGCATCTCGGCCTCGCCGTTCGGCTCCACCAGCAGGGTCACCTCGTTCGGCAGGGTGCGCAGGCGCGCCGTCAGATCGCGCACCCGCGCTTCCGCCTTCGGGTCGATGGCCAGCACCACCCGGTCCACGTACGGCGTCATCTTGTGGTTCAGCAGGTCGTCCGCGGTGCCCAGCACCGGCACGCCCTCGATCGCCTCGGGCGCGCGCGCCAGACGGTCGTCGAAGATGCCGAGCACATTGAGGTCCCGGCGCTTCAGCGCCTCGCGGATCAGGCTCTCGGCCCGGCGCGTGGCGCCGACCAGCACGATATTGGGCGTCAGGGCTCCCGTCGCCCGCCAGCGCCCGACCATGTCGCTCCAGCCCATATGCAGGGCGTATAGGCTGACCAGCACCAAGCCGCTCCACACCAGCCAGGCGGTCCACTGGCTTGCCGGCCCCTGCAGCAGCCAGCCGCCCAGCATGGCAAGCAGGCCGCCGACGCCGACGATCGCCGCGACCGAGGCCAGATGCACGGTCGCCTTCTGGCCCCGGGCGAAGCGGTACCGACCCAGCGATCGCATCAGGCCCAGCACAGTCAGTGCGCCGAGGAGGAAAGGCGCGAGATGCGACAGGGGGGCGTGCAGCAAGGAGCCGGGCGCCGCCGCCCAGGCGCAGAGCAGCGTCACCGCCGCGACGGCCAGGACATCGAACGCGCGGAAATAGTGGGCCGCGAGCCGCGAAGCGTGCCGCTGCCGGGCGTTCAGCCAGACTTCGGGCCGGAAGGGTCCGCGCCGGGCCGCGCCCTTGGCCGCCCTGCCGTCCGCGGCGGCGGCCGCGGCCAGCGCCTGCAGTCCGGACACGTCGAAACGCCCGGCGGCGGCCGGGTCGACGTCGAGTGAGAGGCGGCTGGCAGTGTCGGTCAATCGGCACTCGCAACGGCGGGTTCGCCGCCACCATGCACCACCCCTCTCACTGTCCCGTTAACAGTGGCCCGCTCGACGTCGCCAACTACCCGTTGCGCCGGCCGGTCTGCTCCGCTATCCACGCCGCCTGCCGGAGACGTGGCCGAGTGGCTGAAGGCAACGGTTTGCTAAATCGTCGTACCGGGTAACCGGTACCGAGGGTTCGAATCCCTCCGTCTCCGCCAGACTTCCCGACCGATGACGCCGCCCTCCCGTGGTCGGGCCTTCCTGTTCATGAAACCGGACCGCCGCCCAGGGATTGCAACGGGATCAGTTCTCCCGGACGCGTCCCATGTCTCCCTGTCCGCCACCCCGTCGCCACCTTCCTCGAAATATCGGCCGCGGCCATGTCATGGCGTTGTCGGCCGTCGCCGCAGCGGCGTTCGGCCTGCTGGGCCTGCGGGCGGTGGAGCTTCCGCAACCGACGCCAATCAGCGGCGACGACCGCCTTCGTGTCGAGGTCGTGGCCCCAAGCGAACCTACGATCGTACCCGGCTCGGTCATGGAGGTCGGGGAGCTGGTCGACGGGTTCCAGGGCCTGCCCCCGCCGCTGCCTCCGGTCGAGGAGATCGCCTGGTCCTATGACGCGGCGTGGGAGGACCCGGAGTACGAGCGACCCGCCCCCAGCCGGGTCGCCGCAGTCTTCGTGCCCCTGCCGCCCGAGCGGCGCGAGCCGCCGCCGCGCTACGAGGGCCGCTGGTTCGGCTTCGATGCGCCGCGGCGTGATTTCCAGGCGGAGCGGGCGGCGCGGCGCGCGCGGCTGGAAGCGCTCGATCGCCACGAGGCGCGGATGCGCGAGGCCTGGCGGCGCGAACGAATGGAGAGGGCGGAAGCCGGCTATCCCGGCGACAGACGCCGCCCGCCCGGCCGCGAGCCGCCGTACCCCGCGCCCCAATACGCTTCGGTCGAGCCGGTCCGGGATGGTCCGCCCCCGGCGCCCGATCACCCGGCTCACCCGTGGTGAGCACGCCTTCGAACCCGCAGCCGGCCCCGGGGCTTCAACTTGACCTGACGTGATCTTGGCAGGCCCGCGCGCGCGGTCTAGGTCGGAGGTTCAACCTCTCGCAGGAGACGCAACATGCCCGATCTGGCCCAGGTCACCGAACACATCCGCGGCGCCGTCGGCGACAACTCCGGTCTGGGCAAGACCGTGAAGCTCGACCTCGGCGACGCCGGCAAGATCTTCATCGACGGCGCCTCGGTTCCGAACACCGTGACGAACGAGGACAAGCCCGCCGACGCCACCGTCTCCATGTCGTGGGACGACTTCATGGCCCTGTCCGAGGGCCGTCTCGATCCGATGATGGCCTTCATGCAGGGCAAGCTGAAGATCGCCGGCGACATGATGATCGCCCAGAAGCTGGCGCCGCTGCTGAAGCGCTGAGCTTGAGCTGAAGCAAGGACTTGCAACGGCGCGGCGTCTGACGATGCCGCGCCGTTTCCCTATCCGGACAGGACTGACGCCATGGATTTCCGCCACAGCGACCGCGCCCTCGACTGGCAGGACCGCCTGCGCCGCTTCATGGACGCCGAGGTGCTGCCGCGCTCGGCCGAGTACTGGGGCCAGGTGCGCGAGGATCACACCCGCCAGCCGCCGGTCATGGAGGAGATGAAGGCGAAGGCGCGTGAGGCCGGCCTGTGGAACATGTTCCTGCCGGGCGAGCACGGCGCCGGGCTGACCAACCTCGAATACGCGCCGCTGGCGGAGCAGATGGGCCGCGCCCTGTGGTCGGCCGAGGTGTTCAACTGCAACGCGCCCGACACCGGCAACATGGAGGTGCTGCACCTCTACGGCGACGCCGCCCAGCAGGAGCGCTGGCTGAAACCGCTGATGGCGGGGGAGATACGCTCGGCCTTCCTGATGACCGAGCCGGAAGTCGCCTCGTCGGACGCCACCAATATCCAGACCCGCATCGAGCGCGACGGCGACCACTACGTGATCAAC
>Ga0065721_10000354_pt1 | contig 10444 bp, 10 predicted proteins | sample Mesricmetagenome_FD_59108 | JGI IMG/M metagenome (GOLD analysis project Ga0065721, IMG submission 59108) | Mesophilic microbial community from rice straw/compost enrichment Sample: eDNA_1 v2 (version 2) | ecosystem: Engineered > Solid waste > Grass > Composting > Bioreactor | place: USA: Davis... | reverse complement strand
GACCTTGTCCAGCCAGCCGCCGATGGCCAGGCCGATCGCCTCGCCGCCGAACAGGCCGGTGAGGATGCCGATCAGGGTGATCCCGATCTGCACCGTGGACAGGAAGTTCTCGGGCTTCTCCGCCAGCGACAGGGCACGGGCGGCGCGCTTGCTCGCCTGGGCCAGCTGCTTGAGCCGGCTCTTGCGCGAGGTCATCACCGACATCTCCGACATCGCGAAGAAGCCGTTGAGCAGGATGAGGGCGAAAACGATCAGCAGCTCAGCCACGCGGGCGTACCCCGCGGCGTGCATGGGAGGACTGCTGGATGGGCCGGGCCGTCAGGGCGCGGCGGGGGTGGGGGCGGGGGTCGTCGTCCATAGGTTGCGCCCGAGAGCGCCGCGCGATGATAGCAGAGGCGCGGCGGCGGCCACGAGGGCACATGTTGCACCGCGGCAGTACCGGGCCCCGGCCCGGGCTGTCATAATTCGCCGGATCGCCGCCCGTCCCGAGGCGGAGGACAGTCTTCGATGTTCTCACTCCAGACCATTTTCGGCTCCGGCAAGCAGTTCTTCACGCTTCTGGACGAAGCGGCCATCGCGGCCCACGACAGCACCAAGGCCCTGTACCAGATGATGAAGGCCGCCGACCGGCAGCCGGCCCTGGATGCGTTCAAGCTGGCCCGCCAGCGCGAGCGGACCGCGTCGGAGAAGATCAGCCAGGCCCTGGTCGACAGCTTCATGACCCCGCTGGAGCGCGAGGACATCGAGGCCCTCGGCTCGGCGCTGTACAAGATCCCCAAGCAGGTCGAGAAGTTCGCCGACCGCTACTCGCTGGCCACCCAGCACCTGGCGCACATCGACTTCGCCCCGCGCGCGGCCATGCTGGAGCAGGCCGCCGGCGTGGTGGTGGAGATGGTCCACGGGCTGCGCCACATGAACCTGGACAAGATGACGGTACTCAACGAGAAGCTGCGTTCGATCGAGAACGAGGCCGACCGGCTGATGCTGGAGCTGTACCGCGACATCTATTCCGGGCGCCTGGACCATCTGCAGATGTTCCTGCTGAAGGAATTCTTCGAGATCCTGGAGAAGGCCATCGACCGGTGCCGCGAGGCCGGCGTGGTGGTCTACCAGATCACGCTCAAGAACAGCTGACGGGCCACTGCCATGCTGACCCTCGTGCTGGTCGTGATCCTGGCCGCGCTCGTCTTCGAGTTCATCAACGGCTTCCACGACACCGCCAACTCCATCGCCACGGTGGTGGCCACGAAGGTGCTGTCGCCGGGCGCCGCGGTGTCGCTGGCGGCGGTGATGAACCTGGTCGGCGCGCTGATGGGCACCGCGGTGGCGGCCACCATCGCCACCGGCATCATCAACACCGACGTGGTCGAGGCCAGCTCGCAGGTGATCCTGTGCGCGCTGCTGGGCGGCATCGGCTGGAACCTGATCACCTGGTGGTTCGGCCTGCCGTCCTCCTCCTCGCATGCGCTGATCGGCGGCCTCTGCGGCGCCGGCCTGGCCGCGGCCAGCAACAACTGGGACGCGCTGATCTGGTCGCAGCACCTGGGCAGCTGGTCGCAGAACAAGGGCCTGCTGTGGAAGGTGTTCCTGCCCATGGTCACCTCGCCGGTGGCCGGTTTCATCATGGGCGTGGCGATCATGGTCCTGCTGTGGGCGATCATCGCTGCCATGGCCCGCGCCGGCGGCGTCCTCGGCCGGCTGGCGCGCCCGCGCTGGGTCAACGCCTTCTTCGGCAAGGCGCAGATCGCCTCGGCCGCGTACATGGGCTTCGCCCACGGCCACAACGACGCGCAGAAGACCATGGGCATCATCGCCCTGACCCTGCTGGGCGCCGAGGCCGCCGGTACCCTGGACAACCTGCCGTCGTGGCTGGCCTTCCTGCACCCGGGCGACAACGACAGCACCCACATCGCCACGTGGATCGTGCTGACCTGTGCCCTGGTGATGGCCGCCGGCACCGCCTCGGGCGGCTGGCGCATCATCAAGACCCTCGGCCACAAGATGGTCAAGCTGCACCCGATCCACGGCTTTGCCGCCGAGACCAGCTCGGCCACGGTGCTGACCCTGGCCGCGCACTTCGGCATGCCGGTGTCGACCACCCACAGCATCTCCACCGCGATCATGGGCGTCGGTTTCGCCAAGAACCCGCGTGCGCTGAAGATCGGCGTGATCGAGCGCATCGTCTGGGCCTGGATCATGACCATCCCGGCCGCCGGCGGCCTGGCCTGGCTGTTCCTGCGCGGCATGAAGTCGATGGGCTGGGCCTGAGGTCCAGCCGCAAGCGGTACACGGAAGGCCGCCGCAGGGCGGCCTTCCTTTTGCGCGAACCGTGCGGGCGCCGCGGCGTTAAGCTTCGCCCATGCCGGAAACCGCCGACGCCGCCGCCCGCATCCTCGCCGCCGTTCGCGCCATCCCGCGCGGGCAGGTGGCCGGCTATGGCGAGGTGGCCCGCCGCGCGGGGCTGCCGGGCAGGGCGCGGCTGGCGGCGCGGGTGCTGTCGCAGAACAGCGATCCCGCGCTGCCGTGGCATCGCGTGCTGCGTTCCGACGGCCGCATCGCATTCCCGGAAGGGTCCACGGGNTACCGCGAGCAGTGCCAGCGCCTGCGCGCCGAGGGCGTGGCCGTGGTCGGTGGCCGCGTGNGTCGCGGGCTGGCGGGGGCCGCGCACAGCGACCTGGACACGATCGTCTGGGGACCACCGCCGGGCTGAGNCGCCTCATCCGGGACTCCACGGCCGCCCGTTATGATGGAGTCCCCCATCGATGGAGCCGCGGATGTTCGCGCGACTGCCCCCCGTCACCAAGGCGCTGTTGATCGCCAACGTGGTGGCCTTCCTGCTGCAGCTGGTGCTCGGCGACGCCACGTTCAGCCCGTTCATGCTCTGGCCGCCGCAGGGATTCGACCCGTTCTCGCCGGCGCAGAACTTCCAGCCCTGGCAACTGCTGACCTACGGTTTCCTGCATGGCAGCCTGGGCCACCTGTTCTTCAACATGCTCGCGCTGTACATGTTCGGTGCGCCGCTGGAGGCGACCTGGGGCCCCCGCCGGTTCCTGGCCTACTGGTTGATCGCCATCGCCGGCGCCGGACTGTGCCAGATGCTGGTGGGCTGGTGGACCGTTTCCTCCGGTGGCCAGCCCTATCCCACGATTGGCGCCTCGGGCGGGGTATTCGGCCTGCTGCTGGCCTACGGCATGCTGTTCCCGAACCAGCGGGTGATGCTGCTGTTCCCGCCGATCCCGATGAAGGCGCGTACCTTCGTGATCGTGTTCGGCGTGATCGAACTGATGCTCGGAATCACCGGCTGGCAACCGGGCGTGGCCCATTTCGCGCACCTCGGCGGCATGCTGTTCGGGTGGCTGGTGATCCGCTACTGGCGCGGGCAGCCGCCCTTCGGCGGCGGACGGCGTCCGCCGCGCGGACCCAGCCATCTGCGCCGGGTGAAGTAGCGGAAAGCAGGGAAGGGCGCGGGCGACCGCGCCCTTTGCCTGTGCGGCCGCGGCAGGCGCTCCGGCAGGCCACCACATCGCCTGCGGGACGTGCAGGTGGACGCTGCACCCGCGGCTTCCGGACCCCGTGCGGCCACGGTGGCTCCTCCCCAAAAAAAGGGGCCCGGCAATGCCGGGCCCCGTGCGCATCAACCTGCGCGGGGGATTACCAGATCACGACCTGGGCATCGCCCTGGCGCGCCATCGGCGCACCCGGCTCGCACTTGAACGCGGCGGCGAAGGCCGGCAGGTTCGACGGCGCGCCGATGGCGCGGAACTGCGCCGGGGCGTGCTCGTCGGTGGCGATGCGGGTCTTCAGCTCCTCAGGGGTGAAGTTGCGGCGCCACACCGTGGCCCAGTTGAGGAAGAAGCGCTGGTCGCGGGTCAGGCCGTCGGTCATCGGATCCGGCTGGCCCTCGGTGGCCTTCTTCATCGCGTCGTAGGCCGTGGCCAGGCCNCCCAGGTCGGCGATGTTCTCGCCCAGGGTGTGGCGGCCGTTGACCTTCTGGCCGTCGGCGGTGGTGTAGCCGTTGAACTGTTCGACCAGCTTGCCGGTGCGCGAGGCGAAGCCCTTGGCGTCGGCCTCGGTCCACCAGTTCTCGAACTTGCCGGTGGCGCCGAAGCGGCTGCCCTGGTCGTCGTAGCCATGGGTCATCTCGTGGCCGATCACCGCGCCGATGCCGCCGTAGTTCATCTCGTCGGTGGCTTCGGGATCGAAGAACGGCGGCTGCAGGATGGCGGCCGGGAACACGATCTCGTTCTGCAGCGGGTTGTAGTAGGCGTTGACCATCTGCGGCGGCATGCCCCATTCGGTCTTGTCCACCGGCTGGCCGATCTTGGACAGGTTCCAGCGGTAGTTGAACTCCTGGGCGGCCAGCACGTTGCCGATGTAGCTCTCGCGGCTGGTCTCCAGGCCGTCCCACTCGCGCCACTTGTCCGGGGTAGCCGATCTTGGTGGTGAACGCGGCNTNCTTGTCCAGGGCCTTGGCCTTGGTCTCCTCGCTCATCCACTCCAGGTTCTGGATGCGCGCCTTCAGCGCCTGGCCGAGGTTGGCGACCAGGGCCTCCATCTTGGCCTTGGACTCGGCCGGGAAGGCGACCTGCACGTACATCTGGCCCAGGGCCTCGCCGGCCTGGCCGTTGATCGTGGCCAGCACGCGCTTCCAGCGCGGCTTCATTTCCTTCTGGCCGCGCAGGGTGGCCGAGTAGAAGTTGAAGTTCTCCTGCACGAACTCGTCGCTCAGGAACGGCGCGGCGCCGTCGACGGTGTGGAAGCGCAGGTAGGCCTTCCACACCGACGGATCGGTGTCGGCCAGGGCCTTGTCGACCTCCTTGTGGAAGTCCGGCATCGCCAGCGAGAACTGCTGCGGCGCGGCCACGCCCTGCGACTCGAAGAACTTCGACCAGGGGAAGTTCGGGGTCAGCGCGTCGGCGTCGGCCAGGCTGACCGGGTTGTAGTACAGCGAGACGTCGCGGCTCAGGTCCTCGCGCGACTTGGAGGCCTTGGCCAGGCGGGTCTCGAAGGCCATGACCTGCTGCGCCTGCTGGGCGGCCGCGGCGGCTTCGACGCCGGACAGCTCCAGGATGCGGGCGATGTGGGCGACGTACTTCTCGCGGATGTCCTTCTTGTCCGGGTCGAAGTAGTACTTGCTGTCCGGCAGGCCCAGGCCGGCCTGGCTGGCGTAGGCGATGTTCAGGTCCGGATTCTGGAAGTCGGCTTCGGCGCCGAAGCCGAACAGGAAGTTCCCGCCCTTGGCGGCGCTGGTGCGCAGGTATTCGGCGATGGCGTCCTTGTCCGACAGCGCGTCGATCGCCGCCAGTTCGGCCGACAGCGGCTCGATGCCCTGGGCGTTGATCTTCGCCTCGTCCATGCCGGTGGCCCACAGGTCGCCGACGATCTTCTTCACGCCGGTGGCGGCAGTGTCGGCGCCGGCCTGTTCGGCCAGCTGCTGCTGGACGGCGTTGGAGCGCTCGTCGAGCATCTCGAACGCGCCCCAGCTGGTGCGGTCGCCCGGGATCGGGTTGGCGGCCAGCCACTTGCCGTTGGCGTAGCCGGCGAAGTCGGAGCAGGCTTCCTTGGTCTCGTCCAGGTCGGCCAGCTGGAAGCGGCCGACCGGCGGCAGCCTGCTCTCGTCCAGGGTCAGGGCCGGCTCGCTGGCGGCAGGGGTGGATTCGTCCTTGGAGCAGGCGGCCAGCGCGGCGGCGATGGCCAGCGGCAGCAGCAGGGCTTGGGTCTTGCGGATGTTCACGGTGGGAGGTCTCCGGCCCTCGCGGGCGTGCTTTGGCCCCGGGGCGGGGCAGTGCCCCGACTGTACGCCGGCGTTTGCCGGACGGGGGAATGCCGGAGGTCATGCGTGCAGAATGTCCCCGGACGGACCACGGGGAGGGCAGGGATGGACATCGAATTCCACGGAGCCGCCGGTGGCGTCACCGGCTCNATGCACCTGGTGGAGGCGGCCGGCCGGAGGATCCTGCTGGACTGCGGGATGCTCCAGGGCGGCCGCGAGCTGGAGGCCGGCAACGCCGAGCCGTTCCCGTTCGACCCGGCGGCGCTGGATGCGGTGGTGGTCAGCCACGCCCATATCGACCATATCGGGCGCCTGCCGCTGCTGGTGGCGCGCGGCTACCGTGGGCCGGTGTGGCTGCANCGGGCCACCGCCGACCTGCTGCCGGTGATGCTGGAGGACGCCGCGTCGCTGGCCGCCTCCGAGGCCGAGCGCGCCAACCGGCGGCGGCATCCGGACGAGCCACGGCAGGCCCCGCTGTTCACGACGGAGGACGTGGCCGCGGTGCTGCGGCTGCTGCGGCCGCTGGACTACGACGTCCGTACCGGGATCCTGCCGGGCGTGGAGCTGGCGCTGCGCGACGCGGGCCACATCCTCGGCTCGTGCATCGTCGAGCTGTGGGGCGACGGCCGCAAGCTGGTCTTCTCCGGCGACCTGGGACCGAAGGGGACGCCGATCCTGCGCGATCCGTCCGTGATCACCGAGGCCGACCTGGTGGTGATGGAGTCCACCTATGGCGACCGCGACCACCGCGAACGCAGCGCCACCGTGCAGGAGCTGGGCGAGGTGTTCGAGCACGCCTGGCGCGATGGCGGTACGGTGCTGATCCCGGCCTTCGCCGTGGGCCGCAGCCAGGAACTGCTGTACTGGTTCGCCCGCTACTGGAACGAGTGGAAGCTGGAGCGCTGGCGGATCTTCCTCGACAGCCCCATGGCCGGGAAGGTGGTCGCGGTCTACGACCGCCACCACGCACTGTTCGACGAACAGGCCACCCGGGTGTGGCGACAGAAACCCTCGCCGTTCCGCCTGCCCAACCTGCACTACACCGAGTCCACCCAGGCTTCGATGGGGATCAACTCGATCGTGTCCGGCGCGATCGTGATCGCCGGTTCGGGCATGGCCAACGGCGGCCGCATCCAGCACCACCTGCGCCACCGCCTGGACCGGCGCGATACCCACGTGGTGTTCGTCGGCTACCAGGCCGAGGGGACCCTGGGCCGGCGCCTGGTCGAGCGCGCGCAGTGGGTGCGCATCCACGGCGAGGAGGTACGGGTGGCCGCGCAGATCCACACCGTGGGCGGCCTGTCGGCGCACACCGGCCAGGGCGGCCTGCTGGAGTGGTATGGCCAGTTCCGCGGCACGCCGCCGGTCGCCCTGGTCCATGGCGAGGACGACGCGCGCCAGGCGCTGGCCGCGGAGATCGGCCGGCGTTACGGGGCGCGGGTCGAACTGCCGCGGCTGGGCACGCGGCTGGCGGTCTGAGGCGGGCGCCGGCGCCCGGGTGGTATACCTGCCGCATGCGAAGCGATGACAACCGGCGTGACGTTCTCCTCGTAGGTGGCGGCCACAACGGCCTGGTCTGCGCCGCCTACCTGGCAAAGGCGGGGTTGAAGGTGACCGTGCTGGAGCGCCGCGACGTGGTCGGTGGCGCGGCGGTGACCGAGGAGTTCCATCCCGGATTCCGCAACTCGGTGGCCTCGTACACCGTCTCGTTGCTGCAGCCGAAGGTGATCGAGGACCTGGACCTGCACGGCCACGGTCTGCGCGTGGTCCTGCGCCGGCGCAACAACTTCCTGCCGCTGCCCGATGGCGGCTACCTGCTCANCGGTGGCGGGCGCACGGCCGAAGAGGTCGCGAAGTTCTCCCGCCGCGACGCGGAGATGCTGCCGGCGTACGAAGCACGCCTGGACGCGATGGCCGACGTGCTGCGCGCGCTGGCCCTGCAGCCGCCGCCCAACGTCACCGATGGCGGCTGGCTGCAGGCGCTGCCGGAACTGCTGCGTACCGCGCGCCTGGGTCGCCAGCTGCACGCGCTGGACCCGGCCCTGCGCCAGGACCTGCTGGACCTGTTCACCATCTCCGCCGCCGAGTACCTGGACCGCTGGTTCGAGAGCGGGCCGATCAAGGCCCTGTTCGGGTTCGACGGCATCGTCGGCAATTACGCCAGCCCCTATGCGCCAGGCACGGCNTACGTNCTGCTGCACCACGTGTTCGGCCAGGCCAACGGGGTCAAGGGCGCCTGGGGCCATGCGATCGGCGGGATGGGCGCGATCACCCGGGCCATGGCGCGGGCCGCCGGGGCCGCCGGCGCGGAGATCCGGACCGGGCAGGGCGTGGAACGGGTCCTGGTCGAGGACAGCCGCGCCGTGGGCGTGGTGACCTCGGGCGGGGAGACGCTGCGCGCCCGCGCNGTGGTCGCCAACGTCAATCCGAAGCTGCTCTACCAGCGGCTGCTGCCGGCCGGAGCGGTGCCCGCTGCCACCGCCGAGCGCATGCGCAACTGGCGCTGCGGCTCGGGCACGTTCCGCATGAACGTGGCCCTGTCGCGCGCGCCGGACTTCAGTGCGCTGCCCGGCGAGGGCGACCATCTCACCGCCGGCATCATCCTCGCCCCCAGCCTGGATTACATGGACCGCGCCTGGCGCGACGCGCGCGAGCACGGCTGGTCGCGCGAGCCGATCGTGGAAATGCTGGTGCCCTCCACCCTGGACGACTCGCTGGCCCCGCCGGGCATGCACGTGGCCAGCCTGTTCTGCCAGCACGTGGCGCCGGAACTTCCCGGTGGCCGCAGCTGGGACGACCACCGCGAGGAGGTGGCCGACCTGATGGTCGCCACCGTGGACCGCCATGCGCCGGGCTTCGCCGCCTCGGTGCTGGGCCGGCAGGTGCTCTCGCCGCTGGACCTGGAACGCGAGTTCGGCCTGGTCGGGGGCGACATCTTCCATGGCGCGCTGAGCCTCAACCAGCTGTTCTCGGCACGCCCGATGCTGGGCCAGGCCAACTACCGTGGCGCGATCCCGGGCCTGTACCTGTGCGGCTCCGGCACCCACCCCGGCGGCGGGGTCACCGGCGCGCCGGGCCACAATGCGGCGCAGGTGGTGATCGCGGACCTGGGTTGAGGCCAGCGGCCGGCGCCGCTCAGGCTGCGGCCTGTTCCCGCAACGCGCGTGCGCGCTCGGCGCCGAGGTAGCCGATGATCGCCCGCCGCATCAGGTACAGCAGCGGGATCAGGGCGATGGCGAACAGCATCTTGTANGCGTAGTTGAGGGTGCTGACCGCCAGGAACAGCGAGGTCGGCCACTTCTGCGGGCCAAGCACGAAGGCGATCCAGATCACCACGAAGCTGTCGATCAGCTGCGACACCGCGGTCGAGCCGGTGGCGCGCAGCCACACGTGGCGTTCGCCGGTGGCGCGGCGGATGCGGTGGAACACGGCCACGTCGATCAGCTGCCCGACCACGAACGCCACCAGCGACCCGGCGATGGTCCACAGGCCCTGGCCGAACACCGCGGCGAACGCGGCCTGGTAATCGGGTACGCCCTGTGCGGCGGCGGCCTCGCGCCACCAGCCGGCGGGGGCCAGGGAGATCGCGACGAAGGCGAACAGGAAGCCGTAGCAGATCAGTCCGGCCGCCAGCCATGAAATGAAGCGCACGCCGCGGCGACCGAAGAACTCGTTGATGGTGTCCGTCATGATGAACACGATCGGCCACAGCAGGGTGCCGGCGGTGAAGCTCAGCGAGCCGGTCTGGCCGAACAGGTTCCACTCCAGCGGCGCCAGGCCGAGGGTGTCCTCGAGCGCGAAGATCTTGACCCCGATGAACTCGGCCAGCACCGCGTTGGCGCAGAAGAACGCGGCCAGGACGATGAAGAGAAGGACCGCGCGATCCTGCAGCGGACGCGCCGTCACCGCCTCCATCAGCGGTCCCCCGCGCGGGTGAACGGCATGGTTTCCGGTGCCACCGCGCCGCCGGAGATGATGAAGCTCATGGCCTGGTCCACGGTCCAGTCGGTCGGGGTCAGCAGTTCGACCGGCACCACCTCCAGGTAGCCGGAGGTCGGGTTGGGCGTGGTCGGCACGTACACGGCCGCCAGCTCGCGGCCGCTGCCTTCCTCGCGCAGCACCCGGGTCACCAGGCCGATGGACTTCATCTCCCGGTGCGGGAAGTCGATCAGGACCACGCGCTGGGTGCTGCCGGGCTTGGTCTGCAGGATGTCCAGCAGCTTGCGCGCACTGGTGTAGATCACGTTGGCCAGCGGCACCCGCGCGATCAGCGCCTCGAACCAGTGCAGCAGGCGCTGCCCGATCACGCGCCGGGCCAGCATGCCCACGCCCAGGATCACCAGCAGGGTGGCGAGCATGGCGATGGTGTTCTGCACCCACAGCGCCTTGAACCAGTCAGCGTAGGCGGGGAACGACTCGGCGATGCGTTCGGACAGCGGCACCACCCACGGCGCGCTGATGCTCGACAGCAGCACGAACACGAACTTCACCACCACCCAGGTCAGCCAGATCGGCAGCAGGGTCAGCAGTCCGGTGATGAACAGGCGTTGCAGCGATGCGCGCTGGGGCGCTGGGGGGGCGGGGTGGCGGGGGTGCGGGGGTCAGTGGCGCGGATTGTAGCGCCGGCTCCCGGCGCAGGCCGGGGAGGTGGGGCAGGCGGGCCTGCCGCCA
>Ga0065721_10053139_pt1 | contig 10445 bp, 11 predicted proteins | sample Mesricmetagenome_FD_59108 | JGI IMG/M metagenome (GOLD analysis project Ga0065721, IMG submission 59108) | Mesophilic microbial community from rice straw/compost enrichment Sample: eDNA_1 v2 (version 2) | ecosystem: Engineered > Solid waste > Grass > Composting > Bioreactor | place: USA: Davis... | reverse complement strand
CCCGCCTCGATCCGCGCGAGCGGCTCGAGGCCCAGCTTCTCGACCATCTCGGCCGAGGCGAGCAGCAGGGCGGCGGCCCCGTCATTGACCCCCGAAGCATTACCCGCCGTGATGGTGCCGTCTTCACGCACGATGGGCTTCAGGGCCTGCAGCGCATCGAGCGTGGTGTCGGGACGCGGATGCTCGTCCTGCGCCACGACCGTCTCGCCCTTACGGTCCTTGATGGTCACGGGCGCGATCTCGCCGTCGAAGAAGCCCTTGGCGCGCGCCGCGCCGACCCGCGCCTGGCTGCGCTGGGCGAAGGCGTCCTGGTCTTCGCGGTTGATCTGATAGTCGGTGGCGACGTTTTCCGCCGTCTCGGGCATGGAATCGACGCCGTACTGCTTCTTCATGGCCGGGTTCACGAACCGCCAGCCGATAGTGGTGTCGTAGATTTCCGGCGTGCGCGAGAACGCGGTGTCCGGCTTGGCCATCACGAAGGGCGAGCGGCTCATGCTCTCCACTCCGCCGGCGACGATCAGATCGGCGTCGCCCGAGGCGATGGCTCGCGCGCCGGCGATGACCGCGTCCAGGCCCGAGGCGCAGAGGCGGTTGACCGTCATGCCCGGCACGCTTTCCGGCAGCCCCGCCAGCAGCAGCGCCATCCGCGCCACATTGCGGTTGTCCTCGCCGGCTTGGTTCACGCAGCCATAGATGACCTCGTCCACCCGTCCCCAATCGAGTTTCGGATAGGCCGCCATCAGCGCCTTCAAGGGATGGGCGGCCAGATCGTCGGCCCGCACCTTCGACAGGGCCCCGGCGTAACGGCCGATCGGCGTCCGTAGTCCGCCACACAGATACACAGTCCGGCCTTGCATCGTCGTTTCCCGCCGCCTAGTTCGCTGCTGATAGGGGCCGCAAACTAGTGTTTGAACGCGCGGCGAGCAAACCCCCTGGCGGGGAGAAGGGGACTTCCGGGAATGGATGGCGGCGAAGAGCAGGCGATCGACGGCTGGAAGCACCAGGTCGTGAAGGACGGCGAGTGGGCTGGCTGGGTGCTCTACGGCAACGATCCGTTCGAAGATCACGCCGGGCCCTTCTACTACCGCCTGGACGATGACGGCCGGCCGGTCTGCGCCATGCGCGCCGAAAGGCACCATATGAACGGCGGCGGCTTCATGCACGGCGGGGCGATCATGACCTTCGCCGACTACTGCCTCTTCGTGATCGCCCGCGACGAACTGCGCGACAGCCGTAGCGTCACAGCCTCGTTCAACGGTGACTTCGTCGGCGCCGTCCCCGTGGGCTCCCTTGTCGAGTGCCGCGGCGAGGTGGTGAAGGCCGGCCGCAGCATGGTCTTCGTCCGCGGGCTGATCACGACGGGCGATGAGCCGGTGATGAACTTCTCGGCCATCATCAAGAAGACCAAGCCGAGGATCGAGGCGTGAAGCTCGACGCAGCCACGCTCAAGCGCATCGCGCCCTCGGCGGCGATGGTCCTGCTCGCCGGCCCGATCTTCCTGTTCCTGGCCATGGACCTGATCTTCTTCCTGGCGCTGAGCCGTGGCCAGCCGACCGCCTCGGCCCAGGTCATGAACCTGTCTATGGAGATCGTGCTCTGCATCTTCACCGGCCTGGTGGCGGCCTACGGCGCCCGCTCGATCTGGCGGGTTCTCAAGCAGTAAGGCCGACAAGTCCCAACTCTCACGCTCGTCATGGATCCCGGCACGCCCGCGCGACCGGGATGACGATCCGAGCGGATGTCAGCTCATTGACTCCTTGGCGGCGGGACGTGCGCGCATCACCTCCATCCAGCGCCGTAGATGCTCGAACTCCTCCGGGATCGGCAGCTTGATCATCCGGGTGAAATCGATGCCGATGAAGGCGACGATGTCGGCGATGGTCAGCCGGTCGCCCGCCAGCCACTCGCTCTCGCCCAGCCGCCGGTCGAGCACCTTCAGGCCTTTCAGCCCGATCTCCTTGTTGTATTCGCCGACGGGCGGATTGGGCGCCTCCAAGGCGGCCAGCGCCGGATGGGTGTGGCGCACGCCCAGCATGAAGGGGTTGGCCACCAGCATCTCGGCCCGCCTCAGCCACATCTCGATCACCGCGGCCTCGCGCGCATCGCGGCCGAAGAGGTTCGGCTCCGGATAGCGGCTTTCCAGATACCGGCAGATGGCGATGGATTCGGTGATCGTCGTCCCGCAATCCATTTCCAGGGCCGGCACGTTGGGCAGACCGGCCTTGCTCAGATAGTCGCCCTGTTTGTGATCGCCCTGCAGGAGGCTGAGCTGGACGACCTCGATGTCCTTGACGCCCTTCTCGGCCATAACCCAGCGGACCCGGCGGGGATTTGGCGCCGTGGTGGTGTCGTAGAGCTTCATCCTCTCCCTCCCGCGGCTGGCGCCGCCTCTACTGGCCGAACAGCTCCCTTGGCATGGCGCCGCCTCTACTGGCCGAACAGCTCCCTTGGCATGGCGCCGCCTCTACTGGCCGAACAGCTCCCTTGGCATGGCGCCGACCAGGGCCCCGGTCATGCAGGTGGCGAGGAAGCCGGCCAGCAGCGCCTTCCACACCATGCCGATGATCTCGTTGCGGCGTTCGGGCATCAAGACGCCCATGCCCGACACGGTTATCCCGACTGACCCCACGTTAGCGAAGCCGCAGAGCGCATAGGTCAGGATCATCCGGGTCCGCTCGCTCATCTCCGCAGCCGGGACGGCCCCCAGTTGGATGAAGGCGATGAACTCGGTGAGCATCAGCTTCACGCCCAGCAGGTAGCCCGCCTTCAGCGCCTCCTCCCAGTGCACGCCCATCGCCCAGGCCAGCGGAGCGAACACGACGCCGAGGATCCGCTCGATGGTGAGCGGCGCCCCGTTCACTGCGGGGAACACCGAGAGCAGCCCGTTGCCGATCGCGACGAAGGCGACGAAGACGATCAGGATGGCCGAGATGTTCAGCACCACGGTCAGGCCGTCCATCGTGCCCTTGCTGATGGCGTCGATGGAGGAATCGTACTTCAGCAGCGAGCCGTAGTCGGCGTAGAACCCGCCCTGGCCGGGCTTCTCTGGGATCATGATCCGCGCCAGCAGGATGCCCGCCGGCGCCGAGATGATCGAAGCCACCAGCACGTGCGCCGCCGCATTGGGCAGGACGGCCTTCAGGATCGTCGCATAGGCGACCATGGTCGAGCCCGCGACGGTCGCCAGACCCACCACCATCATCAGGAAGAGCTCCGAACGCGTCAGCTTGTCCAGATAGGCCCGGATGACGATGGGGCTCTCGATCATGCCGAGGAAGATGTTGACGGCCACCGCCAGCGCCGAGGCGCCGCCAAGTCCCATGGTCTTCTGGAAGAGCAGGCCGAAGGCGCGGGTGATCGCCTTGAGGATTCCCCAGTGCCACAGCACCGCCGAGAGCGCGGAGATCACCAGGATCAGCGGCAGCACCTGGAATGCGAAGACGAACAAGGCCCCGGCGTTCGTGACCTGATAGGGCTGATCGCCCCCGCCCATGTAGCCGAAGACGAACTGGGTGCCCTTCGCCGTAGCCGCCGCCAGGCCGTCCACCCCGTCATTGACCGCCTGGATCACGCCCTGCGCCCCTGGCAGGCCGAACAGCAGCAGGATAAGGCCGATCTGCACGGCGACGGAGCCGAGCGCCAGCCGCCAGGGGAAGGCCTTCCTGTTCTCCGACAGCGCCCAGCAGACGGCGATCACGAAGCCCAGGCCGGCCAGGCTCTGGGCGTTTTCAGGTCGGAACATTCAGGGCCCCCGGACCGTCCTCGTCTGGAAGGCCCAAAATTTCTCACGGCTGCGCCCGCCGACGCAGTTTTTCTCGCCTATTGACTACGGAGGGGCATGGTCGCGCAAGCGGACGCAGCGCCGCGCTACGCCTTCGTCGATTTGAGCTTGCCGAGCGAACGCCGCTCGCCCGATCATCATGCGGAGCCATCGAGAAGCGGAGCCGCCGATGCGCCATCATGCTTGCCTTCCAAGCCTCGCCATGGCGGCGATCCTGCTGGCCGCCAGCCCTGCGGCCACCGCGCCCGTGACTTTCTTCGGCGAGGACGTGAACCTCGCCGGCGATCCGGTCCAGCCAACGCCGACCCAGTCGAACGCCGCGCGCGCTTCCTTCTTCGCGCACCTGGCAGGCGCCGGGACCGAATCCTTCGAAGGCTTCCCCACCGGCGAGGAGGCGATCCTCGTGGCGCCGTTCCCAGGCGCCGGAACCGCCACCGTCACGGGCGGCATGGTCACCGGCGGCGAGAACATCGCCGGCCGCTATCCGACCACCGGCGAAAAATACCTGAACGCCTATTCGCCGATCCGCATGCAGTTCTCCTCGCCTGTCGCGGCCTTCGGCTTCTATGCGACGGACGTCGGCGACTTCGGCGGCCAGCTCAGCTTGCAGCTCACCGCCCTCTCAGGGGAAGTCGTCAACCTCATCGTGCCGGCCAGCACGGGCGTCGATGGCTCGACCACCGGCTCGATCCTCTATTTCGGCTTCTACGATCTGGAGAAGACCTACACCTCGGTCCTGTTCGACAACGGCGACTATGCCGACATCTTCGGGCTGGACGACTTCTCGATCGCGTCGACGGGCCAGGCCTCGCCGGTTCCGGAGCCGGCAGCCTGGGCCCTCCTGACCGCCGGCTTCGCCCTCCTTGGGTCAGCCATCCGGCGCCGGCGCTCCGCCCTCCTCTGATTTTTTCGCTGGCGGCTCTTGAACCGCAAAGCTGGATCGATATTTGATTGTGCACAATTTAATTGGAGACAATGAAATGACCGCTCTCTACGCCACTCAAGCCCGCGCCGTCGGTGGCCGCGCCGGCCACGTCGAAAGCCAGGACGGCCTCCTGAGCCTCGACCTCGCCCTCCCCCGCGAAATGGGCGGCAAGGGCGGCGGGACCAATCCGGAGCAGTTGTTCGCGGCCGGTTATGCGGCTTGTTTCGAGAACGCCGTCCGCTACATCGCCGGTCAGCAGAAGATCCCCCTCAAGGGCGCGGCGGTGACCGCCACGGTCGAGCTGCACCCGCGGGCCGAGGGCGGCTTCAAGCTCGGCGTGGCCCTCGACGCCGAAACCCAGGGACTTGACCAGGCCGCGGCCGAAGCCTTGGTCGCCGCCGCCCACCAGGTCTGCCCTTATTCGAACGCCATTCGCGGCAACGTCGATGTTGCGATATCCGTACAGGCCCTATGACCGCCAAGAACGATCGCAAGACCAAGACGACGCCGGCCGCACCTGCGGCCGGCGATCTGCTGCGTCTCGACAATCAGCTCTGCTTTGCGCTCTACGCCGCCGGCGGCCTGGTGACCCGCGCCTACAGGCCGCTGCTGGAGCCGCTGGGGCTGACCTATCCGCAGTACCTTGTGATGCTGGCGCTCTGGGAACAGGCGCCGCGGACCGTGAAGGCCCTGGGACAGGCGCTGGATCTCGATTCCGGCACCCTCACCCCACTCCTGAAGCGCCTCGAGGCCGCCGGCTTCGTCACGCGGCGGCGCGACGTCGAAGACGAGCGTAAGCTGCAGGTCGAGCTCACCGAGGCCGGCCGCGCCCTGCGCGAGAAGGCCGCCGGCGTACCGACCGCCCTCGCCTGCCAGCTTCACCTGCCGGTCGAAAAGATCGTGGAACTGCGCGCGGCCCTGCAGGATCTCGCCCGCCGCATGAAGGAAGCCTAGGCGGCGCCCAGGCGCATCAGCACCTCGCGCGGGATGCCATAGTGCTCTATGGCCGGCTTCTGATTGCGGATGCCGCAGGCCTCGCGCTGGATGAAATAGTACCAGACGGCGGTCGCCGCCTCCTTCAGCACCGGCGCGCGATCCTCCGCAGATCCGCCCTCGGTGTCGAAGGCGCGCAAGGCCTCCAGCGCCTTTTCCACCCGCTTCCCCGCCACGCCGAGCGCATAGCCGCGCTCCTCCTGGATCTCATAGTCGAGGATGCTGGCGCCGGTCTGAAAGCGGGGTGAGGCGGATCCCTGCGGCATGCGGAGACTGGACATGACGGCAATATGGTCGGCCTCGCAGGGCAAGCAAGCATCCCGACCTCGCTATCGGCGAGGGCCCCCTCACCTGGCCATCGGCCGGAGCTCCCCCAGAGGGGAGCATCTGCTCAGAGCCAGATCCTCCCCTTTTGGGGGAGGTGGCTCGCCAACGGCGAGACGGAGGGGGCCGCCGTCAGGCGGCCATACCGAACTCCTACTTCCCGGTCAGCTCCTTCACCAGCGCCGTGCGGCCATAGACCTTCGAAAGCGCCTCGGTCGCCGCCGAGGTCGCCACCACCACCGTGCGATTGATCGAGCCGTCATAGCCGAAGGCCCCGCCGAGCGAGTGGATGTTGCCATCGAAGGCCGCGCCCAGGATCTCGCCCTTGGCGTTCACCACCGGCGAACCGGAATTGCCGCCGATGATGTCGTTCGTGGTCACGAAGTTGTAGACGGTGGACCCGTTCAGCTTGTCCTTCGCCGCCACCCAGCGCGGCGCGAGTTGGTAGGGCTCGGCCCCGGTCGCACGTTCGTAGAGTCCGGCGAAGTTGGTGGTCGCCGGAATGGTCGCCCCCCGATGGGTCCAGCCGGCGACCTTGCCGTACGAGAGCCGCAGGGTGAAGGTCGCGTCCGGATAGACGGCGTCGCCGTAGACGGCGAACTGCGCCCGGGCCACGCGCTCAGCCGCCTCGTCGGTCGGGGCCTGAACCTCCGCTTCCCAGACCTTGCGGACCTCGCGGGCGGCCGGATCGTTGCGGCGGACCAGCTGGATCAGCGGATCGTCGGAGGCCTCGATGGCGGCCGCTCCGCCTTCCCAGAGCGCCTTGCGCACCGCCGGATCGGCGAGCTTCGTGCCGGCGACCGCGCGCTCGGCCAACCCCTCCGGGCTCTCCTTGCCCAGCAGGGCTTTCACGGCCGGATCGTCGGTGGTGAGATATTCCCGCGTCTTGGAGAGCCAGAAGGCCAGATAGACCTCCTCCAGCGCCGCATCGACCGGCTTGATGTCGAACAGCTCCTTCTCCACCAGCGGCAGGCGCGCATCGGCGAACTCAGGCAGGCGCTCGGCGCTCGGCTTGGCCCTCTCCTGCGCCCCGCGCACCAGCGTCTCGGCATAGTCGTAGAGCTTGGAATAGGTCGCCCCGCCCTCGATCTGGCGATAGCGCAGGTAGTTATTGGCGTAGCTCGCCTGGGCCTTGGCGATGTCGCCCCAGGGATCGCCGATCTCGGAAGCAAGCTTCGGATCGGCCGCGACCTTGGCCTTCAGCTCCGCCTCGCGGGCGCGCTTGGCCTCCATGAAGGCCTTGTCGCTCAAGGCGAACTGCTGGCCGTAGAAGACCTTGAATGAGTTCTCGACGCCGAACAGCGGATCGGTGGCGATGCGCTTGTGCTCGGGGCTCTCCTCGGAGAAGCGGATCAGGCGGCCGCGGATTTCCGAGCGCTGCAACTGGCCCACGGGGATGGTGAGGTCGCGCAGGGTCTCCAGCTGGGAAACTGTCATCAGGCGGTTGGTCGAGCCCGGATTGCCGGAGACGAAGGTCGCCTCGCCTTCCTGCGGCGCGCGGCTGACCCAGTTCAGGTGTTGCGGCGTGACGGCCGGCTTGCCGTTCTCGTAGAGCCGCACGAAGCCGACATCGAGGTTGTAGCGGGGGAAGTTGAAGTTGTCCGGATCGCCGCCGAAGAAGGCCGTGGCGAACTCCGGCGCGAACACCAGCCGAACGTCGGAATACTTGCGGTACTTGTAGAGCTTGAACTGGCCGCCGCGATAGAGGCTGACCACCTGGCAGCGCAGGCTCTGGTCATCACCACAGCCGGCCTTCTCGATGGAGGCCATGGCCGCATCGCGCGCCCGCACGAAGTCCTGCCCGGTCTTGCCGGCGCCGGCGGCCTGCACGTCCTTGGTCACATCGGTGATCGAGGTCAGGATTTCGGCCTGCATGCCTGGGCACTTCTTCTCCTCTTCACGCGAGGCGGTGAGGAAGCCCTCCTTCACATAGTCCGTCTTCTCAGACGACAGATCCTGCACGCATTCGACCACGCAGTGGTGATTGGTGAAGACCAGGCCGGACCCGGAAACCAGCGAGGCCGAGCAGCCCGTGGTGAGGCGGACGGAGGCGCCCTGCACCCGATCCAGCCATTTCTGGTCGAGCTTCAGGCCGTAGGCGGAGTTCACCTTGGCCAGGGGGAAATTGTCGTAGGTCCACATGCCCTCGTCGGCGAGCGCCGGCGCGGCGGAAATCGAGAACGCGGCGGCCAAGCCAAGGCCGGCGCCGTACTTCAGTCGGATCATGATCAGCAGCCTGATGGACGCAGGCGCCCCCGAGCGCCCGCAGGATGTAACTCTGTAACGCTCAGTTTTCCCTGTGACCAGGGCGGCGCCCTCGCCTTACCTCGATTTAACTAGGCGCAACGCCTCGCCTGGCACACATGCTGGAGTTGAGGAGGGGCCCATGTCACTGGCTCTGGCGACATTGATCTTCGAATGGCGGCGCTATCTGGCGGCGGTCATCGCGCTTGCCTTTTCGGGCCTGCTCATCCTGGCCCAGGTCGGCATGTTCACCGGCATGATCCAGGCGGCGACGGCCACCATCAACCGCTCCCGCGCGGACCTGATGATCATGCCCGCCAAGTCGGAAAGCCTCGTCAATTCCGGGCCTTCCAGCCTGCCGCGCCGCATCGGCCCGCAGCTGTACCTGAACCCGAACGTGGCCGAGGTGGCGAGCTTCGATGGCGGCGGCGGACGCTGGACCAACCAGCCCAGCGACGGCCAGAAGCAGGTCACCACCTGGGTCCAGGTGAACATGGTCGACACCGAACCTGGCGCCCTCACCTTGCCGGTGGACTACCCAGAGAGCGTGCGGATCGCGCTCATGGAGCCCAACGCCATCGCCATCGACCGCTCCGGCCTGAAGCGCCTTGGCGTAAAGCTGGGTGACACCGCCGCGCTCAACGGCAAGACGGTCCGGGTCCGCGCCGTCCTGGACGGCTATCCCGACGTCAACCAGGCCTCGGTGGTCGTCTCCCGCGACACCCTCCGCCGCCTCGGCATGAACGAGAAGGGCGAGAAGACCGGCCCCCTGATGGTCCGGGTCAAGGACCCTGCCCAGGCCGAGGCCGTGCGCGACCAGCTGAACGCCTCCGCCAAGGGCGCCTATCGCGCCTGGACGCGGGCCGAACTCGCCAAGGCGAACGAGGGCGCGCTGATGAAGGAGCAGATCATCGGCATCTTCCTCGGCTTCTCGGTCTTCCTGGGCTTCCTCATCGGCGTCGGCATCACCTCCCAGACCTTGCGCGGCGCCATCCTCGCCAACATCAAGGAGTTCGCCTCCCTGCGCGCCCTCGGCGTCTCCATGGGTTCCCTGCGCCTGATCGTGCTGGAGTTGTCGTTCTGGGTCGGCGTGGTGGGCCTGGGCGCCACCGCCCTCTTCACCTTCCTTGTCTCCCTGCTCGCCAAGAGCGGCGGCCTGCCCATGGGCTTCCCGGCCGGCTGGGTCGCGGTGGTGGCCGTGCTGCTCATGGCGATCTCCCTGGCCTCAGGCCTGATGGCCCTCGGCGTCCTCAAGAAGAGCCAACCTGCGGACCTCCTGCGATGAACGCCCCGCATCCAAATCCCATCGCCTTGCAGGGCTCGGGCCTCGTGAAGCGCTTCAAGACCGGCCGCACCCATATCGAAGTCCTGAAGTCGGTCGATTTCGACTGCCGCCACGGCGAGATGACCATGGTCATGGGGCCCTCCGGCTCAGGCAAGTCCACCCTGATCGCCTCGCTGTCCGGCCTCCTGCGTCCGGACGCGGGCAAGGTCACCGCCCTGGGAGAGGACCTCTGGAGCCAACGGCCCGGCCGAATCGACAAGTTCCGCCTCGACCACTGCGGCTTCATCTTCCAGGGCTTCAACCTCTTTGGCGCGCTCACCGCCCTGCAGCAGGTGACCACCATCCTGAAATACAAGGGCTACTCGCCCGCCGAGGCGCGCGACCGCGCCGCCGTCGCCCTCACTGAGGTCGGCCTCGGCAAGCGGCTCGAGCAGCGTCCCGCCGAACTCTCCGGCGGTGAGAAGCAGCGCGTCGCCATAGCCCGCGCCCTGGCCAAAGACCCGCGCCTGCTCTTCGCCGACGAACCGACCAGCGCGCTGGACGGCGAGAACGGCCAGATCGTCATCAAGCTCCTGCAACGCGCGGCCAAGGAGCACGGCGCGGCGGTCATCTGCGTCACCCACGACCCGCGGCTCGAGGCCTATGCCGACCGCATCATCCACATCGAGGACGGCCGCATCCTCGACGACCGGCGCGCCGGCCAGGCCGCGCCGCCCGAACAACAACCCGCGCTCGTCGGAGCCTAGTTCAGAGCCATGTTCGCCTTCGTCAAATCCAACCGCATCAAGATCGCCGCCGTCGCAGCCGTTGTTCTGCTCGGCGCAGGCGGGTTCGTGCTCTCCGGCCAGGCCAACGCCAAGAAGGCCGAGGCGGCGAAGGCCGCCGCGGCCGCC
>Ga0065721_10010365_pt1 | contig 10445 bp, 8 predicted proteins | sample Mesricmetagenome_FD_59108 | JGI IMG/M metagenome (GOLD analysis project Ga0065721, IMG submission 59108) | Mesophilic microbial community from rice straw/compost enrichment Sample: eDNA_1 v2 (version 2) | ecosystem: Engineered > Solid waste > Grass > Composting > Bioreactor | place: USA: Davis... | reverse complement strand
CACGCGGACGGCGGCGGAGGCGACCCGTGAGACCGGCCAACGCGGCCGCGACCTGATCCTTGCCCGGCTGCGCACGCTGCTTGGCGGCTGAGCTCGACGGCTGACGTTCCAGCCGGAACAGGGCCTGCGCCCCGTAGCGGCGGCCGGCCGGTCCGGCCTAAGCCGACTACTTCACCGCGCCGGCGGTCATGCCCTTGATCAGGTAGCGCTCGAGCACGATGCCGATGATGACGAGCGGCAGGATCGCCGCGAACGACAGCGCCGCCATTGCCCACCAGTTGATCCCCTGGCTGCCGGTCTGCGAGGCGACCATGACGGGCAGCGTGTTGGCGTGCGTCGAGGTCAGCAGGGCGGCGAAGAAATACTCGTTCCAGGTCAGCACCAGGCTGAGGATGAAGGCCGCCATCATGCCGGGCAGGGCGATCGGCAGGATGACTCCGAAGAACGCGCCCCATATCGACATCCCGTCCACCAGCGCCGCCTCCTCCAGTTCGGTGGGGATGGAGGCGAACTGGTCGCGCATNATCCAGATNACGATGGGCAAGACCGTCAGCGTGTACAGCAGGATCAGGCCGATNCGCGTGTCGAGCAGGGCGAGCTCGCGGTAGAGCACCAGGAACGGCANCGCCAGCACCACCGGCGGCAGGATGAGCTGCGACAGGAAGAAGAACGAGATGTCGGAGTTCCGCATGTAGCCGAAGCGGTAGGAGAAGCGCGAAAGCCCGTAGGCCGCCAGCGAACCCAGGATCACCGCCAGCGAGGAGGAAACAACCGAGGTGATGGCGGAATTGAAGAAACGCTTCAAAAACTCGTCGCGCACCGTGCTTTCCGCGCCGATCGTATCCGGCGAGAGGCCGAGCGAACGCCAGCCGAGCCAGGCGGGCGTGTAGTCCACCCACGGGATGAGCGCGCCCTGCATGACGTTCGGCGCCATCTTGAAGCTGGTCGTGATCGTCCAGTAGATCGGGAACAGGCAGACGATCGCCCACAGGATCAGCAGCCCGTAGATCACCAGGCGGCTGAGGTACCACTTGGCGCGGTAGGCGCGATCCGCCTCGCTGTCGTGGAAGATCGCCTCGGTCATGTGCGCGGCCTCGTGAACCTGTCGGCGACCTTCATCAGGATCGTCATGACGATGATGATGATGACGAGGTACACCATCGCCAGCAGCGTTCCGTAGCCGACGTTCGACCTGTCACGGTATTCGCGGAAGATGAACGACGTCACAGTGTCTGTGGCGCCGCCGGGGCCGCCCGCCGTCAGGTTGATGACGATGTCCGCCAGCTTCAGCTTGAAGATGATGCGGATCAGCACCGCCGTCACCGACACCGGCAGCATCAGCGGGAACGTGACTTCCCAGAAGCTGCGCCACGGCCCGGCGCCGTCCACCTTTGCGGCCTCGGTCAGGTCCCGCGGAATGGCCTGCAGGCCAGCCAGGATCATGATCATCATGAAGGGAATGAAGGTCCAGGCGTCCAGCAGCATGATGGTGAGCCGGGCGATCTCGGGCGAGCCGAAGAAGCTCGGGTTCTCCCAGCCGAGCCAGCGCGCGAAGCGGGCGACGGGCCCGAAGCGCAGCTCCAGCATCGACTTGCCGATCATCCAGCTCACCGCCACCGGCGACAGCATCAGCGGCAGCAGGAACGCCACGCGGAAGAACTTTCGCGCCCGGATCTCGGCGTTGAGCAGGAGGGCCAGCCCGAAGGCGATGGCATATTCGAACAGGATCGCCAGGCAGTACCAGACCATGTTGCGCAGCGCGTTCCAGTAGAACGGGTCGCTCCACATCTGGCGAACGTTGTCGAGCCCGTTGAACTGACGTCCCAGCGGCGAGGACAGGTTCCAGCTCGAAAAGGCGATGACCAGCCCGAACAGCAGCGGGAACACTGTCAGCGAGATCACGAAGAGCGCCGCGGGCAGCACGAAGAGCGTGCGCTTGCCGTGCTCTCCGCGGATCAGGACCTGGCTCCAGCACAGGCATACCGCCCAAAGGATGTAAGCATAAAGAGTAGGTCGCCAGGTGGTGAACCCGAAGTCGACCTTGCCCATTTGCTGCGCCGCCTGCGCGGCCGCCACCAGCACCACGATGAGTGCCGAAGCCCAGACGATCGCGCGGCCGAAGAGCTTGCGACCCTGGGAAATGTCGTCTGCGGTGACGACGTGCAGAAGATCGCCCTGGCTCATGCACTCACGCAGTCAAGAGGAAGTAGGCCTGCCATTCTCGCCACCGATGGGCGGACGAAGGAAGGGGCGCGCGAGGTTCGCGCGCCCCTGTGTCGGCTACAGACCCAGCGAGGCCTTGTAGAGCTTGATCTGGTTCTCGCGGCCGATCTGGTCGGTGATCTTCTCCCAGGCGGCGGCGATGGCGTCCGCAGTCTCCTGGGCCGACTTGTACTGGCCGGCGAACCCCTTCGACAGTTCGTCCTCGGCGACCGAGTAGTACTGGAAGATGCCNGGAATGCGCGGCTCGATCGCGGCGTTCGGATGATTGTAGCTGTCGAGGTTCGAGCCGAGATAGTTCTCGATGTAGGCGCGGTCGTAGCCNGCCCTTTCCCATTCGTCGTAGTTGAAGTGCGACTGCCGGTAGGGCTGGAATCCCGACGGGTAGGCGACCGTCCACAGGCTGAGGTCCTTTCCGCCGAGATGCGCAGCCGCGCTCCATGCGGCCTTGCGCTTCTTCTCGTCGCCAGAGACGCGGCTGGTCACGTAGATGCCCCAGCCGATATAGGCCATGTTCGGCGCGAAGTTGCCGCCTTCGGGCGTTTCCCACTCGCCGGTCTTGGAATTGTAGACCCTGTCGGAGCCAGGCAGGATCGAGAAGCCGGCCACGTCGCCGACGACGGAGGTGTCCGACGTGCGGGCGTTGGAGCCGACATCGCCCCACCAGGTGAGCGCGCCGCCGGTACCGGCGAGGAACTGCTGGAAGGCCGTGGTGCCCGGATCGGCGTTGATCTGGTCGGGCGGATAGGCGCCGGCCGCAATCAGGTCCATCACGTCCTGGATCGCCTGCACGAAGGCCGGGTTGTTGACCCGCGGCTTCATCGTGTCGGGGTCGAACAGCCAGGCCGGGTCGTTCGGATGCTTGGCATAGGCGGTGGCGCGGTCCTCCAGGAAATAGAAGCCGAAGCCGCCCCAGCCCTTGAGCGGGTCCAGGAAGCCGAAGGCGTCGAGGCCCGTCAGCGGATCCTTCTGGCCCTTGATCTTCTTCGACCACTCGTTGACCTGCTGCCAGGTCTTCAGCGGCTCCGTCACGCCCGTCGCGGCCGTGATGGCCGGGTCGGTGAAATAGTCCTTGCGATAGGCGAAGGTGTGGCAGTCACCGTCGATGTTGATGCGATAGGTCTTGCCGTCCCAGGTGCCGACCGGCGGTTTGAGGTAGCCAACGAGGTCGTCCGCGTCGATCAGCTTGGCCACCCAGTCGGGCATCTCGTCGAGCAGGCCCTTGCCGGCCGTGTCACCCTCGAAAGGCGCGCCCATCTCGAGAATGTCGAAATCGACCGTCCCGGTCGCGATCGACTGCTGCAGGCGGGCGTTGTAGTCGGCCTGGGCGAGGTCGATCCAGCTTATCTTGGCGCCCGTATAGGCCTCCCAGGGCTTGAGGAAGCCGCGGAACAGGAAATTGTGCAGGTTCTGGTTGTTGAGCCCCATGAAGGTCAGCTCGACGCCCGCGAACTCGCCTTCCGCGACGGTCTCCTTGGTGCCGCCCAGGCAGAGCTCGCCCACCTTCTGCCAGTCGGCGTCCGTCGGCGATCCCTTGCCGACGCCGGGGATCTGCAGGATCTGGGCGCGCAGGTCTTCCTGCGCCGAGGCCTTGCGCGTCAGCGCCCCCATGCCGGCAGACGAAGCCGCCGCGACGGCGGCCATGCTCGCGGCGCCCTTGAGCACGTCGCGCCGCGTCGCGCCGACGCGCACGAGGTGCTCATAGATTTCCTTCCTCATTGTATTTCCTCCCGAATGTCACACTGACGACTGCCAGAGACCGGCCGAAGATCGGCCGCCTCTACATTCCCGAGATCCGATTTAGTTCCCCTGTTCGCATTCATCGGCGAATTGTGTTTTTGCGCATGCAGCACGCGCTGCAATCAATATTCGCGCAAGCCATTGCGCTGTCAACGCGGATCGCCGCGATTGGCCCGACCAGGTGCCGTGTGGACTTGGCCGCATCTCTTGGATAGCGTCGGGTTCAAAAGGGGGGAGTGGCAGACACAAATGGCGCAGGTTGCGATCCGTGAGGTTGCCAAGGACTTCGGTGCGGTGAAGGTGCTGCACGGGGTCAGCGTCGACATCGCCGACGGAGAATTCGTCGTGCTGGTCGGACCATCCGGATGCGGGAAGTCGACGCTCCTGCGCATGGTCGCGGGCCTGGAAAGCGTCACCAGCGGAACCGTCGAAATCGGCGGCCGGGTCGTCAACCATCTGCCGCCCGCCAGGCGCGACATCGCCATGGTCTTCCAGAGCTACGCGCTGTATCCCCACAAGACCGTGGCCCAGAACATGGGCTTTGCGCTGAAGCTGCGGAAGATCGACCGGGCNACCATCGANGAAAGGGTGCGCAAAGCCGCCGAGATCCTGGACCTGACGCCCTACCTCGNTCGCTATCCGCGCCAGCTTTCCGGCGGCCAGCGCCAGCGTGTCGCGATGGGACGNGCCATCGTNCGCGACCCGGCGGTTTTCCTGTTCGACGAGCCGCTGTCCAACCTCGACGCCAAGCTGCGGGTGCAGATGCGCACCGAGATCAAGGAACTGCATCAGCGGCTGAAGACGACCACCATCTACGTCACTCACGACCAGGTCGAGGCCATGACGATGGCCGACAAGATCGTCGTGATGCAGGCCGGCAGGATCGAGCAGATGGGTGCCCCGTTGGAGCTGTTCGACCGGCCCGCGAACCTGTTCGTCGCCGGCTTCATCGGTTCGCCGGCGATGAACCTCCTGAAGGGCAGGGTGGTTGACGGCGGCAAGAGCGTCGACATCGGCGGTGCGTTGCTGCCGATGCCTTCTGGCTTCGACCTCCCGGACGGTAGGGAGGTCGTCTATGGGGTGCGCCCCGAGCACTTCCAGATTGCCGAGAACGGCGCGGAGGCCACGATCAAGGTCATCGAGCCGACCGGCTCCGAAACCCTCGTCTTCGTGCAGATGGGGGACGCCAATGTGGCGGCACTGTTCCGCGACCGGCATGCCTTCCGACCCGGCGAGACGCTCCGTCTTGCGCCGCGTCCCGGTCTCGTCCACCTCTTCGACTCACAGACCNGGCGCAGGCTCTGAACCCCGCCGGTCTGCCANTACGCATCCCTCGGGAGGAAATANCCGATGCTGAAATCCATCCATCCGCTGCTNAATGCGGACGTGCTCTANGCGCTGCGCGCCATGGGCCATGGCGACGACCTGATCCTGTGCGACACCAATTTTCCCGCCGATTCGGTCGCGCGTCAGACCACGCTCGGCAAGCTGCTGCGGATCGACGCGCCGGCTTCGGTGGTGACGAAGGCGGTCCTCTCCGTCTATCCGCTCGACACCTTCGTCGATGACGCCGCCGCACGGATGGAGATTGTCGGGAAGCCCGACGAAATCCCGGATGTACAGCGGGAGGTTCAGGCCGAGATCGACGCAGCCGAAGGCAAACCCTGGCCGATGATCTCCATCGAGCGCTATGCCTTCTACGAACGCGCGAAGAAGGCCTACTGTGTCATCCAGACGGGCGAGCGCCGCTTCTACGGCTGCTTCGCCTTCCGCAAGGGCGTGATCCCGCCGGACGCCGCCTGAAGCCATGACGACGCAGAAACCGGTCGTCATCCTCGGCGTCTTCGTCGCGGATACGGCATATCGCGCCGCCCGCCAGCCACGCATGGGCGAGACTATCCTCGGCAACGGCTTTGCGCTGGGCCCCGGCGGCAAGGGATCGAACCAGGCCGTGGCGGCAGGGCGCCTCGGCGCCGACGTCACCTTCCTGTCGCGGCTCGGTCGAGACACCTTTGCCGAAATGGCCCGTGCGACCTGGGCTGGCGCCGGCGTCAAGGCGGCGATCATCGAGACGCCGGAGAGCTATACGGGCGCGGCCTATATCTTCGTGGAGGAGACGACGGGCAACAACGCCATCATCGTGTCTCCGGGCGCCGCCATGCTGATCTCTGAGGCGGACATCGACGCCCATGCGGACCTGATCCGCAACGCCGGCGTCTTCGTCACGCAGCTCGAGCAGCCCATCGACGCCGCATTGAGGGCCTTGACGATCGCCAGGGAGGCCGGGGTCACGACCATCCTGAACCCCGCTCCGGCGGCGACCTTGCCCGACGCCATCTATCCGCTTTGCGACTATCTCACGCCCAACGAGACCGAGGCGGAGGGCCTCACCGGCATCCCCGTCGCGGATGTCGGCGACGCGCGCCGTGCGGCCGAAGTGCTGCTCGGCAAGGGCGTGGGCACCGTAATCGTCACGCTCGGCGAAAAGGGCGCACTGGTTCACGGGGCAGGGGTGTCCGAACTGGTGCCGGCCTTCAGCGTCGGCCAGGTGGTCGAGACGACGGGAGCCGGCGACGCCTTCAACGGCGGCTTCGCGACCGCGCTGTCTCGGGGGATGCCGACGCTGCAAGCCGTCCGCTTCGGCTCCGCCGTCGCGGGCATCTCCGTCACCCGGCCGGGCACCGCGCCGTCGATGCCGACGCTGGCGGAAGTGGAGGCGCTTGTGCGGTAGCGCGTGCTAGCGCGAGTTCCTGTGCACGCGGTCGATGCGGCGGTCGAAAAGCGGCCGCAGTATCGGCATCGCCACCGAGCCGAACAATCCGAGCAGCTTCATCTGCGTGCCCGGATAGATGGCGAAACGGCCGCGCTCGACCCCCGCGAGTGCCGCCTGCGCGACGGCGTGCGCGGAGAGCCGTCCGCCGGCGCCGATCGTCGCGGTGGCTTCCGCCGGCCGATCCGGCAGTTCACCCGCGAGCTGTGGCGTTTCCGTATCTGGCGGATAGCAGATCGAGACGGTGACGCCGAAGGTGCGCGCCTCTGCCCGCAGCGCTTCGGCGAAACCTGCGACGGCGTATTTGGAGGCGCAGTAGGCGGTGTAGCCGTAGACGCCGATCAGGCCGGCGCCCGAGCCGAGCATGAGGACGCGGCCCTGCCGACGCGCCACCATTCCGGGGTAGACCGCGCGCACGGCATTGACCGTGCCGAACAGGTTGGTGGCGAGCTGCGCCTCGAAGGTCTCGGGACCCTGGAGGTCGAACCGGCCGGGTTTTACCACGCCGGCCGACGTCACCAGCAGGTCGCAGGGGCCGTTCTGCTCCTCGCAGACGGCCACCGCCTCGCTGACCGAATCGGCTTGCGACACGTCCGCTGTCGCCGTGGTGACGCGCGCCCCGTCGCGGACACAGTGGGTCTCCAAAGCCGAGGCAAAGCGCTGCAGCGCCTCGGCGCCACGGGCGATCAGCGACACCGTGTCGCCACGGAGGGCACAGGCCTCGGCGATCGCCGCGCCGATCCCGCTCGATCCCCCGGTTATGATTACATGTGACATCGTTGGAACCCCGCGATCAGCTAGCACGAGCGGAGCCGATGCGCCAAACCCCGGACTTGATCCAACTCCGAAAAGCTGCGACATGCCCGACGCCGGTCGCCCGGCCCGGCTCGATCACGCGACAAGCCAGCATGTCGCGATGGGAGATTGCTTGACCACCATGTCCCTTGGACAACCGGCCGTCCTCACGTTCCTCTGCNTCGTGGTCGCGGTCTTCGTCGTTCTNGCCACCGACCGCTACGCGCTTTCCGCGAAGGTCAGGGCGTCCGCCGACCGCGAGCATCGGCTNTCGTTCNGCGANCTCGCCGCGCGCCTGCCGGTGATCCTGTTGGTGTTCGCCTTCTTCTTCGCAATTTCATGGCGGCCGCTGTACAGCGCCGGCGGAACGATCAGTTTCTTCGTGATCTTCACAGGGATCTCGCGCGCCAAGCTGCAGTTCGTGCGCGAGCCGCTGGTCTTTTCCGACATCGCCCTGCTTGCGCTGGTACTGCGCCACAAGGAGCTGTTCGCCGCCACCTGGCTCGACGCGGTCTTCTTCCTGGGTGCGGCGACGTACGTGTTTGGCGCCTCCACGCTGTTCTACGTGTTCGAGCCCTCGGTCCTGCCGGCCGACGCTGGCTGGGGGCCCGTCGTCGGAATGCTTGCAATCGCCGTACTGCCTTGGCTGTCCCTCTTCCTGCGGCAGGTGCGGCAGGGACTCTCCCGACTCGGCGGCCGGGTGGTACGCAGGGACGATCCGTTCACGCTGACACGTAGGCTGGGAACTTTTGTCTCGCTGCTCTACGCCTTTCTCGAATGGCTCGGCGAGCGGCCGCCCGAACCGGACGTCGCGGCGCCCATGATTGCCACGGGCGGCGAGGCGCCGCCCCTCGTCGTCGTGTGGCAGTCGGAATCCTTCATCGACATGCGCCATTTCGGCCAGCGTGTGGCGCTGCCGAACCTCGACCGCCTGCGCGAGCGCTCGTCGGCATGGGGACGCATGTCCTGCATTTTCGAGGGCGGCTACACGCTGCGCACCGAGTTCGCGGTTCTGTCCGGCCTGCCGCCTGCACAGATCGGACCGGACGCCACCTATCCCTACCTGCGTGCAGAACGTTTCGCTGAGGTCGCCTGGCCTGCACGGTTCCGCCGGGCCGGCTGGACGACGCAGTACATCCATCCCTATGACCGCCGCTTCTTCTCGCGCGACAAGGCGCTCCCCCGTATCGGCTTCGAGACGCTGACGATGCTCGACGCGTTCGACCACGATCCGGCGCGCGACGGCCGCTATGTCTCCGACATGACGCTGACGCAGCGCGTGCTGGACGCCGCGCGCGCCAGTGCGGACCGGCCCGGCGGCTTCCTCTTTGCCGCCTCGATGGAGAACCACGGGCCATGGAAGCCGGGGCGGCTGGACGGCGCGGCGACGCCGGTCGAGATCTACACCCGCCTGCTTGAGCGTTCGGACGAGGCGCTTGGCCACCTCATTGATGAATTGGACGAGTGGGACCGCCCGGTCTGGCTGCTGTTCTACGGCGACCACGCCCCGATTCTGAAGTCGTTCGCCGATCCGTTCCCGGATCCGCGCACCGACTTTGCGATCGCACCGCTCGGGCGCGCCGTGCGGGGACGCGTCGCACCCGCGGAACCTGCGGAAATCGCTCCCTGGCAATTGATCGCTACCATGGTCTCGCATATGCACGCACGGGGTCCGGCCGCGCGTCTGGCCTGATGATGCGCGGTCACGCGGAGTATTGGTGACGGACAGCGAAGAGCGTTTAAGGCAGCCAAGGACCTTCCTGTTCCTGCAGGGGCCGTCGTCCTGGCTGTTCATGCGGATCGCCCACCATCTGGAGCAGATGGGCCACCGCTGCCTGCGTGTGAATTTCTGCGCCGGCGACTGGCTCTACTGGCGTCGTCGCGGCGCCCTGAACTATCGCGGCAACCTGCAGGACTGGAATCGCTGGCTGCGCGACCTGGTCGAGCGCGAGGGCATCACCGACATCATCCTCCTGGGCGAGGAGCGTCCGCACCACCAGCGCGCCATCAATATCGCGAGAAGCCTGGATCTGGACGTCTACGCGATCGAGATGGGCTATCTGCGTCCCGACTGGATCCGCATTGAGCGGGGCGGCAGCGGCTTCAACTCACACCTGCCGGTCGACCCGGAGCAGATCCTCAAGGCGGCCGCCAACCTGCCGGAGCCGGACTACCGGCAGATCTACACCCAGAGCTTTCTCTGGGATGCTGTCATGGACATCGCCTTCAACATGGCGAACGTCATCGTCCGCTTTCCCTATCCGTACTATCGCTGGCACGCGATCTACCATCCGGTCGCGGAATATGCGGGGTGGGTCGGCCGGCTGCTGAAGTCGCGGCGCAACGCCCGTCTCGCAACACATACCGAGCGGAACATGCTGGCGTCCGAGCGGCCCTATTTCGTGCTGCCGCTGCAGCTCGAGACTGACTACCAGATCCGCGCCTATTCCTCCTACAACACCCAGCGCGAGGCGATCGAGGACATCATCGCCTCGATGGCAGCGCACGCCCCGTTCGACACCGACCTCGTCGTCAAGCTCCATCCGCTCGACAATGGTCTCGTCAACTGGGGCAAGGTGGTCCGGGCCACGGCACGCCGTCACGGCCTCCAGGGCCGCGTGCACTTCATGGACGGCGGCAACCTGGTCAGGCTCATGTCCGGTGCGAAAGGCGTCGTCACCATCAATTCGACCGCCGGCCTGCAGGCGATCCAGAGAGGCACGCCGGTTAAGGTCCTGGGGGTCGCCATCTACGACATCGAAGGCCTCACCCACAGGGGGCCGCTCGACCATTTCTGGCGCAACCCGACCAAGCCCGATCCCGAACTCAGCGCCGCGTTCCACCGTCTGATTGAGACCGCGATTCACGTTCGCGGCAACTTCTATTCGCTGAAGGGCATGGAAGCCGGTGCCAAGGCGAT
>Ga0065721_10006067_pt1 | contig 10445 bp, 10 predicted proteins | sample Mesricmetagenome_FD_59108 | JGI IMG/M metagenome (GOLD analysis project Ga0065721, IMG submission 59108) | Mesophilic microbial community from rice straw/compost enrichment Sample: eDNA_1 v2 (version 2) | ecosystem: Engineered > Solid waste > Grass > Composting > Bioreactor | place: USA: Davis... | reverse complement strand
CGAAATCGCGACCGGCATGAGACGAAGCCTGTCGGCCCCAAAGGATTGCGGGATCGCCCGCCTCACTCAGCCGCAACAGCAGCCTGGGAAGCGTCTCGGTCATTGAGCAGTCCGTTGCGGCGAAGGAGCGTCATAATGCGGCCCTCGAACTGCTGACGCTTGAACATGGCGTGTGCCGGCGGCTTCAGCTTGACGGTCACCTTCTTCGCCGACTTGCCGCCGGTCGCGAAATGAACGCGGAGGACGATGTGGTTGAGGCGCCAATCCGACCCGAGACGAGCGCCCGGCATCATCTCGCCCAACCTGGCCAGCGCATTGTCGCGGCCGTCGCGCGCGAGATAGGAGTAGAAGGTTCGCGTCTCCCCCGTCTTCGGATCGGCGCCGACGCGGTCGACCTGGACCTCGGTGATCTGGACCCGCTGGATGCCCGGATCGAAGTCATGGTTGAACGCGAAGCCGAAGCCCGCGCGCTGCACCAGGTCGAGCGTGTAGAGGTTCTGCGCGTCGTCGCCGGCGAAGAATTCGGGTTTCCCGAGAATCTTGTCTGCGAATAACTCCGCGAGATCGGCACGGCGCGCCTTGGCCACGCCGCCGATCTTCAACAGGCCTGTCGTGGAACTGTAGGAAAGCACCGCGTGCTCGGCGGCGCGGAAGCTGATCACGCGCTTTTTGTCCTTTTGCAGGACATCGGTCGTGGTGATCGGAGAACCGTGCTCAATCACCAGGACGAGTTCGTCGGCATCGTCATACCAGCCGGCACGACAATAGTTGCTGCGGAGATCCTGTTCGAACATCGCGGCGGCGGCGGTTTCAAACTCAGCCTTTGCGCGATCGTCCATGATCGCCTCGACGCCTTCGTCGCGGCCCACGAACTCGGCGAGCGACGTGCGCGCCATGAGCGCCATCATGTCCGACGCGGCGTCAAAAACGTCGGGATGATCGAGGAAGACGCGCAGGGCGACGTGCTTGGGATCCTGGTGAACCTCCGGCTCGTCACCCTTCGCTTCGGGTGTCACGCGTACCCCGAGCCGCGCGGCCTGCTGAAGGATGATGTCGAGGCCTGCCGCGTTGCCGATCTCGGCGATCCGGTGCAGGTCGGCGACGAGTCCCTCTGGATAGTTCTCTTCCGGTCCCGCGAAGAAATCCTGGACGGCGCTGCGTGCCTCATCCTGCGCCGCCTCATCCCTGAAGACCCCAAGGTCCAGCCCATTCAGCGCCTCGCGGTGGCGCTCGAACAGGCGACTCAGCAAGCCAAGATCAACGGTCCGCGTGAACTTGGGATTGACGAATTTCTTCAGGTTCTTAGCCATCTCAGCCGCCCATGATCGCCTCGCATTTGTTCATCTTACGTTCTTATCGCAAAGGCCCGGCGGAGTCGATTCAAAAGCCATCAGTCTTGGGACGGTTCGTCCCCACCCTGAGTAGAGGCCAAGGGAATCCAATCCCTGAGGTGCTCGCTGCGATGGACATGCCGAATCCGATCCACCCCGGGCATATGACGCCGGACGAGCGAATCGGGGAGGTCTGCAGGATTCTTGCGCGCGGGCTGGTTCGGCTCAAGGCACGCCAGTCAAGGCAAGTATTTGGCGACCGCGGAGAAAGTTGCCTTCACTTCCCGCCCGACCGGAGCGGTCATGGAACTCCAATTTGCGACGGAGACGCATGACCATGACAGAAAACATCCTGTCCCGGCTAGCCGCACTGAAGACCACGCCGACGCCCGACCTCAAGAAGCAGTGGCGCGAACTCTTCGACACCGAGGCGCCACCTTACAATCGGCGTTTCCTCGAAAGCCGGCTCGCCTATCGGATCCAGGAATTGGCCTATGGCGGTTTGAAGCCCGCGACCGTCGAGCGCCTCGAAGCTCTGGGCGAGCAACTCGACGGTGGCAACATCGTGCTGCGCCGGATCCGCGCCGACGACAAGCCGATCGTCGGCACGCGGCTGATCCGCGAATGGCAGGGCGTCGAGCACACCGTCACCGTGCTGAACGACGGCTATGAATGGCAGGGGCGTCCGTACCGATCGCTCTCTGCCATCGCGCGCGCCATCACCGGGACGCGGTGGAACGGCTGGGTCTTCTTCGGCCTCAAGAACCGGCGAGGCCAAGCATGATGAAATCGCCCGCATCCGCCAAACCCATCCGAAAGCTGCGCTGCGCGGTCTATACACGGAAGTCGACGGAAGAAGGGCTGGAGATGGAGTTCAACAGCCTCGACGCCCAGCGCGAAGCCTGCGAAGCGTATATCGCCAGCCAGAAGCCCGAAGGCTGGCTGCTCATCCCCGAGCCCTATGATGACGGCGGCTTCTCGGGCGGGACTCTGGACCGGCCGGCGCTGAAGCGCCTGCTTGCCGACATCGAGGACGGCCGGATCGACGTGGTCGTCGTCTACAAGATCGACCGGCTCAGCCGCTCGCTGATGGATTTCGCCAAGCTGGTCGAGGTGTTCGATCGCGGCGGCGTCACCTTCGTCAGCGTGACCCAGTCGTTCAACACCACGACGTCCATGGGGCGGCTGACGCTCAACATCCTGCTCAGCTTCGCCCAGTTCGAGCGCGAGGTGATCGGCGAGCGCATCCGCGACAAGATCGCTGCCTCCCGCAAGCGCGGCATGTGGATGGGCGGCTTCGTGCCGCTCGGCTACGAGGTCCGGGACCGCAAGCTGGTGATCAATGATGCCGAGGCCGCGACGGTCCGGATGATCTTCGAGCGCTTCGTCGAGGTGGGTTCGGCGACCGCGTTGGCCCGGGCACTCGCGGCCGAAGGCGTGCGGACGCGGCGCGGACGTCTCGTGGACAAGGGCTTTCTCTACAAGCTGCTCAACAACCGGGTCTATATCGGTGACGCCGTGCACAAGGGGACCGCCTATCCCGGAGAGCACGAAGCTATCATCACGCGCGCCTTGTGGGACAAGGTGCATGGAATCCTGCGCGAGAGCCCGAGGGTGCGCGCGGGCCGGACACGGGCCGCGACCCCGGCCCTGCTGAAGGGCCTCATCTTCGGGCCGACCGGCTGCGCCATGACGCCGACGCACACGCGGCGCGGCGACAAGCTCTACCGCTACTACGTCAGTCAGTCCGTTCTGAAACGCGGCGCCGATGCCTGCCCGGTGGGGCGCGTGCCCGCCGCCGAGATCGAGGGCGCGGTTGTCGACCAGCTGCGCGGCCTCCTTCGCGCCCCGGAGGTGATCGTCGGCACATGGCGATCGGCGCGGCCCGAGATCGATGGTCTGTCCGAGGCTGAGGTCAGGGAAGCCCTGGAAGGGCTGGACCCGCTGTGGGACGAGCTGTTCCCAGCCGAGCAGGCGCGCATCGTCCAGCTTCTTGTCGAGCGCGTCGACGTCGGACAGGAGGGCGTGGACATCCGCCTCCGCGTCGATGGGCTGGCCCGTCTGGTTCATGAGCTTGGAGGCATGGCCGACGATCCTCGGAGGGCAGCATGAGAGCCGGTGACGCCACCTCCGATGACGGGCGGACACTAACGGTCCGTGTGCCTCTGACTCTCCGGAAGCGCGGCGGACGCAAGCAGGTGGTGATGCCCGAAGGGGCGGGTTGGGGCCAGCCCCGCCCGCGTGTCGACAACACCATGGTCAAGGCGATCGCCCGGGCCCACCGCTGGAAGCGCCTCATGGAGAGCGGCCGATTCGCCTCGGTGACCGAACTGGCCGAGGCCGAGAAGATCAACCAGTCTTACCTGTGCCGGGTCCTGCGCCTGACCCTGCTCGCCCCGGACATCGTCGAGGCGATTCTCGACGGAATGCAGCCGGCCGCCTTGCAGATGGACGCTCTGTTGAAGCCCATGCCGCTAGAGTGGGCGGCACAGCGGGCAGCGCTGGCCTCAGAACATAACCATGAATCAAAGTCCTAGCAGCATACGCCTGCGCCAAGCCCCCACCTTTTGCACGCTCTTTGCGTTTGCAGCAAGGGCGTGTCTGCCGCAGGATTGACGGGCTGCCGGCCAGCGATTATATTCTTTGCAGACAAGCGTTGGCGTGGTGAAGAAATGCTGCTGTCCGAAGTCGTCGAGGTCCTGCCGGGGGTTCCGTTCCGCACCCGCATCGAGAGCGAAAAGGACGGCGCCTGCATCGTCGTGCAGGCGCGCGATCTCGCCGGTGACGGTGCCGTCGACCTCGCAGGCGCCGCCCGCATCGCCGCACCGCCCAGTTCGACAAGGGGGCTGCTGAAGCCGGGCGATGTCATCCTGCAGCCGCGCGGCAATCGCTACTCGGTCGGCAAGGTGGAGGAGGTCAAAAGCCCTGCTGTAGCGGCCGCGCCCCTGTATATCCTCCGACGCCGCGCCGAGGACGTCGATCCCGACTTCCTCGTCGCGTTCCTCGAGGCGGCGTCGACCCAGAGCATATTGCGCCAGGACGCCGTCGGAACTCACGTTCCGCAGATTCCCAGGCAGGCCCTCGAAGCCCTGCACATCGAGCTTCCCGACCTCTCAAGCCAGATCAAGCTCGCCGACCTCGCCCGGCTCGAACGGCGCGAGATCGAGGTGATGGACCGCCTTCGCGCAGCGCGGAGCCGGCTCTTCGACCTGGCTCTGCAGGAGATCGCGAAGAAAAGCCGGAAGCGCGCCAACGCTCCCGGCTCCATCCCGGGCCTCAAAGGTGCGCCAACACCTTGAGGCTCTTTATCCAACTGTCTTAGACGAAAGGCACTTTACGCATGTCCATCACGATCGGCAACTACAGCTTCGAGGGGCCCTTCGGCAACATCGCCGACCTTCGAAACAATTCCGGCGTCTATGCGATCGTCAGCCGGCGGACCAATGCGGACCGCTACACGGTAATCGACATCGGCGAAGCTGGCTGGGTCCGGGACCGCGTCGCCAACCACGACCGGCGGGATCAGTGGGGGCGCAACAACCACGGTACTCTCGCGGTGGCGGCGCTGTACTGCGACGAGGCGGCGCGGATGCGGATCGAGCGGGAGCTCAGGGCGCAGTTCAACCCGGTGTGCGGCGTACGCTGACAGCAATCGAGGACGGGCGGGCGCGCCGGCGCCCGCCCATCCCAAGGAGAAAACCATGGCAGACAGAACCACCCTCGACGACGTCAAGCGGGTCGCCTGGGCGGCATGCGACACCTTTCGCGGCGTGATCGACGCCTCGGAATACAAGGACTTCATCCTTGTCTTCCTGTTCTACAAATACGTCAGCGACGTCTGGAAGGAGCATTACCAGGAAGCGGATCAGCGCTATAAGGGCGATCAGCTTCGCGTCGAGCGGAAGATGGCGCGCGAGCGCTTCGTCATCCCGAAAGGCGCCAGCTTCGACGACCTCTATCGCCAGCGCAACGTCGACAACATCGGCGAGCTGATCGACCAGGCGCTGGACGCCATCGCCGAGCGGAACAAGACCAAGATCGGCGACGCCTTCGCCGACGTCATGTTCAACAGCGAGACGAAGCTCGGCGACACCAGGAACCGCAACCGGCGCCTCAAGTCGCTGATCGAGGACTTCGCGAAGCTGGATCTGCGGCCCTCACGGGTGGTCGGTGACGGCGAGGATCACAAGACCGCCGAGGACGTCATCGGCGAAGCCTACATTTACCTGATCGAACGCTTCGGCTCGGAAGCGGGCAAGAAGGCTGGCGAGTTCTATACGCCGCGTCAGGTCGCCCGTGTGCTGGCCAGGATCGCCGCCCCGCAGCCGGGCGATCGCATCTGCGACCCAGCCTGCGGCTCGGGCTCCCTGCTGATCAAGGCTGCGGAAGAGGTCGGCTCGCGGGACTTCGCTTTGTTCGGGCAGGAAGTGAACCGCGGCACGTGGGGCCTCGCGCGCCTCAACATGTTTCTGCACGGCATCGACAGCGCCCGGCTGGAATGGGGCGACACGCTCAACGACCCGAAGCTCGTCGACGGTGCCAGCCTGATGAAGTTCGACGTCGTTGTTGCCAATCCGCCCTTCAGCCTGGACAAGTGGGGCGCCGAGAATGCCGAGAACGACCGCTTCGGACGCTTCTGGCGCGGCGTGCCGCCGAAGTCCAAGGGCGACTGGGCCTTCATCACCCACATGATCGAGGCCGCGAAGACGCGCGAGGGGCGCGTCGCGGTGGTCGTCCCGCACGGGGTGCTGTTCCGGGCCGGCAAGGAAGGCATCATCCGCAAGGCGGTGATCGAGGAGAACCTGCTCGACGCCGTTATCGGCCTGCCGGCGAACCTGTTCCAGACCACCACCATCCCTGTCGCGGTGCTGCTGTTCGACCGGCGCCGCGAGACGGGCGGCGTGCTGTCCGACCGCCGCGACATTTCCTTCATCGACGCGAGCCGGGAGTTCCAGCAGGGCAAGAACCAGAACCAGCTCCTCGATAGTCATGTCGACCGCGTCGTCAGCACGCTTCGGGCACGAAAGGATGTGGAGCGCTATGCCCGCGCCGTTCCGGTCGAGGAGGTGAAGGAGAACGGCTTCAACCTCAACATTCCCCGTTACGTCGACACGTTCGAGCCGGCAGAGGAAGTCGACATCGCGGAGGTGCAGAAGGAGATCGACGCCCTTGAGGACGAGCTCACAACCCTGCGCGCAAAGATGCGGGAGCACCTGAAGGAGCTGGGGCTCAATGTCTGACGCCAAGGCACAGCGCCCAACATCGGTTGCTCCGACCACGCGCGAGCCAGTTGGCGGAAGCAAGTGGATCGACGCATATCTTGGCGATGTTGCCGAAATTATCAGTGGGCAGCATGTATTGGCCTCACTTGTTAATGAAGATGGCCGGGGAGTGCCCTATTTGACCGGACCATCTGACTTTGTCGGCCAAAGGCCCCACGCGACAAAATGGACCACCTCACCATCTGCCGTCTGCGAGGGCGGTGATCTACTCATTACTGTGAAGGGATCGGGGTGCGGGTCGATTGCAATGGCCGATCGGCAATACGCGATCAGCCGCCAGCTCATGGCTATTCGCGCTAAGGAGATTGAACCGGGATTTCTTCGACCGCTGGTCCCGTTTCTAGTGTCGATGAACCAGTTGATTCCCAGTGGGACAATCCCCCAGTTCACGAGGGAAGAACTTAAAGCTTTACCTACAAAGATTCCGCCTCGCCACCAACAGATGCGCGTCGCAGAGATGCTGTCAACTTGGGACGAAGCTCTGGAGCGGCTCTCACGGCAGATCGAGCATAAGGAAAGGCTGCTGGAATCGATCCGCGAGCGCCTCATCCACGGCGCGCATCGTCTTGGTGACCGGAATGCGCCTTGGCCGATGGTCGCGCTCTCGGAGGTTACCAGGCAGCTGACCGGGCGCAATGGCGACCGCTACGGCCGAGACCTCGTCATGGGCGTGACCAAGGCCGAAGGCATCGTTCCCATGCGCGAGCATGTCGTCGCGGAGAATATCAGCCGCTACCTTGTCCTGCCGCCCAACGGCTTCGCCTACAACCCCATGCGCATCAACATCGGCTCCATCGCCATGTCGGAGCACGAGGGCGACGTCATCGTCAGCCCCGACTATGTCGTGTTCACCTGCAAGGAAGACCGGCTTCATCCGCGCTTCCTCAACCACCTGCGTCGGACGAAGGCATGGGCCGACTTCATGACCATCGCCGGAAACGGCAGCGTCCGCGTCCGCATCTACTATGCGAGCCTGGCCGAATTCGAATTCCATCTGCCGCCGCTCGACGAGCAGCGCGCCATCGTCGAAATGCTCGATGATGCGGAGCGCGAAATCACCGCCCTCGAGGCCGAGCGGGCGGCGCTCGCCAGGCAACGCGACGCGCTCGCGACCGAGCTGCTGACGGGACGCCTCCGGGTGCCACAGGCAGAGGCAGCGTCATGAAGTTCGAGGTCTACTGCGACGAGGCTCTTCCGGATCTCTTCACATCCCAGCGCCCGCGTGCCCGCTATCTGATGATCGGCAGCCTCTGGCTGCCGGCCGAGATGCGCGAGGAGGCCAAGGCCAGGATCGCCGCGCTGCGGACAGACCATGCGGTGTGGGGCGAGATGAAGTGGACGAAGATCTCGCCGTCGAAGCAGGCCTTCTACGAGGAATTGATCGACGTCTTCATGTCCTTCGGCATGGACATGCGTTTCCGCTGCATCGCCGTCGATCGCGAGCAGGTCAATCTCGCCCTGCACGGCAACGACGGCGAGTTGGGCTTCTACAAGTTCTACTACCAGCTCCTGCATCACTGGATCCTGGACTTCAACGAGTACCGCATCTTCTGCGACCTGAAGACCAACCGGGATCGGAAGCGCCTGCACGACCTCCAGCGCTGCCTGCACTATTCCAACCTCTCCGCCACGATCGCCGACATCCAGTCGCTGCCATCGCCGGAAGTTGCTCTCCTTCAGCTGTGCGACGTGCTGCTCGGCGCTGCTTCCAGCCGCATCAATCAGACCCTCGGCGCGGGAACGGCCAAGGAGGCGGTCGTTCGGAGACTGGAGGAACGCCTCAACCGCAGGCAGATCGGACCGACATCGAGGACGGAAGAGAAGTTCAACGTCTTCAAGATCCGTCTGGGCGGAGGCTGGTGATGCCGTTGCCGCCGCTTCTCCAACTGCCCGACGAGGCCGCCTATCGGCAGCATTTTATTGGCACCTACTGCCGTGAAGCGATCGAGACGCATGACGGTATTCGCGTCTTCTTCCGGCAGAATCAGTTTGACCACGCCTTCTACGAAAGCACCAACCGCGACGGCGCCAAGGACGCATTCTCGTGGGTGCGGGCTGAGCGCATGAACTGGATCGACGCCACGCTGACCGATCCGGCGGCCGTCCGCTACCAGGGGTGGGTTGCCAGGACGCGGAGCTACGACCCGGCGCGAAGGGTCGATCTTCTCTATGAGGATTTCGTGGTCGTTCTGGCGCTGGGGCTGAACCGCGACGGGGCGCTGAGGGCGAACTTCGTCACCTGCTTTCAGGCGGACAACAGCGTGGCCAAGATCCGCACATCACCCCTCTGGACCCGGGAGGCCTGCCTGAATGCGCTGCGCTGAAAGAAATTGGGCGCTGATTCGCCATGCTGGCTCAGCGCCCGAAGCCTCGATTGGTTCAAAGCCGCTAGGCAGTGAACTCGCGGATATACATGCGAGCATAGCGCCCGAATGTCAAGGATTTGTTGATGGAAGGCTTGGCCGAGCCCTGCCCGTGGCGCGGAAAGCCCCTCGCGCCATGACGGCCCAAAGGGCTGATTCCAAATATCAATTTTCGGTCTATCGGGTTCATCTAGCGAATCCGGGCCGACCGGGAGCCTGCCGATGACCAAGGCACCAACCACCCGCATCCAGGATACCGAGAAGCACCTGTCGCAGCTTCCGGCGCTGCACCTGCTCCAGAAGATGGAGCCCCGCTGGCGGCTGCTCACACGCGAGGAGGCGGAGCGTGAGCGAGGCGGCAAGCGCACCAACGTCTACCTCGACGGCATCCTGAAGGAGAGCCTTGCGCGCATCAACCGGGTGGAGCTCCGCGGGCAGTTCTACCCCTTCACCGAAGGCGGACTTGCGGAGGCCATAGAGCGGCTGAAGCGGCCGCGCCCGTCCGGCCTGCTCCGCATCAACGAGGAACTGACGGACCTGCTGCTCCTGGGCACGGCGGTGGAGCAGACGGCGGACGGAATCACGCGGGCGTTCCAGGTCAAGTTCGTCGACTGGGCAGATCCGTCGGCAAACGTGTTTCATGTCTGTGCCGAGTTCGATGTCGAGCGCGAGCACACGACGGATACGCGGCGCCCGGACCTTGTGCTGTTCGTGAACGGCATTCCCTTCGCGGTGATCGAGTGCAAGGGCCCGTCGACAGGAGTGGAGCAGGCGGTTTCGCAGCACATCCGTAACCAGCAGGACGGAGAGATTCCCGGTCTCTTCCGGACGGTCCAGCTTCTCGTCGCGACTAACAAGAATGACGTACGCTATGGCACCGTCGGAACTGCCGCGTCCTTCTGGTCGAAGTGGGCCGAGCTGGAAGATCGTGAGACCGATGTCTTGGCTGCCATCAACGCGCCACTCGATGCCGACCAGAACCGGCAGACCTTCGCCGACGGCTTTCGCGAGGATCGCGCCTCCTATGACGCGCGGTTCGGACAAGGCGACAGGCTGGTCACCGAACAGGACCGAGTGTTATGGGCACTCGCCCGCCCGGAGCGTCTGCTCGATCTGGCTCGCCGCTTCACGCTGTTCGACGCCGGCGAGAAGAAGATCGCGCGCTACCAGCAGTTCTTCGCTGTCCGCAAGATCCTTCGCCGCGTGACAGGCGAGCGCGACGAGGAAGGGCGCCGCTGGGGCGGCGTGATCTGGCACACCCAAGGTTCGGGCAAGTCGCTGACGATGGTCATGCTGGCGCGCGCGCTTGGCCTCGAACCATCGATCCCCGATCCTCGCGTCGTCCTGGTGACCGACCGGATCGATCTGGACGAACAGCTAGAGGGCACGTTCAAGGCGTGCGGCCTGGAGCCCAAGCGCGCGACCACAGGCCGAAACCTGCTCGATCTCGTCGCAACCGAGAAGCGGGC
>Ga0065721_10012579_pt1 | contig 10448 bp, 9 predicted proteins | sample Mesricmetagenome_FD_59108 | JGI IMG/M metagenome (GOLD analysis project Ga0065721, IMG submission 59108) | Mesophilic microbial community from rice straw/compost enrichment Sample: eDNA_1 v2 (version 2) | ecosystem: Engineered > Solid waste > Grass > Composting > Bioreactor | place: USA: Davis... | reverse complement strand
GTTCGCAAAGGAGAAGATGGCCCATAGCGCTGCTATCTTTGTAGGCTTCTCCGGTCCGTTGCGGTCACGCATGCAATCCACGATTGCCGCACGGGAGCCACAATTGGCGAAGTACCCACCGCGCCATTGGGGTGGCCCCTACATGCGCACAGCGGCTGACGACGCCGCCGTTTGTGCCAGAATGAAAGATCGATGGGAGGGGATCAGAAAGGTGGTACGCCCAAGGGGAATCGAACCCCTGTTACCGCCGTGAAAGGGCGGTGTCCTGACCGCTAGACGATGGGCGCGCCTGACGAGGGGGGCTTATAGTGGGTTTGCTCGGGCGGGGCAACCCGGCCTGTAAGCGTTTTTCACAGCGACGTGGTGACGCGCATCAGCCGCGCCGGCGGCACCGCCAGTTCCACTCGCGCTCGGGGCCGACGTCGATGTGCACGGACTCGGTGTGGCAGTAGGTGCCTACGCCGCCGCGGCCGGGTACGGAGCGCAGGAAGGAGGCCAGTTCCGCCTTGGCGACGCCCGGTACCTGGATGTCCGCCGCCGCGCAGTACATGTGCTGCGAGTTCTTGGCGCCGCGCGCGCGCAGGTTGCGCGCCCGGTCGCGATAGCCGGAGGTGACGACGACCTTCCTGCCGTAGCGCTGCTCCACCGCTTTGAGGATGCGAACCAGAGACGGCTTCAGGCAGGCGACGTCGACGTCCTCGGTCTGCTTCAGCAGGCCGTTCGGGGCAAGCCGCGCGAGACCTGCCGCCGAGGCGACTCTGACCGGCGCGCGGTAGATTTCCTCTTCGTGCAGGTCGATGTCGCTGTCGTCGTCGATGCCGGACTTGCGCTTGATCTCGAACAGCGCCGACTGGCGCACGCCCGGCAGCCCCTCGAAGCCGTCGTTGCCGCCACCGCCTCCGCCGAGCGAAGCCACCACCACCGGCTTGCGCGCGGGCTTGCTTTCGAGGTCGACGACCGGCTTGGCCGGAATGTTCTCGATGAAGACCTTGGGCTTCTCGGTCGCGGCTGCCTGCTTCGTCGCAGCCTCGTCCTCCGGCTTGCGTGCCGTCGCCTGCTGCTTGCCGCCGTCCTGCGCACGTTGCGGCGTGGCGTTGGCGCGATTCGTCGAGAACAGCGAGCTGAACAGCGATTTCTTCGCGGCGGGCTCGGTCTGAGGCGATGCGAGCGCGAGCGGCTCGCCTGTCGCGTCGGCGGCAGGCGTCTCATTCGCAGCCGTGGTTGCACCGGCCCCGTCCTCACGCCCGGGGCGCTCCGTCGCGGTGGCCGGGGCGGCCGCGGTTGCCTCGGGCTTCTTCTCAGCCGCGGCGGCCTCGGAGGCCTTTTCCGAGGCGGCCACATCGGCGGTGCCGGGCTTTTCGGCGGGCAATGGCGTCGCGCCGGCGTCACGCGCGGACTGGGCGGCCGATGCGGGCGCCGCGCCGTCAGCCTGCGATGCGCCCCGCGAGGGCGTCGCCACCATCGCGGCGTCGTTCTCGTAGGTGGCAATCTGCAGGTCGCCGTTGGGGGCGGACGTGCAGGACGCGACAAGCAGGGAGCACATGACCCCCGCCATCAAGCGACTACGGCGACCCAGACCCGATCCTGCTACGCGCAAAACATGTCCTTCCTCGCGTTCGGGCCGCTCGGACCGCTCGGGACGACACGACAAGGCTCACCCGCGAGGGCGACGCATTGCCTCGAATCTAAACACTTTCCCCGTAGCCGACGTACGAAGGAAATGGGGCAACATCAAGATTCCCGCCACGATCGCGCCACAGAGGTCAGGCGCGAATCTTCACGTATGTGCCGGGCGCATCCTCGAGGACAGGCCCCGAGGCCTCCGGATCCCGTGCCTTGACGCGGCGCTTGTCCTGCGCCTCGACCCATCTCTGCCAGTGCGGCCACCAGGAACCGGGATGCTCGGTGGCCTGCGCGAGCCAGTCCTCGAACTCTCCATCGGGGCGCCCGCCGGTCCAGTACTGGTACTTGCCCGCTGCTGGCGGGTTGATGACCCCGGCGATGTGGCCCGACCCCGACAGGACGTATTCCACCGGACCGCCGAAGAAGCGGCAGCCGAGGAATACCGAGCGCGCCGGCGCGATGTGATCCTCGCGGGCGGCGAGGTTGTAGATCGGAATCTTCACGTCCGACAGGGAAACGGTGTGCTCGGCGAGGCGCATCCGTCCCTGCGAGAGGTTGTTATCCAGATAGCAGTTGCGCAGGTAGAAGGAGTGGTTGGCAGCCGCCATGCGGGTGGAATCGGCGTTCCAGTAGAGCAGGTCGAAGGGCAGGGGCTCCTTGCCGCGCATGTAGTTGTTGACGACGTAGGGCCAGATCAGGTCGCCGGCCCGCAGCATGTTGAAGGCCGCGGCCATGCGCGTGCCTTCCAGGTAGCCCTTCTGCTCCATCGCGCATTCGAGCGCGGCCACCTGCTCCTCGTCGGCGAAGACCTTGAGGTCGCCGGCGTGGGTGAAGTCGACCTGCGTGGTGAACAAGGTAGCGGAGGCGATGCGCCTGTCGCCCTCTTTCGCCATCAGCGCCAGCGCCGCGGCCAGAAGCGTGCCGCCGACGCAGTAGCCGATGGCATTGACCTTCTTCTCGCCGGTCCGCTCCTCGATGACGTCCAGGGCGACCTGCAGGCCTTCTCGGATGTAGGCCTCCCAGTCCTTTCGCCCGTGCCGTTCGTCCGGGTTCACCCAGCTTATGACGAAGACCGTGTGGCCCTGTTCGACGGCCCAGCGGATGAAGGACTTCTGCGGGTTCAGGTCGAGAATGTAGAACTTGTTGATCCATGGCGGGCAGATCAGCAGCGGCCGCTTCAGCACCTTCTCCGTCGACGGCGCGTACTGGATGATCTCGGCGATCTCGCTGCGGGCAACGACCTTTCCCGGCGTCACCGCGATGTTCTTNCCGATNTCGAAGGGCTTGTAATCGGCCTGCCGCAGCTTCAGCTCGCCCTTTCCGGCGGCGATGTCCTCGGCCAACATCTTCATGCCGCGTACGAGGTTGTCGCCGCTGGTCGCCACCGTTTCCCGAAACAGTTCCGGGTTGGTCAGGATGAAATTCGACGGCGAGATCGCGTGGGTGAGTTGCTTGACGTAGAACTGCGCCTTGTGGCGCGTGTGCTCGTCCAGGCCGTCCGCATGCTCCACGAGCTCGCCGGCCCAGCTGGCGGTGACGAGATAGGCCTGCTTGAGGAAATCGAAAAAGGCGTTGCGACCCCANTCCGGATCCTGGAATCGCTTGTCGCCCTTGTCGGGCTTGACCTCGTCCTCGGGTGTTTCGCCGCGGGCGCGAAGCAGTGCGTTCGACCATACGCCCATGTAGCCGGCGAAAAGGCGCGTCTGCGCCTCCATCGCGCGCCGTGGATCGGAAAGCCAGTACTCCGTCAGCTTCGAGAAGGTCTTGACCATGTCGACGGCGGGTTCGGCGATGCTGTCGCGCACCTCNCCGCGCTCGCGCGGCTCCGCCCACGCCGCAGCCGCCTTCCCCGCCTGNTCGATCATGCGGGCGAGATTGAGTGCAAAGCGTTCGGGGTCTTTGATGATGTACTGATCTATCGACGGACCTTCCGACCTGTCGGCCTCGGACTTGTCGCCAGGCTTGGTCATCACGTAGCGCGTTCCTCCGACGCTTTTGGTTGACATGCTATCATGATCGGCCCGAATGGGCTAACCGTCAGCACGGTCTGTATCGGAGCCAATCAGTCATGAACATGACATTAGGGAGGGGAGGGGCGATTGGTCGCCGATTTGTTGCGGCTGCCTTCATCGCTGCGGTCGCTTTGGCGGGATGCGCCTCCACGGAGCCAAGTTACGTGCCCACCGATGCGCAGTCAGGGGCTGTCGATACGGGGACCTATCCCAACCTCAACATTCCGCCGCATCGGGCGGCCGAAGCCATGACGCCGGAGGACGCTGCGGCTGTCACTGCGACGGTGGACGGCGCCCGCGCCCGCCAGGCGGCGGCTGGACGCGGGGCGGGCACCAAGGGCGATCCGATGGCGCTGAAGCGCATCGCTGCCCAGCATGGCGACGACACGCTGGCTGCCATCTCGGCGCAGCAGTAATCCATCTGGGGTCGCGCGAGCACGTCACCTGGGAGGGCGGATCCGGTTCCCTGGTCGCACCATGCGATCGTAGTCTCGACCCCGCCCGCGAACAGGTATATAGCCGCGCCAGTTTCGGCCTCATCCTTCTCGCGCGACGGTCATGGAAGAGTTCCACAAGGTCAGGCGGCTTCCGCCCTATGTCTTCGAGCAGGTCAACCGGCTCAAGGCCTCCGCCCGGTCGCGCGGGGCCGACATCATCGACCTCGGCATGGGCAATCCCGANCTGCCGACGCCGAAGGCGATCGTCGACAAGCTCTGCGAGGTGGTTCGCGATCCGCGCACNCATCGCTANTCGTCCTCGCGCGGCATTCCGGGGNTGCGGCGCGCCCAGGCCAACTANTATGCGCGCCGCTTCGGCGTGAAGCTCGACTCGGATACCCAGATCGTCGCGACGCTCGGNTCNAAGGAAGGCTTCGCCAACATGGCGCAGGCGATCACCGCGCCNGGCGACGTGATCCTGTGCCCGAACCCGACCTATCCCATCCACGCCTTCGGCTTCATCATGTCCGGCGGCGTTATCCGTTCGCTGCAGGTCGAGCCGAACGACGCCTTCATTCCGGCGCTGGAGCGCGCCGTGCGGCATTCCATCCCGAAGCCGCTGGCGCTGATTCTCAACTATCCGTCGAACCCGACGGCGCTGGTCGCGAGCCTCGACTTCTACAAGGACGTNGTGGCNTTCGCGAAGAAGAACGACCTCATCATCCTGTCCGACCTCGCCTACGCGGAGATCTACTTCGAGGGCGAGCCGCCNCCCTCCGTGCTGCAGGTTCCCGGCGCGATNGACGTCACGGTCGAGTTCACCTCGATGTCGAAGACCTTCTCGATGCCGGGATGGCGGATGGGCTTCGCGGTCGGCAACGAACGGCTGATCGCCGCGCTGGCGCGAGTGAAGTCCTATCTCGACTACGGGGCGTTTACCCCGATCCAAGTGGCCGCGACCGCCGCGCTCAACGGCGACGGCAGCGATATCGAGGAAGTCCGCTCGGTCTATCACCGTCGCCGCGACGTGATGATCGAGACCTTCGGCCGCGCCGGCTGGACCATTCCCGCGCCGGTGGCCTCGATGTTCGCGTGGGCGCCGATTCCGCCGGCCTTCCGGCATCTCGGGTCGCTGGAATTCTCCAAGCTGCTGATCGAGCATGCCGAGGTGGCGGTGGCGCCGGGCGTCGGTTTCGGCGAGCACGGCGACGACTATGTGCGTCTCGCTTTCGTGGAGAACGAGCACCGCATCCGGCAGGCAGCGCGTTCGATCAAGCGGTTCCTGGCGTCGGCGGAGAAGCAGCCGAACAACGTCGTGCCGCTCACCGCGCGGCGATAGTCCCCTCACTTTCATCGCATTTCGGCGAGGTTCGACGCTCATGGGCGAAGCATTGCGTATCGGGATCGCCGGGCTCGGCACGGTCGGTGCCTCGGTGGTCAGGGTGATTGCCGAAAAGTCCGCCGAGCTCACCCGCCAATGCGGGCGACCTATGGCCGTCGTCGCCGTCTCGGCCCGCGACCGCACCCGTGATCGTGGCGTCGACCTGTCCGGCGTCGAATGGTTCGACGATCCCGTGAAGCTGGCGGGCAGCGGCGAAATCGACGTCTTCGTGGAGCTGATCGGCGGCCAGGAAGACCCGGCGCGCGCGAGCGTCAAGGCCGCCCTCGAGGCCGGGCATCACGTCGTGACCGCCAACAAGGCGCTGCTGTCGAAGCACGGGCTGGCCCTGGCGGAAATCGCCGAGAGGAAGGGCGTGCTGCTGAACTACGAGGCGGCAGTGGCCGGGGGAATCCCGGTCATCAAGACGCTGCGGGAAGCGCTTGCCGGCAACACGGTGAGCCGCGTCTTCGGGATCCTGAACGGCACCTGCAACTACATCCTGACCCGGATGGAGGCGGAGGGGATATCGTTCGAGGACTGCCTCGCGGACGCGCAGCGCCTGGGCTATGCGGAAGCGGACCCGACCTTCGACATCGAAGGCAACGATACCGCCCACAAGCTCTCGATCCTGACAAGCCTTGCCTTCGGCACGAAGATTTCTCCCGACGACATCTATCTCGAGGGCATCTCCAACATCACTTTGGCCGACATCCGTGCGGCGGCCGAACTCGGCTACAGGATCAAGCTGCTCGGCGTGGCGCAGCGCACCGACAGTGGCATCGAGCAGCGCGTTCATCCGACTATGGTGCCAACCTCTTCGGTGATCGCCCAGGTGCATGGCGTCACCAACGCCGTGGCGATCGAGACCGACATCCTTGGCGAGCTGTTGCTTTCGGGCCCCGGCGCGGGCGGCAACGCAACGGCTTCGGCGGTGATCGGCGACATTGCCGACATCGCCAAGAGCCGTCCCGGATTCCAGCATGGCCCGGTGTTCGGACGGCCAGCGGGCGAACTGAAGCCGTACAAGCAGGCGAAAATGCGCAGCCACGAAGGCGGCTATTTCATCCGGTTGAGCGTTCACGACCGTGTGGGTGTCTTCGCCGCGGTCGCTCGCCGGATGGCCGATGCGGGCATCTCGCTGGAATCAATCGTGCAGCGCGCCATGGAGCCCGCCGACGACAGCCGGAAGACGGTGATCCTCGTGACCCATGAGACGACCGAGGCGGCCGTGCGAAAGGCGATTGACGGAATCACCAAGGACGGACACCTAACGGACAAGCCGCAGGTTATTCGTATCGAACGGGCGGGCTGATAGCGGCGAGATCGTCGCGCGCACACCGCATCCGAGGGGGAGGCGAGCGGATGGGCCGGAACGAGATTCCGATCGATCGGATTCTGACCATGGAGATCGTGCGTGCGACCGAGCACGCGGCGATCGCGGCGGCCCGGCATCGGGGGGCTGGTGACGAGCCGGCGGCCGACATGGCGGCTGCCCGCGCAATGTTCTCACAGCTCAACCGGCTGCCACTGTCGGGACGCATCGTCGTCGGCGAGGGCGAGCAGGACGAGACCGACCTCCTTCATGTCGGACAGACTGTCGGAACCGGGGAGGGCGACACGTTCGACATCGCGGTCGATGCCCTGGAAGGCAACACGCTGTGCGCCAAGAGCCTCCCGAATGCGTTGAGTGTCGCCGCCATTGCGCGGCGCGGCTGTCTGCTAGCGACGCCCAACGTCTACATGCAGAAGATCGCGATCGGCCCAGGCTACGGCCCGGACGTCATCGACATCGACGCCCCGCCGGTCGACAATCTCGAGAGGCTGGCGAAAGCCAAGGGGGTGCGCGTCAAGGACCTGACGGCATGCATCCTCGACAGGCCGCGGCACGCGAACCTCGTTGAGGCTGTCCGCGAGGCCGGAGCCTCGATTCGCCTGATCGGCGATGGGGATGTCGCGGGCATCATCCACGCGAGCGACCCGGACGAGACGGGGATCGACATCTACCTGGGTTCGGGAAGCGCTCCCGCCGGCGTTCTGGCGGCGGCCGCCTTGCGCTGTACGGGCGGGCAGATGCAAGGAAGGCTCATCCTCGACACCCCGGCGAAGTTCGAACGNGCCGCCAAGCTCGGGATCGAGGATCCAAACCGGGTCTACAAGACCGAGGACATGGCGCGCGGCGACATCCTCTTCGCGGCGACCGGCGTGACCAAGGGAAGCCTGCTGGAGGGCGTGCGCTTCCGGCGCGACGTCGTCTTCACCCATTCGCTGATGATGCGGTCGGCCTCGGGCACGATCCGCGAGATACGGGCCCGGCACCGCGCAAACTCCGAAGACTGAACAGAAATTCGGGTCGCGGGCGTGCAGAGCGTCAGGCGGCCTTTTCGGCCTCGCGCTTCTCGATCTCGTCGATGGCGTCGACCACGGCGTCGAAGGTCAGCATCGTCGAGGCGTGCCGCGCCTTGTAGTCGCGTACCGGCTCCAGATATTTCAGGTCCTCGAAGCGGCCGGTGGGGGGAGCGCCGTTCTCTTTCAGCATCTTCAGCATGGCTTGGCGGACGGCCCGGAGCTCCTCTGCGGTGGCGCCGACCACGTTTGCCGCCATGATCGCCGACGAGGCCTGGCCGAGCGCACAGGCCTTCACTTCATGGGCGAAGTCGGTGACGACCCCGTCGGCCATGTTCAGGTCCACCGTGACGGTCGAGCCGCAGAGCCGCGAATGGGCACGCGCGCTTGCGTCGGGATGCTCCAGGCGGCCAATCCGGCTGATATTGCCGGCAAAGCCGAGAATCTTCGCGTTGTAGACGTCGTCGATCATGGCATTCCGCTCCAGCGGCAAAGGAAGGGCATTTCGTCTCGCCCCGCCGGCTTTTAATCGCTCGCTCCGACCATATATAATGATGGCGTCCGAGCCGCCGCAAGCTTAGGCGATCGGGCAAATCCACGCTCGTTTTCCGGANCGCCGCAGGGTCAGGCGTCCGCGAAAGACAGTGGTCCGTTCAACTCGCCGCTGGTAGTACGGGCGGCTACGGGAGCCACCTTTCATGGACGCAGTCCTCACGAAGACCGAAACGAATTCCGATCCGCTCGCCAAGTCCGTCGCCGATCGTCCCACGGAGGCCGAGGTCGAGCAGGCGGTGCTGACGCTCCTGCGGTGGACGGGTGACGATCCGGTGCGCGAGGGGTTGCGCGACACGCCGAAGCGCGTCGCCAAGGCGTTCCGTGAGATGTTCGACGGTTACGACAAGGACCCGGCGGAGGAACTCGGCCGCACGTTCGAGGAGGTTGCCGGTTACGACGACCTGGTGGTCGTGCGCGGCATCCAGTTCCATTCCCATTGCGAGCACCACATGGTGCCCATCATTGGTCGCGCCCATGTGGGCTACCTGCCGGACGGCCGGGTCGTCGGCCTGTCGAAGATCGCCCGCGTGGTGGACATCTTCGCGCACCGCCTGCAGACGCAGGAATCGCTGACGGCGCAGATCGCTGGCGTCATCCAGGAGGTCCTCAACCCGCGCGGCGTCGCCGTGATGATCGAGGCGGAGCACATGTGCATGGCGATGCGCGGCATTCGCAAGCAGGGCGCCACGACGCTGACCTCGATGTTCACCGGCAGCTTCAAGGACAATCCCGAGGAGCAGGTGCGCTTCATCACCATGGTTCGNGCCGGGCAGNTCGGTTGACGGCATGAGCGTGANATTTGCGCCCGCGCCGGCCGACAAGGCCGTTCTGGAATCCGGCACCGCGTTCACTCCCCGCTTCGANGCNAACGGGCTCATCACCGCGGTCGTGGTGCACGCCCGNGACGGCGCGGTNCTGATGCTCGCCCACATGAACGCGGAAGCGCTGGCNCGCACGCTCGAGACGGGCATTGCCCACTACTGGTCGCGCTCACGCGGCAAGCTGTGGATGAAGGGCGAGACCTCCGGCAACGTCCAGCGCGTCGTCGAGATGCGCACCGACTGCGACCAGGATGCGGTGCTGCTGCGTGTCGAGGTCGGCGGGGACAATGCAACTTGTCACACCGGACGACGTTCCTGCTTCTACAGGGTCGTCGAATTCGACGAGAATGGCGCAAGGCTTTCCGAGACGACGGATGGGATGGCGGCGCCGGCGGAAACATAATCGCTCCGCAGCTTCATCGAATCGATACGCCTGACGCGCACCATGCCTGTAAGCAGGCATTTGTCGGGAGATCGACATGCTCGATTGGGCGTCGCTGCGGGGAAGGGTCGATGTGAGAGAGGCCAGTGGCCACTCGTCTCTAACCGGCACCCCTGCACAGGCTCCCGAGCGCAAGGCGGGAATCGCTTTGGCGCTCGGGGGCGGCGCGGCGCGTGGCTGGTCCCACATCGGAGTGCTGCGCGCGCTCGACGAGGCGGGCATCCAGATCGACATGATCGCCGGTACGTCGATAGGCGCCCTGGTAGGCGCGTGCTATCTCGCTGGCAAGTTGGACGAACTGGAAGAGTTCGCGCGCAGCCTCACGAGGCGCCGTATCTTCGGCCTCCTCGACTTCAAGCTCGCCGGTAGCGGGCTGCTGAGCGGGATGCGCCTCGATGCGCGCATGCGCCATCACATGGATGGCTTCACCTTCGCGGACCTGCCCAAACCGTTCGTCTGCGTCGCGGCCGAGATTCGCACTGGTCATGAGATCTGGCTGTCGAGCGGATCGCTCGTGCAGGCGATCCGTGCATCCTATGCCTTGCCGGGCGTATTCGAGCCGGTGCTGTGCAACGGTCGCGTGTTGGTCGACGGCGCGCTGGTAAATCCGGTTCCCGTGTCAGTCTGCAGGGCTTACGAACAGCCTCTCGTCGTGGCGGTGAACCTTCACTACGACCTGTTTGGCCGGGCGGCGGTCATCAAGCACAGCGCCGGGGAGCTCACCGTGGAGCAGCGCGAGCCTTCCAGCGCTGGCGGCCAGACGAAGGAGATGCGCCTCGGCATTACCGGGGTGATGGTCGAGGCCTTCAACATCATCCAGGACCGTATTTCGCG
>Ga0065721_10006867_pt1 | contig 10453 bp, 10 predicted proteins | sample Mesricmetagenome_FD_59108 | JGI IMG/M metagenome (GOLD analysis project Ga0065721, IMG submission 59108) | Mesophilic microbial community from rice straw/compost enrichment Sample: eDNA_1 v2 (version 2) | ecosystem: Engineered > Solid waste > Grass > Composting > Bioreactor | place: USA: Davis... | reverse complement strand
CCCAAGCTCGTCGGCGGCCCGATCAAGCTGCCGTTCCTGCCGACGTTCTTCGGCCTCATCGGCGGGGTCAAGACGATGGGCTTCGTCGGCCTCTTCCTCGGCCCCGTGCTGATGGCGCTGCTGGTTTCCATCTGGCGCGAATGGGTGCGCGACCTCGATGCCAGCGAAGTGGAAGTCCGCGAGCAGGAGATCGCCGGAACCGCGGCGAGCGCCGAGAGCCCGCCGCCGGAGCCGGCGGCGAAGGGCCCAAAGGCGGGCATCCCGGCCGCCCCCAAGCCCGCCGAGTGAGAACGGCACGCCGCCCCTTTACCTCGCGCAACTAACATGTCAGTTATCCCCCCGCTATCCGGAGGAGTGACATGAGCGCGATTGGCTTCGAGAAACGCAAGGTCGGGCAGACGGCCCTGGACGTGACGACGCTCGGCCTCGGCGGGGCGAGCCTTGCCGGCATCTTCTCGGGCGTTCCCGAGGAGACGGCCCGCGCCACCATCACCCACGCGCTCGAGGTCGGCATCACCTATTTCGACACCGCCCCGCAATACGGCTACGGCCGCTCCGAACACCTGATGGGCAATGCGCTTCGCGGCAAGCGCGAGGGCACCGTGCTGTCCACAAAGGTCGGGCGGCTCCTGAAGCCGATCAAGGACGGCTGGTCGAGCCCGCACAACTGGGTCGACCCCCTGCCCTTCGACCAGGTCTACGACTACAGCTATGACGGCATCATGCGCTCGTTCGAGGACAGCCTGCAGCGCCTGGGGCTCAATGCCGTCGACATCCTCTACGTCCACGACATCGGCGTGATGACCCACGGCGAGGAGGAGAACCGGCGGCTTTGGGCGCAGCTCGCCGGCGGCGGCTACAAGGCGCTACGCGAGCTGCGCGACGGCGGCACGGTCAAGGCCATCGGCCTCGGCGTCAACGAGTGGCAGGTGCTGATGGACGCCTTCGCCCTCGGCGACTGGGACGTGTTCCTCCTCGCCGGTCGTTACACGCTCCTCGAGCAGACCTCGCTCGACCCGTTCATGACCACCTGCATCGAGCGCGGCGCCTCGGTGGTGGTCGGCGGCCCCTTCAATTCGGGCATCCTCGTCGGCGGCTCCACCTGGAACTATGCCAAGGCGCCCGAGGACGTGGTCAGGCGGGTCAATGCGATAGAGGCGGTGTGCAAGGAGTTCAACGTTCCCCTGCCAGCCGCGGCCCTGCAGTTCCCGCTGACCCACCCGGCCGTCTGCAATGTCCTGCCCGGTCCCCGCACCCCCGAGGAGCTCGACGGCATCCTCGACTGGTGGAAGACGCCCATCCCCGATGCGCTGTGGACGACGTTGGCCGAAAAGGGCTTGCTGGCGAAGGGAACGCCGGTGCCTGGTGGGGTGGCGGGTTAGCGAGTACGCCGCATACTCCCGGTCGTCATGGCCCGCTTCATGCGGGCCGCCCAGGAATCCGCCACGAGCTTAGTGCGAATGAAGGGTTCCTGTCTGGCTCGCCCGCATGAAGCGGGCGATGACGACTGCGAGATAGAGCGTATGGATTGAATGGAGTCGCCACCCTACTCGATGTCCATCAGCCACGGCGTCAAGTCCTTCCATTCCGGGTTCAGGCTCTCAATAAGGTTGAGCTTCCAGGCCCGCGGCCACTTCTTGACGCGTTTCTCGCGCTGGATGGCGGCGGAGACAAGATTGTGCTGCTCGAACCAAACCAAGGTCTGACGCCGTAGCGTGACGTGAAGCCCGGAATGAGCTCCATCTGGTGCTCGAACAGTCGGCGACGCAGATCACTGGTGATTCCGGTGTAAAGCGTGCCGTTGCGCTTGGATGCGAGGATATAGACATATCCCTTCATCTACGCCCACTACCCTTCGCCACCACCGCGACCAAGCACTTCCTTCACCTTGGTGTTGATCTGGTCGAGCGTATAGGGCTTGGGCAGGAAGTCGACGCTGCGGTCGTCCTCGATGTCGCGGCGCACGCTGTCCTCGGCGTAGCCGGAAACGAAGATGATCTTGAGGTTGGCCCCCTTCTCGCGCACGTGCTTGAGGAGCGTGGGACCATCCATCTCCGGCATCACCACGTCCGAGATGATGAGGTCGACCTCGTAGTCGAGGTCCTCGAGCACTTCGAGCGCCTCCTCGCCGCCGCCGGCTTCGTGGACCTCGTAGCCGGTGACGCGCAGCGCCCGGGCCGAGAAGGAACGCACGCTCTCCTCATCCTCGACGAGGAGGATGCGCTCGTGCCCGGTCAGGTCCTTGACCGGCGCGGCCGCCTTGCCGGCCGCTTCGGCGACGGCCTCGCCATGGCGCGGCAGGAAGATCTTGAAGGTCGTGCCGACGCCGAGCGTCGAGGTCGGGTAGATGAAGCCCTCGGTCTGCTTGATGATGCCATAGACCGTCGAAAGGCCGAGACCCGTACCCTTGCCTAGTTCCTTGGTGGTGAAGAACGGCTCGAATATCTTTTCGAGGACCTCCTGCGGCATGCCGGTGCCGGTGTCCTCCACCTCGATGAGCACGTAGTCGGCCGGCACGAAGCCCTCGAAATGGAGCTTGGCCGCCTCCTCTTCCGCCACGTTGCGGGTGCGGATCGTGATCGAGCCGCCATTGGGCATCGCGTCGCGCGCGTTGACGACGAGGTTGATCATCACCTGCTCGAACTGCACCAGGTCCGCCCGCACCGGCCAGATGTCGCGGCCATGCTCGACCGCGAGCGAGATGCGGTCGCCGATCATGCGCTTGAGCATGACGGCGAGGTCGTCGACGATGAGCGGCAGCTCCAGCACCTGCGGGCGCATGGTCTGCTGGCGCGAGAAGGCGAGGAGCTGGCGGGTGAGGCCCGCGGCGCGGTTGGCGTTCTGCTTGATCTGCATCAGCTCGCCGAAGGACGGATCCCCCGGCTTGTGCTTCAAGAGCAGGAGGTCCGAAAAGCCGATGATGGCCGTCAGCAGGTTGTTGAAGTCGTGCGCGACGCCCCCGGCGAGCTGGCCGATGGCCTGCATCTTCTGGCTCTGGGCGAACTGCGCCTCGAGCTTCCTCTGGTCGGTCATGTCGAGGGCATAGACGTTGACGCTCTCGGGCGAGCCGGCGCTGGTCTCCGAACCCGAGACGTAGAGGCGCACCGCATGGTCGCCCTCGGCATTGAGGAACGCGTCGACCGGCTCGATCTCCGACCTGTGCGCCGCGGCGTCGGCGATGGCGCGGGCGAACTTTTCGCGCGCGGCTTCCGCGATGAGCTCGGCCATGGGGTGGAGCTCGAGGCTCTTTTCCTCGCCCGACCAGCGGAAGATGCGCCCGAACGGCGCGTTGGTGCGCACGATCCGCCCCTTCTCGTCGAGGGTGGCGATGGCGAAAGGCGTGTCGTTGAAGAAGCGCGAGAAGCGCACTTCGGCAGCGCGCAGCTCCTCCTCGGTGTCGGGCGCGTTGGTCTGGTCGAGGACGAGCGTGCGGGTCTCGCCGAGTTCGCCGTCGGCCAATCGCGCCGCACGATGGAGGAGGCGTACCGGGAAGGTCGTGCCGTTGCGGCGCACGAAATCGATGTCGATGATCTCGGTGCGGATCTCCCCATCGCCGCGCCCGCGCATGAGCAGGGTCGCCCCGTCACCGCGCACGATGTCGGTAAGGCCGAGGTGTCCCGAGTTGAACTCGGCGAGATCATAGCCGAGCCAGTCGGCGAGCGTCGAGTTCAGGTACTGGATGCGCCCCTCGGCGTCGGCCGAGAAGAAACCTGCCGGCGCGTGGTCGAGATAGTCGATGGCGCGCTGCAGGTCGCGGAAGGCGACCTCGATGTTTTCCTTGTCGCGCGTGATGTCCTCGACGGACCAAGCGACCGTCGCGCGCTTGAATTCGTCGCTCTCGGGCAGCGGCCGTACCGAGACGCGGTACCAGTAGGCGCGCATCGGGTCGGCCTGCGCTCCCCCGAGCCCGCCGACGATGCGGATGTCCTCGACGGCGCTGCGCCCGTCCTTGGCGGCGCGCGAGAGCCGGTAGATGGCTTCGCTCGCCTCCGCCTGGCCCGCAAAGAGCCGCGGCACGCCGACCGGCACGCCGTTGGCGAAGCCGCCGGTGAAGGCACCGTACTGCGCGTTGACGTAGACGATCCGCCCGTCCCGGTCGGTGACCAGCGCNCCATAGGGCAGGCTGTCGACGATGGCGCGCGAGAGCGTGCGCCCCTCCTCGCCATTGCCGAAGCGNAAGAGNCCGGAGGCGAGCGCGAAGAGGCANAAGACGCCGACGACGGCAAAGAGCCCGACGAGCGTCATCACCACGTCGGCGGGGATGCGGTCGCCGAAGAACGCGAAGGCGACGGCCCCGGCGATCAGCACCGCAGCCAGCGCCACCACCCGCCATAGCCCGCTGCCCCGCCCGCGCGACACCAGCGGGTCGGGATAGTTGTCCTCGTCGAGCGTCGATGCCATGGGTTCCTTGTCGCTCCAGTGGCCGGAAGGCGGGTCGAATCGGGCGCCCCAACCCTCCCTAGCAAATGGGGTGCGGGCTTGGGAGAGTTTACCCTTTCTTTACCCCGCGCGCCGAGCGCTTTTCCACCCTCGAGGCGCGTTTTCGCCAGAGCCTAGCCGGGCCGCGCCGGCTTCCATCCCGCCCCGTTCTTCAGGCGCATGACGAAGCCGATGACTTCGGCGACCGCCTTGAAGTGCTCGGCCGGAATGGCCTCGTCGACCTCGACGCTCTTAAAGAGCGCGCGTGCCAATGGCGGGTTCTCGACGATGGGCACCTCGTGCTCCTCGGCCCTGGCGCGGATGCGCAGCGCCACCGCGTCGACGCCCTTGGCAACGCAGGTCGGGGCGCGCATGGACGTATCGTACTTGAGGGCGACGGCGAAATGCGTCGGGTTGGTGATGACGACGGTGGCGGTGGGCACCGCCGCCATCATGCGCTGGCGCGCCCGCTCCTGGCGCAGCTGGCGGATGCGGCCCTTGACCTTGGGGTCGCCTTCCATCTGCTTGTACTCGTCGCGCGTCTCCTGCAGCGTCATCATCTGCTTCTTCCACCATTTGTTGCGCTGGTAGAGGAAGTCGGCGCCGGCGATGACGGTGACGACGAGGAGCGCGGCGATGAAGATCTTGATGCCCAGCGCCTGGAAGTCGGCGAGCATCATCATCGGATCGGCGGTCATCATGGTGTCGAGCCGGTCGCGCTCGGGCCAGACGGCGAAGAACACCGCCGCGCCCACCACCATGATCTTGACGAGCCCCTTGGCGAAGTTGACGAGCGCCTCGCCCGAGAACAGGCGCTTTGCCCCCTGCAGCGGCGAGATCTTGGAAAGCTTCGGGACGATCGGCTCGAGCGAAAGGAGCGGCCGGTGCTGGATGAGGTTGGCCGCCACCGCGCAGGCCGAGAGCACCGCCAGCGGCACCAGCGCGATCGAGAGGATCGAGAGGGCCAGATCGTTGAAGAACACGCCGAGCGCGGGTCCGCCGATCTCGAACTGGTCGGCATTTGCCATGAGGTCGCGCAACTCGAGCATCAGCGCGGCGCTGGTGCCGGGCGCCATCATGGCGAAGATCGCCGCGGAGCCCAGGAGCATGAACCAGGTGACGACCTCCTGGCTCTTGGCCACATCGCCCTTCTTGTGGGCGTCATCGAGTTTCTTCTGGGACGGGTCTTCGGTCTTGCTGGATTGTTCGGGCGCTTCGTCGGACACGGTTCAGCCCCGCAGCATCGCGAAGTGGTTCTCGAAGGCGGTGAGATACCAGCCCATCATCATGACGAGCAGCAGCGCCAGGAGGACAAGCCCGGCAAGTATGTTGGCCGGCATCAGGATGAAGAACACCTGCAGTTGCGGCATCAGCCGCGAAAGGATGCCTGCCCCGAGATTGAAGACGAGGCCGAAGACGATGAACGGCGCCGACATCTGCACGCCGATGGTGAAGGCCGAGGCGACGGTGCGCAAGGCGAGCTCCGACGCGTCGGTCAGCATCAGGTCGCCGGTCGGATCGAACACCACATAGCTGTCGTAAAGCGCCGCCAGCGCCATGTGGTGGAGGTCGGTGGCAAAGATCAGCGCGATGCCGAGGAAGGAGAGGAAGCTGCCGAACACCGCCCCCTGGATCCCGCCCTGGGTCGGATCGGCGGCCTGCGCGACGCTGAGACCTGCCTGGAAGGCGACGACGGCGCCTGCGACCTGCGTTGCCATCACCATCAGCCGGCTGATGGCGCCGAGCACCAGGCCCACCGCCAGCTCGCGCACCAGCAGCACCAGCATGCCCTCCATGCCGACCGGCAAGGCGGGCAGGCTCCCGGCGAGCAGCGGGAAGAGGACGAAGGTCAACGTCAGGGCAAAGGCGAGCCGCAGGCGCGCCGGAATGGTGTTCTCGCCCAGCGCCGGCACCAGCATCAGGAACGCGCCTATGCGGGCAAAGAGCAGGAGATAGAGGTAGGCAGCCTGCGGCAGCCAGTCGAGCGCGATGGTCACCGCTAGCCGCCGACGATGATCATGTCGACGATGCGGTTCATGTAGCCGGACATGGTGGCCCCGAGGAACGGCAGCGCGACAAGCATGGTGATGAAGATGGCGATGATCTTGGGCACGAAGACCAGCGTCATCTCCTGGATCTGCGTCAGCGCCTGGAAGAGCGCGATGACGACGCCGACGACGAGCCCCACCAGCATCATCGGCAGCGAGGCGATGATGAGCACCCACACGCCCTCGCGGGCGATATCGAGGACTTCGGCGCCGGTCATGGTGTGAGCCTCAGGTTCATGGCGGGAAGACTAGCTGAGTCTCGGCGTGCCGAGATAGCGCCTCCCCTGCTCCTCCCCATCAGATCGGCATCTGCATGATCTGTTCGTAGGCCGAGATCACCCGGTCGCGCACGGTGACCATGGTCTCGATGGCCATTTCGGTCTGCGAGATGGCGGTGACCATGTCGACGGTGCTGGCCTTGCCGCTGACGGTGTCGAGCGCGGCCTGCTCGGAGACCTTGCCCTGATCGAGGACCCCACGAACGCTGTCAGCCAGGAGCGAGGCGAAGTCGGTGCCGGCCGCTGAAGGCGCCGCGGCATCGAGCGGCATGGCGGCGGCGGTGAGATCGGTCTGCGGCTTGACGGCCTTGGCGAGGAGATTAGCGACATTGCCGTAGGCAGCCGTCGCGTTGAGCGCGGTGGTGGTCATTTCCCGGATGTCCTATGTGAAAAGGTCTGGTTCAGCGGCGAAGGATGTCGAGCGTCTGGCCCAGCATCTGCCGGGTGACGGACACGACATTGAGATTGGCTTCGTAGGTGCGCTGCGCCTCGCGCATGTCCATGGCCTCGATCAGCGTGTCGACGTTGGGGTAGCGCACGTAGCCCGTCTCGTCGGCGGCCGGGTGCCCCGGCTCGTAGCGTTCGGTGAAGGCGCTCATGTCGTAGGCGAGGCGGCCGACGGAAACCTTCGTCGCGCCGAGCTCCCGGTCGTACTCTGCCCGGAAGGTCGGCACGCGCCGGCGGTAGGGATCCTCGTCGGGCGTCTTGCCGGCCGAATCGGCGTTGGCGATGTTCTCGGCGATGACGCGCATGCGCGCCGACTGCGCGTGCAGGCCCGTGGCCGCGATCTTGAGGGACGTGGAAAAATCGGTCATGGCGACAAAGGTCCTATGCCTGCCGTCCGAGCGCGGTGCGCAGGATGCGGACAGATCTCTGGTAAAGCGTGGTGGCCGCCTGGTAGTCCATCAGGTTGGTGGTCACCTTCATCATCTCGTCCTCGAGGGTGACGCCATTGCCCTCGGGCGTGACCTCGAAGCTCGCCATGCGCTGCGCGCCATAGGCGCCTGAACTCGCGGCGCTCGCCGAGATGTGCCGGGGCTGCGTGGTGGCGGTGGAGATGCCCGCGCGCGATGCGGTGCGCGGGTCGTTGAGATCGAACGCCTTGAGATCGCGCCCGCGATAGCCGGGCGTCTCCGCATTGGCGACATTTTCCGCCAATAGGCTCTGGCGCGCCTGATGCCAGCGCATCTTTTCGCCGAGCGTCGAGAATATGGAAAGCTTCATTAAATCCACAGCCGCACCCCTGCTGTTTCCTACCGAGCAACTAGGNAAAATCTGCCGTGCGGATGGTTAATGGAGTGTTAACAACNGGCAAATACCGCGGGCAANGTCTCGCAATTTGCATTTCGAGACGCTTAAAGTAGGCAATATATGCCCATACCCGAGGCCAATAGGGGCGTGGACGCGATCATTTGCGGCGATTCCCAGCGATCCGGGAAACTGCTATTTGCTCGTGACGGGCACCGGCCAAGCGATTCTATGAGGTACGACTCGTGCAGTTCCTGACCAGCCTGTTCGGCGGTTCCGGCAATATGTGGCTGACGGCGCTGTTCGCGCTTGGCGTCGTCATCGTCCTGATCTTCATCGTCATGTGGCTGTTGAGGATACTCACGGGCGGCAATGGCTCGGCGGGACGGGGGCGCAACCGGCGCCTTGCGGTGGTCGATTCGCTCGCCGTCGACCAGAAGCGGCAGCTCCTGATCGTGCGGCGCGACGACGTGGAGCACCTGATCCTCACCGGTGGCCCGGCCGATGTCGTCGTCGAGACCGGTATTCCGGTCACGGAGCCCCCGGCACGGCCGCTGCCGCAGCGCCGGCCCGTGTTCGGCCGGCCGACCGAGCCGCAGGCCCCCATGCCGGCCGCCGCGCCGTCAGCCTCGCCCGTCGCGGTTCAGACGACCCCCGCAAGCGTCACTCTCGCGCCGCCCGAGGCCTCCTCCAACGTGGCGCCGCTCACCCGCTCCGGAACCGGGCGCCGCAGCGGCAAGCTGCGCCACCCGGGCCTCAGGGACGATCCCGCCCGTCCACAGGAAGAGGTGGAGACCAGGGCGCTCCCGGCGCGCGACTCAGCTAAAGAGTCGAGCGACGAGAACGGGGGCAGCCGCAGTGACGACGAGGCTCAGGCAAAGGCCGAAGGGCGCGCCGGCGACAACGGCTGACGCTGTCGCGCGCCGGCGGCGGATCATCGCCCTTTGCGCATTCCTCGCCGCCCTCGCCATTCCTTCGATCGCATTCGGGCAGAACCTTTCCATCGATTTCGGCGACGACGCCACGCTGACCGAGCGGGCAGTCCAGCTCATCGGGCTCGTCACGATCCTGTCGCTCGCCCCGTCCCTCCTGGTGATGGTGACGAGCTTCACCCGCATCGTCGTGGTGCTTTCGCTGCTGCGCACGGCCATCGGCCTGCAGACGGCCCCGCCGAACTCGGTGATGGTCTCGCTCGCGCTCTTCCTCACCTTCTTCGTGATGGCGCCGACCTTCCAGCAGTCCTACGACCAGGGCATCGTCCCGCTGATGGCCGGCGAGATCGAGACCACCGAGGCCTTCGGGCGCGCCGCCGCGCCGATCCATGAATTCATGCGCGCCAACGTGCGCGAGCAGGACCTGACGCTCTTCTACGACCTGACGGAAGCCACGCCCCCCGAGGATCCGGAGGCGATCCCGCTGCAGCTCCTCATTCCCGCCTTCATGATCTCGGAACTGCGCCGCGCCTTCGAGATCGGGTTCCTGCTGTTCCTGCCCTTCGTCATCATCGACATGGTCGTCGCCTCGGTGCTGATGTCGATGGGCATGATGATGCTGCCGCCCGTGGTGATCTCCCTGCCGTTCAAGCTCATCTTCTTCGTGCTGGTGGACGGGTGGTATCTGGTGGCGGGCTCGCTGATCCGCAGCTTCGCCTCGGGGTAGGTGCTTGTCATGAAGGGGGACACCAAGGCTGCTCCCTCACCGGCTGTCCTCCCGGCGAAGGCCGAAAACCGGTCCTGAACGCGTCCACGGACATCGAACGATTGCGCTTACATCCTGCCCCGTTCACACGCTAGCGGCCGACGCCGCATCTCAGGATGGGCTCCGGCCTTCGCCGGGGCGACATCGGAGTGGTGGCACATGGTGCCACCTCCAACTGGCGGCAGTGGTTCGGTGGCCCCCTCAATGGCGGGGTGAGCGCGTCTTACCGGCTCGCCACCGTCGCCTGTTCCTGGCTTGCCTCCAGCGGCGTCAGGGCGCCGCCCGGGGCGTAAACGTCGCGGTAGGAAGAGAGGAACGCGTTGAGGCTGTCGATGGCGGCGACCTCCCGCGCGACCTGGCGGAATTCGTTGCTCGACGGTTCGATGGTTGCGGTGACGTAGTCGAACATCGCCCACTCGGGGGAGACCGACATGCGCTCGGCGAACTTCTCGCGCAGGCGCGTCACGCCGAAGCGATCGCCCGCCAGCACGAAGCCGACCGCCGCCTTAACGACGTTCATGCGCGCCGCCTGGTTGAAGGCGGGCGAACCGGCGCCGCCGGAGTACATGGCCTCCAGCATCTCGGCGGCGACCGCGTACCGCCCGGCCTTCCAGTGCGCGTCGATCCGCATCAGCTCGATGTCGTGCCCGTCCATGTCGCGCATCATGTCGAGGGCCAGCTCATGCCGGCCGACCTCGATCAGCGCGCGCGCCTCGAGCACCCGGCGCTGGCGCGCCAGGGTCGTGCCGATCTCGGGCAGGC
>Ga0065721_10053136_pt1 | contig 10455 bp, 10 predicted proteins | sample Mesricmetagenome_FD_59108 | JGI IMG/M metagenome (GOLD analysis project Ga0065721, IMG submission 59108) | Mesophilic microbial community from rice straw/compost enrichment Sample: eDNA_1 v2 (version 2) | ecosystem: Engineered > Solid waste > Grass > Composting > Bioreactor | place: USA: Davis... | reverse complement strand
CCGCCGCGCCCGCGGCCCCGGCCGCCCCCGCGGCCGAGCCCCAGCCGCCGCGGCCCGCCACCTACCACGAGACCGAGCACGTGCGCCGCTACTACCGCAGCGCCGCGCGGCTGTGATGCCCAGGAGGGGGCCACCATGTCCAGCTTGTTGATGCGCAAGCGCCCCGCCGGCGCGGCCGGCACCGGCCTGACGCGGCGCGGCCTGCTGCTGCGCGCGGGCCTGGGTGCCGGGGCCGCCGGCCTGCTGGCGCGGCCGATCGGCAACCAGTTCATCGAGCCCGCCGCCGCGGCCGAGCCCAAGCCGCCGGCGAATTCGCCCGTCGAGATCAAGCACACCGTATGCAGCCACTGCTCGGTGGGCTGCTCGGTGGAGGCGGTGGTGCAGAACGGCGTGTGGATCCGCCAGGACGCCGCCTTCGACTCGCCCATCAACATGGGCGCGCACTGCGCCAAGGGCGCCTCGGTGCGCGAACACGGCCACGGCGAGCACCGGCTGCGCTACCCGATGAAGCTGGTGGACGGCAAGTACCAGCGCATCTCCTGGGACCAGGCCATCACCGAGGTCGGCGACCGCTTGCTCAAGGTGCGCGAGCAGGCCGGGCAGGACGCGGTGTTCTGGATCGGCAGCTCCAAGCACAACAACGAGCAGAGCTACCTGCTGCGCAAGTTCGTGTCGATGTGGGGCTCCAACAACACCGACCACCAGGCGCGCATCTGCCACTCCACCACGGTGGCCGGCGTGGCGCAGACCTTCGGCTACGGCGCCATGACCAACAGCTTCAACGACCTGCACCACAGCAAGGCCGTGCTGTTCATCGGCTCCAACCCGTCGGAGGCGCACCCGATCTCCATGCTGCACTTCCTGCACGCCAAGGAGCTCGGGGCCAAGATGATCGTGGTCGATCCGCGCTTCACGCGCACCGCGCGCTTCGCGCACCACTACGTGCGCATCCGCCCCGGCACCGACATCGCCTTCGTGTGGGGCCTGCTCTGGCACATCTTCGCCAACGGCTGGGAGGACCGCGAGTTCATCGCCGCGCGCACCTACGGCATGGATGCCGTGCGCAAGGAGGTGCAGAAGTGGACGCCCGACCGCGTGAGCGAGGTCACCGGCGTGCCCGAGGCCTCGGTGCGCGAGGCCGCGGAAATGCTCGCGCGCAACAAGCCTTCGTCGGTGGTGTGGTGCATGGGCATCACGCAGCACCACGTGGGCACGGCCAACGTGCGCGCGCTGTCGATCCTGCAGCTGGCGCTGGGCAACATCGGCGTCGCCGGCGGCGGGGCCAACATCTACCGCGGCCATGACAACGTGCAGGGCGCCACCGACGTCGGCCCCAACCCCGACTCGCTGCCCGGCTACTACGGCTTGGCCGAGGGCGCGTGGCGGCACTTCTGCGCCGCCTGGGGTGTGGACTACGAGTGGCTCAAGGGCCGCTACGCCTCCAAGGCGCTGATGGAAAAGCCCGGCATGACCGTCTCGCGCTGGTTCGACGGCGTGCTGGAGAAGGCCGAGTACGTGGACCAGCCCAACCCGCTGCGCGCGGTCGTCTACTGGGGCCACGCGCCCAACAGCCAGACACGGCTGCCCGACATGCGCGCGGCGATGCAGAAGCTCGACCTGCTGGTGGTGATCGACCCGTATCCCACCATGACGGCGGCCATGCACGGGCGGCGCGACGGCGTGTACCTGCTGCCCGCGTGCACGCAGTTCGAGACGCAGGGCTCGTGCACCGCGTCCAACCGCTCCATCCAGTGGCGCGAGCGGGTGATCCAGCCCATTTTCGAGAGCAAGAGCGACCACGAGATCATGTACCTGTTCGCGAAGAAGTTCGGCTTCGCGGAGCAGCTGGTCAAGAACATCAAGGTCGTCAACAACGAGCCGGTCATCGAGGACATCCTGCGCGAGATCAACCGCAGCGTCTGGACCATCGGCTACACGGGCTGCTCGCCGGAGCGGCTGAAGTTGCACATGCAACACAAGGCGGACTTCGACCCGACCACGCTGCGCGCGGACTCGGGCCCCTGCAAGGGCGACTACTACGGCCTGCCCTGGCCCTGCTGGGGCACGCCGGAGATGAAGCACCCGGGCACGCCCATCCTCTACGACCTGAGCAAGCCCGTGGCCGAGGGCGGCATGCCCTTCCGCGCCAACTGGGGCGTGGAGCACGACGGGCAGAGCCTGCTGGCGGCCGACGGCTCCACCAACCGCGACAGCCAGCTCGACACCGGCTATCCCGAGTTCGACCACGTGTTCCTGAAGAAGCTGGGCTGGTGGAGCGAGCTCACGCCGCAGGAGCAGGCCGCGGCCGAAGGCAAGAACTGGAAGACCGACCCCTCGGGCGGGATCATCCGCGTGGTCATCGCGCACGGTTGCGCGCCGTACGGCAACGCCCGCGCGCGGGCCCATGTCTGGAACTTCCCCGACCCGGTGCCGGTGCACCGCGAGCCGCTGCTCACGCCCCGGCCGGACCTGGTGGCGAGATACCCCACCTTCGAGGACCGCGCCACCTTCTGGCGGCTGCCCACGCTCTACAAGTCGGTGCAGGGCGCGCGCGACTACAGCAAGGATTTCCCATTGATCATGACTTCGGGCCGCCTGGTGGAGTACGAAGGGGGCGGCGACGAGACGCGCTCCAACCCCTGGCTGGCCGAGCTGCAGCAGGCGATGTTCGTGGAGATCAACCCCTTCGATGCCGGCCGCATCGATGTGAAGACCGGCGAGTTCGTCTGGGTGGAGACGCCCACCGGCGCGCGGCTGAAGGTGCACGCGATGGTGACGCCGCGCGTGGGGCAGGGCGTGGTGTGGATGCCCTACCACTTCGGCGGCTGGTGGATGGGCGAGGACCTGCTGCGCCAGTACCCCGAAGGCGCCGCGCCCATCGTGCGCGGCGAAGCGGCCAACACCGGCTGGACCTATGGCTACGACGCCGTGACCATGATGCAGGAGACCAAGGTGTCGCTGTGTCGGTTGCGCCGCTACGCATGAGGAGGCCCACATGGCCGCGCGCATGAAATTCATCTGCGACACCGAGCGCTGCATCGACTGCATGGGCTGTGTCACCGCGTGCAAGAACGAGCACGAGACGCCCTGGGGCGTGAACCGGCGCCGGGTGGTGACCATCGGCGACGGCGCGCCGGGCGAGCACTACATGTCGGTGGCCTGCATGCACTGCACCAACGCGCCGTGCATGGCGGTGTGCCCGGTGGACTGCTTCTATCACACGGCCGACGGCGTGGTGCTGCACGACAAGGACCTGTGCATCGGCTGCGGCTACTGCTCGCTGGCCTGTCCCTTCGGGGCGCCGCAGTTCCCTTCCACCGGCGCGTTCAACCACCGGGGCAAGATGGACAAGTGCACCTTCTGCAACGGCGGCCCGCAGCCCGATGCCAGCGAGGCGGAGTTCCAGCAGTACGGGCGCAACCGCATCGCCGAGGGCAAGCTGCCGCTGTGCGCCGAGATGTGCGGCACCAAGGCGCTGCTGGGCGGCGACGCCAACATCATTGCCCAGATCTACAAGCAGCGCGTGGACACGCGCGGCTACGGGCCGGAGCTCTGGGGCTGGGACATCGCCTACAACCCCCAGGGCGTGCCGCCGGGCAAGGCCGGGGCACCGATGAACGGCGGCGCCGATGCCAACGGCACGCCGCCTGCCCATGGACAGGACGCCGGGAACGGTGCGCCCGCACCCGCGCGGGGCCTGCCCGACACCCGCGGGCCGGACGGCGTGATCCACGACAACAGCTCGCGCGGCCAGGGCCCGCGCACCAACCAGATTCCGGACAGTTTCCAGAACAACCCGCGCCAGCTGCCGACGTGAAGCGCGGCGCCGTATCGAACCACCAAGGACGTCGTGAAATGAGAGCCCTGCTGCTCCTGGCCACCACGCTGCTGCTCACCGGCTGCCTGGAGGTCGAACAGTACCCTGCCTGGCGCGAAGGCCACTACAACGGCAAGCCCGACAACCTGCCGCAGCAGCTGCGCTTCAACGGCGACCGGCTGGCCTGGAACGCCGCCATCGACAACCGCAACCGGCACCAGAACGAGTACGCGCGCATGCGTCCGTGAGCCGCCCCCCGTCTCCAGCCGTACCGAAGGAGCCCTCATGTCCCTGCGCCGCCTGCTGCTCTGGTTCTCACCGTTCCTGCTGGCCCTGACGCTGGCGCTGCTGACCCTCGTGCCGGCGCTGGCCGCGGTGCCGCACGAGAAGGCCACGCCGGCCTATGCCGAGGAGCAGACCATCCTGCAGACCGAGCAGGGCCGGCCCGAGCCCGGGCGGGGCGACGCCGCCTCGGGACGGCAGCACTTCGACCGCCACTACATCAAGCCGCCGGGGCTGATGCCGGAGCAGGACGTCATCCTGCAGCGCGGCGGCAACACCTGGCGCACCTGGCGCAACGGGCCGCTGGCGACGCTGGCCGGCACGCTGCTGCTGGTGGTGCCGCTGGGCATCTTCGGGCTGTACCGCTTCTTCGGGCCGCAGAAGCTCGAAGGCGCCGAGACCGGGCGCAACGTGGTGCGCTTCACGCGGCTGGACCGCTGGACGCACTGGGCCACCGCCATCACCTTCATCGTGCTGGCGCTCACGGGGCTGGTGATCCTGTTCGGCAAGCAGCTGCTGCTGCCGTGGATGGGCCACGGCCTGTTCTCCTGGCTCGCGATCATCAGCAAGTACGCGCACAACATCGCCGGGCCGCTGTTCATCCTGTGCACGCTGGCGATGTTCATCACCTACGTGCGGCGCAACCGCTTCGAGCGTGCCGACTGGCAGTGGGTCAAGGCCGGCGGCGGGTTGCTGTCGCATGCGCACGTGCCGGCGCCTTATTTCAACTTCGGCGAGAAGGTGTGGTTCTGGTTCGGCGTGACGCTGATGGGGCTGCTGATGGGCATCACGGGGCTGATGCTCAATTTCCCCTATTTCGCCGGCAACACGCCCGGCCCGGGCTTCACGCGCTACCTGCTGCAGGTGGCCAACCTGCTGCACCTGCTGGGCGCGGCGGCCTACATCGCCTTCGCCATGGGCCACATCTACCTGGGCACGCTGGGCAGCCCTGGCGCTTACCGCGGCATGCGCCACGGCACGGTGGACGAGGCCTGGGTGCGCACGCACCACGAGCTGTGGTGGCGGCAGATCTCGGCGCGCGAGCGCGGCGGAGCGGGGCGGTGATGGGCGCGCAAGCCACGGTGAAGACGACGGCGCCGCGCCGGCCTGGCCGGGTGCTGCTCGTGCCGGCGGTGCTGCTGGCCGCGCTGCTGGGGGCCGGCTGCGACCGCGGCCCGAAGGTGGAGGACGGGGTCGTCCAGACCAGGTTCCCGGGGCAGGTGAGTGCCGGCGGCGGCACGAGCGGCGAGGTGATCGCCCAGTCCGGCGGCAAGCAGGCGGCGCCGCCGGCGGGCACGCCGGGCATTCCGCAGGGCTCCGAGGGCAACGTTGGCGGCGCGGCCCTGGGCGGTGCGATGCCCAAGGACGGCGCGTCCGCCGCGGGGGTGCCGCAGGGCGAGGGGCCGCAGAAGGCGGCCTCGGCCGCGGCCGATCCCGGCCCCACGGGCGTGGTGCCGCCCGGGGTGTCGGCCTCGGCGGTGACTTCGGGCGCGGCGGTGGGCGGAATGTCCAACGCGCCGGGCGCGGTGGCCGGCGCCTCCTCCGGCGCCGCCGGCGGCGGCTCCAGGCCGGCGAGCTCGCCGGGAGTGCGGTGAGGGCGGCGGGCGGCGCAGCCAGGGAGTCGGTGATGAATAGCAGGCAGCATCTCAAAGCCGTTACCCCCGCGAAGGCGGATGTCCACGAATACCGGGCGGCATCGCGGCAGGCGTGGATGCCTGCCTTCGCGGGCATGACGGGTTGTTCTTGTTCGCGATGGCGAACAGGAATGAAGTTTTTTGTGGCCCTGGGCGCCGCCCTGGCGGCCACCGCCACGCTGGCCGCGCTGCCCGCGCCCACGCCGCAGCAGCAGGCGGAGGCCGCGGCCAAGGCGGCGCAGGCGGCCTCGGCCGCAGCGGCGGAAAAGCAGCAGCTCGAAGCCTCCATGGACCGCCTCTCGCAACGCTGGCGCCAGCGCGCCGCGGCGCAGGGCTGGCAGGCGCATCCACCCACGCCGGTGGCGGCGGCCACGACCGGCGCCGGCGGCTCGGGCACCGCCCAGGTGCCGGGGCAGGGCAATCCGCACAGCGCGCCGGGCACGCCGGCGGCGGGCGCGGCTTCCGCTCCGGGGCTGCCCATCCGCAGCGAGAAGCTGGGCACGGCGCCGCCCAGCGAGGACGTCAAGAAGCCCAAGACGCCGATGGCGCGCTGAGGACGCCGGCGCTCACCCCGCCGCCTTGTTGAGCAGCACCTCCACCTCGAAGGCCGTGCCCCGTCCCGGCTCGCTGCGCACGCGGATCGAGCCGTTCATCAGCGTCACCGTCTCGCGCGCGATCGCCAGGCCCAGGCCGCTGCCGCCGTGGCGGCGCGTGCTGGAGTCGTCGCCTTGTCCGAAAGGCTGGAACAGCCGCTCCACCTGTGCGGGTGTCATGCCGCAGCCGGTGTCGCTGACCACCACGCGCACCAGCGCCGCGTGCTCGTCCTCGCGCAGGCAACGCATGTGCAGCCGCACTTCGCCCTGGTCGGTGAACTTCAGCCCGTTGTGCAGCAGGTGGAACAGCAGCTGGCGCAGCCGCCGCGCGTCGGCATGGAAGCCGCGGTCCAGCGCCGGGTCGAGCTCGGCCTCCAACTGCAGCGGCTTGCCCTGCGCCAGCGGGCGCATCTCCTGCATCAGCTGGTCCACCAGCCCGACCAGATTGAAGAGCTGCGGGTGCAGCGCCAGGCCGCCGGCCCGGATGCTGGCCACGTCCAGCAGCTCCTCGATCAGCTTCACCAGCCGCGTGCCGGACTCCATCGCGGTATCGGCGTAGCGCTGTTGTGCCGGCGTCAGGCCGGTGGCCTGCAGCAGCTGCAGCATGCCCATCACGCCGTTGAGCGGCGTGCGCAACTCGTGGCTGATGCTGGAGAGAAAGCGCGACTTGGCCTCGCTGGCCTGCTCGGCATCGGCGCGCGCCGTCTCCAGCGCCTCGGCCTGCTGCTGCAGGTGGCGCGTCTGGCGTTCGAGCTGCTGGATCAGCCCGCGCGCGGCGTGCACGCCGCGGCGCACGCGCTCGCGCAGGCGCTGCGTCACCAGCCCGGTCAGCGACAGGTACACGCCGGCCAGATACATGATCACCGCCATGCCCGCGAGGTCGCTCCAAGGCACGCCCATCCAGGCCCCGTAGGCCAGGTACGCGCCCAGGACCACGTGGTTGAAGTACAGCGCACGCCTGAAGCCGAAGCCCACCTGGTCCGCCACGCGCACCAGCAGCACCGCGATCAGCAGCACCTGGTTGCCCCGGACGTGGTGCAGGTTCAGCAGCCACATCGGCAGGTCCAGGTGCATGAACAGCAGCCCCAGGTCGAAGCGCCCGGTGCGGCCGTACCAGCGCCGCAAGACCAGCCAACTCGCCAGGCAGTACGCGGCGTTGGCGCCCACCACCTGCCACAAGGCCGGCGCGTCCAGCGCACGCCCCATGCGCAGGTCATGGAGCACCAGGATCACGGCCAGGATGAAGAACCCGGCGCCTCGCATCGCCGGGATCTGCCCCACGTGCAGGCGTTGCAGCGAGGCCTGGCGGATGCGGCGCAGCTGGGCCTCATCGACCGTGAACGTCGAGCTGTCGGGCAGCCCGAAGTTATCGTTGCCCATCTCCCTCATCCCATCGCGTTTCGCGTTTGGCCAGACTTCGCCGGGCGCCCTGCGCCCGTGCGATGCGCCCTCCCTGGCGCGTCGCGAAGCCGGGTGTGTTCTTGCTTGGGCCGCACGGTGGCATGGATCGGTGCGCACAGGCGTGACCAATTGCCTGTTCGGCTTCATCAGGCCCGCGCTGAAGAGGCCGCGATTGCGCTTGCGCAAGGCAGGCATCGCTATAAGGTTGCAAACGTAACTTCATGTATCGGAAGGACCGCTGTCAATGAACCAACGACGTGTTTTCACCGCCGCGCTGCTGGGCAGCGCCCTGCCGCTGGCCGAGGCCGCCAAGCCCGAAGGCGCCGCGTCCTTGCGTGGTGCCGCTCAACTCACGCTCAGCGGTACGGCGCTGGGGCGCTCCAACCGCGGCCCGGTGGACCCGGCCCTGGAGCAGTTGTTCAGCAAGCACCAGGTGGCTTTCGAGCGCGCCTTCGAGTTCGACGCCGCCGCGCTGCAGGCACTGCCGGCGGTGGAGATCCGTCCCACGCTGGAGTACGACGGCCGCGAGCACCGCCTGTCCGGGCCGCTGCTGGAGCAGGTGCTGGCCGTCGCGGGCGTGTCGGCCGCAGCGCCGGTGGTGCTCACGCTGCGGGCGCTGGATGGCTACACGGTTCGGGTGCCGCTGGCCGATGCGCGCCGTTGGCGCATGCTGCTGGCCACGCGGCTGGACGGCCGGCCGATGGCGCTGGGCGGCCTGGGGCCGCAATGGGCGGTGCTCGATGCCGACCGCCTCCCCGACATCCGCGACAAGCCGCTCAAGGAGCGCTTCAGCCTCTGTCCCTGGGGCCTCTACCACGTGGAAGTGAAAGCGGGCTGAGACAGGGCGCAGGGCAAGGCATGCCGGAAAGGGCGGGAATGGAGGGAGACAGCACCTCCACCGCGTAGTTGTAAGCACTGCAACCTCATTGGTTTGTTGCCTAAACATAGGGTGCCAGGCACTGGAGCAGTGCACCGCCCACGGCACGCCCATTGCCGCAGCGGCAACAGGCGGAGCCGGGCCGGCGGCACCCGCCTGCCGCGTGCCATGGACATCGAATTCCGCTTCTACGCCGAGTTGGGCGATCTGCTGCCGCCGCCGTGGCGGCGCGGGTGCGCGTTCGAGGCCGAGGTGGCGCCGCACGAGAGCGCCAAGCACGCCATCGAGGCGCTGGGCGTGCCGCACACGGAGGTGGCGCTGCTGCTGGTCAACGGCCAGCCCGCGGCGCTGGAGCAGCGGCTGCAGCCGGGCGACCGCGTGGCGGTGCTGCCGGCGCTGCGGCGGCTCGCGCCCGAGGTGCCTTCGACGAGTAGACGCTTCATCGCCGATGCGCACCTGGGGCGGCTGGCGCGCTACCTGCGTTTCGCCGGGCTGGATACGCTCTGGCACAACGCCTGGGACGATGCCGAGCTGGTGGCGCTGGCCGCGGCCGAGGGGCGCATCGTGCTCACGCGCGACCGGGCACTGCTGATGCACCGCGCGGTGCACGCGGGCTGCTGGCTGCGCGACGACGACCCGCTGGCGCAGCTGGCCGACGTGGCGCGGCGCTGGTCGCTGCCGCTGCGCGAGGGCGGTCCAAGCCGCTGCCTGGAATGCAACGCCGTGCCCGTGCCCGTGCCCAAGGCCGAGGTGCAGGGGCAACTGCTGCCCCGCACGCGCGCGAGCTTCGACGCGTTCTGGCGCTGCCCGGGGTGCGCGCGGGTGTTCTGGCGGGGGTCGCACTGGAGGCGGATGAGGGAGACGGTGCACGGGGTGGCGGCCGGGTAGGGGCGACGGGCCATCGAAGCGGCGTGCCGGGCGGCGCGCGCTACTGCCACACTGAAGCGCAGAGCCACTGCCCGCGCTTCGTTCCATGCTCGACGACCTCGACCACCGCCTCATCGCCCTGCTGCGCGCCGACGCGCGCATGAGCGTGGCCACGCTCGCGCACCGGCTGGGCGTGTCGCGCGGCACCGTCGCCAACCGGCTGCGCAAGCTGGAGCAGGAGCAGGTGATCGTGGGCTACACCGTGGTGCTGCGCCCGGACGCGCAGCCGCCGGGCATCACGGCCTGGATGGGCATCCTGGTGGAGGGCAACCGAACGCGCGACGTCGTGGCGCACCTGCTGGGCGAGCCCGGCGTCACTGCGTTGCACGACACCAACGGCCGCTGGGACCTGCTGGCCGAGCTGCGCGCGGCCAGCGTGCAGGAGCTGTCGCAGGTGCTGGAGCGCATCCGGTTGCTGCAGGGCATTCGCGGCACCGAGACCAGCATCCACCTTGCCACCTACCGCCAAGGCACGCCGCCGTCGGCGTCCTGAGCGCGGGTCCACAAACCCTCGTGCATCCGGGCGCAGCCGCCACTCGTTGCCACAAGAACAGAAGGACTCCATGACCCAGCCTTTCGGCTTTGCCGCCATGCCTTCGGACGCCAGGCCGGAGCGGCCCCGCGAGCCGCGTCAGGTGCTGCTTTTCAGCGGCCACATGGTGGATGCGCCGGACCGCGCCGAGCCACGCTTTCCGCCACAGAAGGTAGTGGCGGCGGCGCGGCGCATCGCCGAGGTGCTGGACGGGCTGCAGGCCGGACCGCAGGACCTGGCGCTGTGCCAGGCCGCGGCCGGCGGTGACCTGCTGTTCCTGGAGGCCTGCGAGCAGCGGGGCGTGCGTTGCGAGGTCCTGCTGCCGTTCGAGGAGCCGGAATTCATCCGGCGCTCGATCGAGCCGGTGGCCGGCGGCAGGCAGTGGCTCGCGC
>Ga0065721_10006069_pt1 | contig 10455 bp, 9 predicted proteins | sample Mesricmetagenome_FD_59108 | JGI IMG/M metagenome (GOLD analysis project Ga0065721, IMG submission 59108) | Mesophilic microbial community from rice straw/compost enrichment Sample: eDNA_1 v2 (version 2) | ecosystem: Engineered > Solid waste > Grass > Composting > Bioreactor | place: USA: Davis... | reverse complement strand
GTAAGCCAGTTGAGGATGATAAAAACCAGCAGAATGGTAGCAAAAGCGCGGTACGGAAGCGTCAGATCGCTAAAAGTAAAGGTCAGGGCGGCGGTTAATCCCAGGCAGATCACCAGCAGCCAGCGAATCATGACCAGGTGGCGCAGGTGTTGTGTTGGAGCTGCAAGCGTCAGCGGAAGTTTATTGGCCATGGAATTTCACGGAATGATGTTGGTCTGCACACAGTGGCAGATTATAGCGAAAAGCATAGCCTTACAGACTCCCCTGCGCTGCGGCATCTTGCCGCAGCGTCTGTTTATGAATCGCAGACGCCCCCAGGGGCCTGGTGTATACTTTGGCGCTCTTTTTTGTCGATTGATCCACGCTCCCGATTTGAGAGGCTTAACCTCAGTTATGGCGCATCCGCTGCAAGCAACCCTGATTGAGGGCCAGGTCTCACAACAACTCAAGAGTATGGCCCTCCCCATGGTATGGGGTTTGATGGCCACGATGTCGCTTAATGCAGTAGACACTTTTTTTATTGCTCAAGTGGGGCGGGAACCACTGGCGGCTTTGAGCTTCACATTTCCTGTCATCATGGTGCTCACCAGTCTGGGGATTGGATTGGGGGCGGGTACGTCTTCTGCGGTGGCCCGCGCTATTGGTGAGGGCGATGCCCCAACAGCCCAGCGTTTGGCCACAGATGCAATGAGTCTGACCCTGCTCATCTCCGTCACAATGTGTGTCATCGGCTGGGTTTTCCTTGAACCGTTGTTCCTGGCACTGGGAGCTACGCCGGATCTCATTCCGTTGATTCGTAGTTACATGTCCATCTGGTTCTTCAGCGCACCTTGCTTAATGGTACCCATGGTTAGTCTTGCGGCTTTACGCGCGATGGGGATGAGTAATGTCCAGGGGTATTTGATGGGGGGGGCTGCGCTCTTGAATGCACTTCTTGATCCCGTTTTTATCTTCGGACTCTTTGGCTTTCCCGCCCTGGGACTGCAAGGTGCAGCTATCGCAACGCTTATCACTCGGGTACTGATGGTGTTGATTGCGCTCTACATCCTTCGTTATCGCGTAAAGATGTTAATCAATCCTTTTATTAGCTGGCAACAGTTGCGCGCTTCCTGGAGCGTTATTGTGCACGTCGGCATACCCGCTATGGTTGCCAACGTCATCGTCCCGCTCGCCAGTGCAGTGGTGGTCATGATGGTAGCCGGTTACGGTACTGATGCGGTGGCAGGGTTGGGGATTGCGATGCGAATAGAACCTCTGGCGTTGATCGTTTTTTACGCTTTATCTGGGGTGATCGGACCTTTTTTCGGTCAGAATCTTGGAGCTGGCAAGTTCGAGCGCCTGATTGAGGCGCAGCGAGTCCTCACTATCTTTTGCATGGGGTTTGGCGTCCTGCTGGCGGTGATGATGTGGCTGTTCGGCGACCTCATTGCAGGGATCTTCGGAGATCACGCTGAGGTACTTGAAGTTACTGTGCTTTACCTGGCTATAGTGCCTTTCAGTTATGGTGCCTATGGCGTGGTGATGTCTGTTAACGCGGCATTTAATGGACTCGGCCACCCCTGGCCTGCCATGCTCATATCGGCGGGACGCGTGTTATATATTTTCCTGCCCCTGGCATTCCTGGGCCAATGGTTATGGCAGATGACCGGTATCTTTGTAGCCACAGCAGCAGCCAATCTCATTATGGGTATGTGGGCTTGGAGCTGGTTAAAACGTTATATCCAGCGAACCCAAAGCGAAGGCCGAACTGCGTTATAATCGCGCCCTTTCCAATTTCCTACGATAGTATCTTTTATGACTGAACTTACCAGCGAGCTGGCCAAGCGCCGTACATTTGCCATTATTTCCCACCCGGATGCCGGTAAAACTACCATTACCGAGAAGCTATTGCTGTGGGGTAACGCCATCCAGTTAGCGGGTTCAGTAAAAGGGAAGCGCGGCCCTCACGCCAAGTCAGATTGGATGACGATGGAACAGGAGCGGGGGATCTCAGTGACTTCGTCAGTCATGCAGTTCCCATATAAAGGACGTGTTGTTAATTTGTTGGACACACCTGGACACGAAGACTTTTCCGAAGATACCTACCGTACTCTTACCGCCGTGGACTCTGTTCTGATGATGATTGACGGGGCCAAGGGTGTAGAAGATCGCACCATCAAGTTAATGGAAGTCTGTCGTCTGCGGGATACGCCGATCCTGTCGTTCATCAACAAGATGGATCGTGAAAGCCGCGAGGCGGTAGAGTTACTTGATGAAATTGAGAGCGTATTAAAAATTACATCCGCGCCCATCAACTGGCCTCTTGGCTCAGGAAAGAACTTTGTTGGTGTTTACAATTTCTATACGGATGTCATCCATGTTTATCAGCAGGGACAGGGTCATACCACCCCGGAAGACATACAGATCAAGGGGCTGGACAGTGATGAGGCCACCAGATTATTAGGTAGTTACGCTGGAGAGATTCGGGAAGAAATTGAATTTGTACGCGGTGCTACCCATCAGTTTGACATCAATGAATATCTTGCCGGGCGCATGACGCCGGTATTTTTTGGAACAGCATTGGGCAACTTCGGTGTCCGTGAAATGCTGGATGGTTTTGTTGAGTGGGCACCTGCGCCGCGCAGCCGGGCGGCGAAAGAGCGGGTTGTTGAAGCGGGTGAAGATAAGTTCAGTGGCTTTATCTTCAAGATCCAGGCGAATATGGATCCCAAACACCGCGACCGAATCGCTTTTATGCGAGTCTGCTCCGGGGTTTACCACCAAGGCATGAAGATGCGTCATGTGCGTCTGGGAAAAGATATCAGAATCGCTGATGCGGTTACCTTTATGGCCGGTGACCGAAGCGCAGTAGAAGAGGCGTTGGCTGGTGATATCATCGGGCTGCACAATCACGGCACTATTCAGATTGGTGATACCTTCACCGAGGGTGAGGAGCTGAAATTCACCGGTATCCCCCATTTTGCCCCCGAGCTGTTCCGCCGTATTCGTTTGAAGGATCCGTTGAAAGCCAAGCAGCTGCAGAAAGGCCTGCAACAGCTGTCCGAAGAAGGCTCCACTCAGGTATTTTTCCCCCTGAACAGCAACGATATCGTCGTAGGCGCGGTGGGCGTATTGCAGTTTGAGGTCGTAGCCTATCGTCTGAAAGATGAGTACAAGGTAGAGGCCATATACGAACAGGTGAACGTGACCACTGCTCGCTGGGTTGAATGCTCTGATAGCAAAAAACTGGAAGAGTTTAAACGCAAGTGTGCCGATAACCTGGCGGTGGATGGCGGCGGGCATCTGACTTACCTTGCTCCAACGCGTGTTAATTTGTCGCTGACCGAGGAGCGTTATCCAGATATCCAATTCCGCGCAACCAGAGAACATTAATTTATGTTGACTACACTGGTATTGACGATATTAATTTTTATTGCAGTGCTGGTGGTTTTAATCTGGGTGCGTACACCACGTTACCGAATACAGCGACGCAATGTGATTGCCCTGCTAGAGTTGGTATTAAAAGGCCAGGCCAGCGAGAATGACTGGCGGGTATTCGCAGCAATCCCGTTGCGTCATAACCCTGAGCTGGAAGAAATTCGGGAGCGCTGCATGGATATCGAGGAGCGTGAATACATCGGGCCCGGACGTAACGGCTTTTTATTCTCGCAGAAGGGGCTTGATGAATTGCGGGAAATCCTGCAGAAACTGAAAATGGACGAGCTTGAGGAGGGAAAGGAGTCGCATTGATACGCGATGTGTTTGAGGTAGATGTTTCGTGTGTTGATCGGTGCGGACCGGGGAGCCGCATCACATTACGGGCGAAGGGGGCTGTTTTAGCCTCGCTTAATTATGTCTACAGGGGACGCATGTGAGTATCGCTAACGATAATAAAGACCTCGTCTGGGATCTGGACGCCTTTAATCAGCGCCAGCGAGCCATTGATTTTGTTATGGGGTTTGAAAACCGGTTATGTGTTTATTCCGGTTCTGTTGAGCAGCTTTATACGAACTACAATATTTTCTTTCCTAAAGAAGAAGATCGTAAGCTGGTTATTCTGCCGAATCCCTATGCACCTCACGATACCTTCAATGGTCTTCCCGCAGAGGCGGTGACGGCGACAGGGTTGAATATTGTTCCCGGGGTTCTCCAAGGGAAAGCCGCTCTCTTCCTGTCCATCCCGTTTCGCGGTGGTCAGAGTCGCTACAAAAATGTACCCCTGCAGATAGGGCTCCGTGTTGTCAGGCAGCAGCTGCCTCCCAATAAACCTTTTCTTCCAGTGTTGATGAAGGGAGATCTGCGAGAGCTGGATGCTTCAACGCCCTGCCTACATCTTCATGCACTACATCTGGATCGCCTGACAGAGCATTCTGAGCTGGAGCGACGAGGTATTCAGAAGGTGATCGAGCAGCGGCTTAANAAGCTTTCATGAGATATAAAAAAACCACCTTTCGGTGGTTTTTTTTTGGTTGTGCAGGTTATTTGGGTAATGCGAATGTAATCGGCGCGGAGAACTCAAAACCAGCTCCGGGAATTGCATCCGGTACCGCCGGGAAGGGTGCGGAACGCTGAATCGCTTCCCAGGCTTCTTTATTAAGGGTGTCATGGCGAGTTTCTTCCAACCAGGTCATGCTCTTAATATTACCTTTCCGGTCGATGGCCACGGAAATACGGATACCCCCTTCATGACCACGCTCCAGTGCTCTGCGCGGATATTTCACGTTGGTACGGATTTTCTTTAACAGATCCGATACGTAGAACTGACGAGCCAACAGTGATTGCGCTGTGAGCGCAGGCTCATTATCTTCCTCTTCTTCAACTCTGGCTGGCGCTGCAACAGGTTTGGGCTGCTCTTTGGGCTCCGGCTTTGCTGCCACTGCTGGCTTGGCTGGCTCAGGCTTGGGTTTTTCCTCGGCCAATTTAGGCAGCTCAACCTTGGGTGCTTCGATTACCGCCACTACCGGTGGAGTAACAGGCTGAGGTGCAGGCGCTGGTGCTGCTTTAACTTCTTTTTTGACTTCTTTGGCTGCCGCGACCTGTGCGGGGGCTGGCTCAGGTTCGTTTGGCTGGGTCCAGGCGGTTACTGCGGCCACTCTGGCAGGAGAGGGTTGGATACGTTCGTAACGGCTTCGCAGGTCGGGATTAACTGCACCGACTTTCAGTAGTTCTTCGCGATACGTGGAGGATAAAGGTACACGGCCAATCCAGGTGCGCAACAGCATGGGGAAAAACTGATCATCAGCAATATGTCCCAATTGCACATTGTTGACAGAGATGGTTAACCCCTGGCCTGGATTCTGGGCAAAAACCACATGATCGTTGGCTTCAAGCCTTCCTTTGAACAAACCATCGAATTGAACCATGTTATCCGCCTGTGCTGTCAGTACACTGTTAGTGTTATTGATAGCCATCCCTTCAATCCACATGCGGCTGAAGCGGCGGATCATCATGCCTGCTGGGTTTACGATTTTGAGTTCCATTCTCATCGCCGATCTGCTGTTGATCAGCGTATCTGCATCGTCACTCAAGGTTTCGGAATAGAGTGCACCAATAAATTGCTCATTACCCAACTCCTGATGCATCGCTAAACCGTTGAGCAAAGGTTCTGCACTGGCATACGAGCAAAATAGTACGAAAAGCACCGCTAAATAGTTAGGTATTCTTGGTTTTATACGCATAGGGTTACATCTCAGATTATTTTTTATGAAATAAATCGACGAAAATTGAGGGAAAGCATACATTCACTTATAAGCTCTCCCGCAGTGTATTCAGGTATAAAAGTATAGTACAGAAAGCGAGGCGGATTGAAATTCAGCCGTCAGTTCAACCTGGTTAAATACTACTCTACAGAAAATTACCATTACTGCAAGCGTGCAACAGCGGACAGGTATTCCCGGCTTGTTCACTGGTTCAGATAATTAACTATTGGTTCATCACCCCGCTGATTAATGTACTAATATGTAGCAAATTCGGGTTTCAGGTATCACCCTCTGTATTATCGAGATTCTTTTATCGCGTTTTAACTTTGTTTGCTCAGGATAGAACATGGAAATAAAACCGCTGCACAAGTTTCCCAGAGATACGCTTGAACAGCTGTTATCCGGTATCTCATTTTTTAAAGCAGTAAAGCAGCAGGACCCGTGGCAGTATGAGTTGCTGCTTCAGTCCTCGCGGATTATTTCCTATATCCCCGGAGAAATTGTACTGAAGCGAGGTGACAAAGATGATTGGCTATACTTTCTGCTGAAAGGTCGCCTTGCTGTCTACGTTGATGATCTGGGACAGAGTGAGCTGGTTAATTATGTAACACCCGGTGAGGTATTTGGGGATCTTGCTCGACTGGTGGGGCAGCCGCGCACCGCGACCGTGATTGCGGATGAAGGTGGTCGGCAGTCCATGGTGTTTGCTATGGACTGCAGTATCTTCGATGATCTTTTTTCCACGCGTCCGATTACCCTGGCAACCAAGCTGATCTACTATCGCAACATGGTGCATAACCTGCGCTGGAAACTCGAAGTCTACCGGGCTCAGCACTTACAGCACTCACTGGCCAATCGCCATCGCCAGGTCCGGTTGTACGCAGGTCAGAAAGATACGCGGGAAGAGCTGGTTTCACTGCACGAGCAAGCCAAGGCACTGGCATTGCTGTTGCTGGAGTGGAACTCTGAGTTCGGAGCCCCGGCAACTTATCCTCCGTCAGGAACAGACCCCCATACCTGTTGAGTGTGTTACTAAGGCTTCCAAGCAGTACTCCTATCCCTAAAGATATTTTCCCGATAGTTGTTAAATGATCCATATAGAGCGACGTTTACACATGGCCTTCGGGAGACAGTAAACTGTCACCCATTAATGCCGCAGAGTATGCATCATAGGGGATGCGCGGCAGCTGTTGCAGGTTTATATCATCTATGAAATTTGAAGACTTGAAATTAGCCTACGGGTATCCACTGCAGTTGCAGATTAATAGCAGCACCGGCCAACCTGACCGTTATTCCTGCCGCCTTATCGGCTGTGTTCCAGGGCGAAGTGTTCTGCTTTCTGTTCCTCGTGGTGGTGGGAAGGTATTGCGCTTCAGGGCCGGCCAGAAAGTTGTAGTACGCATGATGATCGATAATGGTATTGGCCTGTTTGCGGGCACTGTGGAGACTCAGACAGGGGAGCCTTATCCTATTCTTCACTTGAGCTATCCAGAGCAGGTAACTTTCAAGGGAATCCGGGGGGCAACAAGAGTGAATGTCGACCTGCCGGTTCAGGTAACTAACCTCAGCACGATCAATGAGGCGGTTGTTGAAGGCGCTGTTGCTGACATCAGCATTACCGGGGCCCGCATGGAACTGCTGGAAGCNGTTGGAGAAATTGGTGACAAAATACGCATCAGCGCCAGAGTAACGGTGCTAGATATCGTGAGGGAGCTGACCGTAGATGCGGTAATCCGATCAAGNCTCGAGCGGAGCACCCAGGAGGCAGACAAGGATTTGCCAGCGGTCTATGGTGTAGAGTTTATTGAAGACAATGAGGATATGCGGCTGCTTCTCTCTGCTTTTGTTTTCAGCCAAATGGTCAATGAGCATTAGATTTATCTGATCATCTTCGACAGCCTGGAATAGATGACGGAAATCCTGGATAAAAAAAGGCGCTCATAAGAGCGCCTTTTTTTTGATCACACCCGAAGGACTGTTAAGCAGTCGCAGCGGGAGCGGCTGCCTTAGGCTTGCGGCCACGCTTTGCTGGAGCTGAACCAGCGGCTTTCTTGGCGGCAGGCTTCTTGGCTACAGCTTTCTTAGCTGCCTTTTTGGCAGGTGCTTTTTTGGCTGCAGCCTTTTTAGCGGCTGGCTTAGCAGCGGCTTTAGGAGCAGCTTTCTTGGCTGCGCGCGGTGCTTTTTTAGTAGCGGCTTTTGAGCGAGCGGCGGCTTTTTTGGCGGCTGCTTTAGCGCGAGCTGCGGCTTTCTTCTCTGCTGCCTTCTTCTTGGCGGCAGCTTTCTTGGCGGCGGCTTTAGCCTTGGCAGCTGCTTTCTTAGCGGCCAGTTTGGCTTTGGCGGCAGCTTTCTTCTCAGCTAACTTGGCTTTAGCAGCTGCTTTTTTAGCGGCCAACTTGTTCTTGGCGGCGGCTTTCTTGGCAGCGGCTTTCAAGCGCTTGGCTACTACGGCCTCAGCTTTGGCAACAGCCTTGTCGTGAGCAGCGGCCAGCTTGTTAGCAGCTTTGACGGCAGCAGCTTCTTTCTTCGCATTCGCAACGGCTTGTTTGGCATCAGCAGCAGCTTTCTTGGCGGCGGCCAGTTCAGCTTTAGCGGCAGCAACTTGTTTAGCAGCGGCCGGAGTTTTCTTCTTGCTTGCTGCAGCCACTTTGCTTTGAGCAGCTTTTACCTTAGCGGTTGCTTTGGCGGCGTCTTTGTTCAACGCCACAACTTGTTTCTGGAGATCAGCAGCTTGAGCGACACGCGCTTTTGCCAGCTGGGCTTTCAATTGAGCTAGTTGCTGTTCTAAATTTGCAACAGCATCAACCGCTTTTGATTTACGTGCAGCCATGGTGTGTTTCCTTTATTGTTTTCGGAAAGAGTGTATATAACGGATTAAAACTTCCAACACGCATAAGTTAAAACTTTATGGAAAAAATTCAAGTTTTTTGAAGAGCTTTGACGGAAAAAATGTGTTTTTTTTCTATTTTTTATCAAAATTGGACCGCTCTAAGCGTTGTTCACAAGAAATATTTGCACTTTCCAATTTACTTCATCTCGAACGAAGTTTTATCGACAGTAAAAAAATAACGTATCGAGTAGACCGTTCCTCCCCCATTTTTGAAATTCTCTGAGCAGAATCTTTTACATGAAACTGGATCATCTGGTGTGAATGATGAACAGTGATTAATTGTTTGTTGGGTTGGTCGGCGCGGGTTGAGCAGCGCAAGGGAGTTACCAGATCGGGTATGGGAAGTTAATTATTGAATCTGACCGTCAATGGATCTGACCAAAGCAATATCAGTTTGAGTGATGGCTGTTTATGCAAGTCAAATTGTTTGATCAGCGCATCGATTACCTCACCCCGTCTCGGCCAAAGGTCGCAAGCAGTCAGAGCGGGCTGATGCCGTAGGGGATGAGCACGGTCGATGTGCGCAATTGGACAGCCGAATCGGCTCTCTACTACAGATGGCCGATTGAAGCCTGCTGTTTATTCCGCAGCGCTTTGAGACTGGTTTTACCGGTATCTTCATGCTGTATCCTGTTTATTTAAACAGGCATTTGCGGAATAATGTCGGTCATCACTGAACAGTTGTTTGAGGCATCTACGTTGCGAAAAATTATTCATTGTGATGCCGATTGTTTCTTTGCCGCGATAGAGATGCGCGATGATCCATCGCTGCGTCATCTGCCGATAGCTGTTGGTGGTGGGGCGGATCGACGTGGAGTTATCTCGACATGCAATTACGAAGCGCGCCGATATGGAGTGCATTCTGCAATGCCCTCAGCTACAGCTCGTCGTCTATGTCCTGATTTGATCATCCTGCCGCACCGGATGGATGCATATCGGGAGGCGTCCCTTCGTATGCGTCATATTTTTTACGAATACACCGATCTGGTTGAGCCTTTGTCCCTGGATGAAGCATTTCTTGACGTAACTGATTCCCCCTATTGCAGTGGCAGCGCAACGAGAATTGCCGAGGAGATCCGCAGACGAGTTGAACAGGAGTTGGGGATTACGGTATCCGCTGGTGTCGCACCCAATAAATTTCTGGCAAAGGTTGCCAGTGACTGGCGGAAGCCAAATGGCCTGTTTGTCATTACACCTGCCCAGGTTGAACAGTTTGTACAGCAGCTCCCTGTACGCAAGATTCATGGTGTTGGTAAGGCTACGGCGACCCGACTGGCACAGATGGACGTGAAGACCTGCGGTGACTTACAAAGGTATTCGGTGTTCGAATTATGCCAGCGCTACGGCCAGTTCGGTCAGCGTCTTTATGACCTGAGCCGGGGTCGGGATGAGCGCCCGGTGATCCCGAGTCGAAGGCGCAAGTCGCTCAGTGTTGAACACACCTATCCTCAGGACCTTCCGGAGCTGAGTCACTGCATTAACCAGTTGCCGGAGCTGTTGCAGACACTGGCCAGCCGTCTGCGACGCCTGGAGGACGATTACCGTGTGGTGAAAATATTTGTAAAGATCAAGTTTGCCGATTTTTCGACCACTACCGTGGAGCGGGCCGGGCAGCAGCTGAGCATGGCCGAGTTCCAGGATCTGTGCAGGCTGGCTTTTGAGAGGGGCAACGGTGCGGTGAGGCTGCTGGGGGTGGGTGTCCGGTTCGTTGATTTGCGGGAGGATCAGGCCTTCTTTCAGCTGGATCTGTTCGATTAGCTGGGAACTTGCCGCTTTTGATGGGTTCTATGCCAGGTTCCGGCGCCCCCCTGGTCCTGAAGTCAGGGGCAAACAGCCTGCGGAGCCTGATATCAGAGGCAGTTTCATGCCAATAAAGAATTAGTCATTCGC
>Ga0065721_10001756_pt1 | contig 10458 bp, 7 predicted proteins | sample Mesricmetagenome_FD_59108 | JGI IMG/M metagenome (GOLD analysis project Ga0065721, IMG submission 59108) | Mesophilic microbial community from rice straw/compost enrichment Sample: eDNA_1 v2 (version 2) | ecosystem: Engineered > Solid waste > Grass > Composting > Bioreactor | place: USA: Davis... | reverse complement strand
GCTAATCCGACCTACGTCACATCAGGATTGGGTGGCGGGGTTTGTGATGGGGTGTTTGTCGGTGTTGTCGCGCTGGGCGGTGAGGAGGGCGAGGGCTTCGTCCGGTGAAACTTTGTTACGCGGTGTGATGAAGCTGACCAAGATGCCCGCCAGCAGTGCAACACCCACCGAGGGCAATATCGGATTGCCCAGCGCGCTCATAGCTGTGGGCGTCAGCATTACGGCGAAGGAGGTTGCGGATGCGCCTGCCAGTGATGCAATGGCACCCTGCCAGGTGTAGCGCGACCAGAATTTCCCCAGCACGCCGCACGCGAACATGCCGGACATCACCGTGGAAATCATATTGGTGATGTAAGTAATAATGTCATCCGAAGCCAGGGCAAAGCTCAACGCAAGGCCGGTCACACACACAACTCCGACCCGCGAGTATCCAATCATTTTTTCNGGAGCTGGTGAGCGGCCGGTAACGATGATAAAGATATCGCGCAACAGAATGGCTACACCGGCAATCGCGTCAGAGCTGGCACTGGACATAGTGGCCGACAATCCGGCGATCAATACGATGATGCCGATGTAGACAGGCAGCACTTCCAGTGCAAGAAAGGGAAACGCAAAATTGCGATTATCCAGTTCCGGATTGAGTGCAAATGCAGCCATACCGATCAGCGCCGGTATGAAGGAAAAGAATAGATATAATCCACCGGACAGTGCAAAGGATTTGCGCACGGAACTTACGCTGGCCGCGGAGTAAATGCGTTGTCGGAAAGAGGGAGTCGCCAGCACACCCACCGCTACCACCAGCATCAGCGACAGTGCATGCAGCGCACCGATTTTATCGATAGCAAGAAAACTGATGTTGGCCGCAGGTTGCGCCGACATCATTACATCCCAACCACCGGCCTGATGCAGTGCGAAGAGTGCCATCAGGATAAAACCGACAAACAGAATGATCGCCTGGATGGTGTCGGTCCATACCACAGCACTGTAACCACCAATCACCACATAGACACTGAAGCCCACGGCAATAATGATCTTGGCGGTGGCTGCATCCACACCGGCAATCCAAGCGAGGTACATACCCCCGCCGAGGATGTGTGCACCCAGCCAGCCGATGCACGCGAGAAAGATCAGCACGCCCACAATATTTTTTACCGCCCGGTTAGCGCCTACGTAATACGACAGCTCTTCGCTCATGGTCATGAACTGCAGATCGCGCGCGGGCGCAAACCACCAGGCCGTCAAGAGGATGCCTATCGCACCGCCGATTCCATAGAGCGCCCCGGCCCAGCCATTGGCATAACCGAAACCCACCGCGCCCATGGAAGAACCTGTGCCCACCATGGTGGCTACGGTGGTGCCCAGCGTCAGCAGAAGCGGCAGGCTGCGCCCCGCCAGCAGAAAATCATCCCCGTCTTTCTGTTTGCGCGAAACGGCCCAGCCAAGCCAGATTAAAAACACCACGTAGGCAGCAAATGAAATTAAAAAAGCCTGACTGCTCATAATGATCTCGTAATTATTGTTTTGAGAAATCCCTGCAACAGCGGGCCGTGCCGTTGCCGAAACTTTTAATAAAAATTACTGGTGCGCTGGATCTTTATAACAGACCACACCCACTTCCACCTTGCAATCCACCACCAGATCACAGACGGAACAGATGCGGGCCGGTGGGTGTTCACCGAAGACTTCGCGGAAGACTTTGTTGAACGACTGAAAATAACGGGCGTCAGTGAGGATCACTGTCACATGCACCACATCGGCCAGACCGTAGCCTGCGTCTTCCATAATCTTCAGGCAGTTGTTGATCGCCAGACGCGACTGCTCAACGATACCGCCTTCCACCACTTCGCCATCCACCATGGGTGTCTGCCCCGAAACATACAGCCATCCACCGGCTGCTACCGCACTGGAAAAAGGCAGATGTTGTCCACCGGTACCGACACCACCGGCGGCACCGAAACGCGTGATGCTCATAAGGTTTCCTCACATACAGCTAAATTTGACGTAGAAAGGGAAGGGGTTGCGCGCGCAAGAAATTTTCCGGCGCGTTGCGGGCTGAGCTGGCCATCACTGTAAGTGAGGTGACCATTGACCCAGACTTTTTCGATACCCGCAGCGCTCTGCTGCGGATGTTCAAAGGTGGCCATATCTTTGATGCGATCAATATCGAACAGCACCAGATCCGCAAAATAATTGTCCGCGATCAGGCCGCGCTGGTGCAGCTTGAATTCTTCGGCTGAAAGGCCGGTCATCTTGCGAATGGCTTCGGGTAGTTCGAAGAGTTCAAGATCCCGTGCGTAGTGGCCAATCACCCGAGGGAAGGTGCCCCACAGCCGAGGATGGGGATGAGGGTCGTTGGGCAGGCCGTCGGAGCCGATCATGGTGCGTGGAAAACGCAGAATATTGCGCACGTCCTGTTCGTTCATGCCGTGGTACACCGCCCCGGCAGGAATTAATTTTTTTGCTGCATCAAGCAGCGGTAGCTTCCAGTCCGCCGCAATTTCCGCCAGCAGACGGCCGCCCATCTCCGGGTGTGGTTCGGACCAGGTAATAAACACATCATAGTCGTCCGTCACCTGGCCGAGGTCGAGTGTGCTGGAGCTGGCAGAGTAGGGGTAACAGTCGCAGGCGATCTTCTGTGAGCGCGCGTGATGTTCAAGATGATGAAGGATCTCGGTGCTGCGTCCCCAGTTGCCGGCGCCAGCACACTTCAGGTGTGAGACGATCAGGGGAATTCTGCCGTGACGTGCGGTGGCAAAGGCTTCATCCATGGCCTGGATGATGCCATCAAACTCGGTGCGCAGGTGCGTGGTGTAGATGCCACCGAAGGCGGCCAGCTCTTCCACCAGCGCCATGACTTCTTCGGTGGGTGCATGGTTTGCATTGTTATAGGCCAGCCCTGAACTCAGTCCCAGAGCTCCCTGTGCCAAGGCTTCGCGCAGCTGTTGTTTCATCGCGGCAATTTCCTGCGCAGTGGCGGGCCGCATCAGATCGTCCATGTGGTTGCTGCGCAGGGCGGTGTGGCCGATCAGTGCGCCGAGGTTAACTCCGGGTTGCGCCGCTTCAACGGCGCTGACGTAATCCTTGAAGGTCGGATAGCGAAAATCCTCGCGCTTGCCCAGGAGGTTCATGGGGTTGGGTGGATCGCTGCGCAGGGTGACCGGACTGACACTGATGCCGCAGTTGCCGACGATGACAGTTGTGACGCCCTGTGTGATCTTGGCGCGCATCTGCGGCGCGTTGATAACCTGGGTGTCGTCGTGGGTGTGGACGTCGATAAAACCGGGGGCGAGAAATAATCCTTCAGCCTCGATGACGTTGTGAGCGCGGAGGTTGCTGTTGGCCGGGTGGAGCGCGATCCGCTCGTTCACTATGGCAACATCGGCAGCAAAGGCGGGAGCCCCGCTGCCATCCAGGATCGTGGCGCCGCGAATCAGGGTTTCGTACATCGTCATCACTCATCGGGGTAAGTGCCTGCCGGAGAAACCACTGAAGGGCTGCTTTCAGAAGTCCTAGTCTCCCAGGGGCAAACGATCCTTACCGTGTTTGTGTATATCCAGGTTGTGCTTCAAACGCCGCAGTTTTTCGCGGCTCTTGCGTTTGTTCTTGATGGCCAGTTCCGTCGCCAGTACATCGATCGCTGCCATCATGACGTAGCGCGATGCACTGGGCTTAAAGATGTAATCTGTCTCAATCGGCTCTATGGGTATGACCAGGTCCACCGAGCTGCCCAGTGGAGAATCCGCCGGCGTGATGGCAATGGTCTGCGCGCTGTAAGCGCGGGCGATCTGCGCTGCCTCGGTGACGTCCGGGCTGTACCCGCCCAGCGACAGGCAGATGACCACATCATTGTTATCAATCGTGGCGGCGGCCATACGCATCAGCATGGGGTCTGAATAGGCCGTCGCGGCAAATCCCAGGCGAAACAGGCGGTGCTGGCATTCCTGCGCCATGATGGTGGAGCCGCCGCCTACACCGAAGATCAGGATCTGGCGCGCCTTCGTCAGCATTTCGACCGCTGTGTACACCGTTTCTATGGTGATAAGCTGCGCGTTAAAGTCCAGCGCGCTTTTGATCGTTTCATAGATGCCATGGATGCCGGTTGGCTCGACCTTGACCTCAGAGATGAAGCGCTGCCCCACCGCCAGAGACTGGGCCAGTCGCAACTTGAGATCGCGCACATTTTTACAGCCCAGCGCGCGGGCAAACCGGGTGATAGTGGCTTCACTCACCTCGGATTTCTGCGCAAGCTCGCTGATGCTGGCATGCGCGGCAAAATTAAGATCATCAAGTATCAGGGTTGCGATCTTGCGCTCGGCGTCGCTCAGCTGGTCGTAGAGCTTGGCGATCTGCGACACCATGTCTATCTCGTAACTCACGGTCGGCTCCTCGGGTATTTCATGCTGGCGGTCAGGTCTACCAGCGCGCGTGTATTGCCGATCCTGTCGGTCATGATACACGAATGTTTGAAAATACCAATAATTGTCTTTAAATTGTGATAGTTTCTATCATTTTGTCCGCGTCGCTGCGGAGGGCTGAAAGAGCCGTATGTTGCCATATTTATGCTGGATCGGGACCTGCTCATGAGTGTTTATAACAATTCTTCTCTGGATATTGCCGAAGCCCTCGCAGAGGCTCCCCTGGTGGTCAAGGGTGGCGGCGCCCCCGAGTTTTACCGCAAGCCGGGGTGGAATCTGCTGCGCGAGGATGTAAGCCTGCCTGCTGCCGTGCTCTATCGCTCCAAGCTGGAGAACAACCTTCATTGGATGCAGCGCTTCGCCGAGAAACGCCGGGTAAGCCTTGCGCCCCACGGTAAGACCACCATGGCCCCGGCACTGTTCGCGCGGCAGATGGCGGCAGGTTCCTGGGCGATGACCCTGGCTACCGCTACTCAGGTTTCCGTGGCACATCGCTTCGGCGTACGCCGGGTCATCATGGCCAACCAGCTGGTGGGACAGCGCAATATGGCGATCATCAGCGAGCTGCTGGCCAAGGGACTGCTGGATTTTTACTGTCTCGTGGATTCCGTCGATAACCTGCGCGAGCTGGCCCGTTTCTTCGGCGCGCGCAACCAGAGCCTGCAGGTATTGATCGAGATCGGTGTGCCCGGTGGCCGGTGTGGTGCCCGCACGCCGGAAGAGGTGCAGGTGCTGGTGGAAGAAATCGCGCGCAATCCGGTGATTCAGCTGGCGGGACTGGAAACCTACGAAGGGGTTATCAAGGGCGATAACCTGCCGGAGCGCATCCGCAGTCATGTGGTGATGGTCAAGGATCTATGTCTGGACCTGCTGGCCCGGGATGCCTTTGATACCCAGAAGATTGTCCTGACCGGCGCAGGCTCGGCCTGGTATGACATTGTGGCGGAGGTGTTCGGCGAGGAACTGCATCCGCGCATCATCCCGGTCATCCGCCCCGGCTGTTATATCGTCCACGACCAGGGCCTGTGCATGCACAACCAGGACAACCTCATGGCCCGCTGCGGCCTGGATGCGGAGGTAGATGGCAATCTGCAGTCCGCGCTGGAGATCTGGGCCTATGTTCAATCCATCCCCGAGCCGGGTCAGGCCGTGATCGGCCTCGGTAAACGCGACGTTGCCTTTGATGCGGGACTGCCGGTTGCCAACCTGCATTATCGCCCCGGTAATGCAGCGCCCGTTGCCGCATCGGCACAATGGCAGGTGGTCTCCATGATGGACCAGCACGCCGCCATGACCTTTCCGGTGGGTGATGACCTGCGCGTGGGAGACATCCTCGCCCTGGGGACTTCTCACCCTTGCCTGACCTTCGATAAATGGCAGCAGATGTGCATCGTCGACGACCAGTACAACGTCGTGGATCTGGTGCGTACCTTTTTCTAGCCTTTGTTTTCCCGCCCTCAGCGGCCGCGGTGCGGCCGAAGCTTCTAACTGATCAAGTGATGCCGCTATGAAATGTCTTGCCCTTTTGAGTCTGCTGCTGGTTTCAATCCCTGTGCTGGCAACACCCGCCACTGAACTGGACCTGATGCCTTATCCCAAAAATCTCACGCTGCAGTCCGGCCAGCTGACACTGGATCGACACTTCCGCGTGGTGATCGATGGTGCTGATTCGCCATTATTGCGCAGCGAACTGGAGCGCTTTACTACACGGGTGCAGAAACAAACCGGGTTTTCTGTGAACTCGCCGGCCATCGTGAAAAGCGAATCTGTTCAGGGGGATCTTCGTGGACCGGTGTTGCGCGTCTCAGTCGCACAGATTCCGGAGTACGAAGATGGTTATGCACTGGAGCGTGATGAAGCCTATCGGCTTGAGATCAACGACACGCAGATCCTGCTGACTGCCGGCACACGCACCGGTGCCGTGCGCGGTCTCGAAACCTTGCTGCAGATTATCGGGGTGCAGAAAAAAGCCGTGCGTTTACCACAGCTGGTGATCGAAGACGCGCCGCGTTTTGTCTGGCGCGGTGTGCTGCTCGATTCATCCCGGCATTTTCTGTCCGTCGCCACCCTCAAGCGCCAGCTGGATGCCATGGCCGCAGCAAAGTACAACATCCTCCACTGGCATCTCACCGATGATCAGGGCTGGCGGATGGAATTTAAGGCTTATCCGAGACTGCACGAGCAGGCATCCGACGGCGAATATTATTCTCAGGATGATATCCGCGAGGTGGTGGCCTACGCACANCAGCGCGGCATACACGTNTTGCCGGAGATTGATGTTCCCGGTCACGCCAGCGCCATCGCGTTGGTTTATCCGGAACTGATGTCNGCCCCCGGCCCCTATACCAAAGAAATTCGCTGGGGCGTGCANAAGCCGACACTCAATCCCATCAACGACAGCGTTTATGAATTTATCGACAGCCTGATGACAGAAGTCCGCGCATTGTTCCCATTTGAATATGTGCACATCGGCGGCGATGAAGTTGATCCGGAACATTGGAACAGCAACGCCGAGATTCAGGCGTTCATGAAAGAAAATAACCTGGAGGATCACCGGGCACTGCAGGCCTGGTTCAACCGCCGGGTGGTTAACATTCTCGAACAGCATCAACGCAAGATGATTGGCTGGGATGAAATCCAGCATCCGGATTTACCCCGCAATATTGCCATCCAGTCCTGGCAGGGACCGGACGCTGTAAGCGATGCCGTCAGCCACGGTTTCCAAGCAATTCTTTCCACGGGCTATTACCTCGATCAACCGCAACCGGCGGCGTATCACTATCGTAACGACCCTGTTCCTGCGATGGAAAAAATTGATGACCAACCGCGTGCAGGAGAAAGCTGGCAGACCTGGTCATTTGAAATTCCACGCAAGCGCGGCAGTGCTATCAAAGGCTCATTCACCTTGATCGGCAAAGACGGCCAGCAGCGAGGCTTTATTGACTTCAATGGCAAATCACGGCGGGCCGTGCAGGGACTGCAACAGGTTCATGGCATAACGCAATTCCAACTTGATACCTGGATGGGCGTCTTTGCTCCTCGTGTCACTTTGCACGATGGAAAGCTGACCGGCAGCGTGATTGTCGGCAATACACCTTATGCGATAACAGGCAGACAAATTGCCGGTTCATCCATGACGGGAACGCAAATACCGATGGGGATTCGTCAGCCGGTGCTGACCGATGCAGCGCGGCAGTTGGTGCTGGGGGGTGAAGCCGCCCTCTGGGCTGAACTGGTTGATGAAACCGTTATTGATCTGCGGCTGTGGCCCCGTGCGTTTGCNGTAGGTGAACGGCTATGGTCNCCGGCAAGCCTGCAGGATGAAGCATCCATGTATCGCCGGATGCAGAAGGTGGGCGACCTTGCCGGGATTTCGGTGGGCCTGCAACACCATCAACAGGCGCGTGAAGGCAGAAGCAAATTTGTCAGCCGCGTCCGGGACCTTAAGCCACTGGACATTTTTGCTCAGGCCATTGAACAGGCGCAGTACTATCACCGACACCATGAAAAACATGTGTACGGCACCTACTCAAAAGCGGATCCGCTCAACCTGTTCGTAGATACCCTGCCTGCAGAAAGTTATGCCGTGCGCGAACTGGATCAGCTGGTTGATCAATTTCTGCTGCAGCCACAGGACAAACACGCCCGGCAGCAACTGGTGAAATTTTTTAAGGTCTGGCAAAAAAATCATAAACCCCTGCTGCGAGTCATCGAACGAAACCCGCAGCTGACAGANATGAAACCGCTGGCCCAGCGGGTGGACCAGGTCACCCGGCTGGGCCTGACGTTAACCGGCCATATTGTCCAACAGAAACCACTAACCCCGGATCGTCTTGAACAGGCCAGGCAATTGCTGCACGATGCCCGGCAGATGCATCAGGAGATTGTTGTGGGTGCTGCTGGTCCGGTGGAGAAATTGTTGAGTGCGGTTAACGTCAGCGCATCTAATAACAATTAGATCATCAATGCACACCCCTGATGCGCGGTACGCGGGTCAGTCGTTCAATAAGCTGGTTGCCAATCGCGATATCAATGTCGCCCGGGCAGCTCATGTTGGCCACGTTAGCCAGGTCAATGGCACGCCGCTCCAGGTCGTTGAAGGTGCGTGGTATGGCTGGGTTGCGGGGATCAGGCAGGGTGACGCCGGTCAGAAAGCCTGACAGCAGCGCAGGCTGGCCGACCGGTGTGTTGTAATCCAGGTGCGCGAAGGGCGTGCCTGTTTCAATCACGTGGCAACCGCTGCAGGTATTTAAAGCCAGTTCAAATATCGCATCATCGCGCACAGTGGCGGGTGCAGGTGTGTTGGGCGAGGGGTCGGTCGGAACCGTGAGCAATGAGCTGTGCACATTCCACAGTACGGCTAAAGGAGCCGCCCCGGCGAGGAAAGGTTCACCGTTGTAGAAGGGGGTTATCTCATGCTGCGCCGGTGGCGGGCCGACCAGAAGTGGCCATTGAGTATTGATGTAATCAGCCAGCAGCGATGAGTTATTGTGATGAATCTGCGGTTCCTGTTTTACCGTTGTCTGCTCCATCAAACCGCCTGCGCGCGGCAGTACGAACTCACGCATTTCCCAACGCGGAGAGCCGGCCAATAATTCGTTGGTACGAATCTGTCCGATAGCGCTTTGATTGGGTGCAACGGGGTTGGCTCCAGCCGCCGTGAATACATTCGTCAGTGATGCGAGGTCGTCGTTGTAGCTGGATGACTCCGCCAGTACGACCCACTTCCTCGCCCAGTTGCGTACATCGGTACAGCCAGCGATAGGAACCTTGTATTCCATGATCAGGGTCTTGCCTTTGTTGTTGCACTTGCCGTCGTGCAATGAAAAAACAAAGCGACCTTCACCGGCCTCGCCACCGCCGTACACCCCGCCTTCACCGCGTAAATCAATGCGCAATACGATGCCCAGCAAACGGAAGGGGCTTTCTTCCGGCCGCAGGGGCGAACCCACACCGCCGCTGCGGATTTCCCACTCGCGGATAATCTGTTGATACACCGAAGGCCGCGCCGGAACATTGTGATTATTGATAATCTGCGCTGCGTTCCAGTGATTAAAGAAGCGTTTGATGTAATCCGATGTAGACGCGGTACCGTTAGCGATATTCTCCATCAGTCGCCAGTAGGTCCATTCGCCCGTAGGGTTGCCCACCGGCCGCTGATTGCGTGTGCGGCAGGCCCAGGTGCGTTCTGGATCATTCACGACATCAAGGTCGGTAATCATCAGCGAACGTGGAATGCTTGCAGCACTACTAACACCGCCGGTAAGAGGAATGCCGAGTGGTTGGCCGAGCAGGGGCAGATCCATTGGCTGGCGTGAGTGGAACAGCTCGTGTTTAAGCGGCAATAAAAATTGCTGTTTATCCCGCGCGGTCTGATCGGTAAAAAGCAGATGGTCACCACTGACAGTTATCTCTCGACTGCCGATCTGCTGGCGACCACCAGCGGAGAACAGCGCGAGCTCTTTACCACTGTGAGTCTTAGCCAATTGCAGGTTGGCTTTGGCAAAAGCTTCAAAATCGAATTCGGTGATGATCGAGAAAATACCGTCACGAGGTCTCTCATCGCCGTCCTTACCTGTGTCTGATAATGCCAGCGTGGTTTTGCCGATTGTGATGGCTACCTCTCCGCCCGGCTTTTCCTGCGGTAGCTGCGCACGGATCAGTGCGGTTTTGTCATCAAGGGGCGTGATCGATAAACCTGCAGGAACGATATCGCTTGTAAGGCTTGGGGAGTCCGCCTTCTGCGCAACAGCGAAGGTGGAAGAAATGATGATTAACACAAAAAGTGCGACTGAAGTAACAGATGGGAAATGCACAATCCTCTGCATGGTGAATCCTCCTGGGCTATAGTTGAAAACTGAATAACAATTTTTATGATTAAGCCGCAGAGAGTTCGGTAAGGCTCTCATTGTTCTGCGGACTATGTTCTATAGAAGAGGGCTGGCAGCAGGTCAAATGATGTGCGAATAATTGGCGTCTGTCTTCTCAGGTTAAATCGCTATGTTAAAAACGGAAATGATTTTTTTTGGTATTTCTGCAGCGC
>Ga0065721_10053134_pt1 | contig 10460 bp, 9 predicted proteins | sample Mesricmetagenome_FD_59108 | JGI IMG/M metagenome (GOLD analysis project Ga0065721, IMG submission 59108) | Mesophilic microbial community from rice straw/compost enrichment Sample: eDNA_1 v2 (version 2) | ecosystem: Engineered > Solid waste > Grass > Composting > Bioreactor | place: USA: Davis... | reverse complement strand
GCCCACTCCACGTGGAGCGCCGAGTGGCCGGCGAGCTCGCGCGTCGCGCGGGCGTACCAGTCGGCCGTGGGGCTGCTCACACCGGCATCCTGCCAGGGAGCGGCCCCACGGCCGGGAGGGTCAGGCCGCGCGGCCCCGGCGGACGAGGAGCACCGTCGCGATTGCGATCGCGAGGAGCGCGACGATGCCGACGACGAGCCAGAGGATCCACGACGTGTCGGCCGCGGGCTCCCCGTCGGCCCGCAGCGCCGTCGCCGACACCTCGGTCGCCGCCTCCGGGGCGCACTCCGCGCCGACGGGGATGCGCAGCGTGAGCGGGTCGAGGTCCGACCCGGCGTCGTAGGTGCCGAACGCCGCCGAGCCCGCGGGCGTGAGCACCGCCGGGATGCCGGCGATCGTCACGACGTCGCCCTCGGTCGTGCGCTCCGCCGCCGCGAGGTCGAGCGTCGCGAACTCGACGGCCTCGGCCGCGACCTCGCCCCCGTCGCGGCGCGAACCCGAGACGTCGAGCAGGAGCACGGCGCGGTCGCCGTCGACGACGACCCGCAGGTTCGAGATCGTCGTATCGAGCACGCCCTCGTGGCCGGTGAAGCGCACCGAGCCGCCGAACGCGAGGTCGGCATCCCCGGTCTCGGCGTCGTATCCGCCCGAGCCCGTGAACCCGAAGAGCGGGGCCGCGTAGGTGGCGCCGTCGGCGACCTCCCACGCGCCGTGCGCGATCGAGCTGTCGAGGTAGGCCCGGAACGACTCCTTGAAGCCCCAGTCGAGCTCCACGCCGTCCACCGGGCAGCCGACCACCTCGGCCGCGGCGATCTCGATCACGAGACCGCGGTCGACCGAGCCCTGGAAGGTGAAGGTGTGCTGCCCGGTGAGGCCGCGCGGCAGCGCGCCCGTCCAGGTGACGACGCCGTCGGCATCCGCCGTCAGGTCGTCGGCGAGCACGGTCGGCTCAGAGTAGACGACGGCGAGGATGCCGGACTCGTCGGGCTGGAACCCGTCGGCCGTGAAGGTCGCGGTGGCGCCCTCGACGAACGACGACTGCGGCGACGTGACGCCCTCCGTGGCGGGCGGGGTCGGGTCGGGCGTGTTCGCCGACTCCGAGGTCGCCGCCCGCGTCGAGGCGGCACCCGAGGCGGAGTTGTTCGACCCGATCGTGAAGCTCACCGGGTCGAGCGACTCGCCCGCCGCGTAGAAGCCGGCGAACCCGGCGGCTCCGGCGGCGGTGAGGGTCGCGGGCACACCCGCGTAGCTGACCGTCCCGTCGGTCGCGACGGTGCGCGATCCCGCGGCGAGGTCGAGCGTCGCGAAGTCGACGCGTCCGTTCGCCGTGACGACGCTCAGCACGCCGCTCGTCGCCGACGTCAGACGCACGACCGGGTCGCCGAGGCGCACCGAGAGCACGCCGCCGTGACCGGTGAACGCGAGCGTGCCGCGGTAGGCGACCGAGCCGAGCCCGTCGGCCGAGAGCGAGGCTCCCGACTGCGGGAACCAGAAGCCCGATCCGAGCGAGCCGGCGCCGCCGCTCGTCGCGATCGACCCGTTCGCGCCGCCGAGGATGTAGGAGCGGAACGAGGCCTTCACGCCCCACGTGAGCGTGCCCGGGGCGGGCGTCGCGGCAGGCGGCGTCGTCGGGGTCTCCCCCGAGCCCTCGCCGGGCTGCTCGCCCCCGCCCGCGGTGCCGGTGAACACCGGCGCCGTCGCGAAGCGGAGCGTGAGCGGCGCGGGCTTGCGGTCGGTCGCCCCCGTGTTGGTGATCGTCGACGCGTAGCTCCACGCGGCGATCGCCGGGTCGGCCGAGGCGTCGCCCGCGAGGAACGCCACGAAGTCGGCATCCCACTCGCCGGCGAGGCCCGAGAACGACGCCCCCGCGGGGACGACGACGAGGTCGGCGTCGTTGCCCGTGAGCGTCAACACATCGACACGCTCCGGGCCGCGCACGGTGACCGCGGTCGCCGCGTTGTACGGGATGTTGCCGGGCGTGCCGGGCACGGTGCCGTAGGTCACGACGGCCGAGACGGAGCCGTTGCCCGACTCGTCGACCGTCACCACCGGGTCGGCGAGGCGCAACCAGGCGCCGCCCGTCGCGGAGTGGTTGAACGTCGAGCCCGGGTAGGAGACCGTGATGGTGCGGTCGGCGTTCGAGACGACCGTGCCCGACGTGAAGGTCGAGACGCGCGTCGTCGCGTCGAGCGTCGTCGGCGCGCCGTACTGGGCCACGAGCGGGCTCGGGCGGCCGAAGGTGCCCGCGTTGAGGTAGGTCGAGAGACCCCACGCGGCGTCGGTCGCGTACTGCGCGAACGTCGGCACGGAGCCGAGCGTGAACGTGAACGGCGCCGGGCGACGGTCGGTCGCGCCCGTGTTCGTGATCGTCGACGCGTAGCTCCACGCCGCCGCGCCGCCCTCGCCCGCGAGGAACGCGAGGAAGTCGGCGTTCCACTCCCCCGCGAGTCCCGACCAGGTCGCGCCGCCCGCGACGGCGACGGGCGACGTCGCGTTGCCGGCGAGCGTCACGATGTCGACGCGCTCGGGCCCGGCGACGGTCACCGCGGTGGCCGCGTTGAACGGGATGTTGCCGGGCGTGCCGGGGACGGTGCCGTAGGTGACGACCGCCGAGACGGTGCCGTTGCCCTGCCGGTCGAGGGTCGCCTGCAGGTCGGCGAGGCGCAGCCACGCGCCGCCCGTCGACGAGTGGTTGAACGAGGCACCCGCGAACGACAGCGTCACGGTGCCGTCGGCGTTCGAGACGACGGACGGCGAGCCCCACGTCGTGATCTTCGACGTCGCGTCGTACGACGCGGGAGCCGTGTACTGCGCGACGAGGGGGCTCGGGCGGCCGTAGGTGCCGGCGTTGAGGTAGGTCGAGAGGCCCCACGCCGCGCCCGTCGTGGGCGCGGTCGCGACGACCGGGTAGGTGACCGCGGCCGACGTCGACGCGGCGTGATCGCCCCCGTCGGGCGTGAACGACGCGGTGACGGCGTGGGTACCCGGGACGAGGGTGGAGGTCACGAGCGTCGCGACCCCCGCGATTGCCGGAGCCGTGCCGAGCGACGTCGTGCCGGTGAAGAACTCGACGCTGCCGTCGACGGCGGGCGAGACGGTCGCCGTGAGGGTCACGTTCTGGCCCGCGACGGTGCCCGCCTCGGGCGACACGGCGAGCGTCGTCGCGGTCGGCGTGAGGCCCTGGAGCGTGAGCGAGAAGTCGATCGCGTCGAGCGGGGAGCCGACGGCGCGCTTGACCGGGACCTCGGCCGCGTCGGGGTAGGAGGCGAGCACCTCGGCGCCGCCCGCGGCGATCGCGACGGGCACGGCGCTCCAGGTGAGCGTGTCGCCCGAGACGGCGGGGTTCACGCCCGCGAGGTCGAGCGTCGCGATCGTGCGCGTCGCGACGGCGGCCGTCGGCAGGTCGGGCGAGAGGTCGTGCGAGGAGCCCGCCGACGTCGCGGCGATCGTGCCGGTGTCGCCGGAGAGAGTGATGATGGGGTTGACGAGGTGGACGTAGTTGCCCGCCGTCACGCCCGGGATGGGCGCGCCGGCGAGGTAGCCGAGCCGCACCGTGCCGGTGAGCTGGATGACGCCGGTGCGCGAGGCGGCATCCCACGTCGACGCGGCGGCGTCCACCCCCCACGTCGGGAGGTCTCCCGCGGCGATCGTCGCGCCGCCCGTGGCGGAGCGCGTCGTGAACTGTGCGCGGTAGGCAGCGTCGACGCCCCAGGAGGCGGAGCCCCCGGTGACGTCGCCGACGGCCGCGGAGGCGGGGAGGGGAACGGACAGGAGGCCGGCGATCGCGAGCGCGAGGCTCAGCAGGATCGCGAGCGGCCGGGACAGGGCTCGGGACGCAGAGGTGCTCATGGGTTCTTTCATCGGGGAGTTAGCTAAGGCTCAGCTAACTTGAACATTAGAGATCAACCCGCGCCGATGCAAAGGCTAGCCTTACCTACGCATCCCACTGAGCGGGAGCGGGGGTCGGGAACGGAACGGCCCGCACTCGGGTTGAATAGGAGGACGGCGCGCACCCCGCAGCGTCGCGTGACTCCCGAAGGACACGACATGGACACCACCGGCAAGCAGTACCGCGTCGAGAAGACCGACGAGGAGTGGCGCGAGGAGCTCACCCCCGAGCAGTACCGCGTGCTGCGCGAGGCCGGCACCGAGCGCGCCTGGACGGGCGAGCTGCTCGACGAGAGCCGCTCCGGCCTCTACACCTGTGCGGCGTGCGACGCCGAGCTCTTCAAGAGCGGCACCAAGTTCGACTCCGGCTGCGGCTGGCCCTCGTTCTACGACTCCGTCAACCCCGACGCCGTCGAGCTCCTCGAGGACACCTCCCTGGGCATGGTGCGCACCGAGGTGCGCTGCGCCAACTGCGGCTCCCACCTCGGCCACGTCTTCGACGACGGCTTCGGCACCCCGACCGGTCTGCGCTACTGCATGAACTCGCTCTCGCTGGGGTTCCACGCCGAGTGAGCACCGGCCCCATCGCGGAGGCCCTGCGCCGCCGCCGCTCCGAACCGTCGGTGACCGATGCCGCGCCCACCAAGCGCGAGCTCCTGCCGCTCATCGAGGCGGCGGCATCCGTCGCGGACCACGCGTCGCTGCGTCCCTGGCGCCTCATCGCGCTGCGCGGCGACGCCCGCATCCGCCTCGGCGAGGCGATCGCCGAGGCGACCGGGCTCGAGGGCCAGGCGGCCGCGAAGATGGCGCAGAAGCCCCTGCGGGCTCCCCTCCTCATCGCGGTCGTCGTCTCCCCGAAGCCGAGCCACAAGGTGCCCGACTGGGAGCAGGAGGCCGTCGCCGCGGGTGTCGCGCACGCCTTGAGCCTCGTGCTCGACGAGGCCGGGTGGGGCGTCATGTGGCGCACCGGCCTCTACACCCGCTCCCCCGCCGTCCACCGCATGCACGGACTCGGCCCCGACGAGCGCCTGCTCGGCTGGCTCTACGTCGGCGGCAAGAAGGGCAAGAGCAAGTCCGGGCGCCGCAAGCCCGTCAAGGCGAAGGACTACCTCGAGACGCTGCGCTGACGGCGCGGCGGGATCGCGGCGACGACCGTCGCGACGAGCACGAGGGCCGTGCCGAGGACGGTCACCAGGTGCAGCCCCGTGCCCGACACGGGCAGCAGCAGATCGAACAGCACCGACGCGACGAGCTGCCCGGCGAGGAGCGCGAGCCCCATCAGCAGCACCCCGGTCGTGCGCACGATGACGGCCTGCGCCGCGATGAAGACGCACCCGTTGAGCCCGCCGAGGTAGAGCCACCACTCCCCCGGGAAGGTCGGGTCCCACCCCGCGACCGCGACGTGCACCGCGAGCGCGAGCCCGAGCACGACGGCGCCGACGAGGAAGTTGCCGAACGTCGCCGTGAACGCCGACCCCGACACCTGGCGCACCTGCCCGTTGACGGCCTGCTGCCAGCCGACGAGGAGGCCCGCGACGAGCGGGATGACGAGCGCCCACCCGGGGATGTCGGGGCGCAGCCGGTCGGAGAGCGCGATGCCGACGGCGATGATCGCGAGGAACGTGCCGATCACGCGCTGCGGCGTCGCGGGGCGTGGCGGCATGAGCGCGAGTCCGCGGTGATCGAGCACGAGGGAGCTCACCGTCTGCCCGCAGACGACGGCGATCGTGTACATCGCGACGCCGAGCATCCCGACCGTGAGGCCCTGGCCGAGCACGAAGACCGCGCCGCCGACGCCGCCGAAGACGAGCCACCACGGGATGCGGCGCTCGCGCAGCGCCGACACGACGCGTCCGATGCCGACCCGCCCGGGACGCCAGACGAGGCTCGCGAGGGCGAGGATGACGAAGCCGGACCCGAACGAGATGAACGCCGCGAGGAAGCCGTCGCCGAGCCGCTGGCCGAGCTCGCCGTTGATGCGCGTCTGCAGCGCCACGAGCACGCCCGTGCCGAGGGCGGCGACGAGCGCGAGGGCGAGCCGGGCCGGTGATGCCGTGGGCGGCACGGCGGGAGACGAGGTCATCGAGCCCGCTGTCGGCCTCGAACCGACCACCTTCGTTTTACAAGAACGACGCTCTACCGGATGAGCTAAGCGGGCATGCCCGCGAAAGTCTACGGCGCGGGCGTGTCGGTCGGCGTCGGCGTGGGGGTCGGCGTCGAGTTCTCGGTGAACGACTGCCCCGCCGCCCGCGCGACGAACTGCGCGAACTCGTTCGGGTCGAACGCGGTCGTGTACTGGAACTCCTTGCCGTTGACGATGATCGTCGGCGTCGACTGGATCGCGGCGACCTCGGTGCCCGCGATCGGGCCGGTCAGCGCGCGCGTGGTGGCATCCTTCACCCACCGGCGGAAGCGCTGGGTCTCGATGCACTCCGCGACGCGGCTCGTCGTGGCACCCGAGTCGGCGGCGAGGTCGACGAGTTCGGCGTCGGTGAGGCCCGGGGTGTTCTCCTCGGGTTGGTCGGCGAAGAGCGCCTCGTGGAAGGCGAAGAACGAGTTCGCGGAGTGCTCGGCGACGCACGCGACGGCGTTCGCGGCGCGCAACGAGTACTCGGTGCCCTGCGACTTCGAGGTGAAGACCGCGATCGGGTGGTACTCGACGGTCGCCGCCTCGTTCTCGATCCACTCGCGCAATTGCGCACCGTTGCGCTCCTGGAACAGGCCGCAGTTGGGGCAGAGGTAGTCGTAGTAGATCTGGATGTCGACCACGTCGGCCGCGTTGGCCTCCGACGCGACGGGGGTCTCGCCGATGCCGAGACCGGGGGTCTCAACGGCCGTGAAGCCGACGCCGATCTTGATGCCGTCGCTCAGCATGTTCTGCGGCCCGCGGGCGGCGCGCGGCGCCGAGGTGAGCAGCACGACGGTGACGACGAGCCCCGCCACGACCACGGCGCCGACGATCGACAGGAGCACGATCGCCCGGCGCCGCCGGTCGCGTTTGCGATGCTCGGCTCGCAGCTCGCGGGCGCGTTCCCGCGCCGCGTCGCGCGTTTCGCTCATGGATCCTCGTCAGTGGCCTCGGTCGGGTGGCAGAGGGCGGCGCCAAGTTATCGCGCCGTCCGCACCACGGGCAAACCGCGGGCGTCTGCTCGACGAGCCTAGGTCGCGGGACTGGGAGTCAGCCGGATGCACCCTGAAAACGGTGGTCCGCGAGCGCGTGCCATAATCGGGGGGTGCCCGCCGCCGTCGACGGGCTCGTTTCACCCATTCACTACGGATCGTCCGGCACGTACCTGCCGGTGAAGGGATGCACTACACCCATGGCTACCGTCACTTTCGACAAGGCCAGCCGGATCTACCCCGGCTCGACCCGCCCCGCCGTCGACCAGATCGACCTGGAGGTCGCCGACGGCGAGTTCCTCGTCCTGGTCGGACCCTCCGGCTGCGGCAAGTCCACCACCCTCCGCATGCTCGCCGGCCTCGAAGAGGTCAACTCGGGCCGCATCCTCATCGGCGACCGCGACATCACCGACGTGCCGCCGAAGGACCGCGACATCGCGATGGTGTTCCAGAACTACGCGCTCTACCCGCACATGACGGTCGCCGAGAACATGGGCTTCGCGCTCAAGATCGCGGGCGTCAACAAGGAGGAGCGCGCCGCGCGCGTGCTCGAGGCCGCGAAGCTGCTCGACCTGGAGCCCTACCTCGGCCGCAAGCCGAAGGCGCTCTCCGGTGGCCAGCGTCAGCGCGTCGCGATGGGCCGCGCCATCGTGCGTCAGCCCCAGGTCTTCCTCATGGACGAGCCGCTGTCGAACCTCGACGCGAAGCTCCGCGTGCAGACCCGCACCCAGATCGCCTCGCTGCAGCGCCGCCTCGGCGTCACCACCGTCTACGTCACGCACGACCAGACCGAGGCGCTCACGATGGGTGACCGCATCGCCGTGCTCAAGGACGGCGTGCTGCAGCAGGTCGGCACGCCGCGCGACCTCTACGAGAACCCGCAGAACGTGTTCGTGGCCGGCTTCATCGGCAGCCCCGCGATGAACCTGTTCGACGCCGACATCGTCGAGGGCGGCCTGAAGTTCGGCACCGCGACGGCGAAGATCGAGCGCGAGGTGACCGCGGCCACGTCGGCGAAGAAGGTCACCATCGGCGTGCGTCCCGAGGACCTCACGATCGCGACCTCGGGCGAGGGCCTCCCCGTCGAGGTCGACGTCGTCGAGGAGCTCGGCGCCGACGGCTACCTGTACGGCCACACCGAGATCGACGGCAACCGCGCCGAGATCGTGGTGCGCGTCGACGGCCGCAACCACCCGAACCCGGGCGACAAGATCGTCGTCACCCCGACGCCGGCGCACATCCACGCGTTCGACGTCGAGACGGGTGAGCGTCTCTCGAAGCCCGTCGAGGCCTCGACCGCGGCGTAATCGCGTCACTCCCGAAGGCCCCCGTCTCCTCGAGACGGGGGCCTTCGGCATGCCTGGGGAGAACTCCTGCGCGACGTCGGCCCCTCGGGATACCGTGCCCGGGATGCTACTGATAGGTAGCATCCCGGGCTCCCCGGGCCATCAGAAGAAGGAGCACTCGATGTCGGCACTACTCCCCCTCCCCGTCGTCCGCCTGGATCGACCGGTCTGGCTCATCCTCATCCCCATCGCAGCCGTCATCGCGATGGGGCTGCTCACCGCCTGGTTCATCTACTGCCAGACGCAGGGCGGCTGGCCCGCCCTCGACATGCCGAGCTGGGCGTCGGGCGGCACCTGGAAGGTCTACTGCGCACGCTGACGGACCGGATGAGGGAGAGGCACATGGAGATCCTCGACGCGCACGCGCTCGTCAAGCGCTTCGGGCGCAGGACCGTCCTCGACGACGTCGCGATCGCGATCGACGCGGGCGCCATCCACGGCCTGCTCGGGCCGAACGGATCGGGCAAGACGACCTGCCTCTCCCTCATCACCGGTCTGCTCGAGCCCGACGGCGGCACCATCGTCGTCGACGGCCTCGACGTCTCGTCGCCCGCCTCCCGCCTGCGCTTCGGCTTCGCCCCCGACGACCTGCCGCTGCCGGGAGCCCTCACCGGGCGGGAGTACCTCGCCCTGCACGACGCGCTGCGCGCACGCGACGACCGGGAGCGCGCGACGGAGCTCGCCGACCTCCTGCGGCTCGACGACGCCCTCGACCGGCCCGTCGCCGACTACTCGCACGGCATGCGCCGCAAGCTGCAACTCGTCGCCGCCGTCATGCACGAGCCGCGACTCCTCGTGCTCGACGAGCCGTTCCGCGGCCTCGACCCCGAGGCGGCCACGATCCTGCGCGCGCTCCTCGTCGGCTTCGCGGGCGCGGGCGGGGCGGTGCTCGTCGCGACGCACGACCTGCTGCGAGCGGAGCGCGACTGCGACGCCGTGACGATCCTCGACGGCGGCGCGGTCGTCGCCGCCGGGTCGCCCGCCGAGTTGCGGGCACGGCATCCCGGCGCCCGCTCGCTCGACGACGTCTTCCTCGAGGTGACCGGCCGCGCCGCGGAAGCCGCCGGGCGGCAGGCACGGCTCGAGTCCGTGTTCTCCCGCACGCCGCAGTCCCCGCCCACCGCCGCGCCGACCCCCGACCGCCCCGATCCCCGAGAGAGCACCCCGTGACCCTCCCCCTGCGCATCCTCGTCCAGTCCCTCGTCGGCCTCGCGATCGGCGCGAGCCTCGTCGTGCTCGCCGTCGCCGTCGCCCTCGTCCTCGCCTTCGCGACGACGAGCCACGTCGCCATCCCCGCCGTCATCGAGGTCTGGGCCTCGCGCGAGGCGAACGGCACGACGGCGCTCGAGTTCGTGCCCGACGTCGGCGGCGCGACGGTCCTCGTCCTCGTGATCGCGGCGGCCTACGCGGGCGCGACGGTCGCCGCCGGTCGGCGCGGTCGGCAGGAGTGAGGATGCCGCGCGGGCTCGCGGTCGTCGCGGCCGTGGCGCTGCGGCTGTGGATCCGCGAGATCGCCCGCACCCTCCGCACACGCCCGTCACGCGTCGTCGGAGCGCTCGTCGCCGCAGGGGTGAGCGCCGTCGCGCTCGGGGCACTGCTCGCCCTCGCGGCATCGGCGAACCTCCCGCAGGCGATCCCGGGCGAGCTGCGCTCCGCCGTCGTCGGCACGTCGTTCGGCGGCGCGGCGCTCACGGCGGGCGCGCTCGGCGTCGCCCTGAGCGCGGCGGCCCCGCCCCGCACAGCACTCGAGAACCTGCTCACCCTCCTGCCGGTCCACCCGGTCCCGGCGCGGCTCGGCCAGCTCGTGCCGACCGTCCTCCTCGGGGCCGGCTTCTCCCTCGCCCTGTCGAGCACCGCGACCGTCGTCGTCGTGCGCACGGCCGAGCACCCCGGCGACGCCGCGCTCGGGGTGGGTGCCCACATCGCCCTCGTCGCCACCGTGCTCCTCGTCACGACCGCCCTCTTCTCGCTCGTCGACAGCGTCGCGACGCGAGGGGCGCGGCTGCCGTCGACCTACGCCACCGCCGTCGCCGGCGCGCTCACCCTCGCCGCCGTCTTCGCGGGCACGCTGCCCGACGTGCTGCTGCCGCCCGCGGCCGCACCCGG
>Ga0065721_10008255_pt1 | contig 10462 bp, 11 predicted proteins | sample Mesricmetagenome_FD_59108 | JGI IMG/M metagenome (GOLD analysis project Ga0065721, IMG submission 59108) | Mesophilic microbial community from rice straw/compost enrichment Sample: eDNA_1 v2 (version 2) | ecosystem: Engineered > Solid waste > Grass > Composting > Bioreactor | place: USA: Davis... | reverse complement strand
ATCGAGCGTCGACTTCAGGATGAAGTCGTTCACCTGCAGTTGGATCGCTTCGCGCATGTATTTCATGTCTTGATGGCAGGTCAGCACGACGAAACGGGAACCGGCCCGCAGCGACTTCGCGTACCGAATGAACTGAAGCCCGTCCGATCGGGGCATCTCGATGTCGACCAGTACGATATCGGGTCTATGCCGATCGTACATCAGGCAAGCCTCGTCTCCGTCTTGAGCTTCGCATACCAGCTCCATTCCGAGAGAGGACCAAGGAATCGCTTTGCGCAGGCCCAGCCTGACCAGAATCTCGTCCTCGACAATCATCGCTTTCATATCGCATCTCCTTTTGCGGGTTCCATTGCTTGGATGTAGGGAAGGGTAATCTCCATCCGGGTTTTCTCGTTCGGCCGGCTCTCGATGGCGAGGCCGTAAGGCTCGCCGTATTCCAGCTTGATTCGCTGCTGGAGATTCGGCAGGCTGAGCCCGCCTGCGGCCCGCTTCGCCGGCTTATTCTTCCGCTCAAGAAGCTGTCCGAAGCGATGGGGTTCGATTCCGTTGCCGTTGTCCTCGATGGCGATAACGACCGTTTGACCCTCGATTCGTGCTTCTATCCTTATGCTCGGCTCCCCGGAGAAAGGCGGCGCAAAGCCATGCACGACGGCATTTTCCACGATCGGCTGGATCGTGAACTTCGGAATCAGAGCTTGCATGGCCCGGTTGTCGAGTTCGAGCTCGACCGCGATCGTCTTCATCGAGCGGATCTCTTGGAAGCGAATGTAGCTGAGCGCGTATTCTTTCTCCTCTTCTATCGTGCTATAAAGGACTTCGGTGTGACGCAAGGTATAGTCCAGCATCCTCGACAAAGCCAGGATTGCCTCCGCCATCCTCGGGTCGCCGTGCAGCACCGCGAGAAAACGCAAGGAGTTTAATGAATTATGCCAGAAATGCGGGCGCATTTGCTCCTGCAGCCGCTGCAGCTCGAGGACTCGCTTCTCTCTCTCGCCTTGCTTGATCGTCCGGAATTGCTGCTCGATCTCGGTCAGGAAGCGGAAAATTCCATCCCTTAGCGTCTCGATCTCGCGGAAGCCCTTATAGTCATACGGCTCGGGCTCCTCTCCATCCCGATAATGCCGTACAAGGCGCGACAACCGACGCAGGGGCATCGTTACCTTCGAGTGCAGGACGCCGAAGAACAAAAGGATGAACAGAAGGGATATCCCCGTCAGAATCCCGGTCATTCGCCAGATGTTGACGCTGTCGGAGTGCAGCAGATATGGCGGAATCAACGATACCATCGTCCAAGAGGTTGAAGCGATCTGCTTGTAGAGGAGGCGGTATTCCGTGCCGGACACCCGGATGTCCAGCGAGCCTTCTTCCTTGTTCTGAGATTTGACCGAACGGTAAACGTCGCCGAGCCGAGAAGAGTCCCCCTCCCGGAAGCCCGGAGGCAGCGCTTCGTTATGGAACAGGGTCTCGAGATCGCCGGAGAATAGGAAAATCGGATTCGCTTCGTCGATCTGCGCTCTATTCAGCATGCGCTCGATCATGGAACCGTTCAGCTCGATGACGAGCAAGCCGAGGGATTGGTCGTTTCGGGTAATGTTCTTGCTGACATAGAGAACGTTCGTATCGGAAGCGTCATGATAATCGGCGGCGACGTTCCAATGAAGAAAGTTATTGTCCAGGGCGACCCGGTTGTCGAACCACGGAAAGGAAGATACCGTCTGTTGCAATTGCCGCTCTTCCCATGCGTTCATGGACGGATAAGCGAAGATCTCGTCCCGAATGTCGAAGACCTGGATATTCACGGGCAGCCTCAGATGGTAATACTCGGAGAATTTGCGCAGCTGCCATTCGGCGGCGCTTTTCTTGGAGTTCGCATCCGGCCCCTTCAAGATGTCGATCAGATCGGGGTTGTTGGAGAGCGTTCGCGCGAAGTCGTCTATATAATTCAAATAGTTAGATAAGTTGACCGATAAGGAGCCCATGTTCTCGACGATGCTCTGGTAATATTGTCCTTCTATCGTCTTGGTCGACTGTTTGCTGACGATATATCCCTGCATGGAAATCAGCATCAGGACCGTCAGCGACACGATCACGAACAGCAGCAGCTTCCAGTTCGAGAACGAGGGGGTGAGTCCGATTCGTCGATTCATGTCCGAAGTCTCCCGTATCTATAGGGTGGGACTCATTATAAACTTGAATTATTATCCGAATGTTTCCCCTTGCGGCGCTAGAATCGAATTCAATCAAAAAAAAAAACGGCGCGGAAATTTCTCCGCGTCGTTCTTACCTCGTCCGAATAGAGACAGCATCAAGACGACGGCGGCCGTCGAGACGGACAGGACAAGCGTATCTCGGGACAAGTAGGTCGCGTCCCCCGGAGCTCCGCCGAGGAATTCCAGCAGCGTGAATTGCGCCAGCACGATGCCGACCACGCAGATGACCGTTCCGGATACGGCAGGGGTGAACCACTTGCTAAGCCGGCCGACCACTCCCGTTACGGAGAGAGGAACGCGATCGCCGCGCTGATCAGGATGCCTCCGGAAGCCGCCGCGAGCCCGTGAGTCTTGCCCGTCGTGATCATTAGGGCGTCGAAGGAGGCGGACGGTCCTTGCACGATAGGCAGACGAGCCAGCCGCGTCGATTGCAGCAAGGTCACGAAGCCGGCCGCGATGAAGACGGCGTTGATCATGTTCGTTGCCGCAAGCGGGGTCAACCCGATCATGGCGGCGATGAACAGCGGATCCAGCCAGACGTTGGAGACGAAGACGTGCTGAAGGCCGAGTAGCAGCCCTTGCGTGCCGCTCACCTTCTGTTCCACCTGCAGCTTAGCTTCCATCGGCTTAGCTTCCATCGGCTTCTCCCCTCTTCGCCTCGGGTTTCGCCGCCTGACCGGAAGCTTTGACCGTTAGGGCCAATTCCACTGCCGCGCCCAACCGGCGAGCCGCGTCAACTGGCTCCTCCGCCATCGAGACGGCGGAGATCACGGACACCCCGTCGGCTCCCGCGCATATGACCAACGCCGCGTTCGCCGCCGTAATGCCTCCGATGCCGACGAGCTGCAGCCGAATCCCCCGCGCGCGAATCCGCTCGATCGCTTGCGGCCCGGCGGCCGTCTTGGCGTCCTCCTTCGTGCGCGTCGCGAAGATCGGCCCGACGCCCAAGTAGTCGGCTCCCGACCGGATCGCCGCCTCGGCCTCCGCCTCATCGTAGGCGGAGACGCCAAGAACTCTTCCGCTTCCGATTCTCGCCCGAACGGCGGAAGCGACCTCGTCCTCCTGCCCGACATGGACGCCGTCGGCGTCCACTTCGAGCGCCAAGCCGACATCGTCGTTCACGATAAACGGGATGCCCCGTTCCCGGCACAATTGCCGGAGCCTCCAAGCCAGCTCCGTGCGGGCTTTGCCTTGCAGCGCCCCCGTTCCCTTCTCGCGGAATTGAAACATCGTCGCCCCGCCGCGGATCGCCTCCTCCAGGACATGCTCAGGTCGAATACCCGCCGGAACGTTGTTGCTGCCCATAATGAAGTACAACCGCAGCGCGCGTCGCAGCAGCTCCTCGTTCCCGTTCCAAGTCATCGACTCGCCCTCCTCTGCTCGCCATAAGCCCAATGGTTCGTCGGCCCATGTCCTCGTCCGAGCTGCAGCGACTGTTCGATGGCGGCTTGGATGAACGCTTTGGCGACTTCGACGGCTTGAGGTACGTCGTTCCCCTTCGCCAGCTCCGCGGTCAGAGCGGCCGCGAACGTGCAGCCGGTCCCGTGCGTGTGGCGGGTAGACACGCGCATGCCCTCATACTCAAAGAAAGAGCTCCCGTCATAGAGAAGATCGACGGAACGGCCTTCCTTCGATTCGTCGTGTCCTCCCTTAAGGACGACATGCCGCGCGCCGAGCGAAGCGAGGTATCTCGCCGCTTCCTTCCGTGCGACCATGTCGCCGATTCTCATGCCAGTAAGAGCCTCCGCTTCGGGCACGTTCGGCGTAACGACGAGGGCGAGCGGCAGTAGCAGCCGCTTCAGGGCTTGAACCGCCTGCTCTTGCAGCAGGGCGGCTCCGCCCTTGGCGATCATGACCGGGTCCACGACGACCCGGGTCCAGCCATGGCGGCGAATCTCCTCCGCCACTCCCTCTATAATCTCCGCGCTGAACAGCATTCCGGTCTTCAAGGCGTCGGTCCCCAGATCCGCTCCTATGGCCGCAATCTGAGCCCGCACCGCCTCTGCCGACAGCGGGTAAATGCCGCTGACGCCCAGCGTGTTCTGAGCGGTCACGGCCGTGATCGCGGACATGCCGTACACCCGAAGCTCCTGGAACGTCTTGAGATCCGCTTGAATGCCCGCGCCGCCTCCGCTGTCCGATCCCGCGATCGTAAGAGCCGTAGGCGTCCTCATCCTTTGATTTCCTCTACTCTGCCGAGTCCCTCTCTCTCTTCTCTACTGAATCCATCTCTATCTTCTCTGCCGAATCCTTCGATCACTTCTACCTTTCCAAGCCGCTCGATATCCTCGGCGGAGACGCTGAACAGCCGATCCAGCAGGGCGATCTGGAAGCTGCCCGGCCCCTGCTCCCTCGTCCGGTTCGCCGCCAGCTCGGCCGCTACGCTGTAAGCCGTCAGCGCCGCGACGGACGCTTCCAGAGGATCGGCTTCCACGGCCGCGAAGGCGCCGATCACAGACGACAGCAAACAGCCGGCCCCGGTCACCCGGGTCAGAAGCGCATCGCCGCCGTGCACGGCCGCCGTCCGCTTCCCGTCCGATACGATGTCCGACGCGCCCGTGATGGCGACGACAGTACCAAGCTCGCGAGCCGCTTGCCGAGCCAGGCGAACCGCGTCGCCCTCGCCCGCTCCGGCATCGACGCCGCGAATCGCCCAGTCTTGGCCGATCACGTTCGCGACCTCCGCGGCGTTCCCCCGCACGATCACGATCCGCAGCTCGGCCAGCAGGCTTCTCGCCGTCTCGGTCCGGTAAGCCGATGCTCCCGCGCCGACCGGATCAAGGACGACGGGCACGCCGCGCTCGTTCGCCGAGCGCCCGGCGATCTTCATCGCCTCGACCTCGACCTCGTTCAGCGTGCCGATGTTCAGGACAAGCGCTCCCGCGATTCCTGCGATATCGGCGACCTCCTGCTTGGCATACGCCATAACCGGAGACGCCCCTAACGCCAGCAGCCCGTTCGCGGTAAAATTCGTGACGACGACATTCGTGATGTTATGCACGAGCGGTCTAGCCTCCCTGACCCTCCGAAGCATGTCGGCTATCTTTCGCATGTTCATTCTTTCTCGCCTTCCTTACCCCAGGTTTGAATTGAATATTCGAAACAAGGCATGGCCAGGATGAGGGCACAACTTCCCCGATGGGCGCAAAATAAAAAGCGCCTCTCCCCTCGGAATGGACAGGGAAAGACGCTAATAAGCGCGCGCAAAAAATACGCATTCTTCCTACGATGGCATTATCCAACAGGTTTAAACGGTCTACGACGGATCAGCCGTACTCTCAGCCTGCTTCTGCAAGCTCCCGCGAATATTCAATTGTTCTCAGTGTAATACAGGGAATCGCTCAAGACAATGCTAAAGCAGGAAAATGGCAACATCCCGGTGCGTCCACCGATTTCGGGGATCGAGATACTCTTATCTTAAAAAAGAGCCACCCGCGAAGGGTGGCCCAAATTCCTTTTACACGTAGCTGATCGTCTTCACGCCGTTCAAGCTGGCCGCTTCGATCGCGAAGCCTTCCGGCAGCGAACCGCGCAGCACGATCTCGCGAGTCTCGCCCGCGACAAGATCGAAGTAGTTGTCGGACAGCGTTCCGACAACGTTGAGCAGACCCGCATCCTTCGCGAACGCGTCGGTGGAGATCGAAATCAGCGTATCGCCGTTCTCGAGCGCCTTCGTGGTCACGTCAAGCTTAGCCGGCTTCAGCTTGAGCTGGTGCGGCTTGCCGAGCGTGTACGCTTGACGGGCCAGACGCTCTCCGCCGCTCGACAGCAGGTTGACGAACACGATCGTCGTTGCCGCGTCGAAGCCGCCGACATTCAGCTTATCCAGCTCGGTCGATTGATGGCCGTACGCCTTGACGCTGCGCTCTTCGGTCTTGACGACCTTGTCCGTCGCCAGATCGTAGAATTCGATTGTCACTTGGCCTTCGAAATCGCCATTGTCGTGGATCAGGTGCAGCGTCGCTTCCGCTTGCCCCGGAGTGATCTTCGCGACGACGTTCGGCGCTTGGAACGTTCTCTTCATGTAGTAGTACGAAGGCTTCTTCACCTTGCCGTAGTCGACGAGCGCCCAGCTGATCGACGGCCACAGGTCGCTCCACTGCCAGATAAGCGCGCCGGACGTGTCCGGCATGCGGGATACCCAATGTTCGACGCCGAAGCGAAGCGCGTTCGCCTGCAGAAGCTGGTTCACGTAGACGAACTGCTCCTTCGTCGCAGGCAGGCGATAATCGCCGACGGTGTAGTAGAACAGGCGTTGAATGCCGTTCGGGGCTTTCTGCATCGCGTCGAACTTCGGATCGCGCAGGTCGGCTTCCGCGTCGACGGCGTCCATTACCTTCATCGAAGGATAGGACTGCATGCCGAACTCGGACAGGAAGCGTCCGTTCACTTCTCGATACTCCTCGTAAGGATGGGTTTGGCCCCAGACATACCAGGAGTGCAGGTCGCCATAGTCGCCTTCATAGCGCGAGTCGTCGAACGTGAGCATGTACGGGCTCGTCGGCCAATAAGGACGCAGCGTGTCCTTGCGGCACGCTTCCTTCAGCACGTCGAAGTACAGCTTCTCGCCGAAGCCGTGCTTGCGCTTTTTGCGGCTGCGCTCGATGAAGAACATGTTCTCGTTGTTGCCGCACCAGAGCACGATGCTCGGGTGGGAGCCGAATTCGTCCAGAACGAAGTCCGCTTCCTTGCGCACGAGCTCCGAGAACGCGTCATCGTCCGGGTAATCGCCGCACGCGAACATGAAATCCTGCCAGACCATGATGCCCAGACGGTCGCACTCGGCGAAGAAGTCATGGTTCTCGTACGTGCCGCCGCCCCAGACGCGGATCATGTTCATGTTCGCCGCCGCGATATCTTCGATCTCCTGGCGATATTCTTCGGCCGTGTCTAGGTTCGGCCACAGCTTGAGCGGAATCCAGTTGACGCCCTTGCACAGAATAGAGACGCCGTTCACTTCGATGAGGAACTTGCGTCCTTGCTCGTCGTAAGGCATCTTGATCTTCACTTCGCGAAGGCCGACGGAGCAATCCAGCGCATATGAATCATCCTTCGCCGCCACTTCCACGACCAGGCGGTACAGATGAGCCTCGCCATGGCCGAGCGGATACCAGCGCTTCGGATTCGCGATCTCGAGAGAAGTCTCGAATACCCGCTCTCCCGGCGCCACGCTGACGGTTTCTTTTTTGACCGCTACCGCTTGCTCTCCGTCGTAAATCGTATACGTCACTTCCGCTTCGAAGGCGGTGCCGCGAACGTTAACGATCTTGTGGTGCGCGTTTACGATCGCCTTGTCTTGGGAAATGCTCGTAAGGCGGTAACCAAGGTGCTCTCCGCGCAATTGCTCGTAGCCTTCGACTTTAACGGCCTTGTGAATGCCGACCGTCGCGACGCGGGCGCCCCAGTCCCAGCCATAGCCGTATTGGGCCTTGCGTCCGAACAAACGAGGAGAAATTCCGTTCCACAGGAACAGATCCTCGCCGAACGCCTTCTCCTTCTCCTTCAGCGTCTCGGTAGGGGAAGAGATGCGGACGACCAGCTCGTTCCGAGCCTTCGCGATGCCCTTCACGTTGAAGCGATAGGACATGAACATATTCTCGGTGCTGCCGATTACCTTGCCGTTCAGCTCGATCTCCGCGAACGTATCGACGCCTTCGAACACCATCTCGAGCGCCTCGGAGGCGAGCAGCTCTTCGCTAAGCTCGAACGAGCGGCGGTACGTCCAATCGTCGTGCTCCACCCATTCGATTTTCGGTTCGAACAGGGTGTCGTATTCGTTAGGCAGAACGCCTTGCTCCATCAAATCCTTCTGGACGAAGCCCGGTACTTGGGCCGGATATCCTTCTCCCGTGCGTACGTTCGTCGCTTGCCATGTTCCGTTCAACAGAAATGTTTTCATCAAAAAGTGCACCCGCTTTTCTGCCGTGTTGTGGTTTAACTTAGCTAACATACAATCTAAAAACAATCGTTTGTTTGTATAAAAATTATCATGAAAGCTATAGTTAGGCTAACGATACGATACTACGAAACGGGCCAAATTGCAAAGGATTTCAAAGGCGAAACGCAAAAAGAGCGCCTATCCGTCAGGCGCCCTTTCTCTACCGCTATCTTATTCTTTAATCGACTGTCCGCCATCGATAATTAGCTCTTCTCCGGTAATGAACCTGGATTCGTCGGAAGCCAGGAATAACGCGGCGAAAGCCACGTCTTCGGGATTCCCTAAGTACTGCAAAGGAATTTGCGAGATCAGCTGCTTCTTGACCTCTTCGTTCTCCGTATAATTGGAAATCATCGGAGTTTGAATAAAGCCCGGATGTACGGAGTTAACGCGAATATGGTCCGGACCGAGATCCCGGGCCGCCCCTTTGGTCAACGTTCGGGTAGCCCCCTTCGAAGCGCCGTAAGCCCCGATTCCCCCTAAGCCATTAATGCCGGCCAAGGAGGAGATGTTCACGATCGAGCCTTGGCCCGTTTTTCTCATTTCCGGAACGACATGCTTGATTCCAAGGAGATTGCCGAGAGCGTTCACATTCATGACTTTGTTCCATTTTTCTACGGTGATATCCGCTAGTGCCAGGGCTTTGCCCGTAATGCCCGCGTTGTTGATGAGAATATCGATCTTGCCGAACGTCCGGACAGCCTGCCCGATGACCTGAATCCATTCGTTCTCATCCGCAACGTTATGTTTGATAGCGATAGCGACGTCGCCGTATTCGGCTCGAATCTCATCCACCACGGATTGACATATCGGTGGCCACGACCTTGGCCCCCTCCTTGGCGAACAGCTTCGCTTCTACCGCGCCTTGACCGCTTGCCGCTCCCGTAATGATGGCAACCTTGCCGGCTAGTCGACTCATTTTTATTCTCCTTTGCGATTTTGATATAATGGCTTCGGGATTGCCTTCGTTTAACGCGCGGTCCAGCCGCCATCGGCTTTGATAACGTCCCCGTTGACAAAGCTGGAATCGTCGGACGCCAGGAACAGAGCGACTCGCGCGATTTCCATAGGATCCGCCAATTTCCCCGGGCCCGCGTCGGCCAGGGCTGCCGAGCCCAGCGGATGGGGAGCCGTAATCGTGGATTGAATGCTGGTATTGACGCCTCCCGGAGCGATGGCGTTGCAGCGGATGTTCCCGCCCTCGCGTCCGTAAGTAGCGGCGATATTTTTGGTCAAACCGACCAGCCCGTGCTTCGACGCGATATAGGCGGCTCCTCCGCGGGTACCGAACAATCCGCCGACGGAAGCGTTGTTGACGATGACGCCGCCGCTTGCTTGGTCCTTCATGATGTTGATCGCGGCGCGGCAAGCCAGGAACGGACCGGTGAGGTTGATCCCGATCAGGCGCTCCCACAGCTCGTCCGTTACGTCGCCGACCGGAGTGAAATTATCCATGACCCCGGCGTTGTTCACGAGAACGTCCAGAGAGCCGTATGCCTCCCTGGCGGTTTGAATCATCCTTTCGACATCGTCTTTCTTGGAGACATTGACGACGACGCCCGTCGCCTCGCCGCCATTTGCTTTGATTTCGGCGACGACGGCATCGACTCCCGCCTGATTGATGTCGGCCGCGACGACTTTGGCGCCTTCTTGCGCGTACAGGGTCGCGATGGCTTTGCCCATGCCGGAACCGGCACCCGTGACCACGGCCGTTTTCCCTTGAAGTTTCATGAGTAGGACTCCTTTATTAATGAAATCTATCGCACACATTAATTATAAATTCGCGGCCGAACGCTTCAATTTACAAGAAACCGGGCCCTGTAAAAATCTTTACACTTGGTTCAAAAATGTCCATTTTCTTTGCGAAATCATACATTTCGGCAAGTTATGCGCGGGGAGCGACGGGGAATGAATAACGGCGTCATTCGCACCAAAAAAGCGCTAAAGAGCGCATTGATAGATCTATTAAAGGAAAAGGAATTCAGGGAAATCACCATTAGCGAAATCGCCTCCCGGGCCGAGTATTCCCGGGCTACCTTTTATGCGCATTATCAGTATAAAGAAGATTTATTGGATGATCTCGTTCAAGAAGTCATCGAAGGCTTCCTGTCGGCGTTTAAAGAACCGTACGAGAACAATAGGGAGAGCTACGATTTGGGGCAGCTGACTCCCTCGGCCATCAAGATTTTTCAATACATCGGGGAAAACGAGGACGCTTTCTCCTTACTGCTGAAAGGCTCCAATCTGGGGTTTCAGGAAAAGCTGAGCGAGGCGATCCGTTCGATTTTTACGCAGGAGTACAAATTCCTCTTTC
>Ga0065721_10053129_pt1 | contig 10464 bp, 8 predicted proteins | sample Mesricmetagenome_FD_59108 | JGI IMG/M metagenome (GOLD analysis project Ga0065721, IMG submission 59108) | Mesophilic microbial community from rice straw/compost enrichment Sample: eDNA_1 v2 (version 2) | ecosystem: Engineered > Solid waste > Grass > Composting > Bioreactor | place: USA: Davis... | reverse complement strand
GCATGCCGGTCACGTCGATCGCCTATGAACTCGGCTTCAACGACAGCGCCTATTTCGCCCGCTGTTTCCGTCGCCGCTTCGGCACCAGCCCGAGCGGGTGGCGGGGCGACAACTGACAGATGAGCATCTGACGACCGCCGATGCCGTCTTAAAGTCCCAGATTGCGTTTTGGTCCTATTCACGTTTCGCAGCAGTCCTCGCGATCCTGATTGTATTTCGTCAAGTTCGTTGCCGGCGGTCGATAAGGCCTCCGAACGGGAAACATGCACGTGGGGAGGACGGGCGGTTTATCGGATCCTGTGCGTCATGCGCGCCGATCCGGCTTATCGCGCAAGGCTGTGCCCTTTGGGCCTGCGAGCGTCTCCGTATCCTGCCGCAACGTGCCGGAGCAGGAACAAGACAATGGATACTTCAATCAGGAACGCCCCGCCTTCCAACGCCTTCAAGATCGTCGACGTGCCCGACCCCTACAAGGAGCTCTCGGCCCTGCGCGGTTCTGCCGGCACTTTCGTCGGTTCGGGCGAGCTCGAAAGCCCGTGGATTCCCTTCGGAGAGAATGCCGCCATCCGCCATTTCGCCTTCGATGTCCGCAACAACATCTACAGCAACATCCTCTGGATCAAAGGGCCGGGTGTGATCGGCACGCATTATCATCGCGGCAGGATCGTGATGCTCTGCCTGCATGGCAGCGTGCGCTATCTGGAATATCCGTGGGTCGCCGGTCCCGGCGATTTCATCCAGGAAGTGCCGGGAGAGGCCCATACGCTGGTGAGCGAACACCCGGAAGGCACCAAGCTCTTCGGCTGGATGCAGGGCGCGATCGACTTCTACGACGACAAGGCGAACTTCGCGTTCACGGCGGATGTCTGGTGGTTCATGAACCACTATGAGACCTACTGCAAGGAACACGGCATCCCGATCAACCCCCAGCTTTACATCTGATATTCCGGCCAGTCGCGCATGCGCGAGGGGACGCGCCACGACCGGCCTTGAATTTCTCGGGAGGACTTCATGCATAATACATTCACGCCTTCGCCGAAGGCTGTGCGGTCGGCGCGCTACCAGTTCCTGCTGGTCGGATTGCTGAGCCTCAACTTCGGCATCGTCTTTTTCGACCGAAATGCGCTCGGCTTTCTGATGCCGTTCATTCAGCCGGACCTGCAGCTCAACAACACGCAGGTGGGCATTCTGGCGAGCGCGCTTTCCTTCACCTGGGCGCTCGCCGCCTTCGGTATCGGCAAGCTTTCCGACACGATCGGCAACCGCAAGCTCCTGCTGGTGCTTTCGACCATCGCCTTTTCGCTCTGCTCGTTCCTGAGCGGCATCGCCGGAAGCTTCGCCCTGCTGCTTGGCGCGCGGTTGCTGATGGGAGCTGCGGAGGGCGGGATCATGCCGATCAGCCACGCCATGGTGGCTTCCGAAGTCGCGCCGGAGCGTCTCGGCCTTGCACAGGGAGTGGCGCAGAATTTCGGCTCCAACCTGCTCGGCTCCTTCGTCGCGCCGGTCCTGCTGGTTGGTTTCGCCACCGCCTACGGATGGCGGGAGGCCTTTTTCCTGGCCGGCATCCCGGGCATCCTGACCGCACTTCTCATCTGGTGGCTGATCGACGAACCGAAAGCGCCGGCGGCCGCGAAGGCGGAGGCTCCGAAGGTCAGCGTCGTCAGCGTGCTCCTGGAGCGCAACGTGCTGATCTGCGTCAGCCTCAGCGTCCTGCTCGTCTCCTATCTCGTCGTCTGCTGGGTCTTCATGCCGCTCTATCTCACCCAGGTACGAGGCATCTCGCCGGACGGCATGGGCTGGCTGATGGGCACGCTCGGCATTTCCGCAACGATCGGCGCCTTCGTGGTCTCCGGACTTTCCGATCGCATCGGCCGCCGACCGGTGATGATCGTCATGCCGCTGCTCGGCCTGCTGCTGCCGCTCGGCGCGCTCTACTATCAAGGCTCGCTTTGGATGCTCGCCGTGTTCTTCTTCTTCGGCTGGGGTCTGAACGGCATTTTTCCGCTGTTCATGGCGACCGTGCCGACCGAAAGCGTCGATCCCCGCTATGTCGCAACCGCGCTCGGCCTCACCATGGGCACCGGCGAGGTGCTTGGCGGTGTCCTGGCACCATCGTTGGCAGGCATGGCGGCCGACGCCGCAGGACTCACCGCGCCGCTCTGGATCATGGTCGGCCTCACGGTGGTTGCGACGATCACAGCGCTCTTTCTGCGCGAAACCGCGCCGTCGCAGGTGCGCAAGGCCGCAACCTCCGCAGCCGCCACGGCCTGATCGACCGGTGACATGGGCATGCCGGACGGAAGGTCCGGCATGCCTGCCTGAAATCTTGGGAGATACCGATGAAGGCTCTGGAACAGTTCGATATCAGCGGCCGCTCCGCACTCGTCACCGGCGCCGCTTCCGGCCTGGGGCTCGCCTATGCCGAGGCGATGGCCGAGGCGGGTGCAAAAGTGACGTTGACGGATATCGATGCGGAAGGTGCGGAACGGGAGGCGGTGCGGCTCAGGGAACTCGGATACGAAGCCCGCTCGGCTCGCCTGGATGTCCGCAACCGGGAGGAGAGCCGCGCGGTATTCGAGGCGCATGTGGATGCCTATGGCGGCCTCGATATCGCTTTCGCCAATGCGGGGATCGATACCGGACCGGGCTTTTGGAATCCGGGTGGCTACCGCAATCCGGACGGACAGGTCGATACGCTCGATCCCGCTCGCTGGGACCGCAGCCTTTCCGTCAATCTCACCGGCATGTTCAACACCATCCGCGAGGCGGTTCGCATCATGAAGGCAGCGGGACGCGGAGGCTCGATCATCGCCACATCGTCGAACGCCGCGATGATCTGCGAAGCGATCGTCGATCTGCCCTACATGCCGGCCAAAGCGGGTGTCGCACATCTTGTCCGGCATCTGGCGCTGGAGCTTGCGGAATTTCGTATCCGCGTCAATGCGATCGCACCCGGTCCTTTCGTGACCAACATCGGTGGCGGAGCGCTGAAAAGAGATCCAGCCCTGCGCGCCAAATGGGATTCGCAGGTGCCGCTTGGCAGGGTCGCCGAGACCTACCAGATCAAGCCGCTGGCGCTTTATCTCGCCTCGGACGCATCGAGCTATATGACGGGCAGCCAGCTGCTGATCGACGGCGGCATGGCACAGGGGAGGTTTCGCTGATGCGCGCCGCGGTTTTCCGGCAATTGCACCAGCCGCTCGCTGTCGAAACGTTGCGCGACCCGGAGCCGGGAAGCGGTCAGGTGGTGATCCGCGTCGGACGCTGCGGCATTTGCGGCTCCGACCTCCATATGACGGAAGACCCCGCTTTTGGCGCACGGCCCGGCGACGTGCTGGGCCATGAATTCGCGGGAGAGGTCGTGGCGCTCGGCAAAGGGGTCGAGCGCTTGCGGCTCGGGGACCGAGTTTCCGTCGTGCCGATCTCGAGTTGCGGGACGTGCCCGAGCTGTCTTGCCGGAGAGCCGGCCTGGTGCAGCCAGATGGCGCTGCAGGGTGGCGGATATGCCGAACTTGCGGTTACCAGCGAACGCCAATGCGTGCTCCTGCCGGATAGCGCGAGCATTGCTGACGGCGCGATCGTCGAGCCGCTGGCGGTTGCATTGCACGGGGTCATGCGCGCCGGCATGGAGCCCGGTGCAAAGGTGCTGGTGCTCGGTGCAAAGGTGCTGGTGCTCGGCGCGGGGCCGATCGGGCTCGCGACCGCCTACTGGGCGCGTCGTCTCGGCGCGACCGAGGTCGTCGTGCAGGACGTCGCGCGTTATCAGGAGGAGCGCGCCTTCGCCATGGGTGCGACACGGTTCGTCTGCGATCCCGTGGAACCCGTCATCGCGAGCGATGCGGCATTCGGCGGGAAGCCGGATATCGTCTTCGAATGCGTGGGCATTCCCGGGCTGATCGCGCAGGCGGTCGAGCAGGCACGCGTCAGGGGGACGGTCGTCATTCTCGGGCTTTGCACCCGACCCGATACGTTTGTGCCTTTCCGGGCTTTGTCGAAGGAACTTAATCTGGTGACTTCCGCCTTCTTCAAACGGCAGGAATACGAGGCATCCCTCGATGCATTGAATGCCGGGAGCGCCGAACCGCGGATGCTGGTCACGGATACGATCGGCCTTGACCAGGTGCCCGAAGGTTTCGAAGCGCTGCGCAAACGTACCCATGAATGCAAGGTGCTGATCGCGCCATAGGGTCGAGTTCCGTCCGCGGGAGACCGCAAGTCGGTCCGTCCTGCTCCTGAGCTTCTGCAGACCCTCGATTGTCTCCGGCTTCCTGACGGTGCCGGCGGAGCGATGTCGAGATCGTACTGCTCGAAACGGCTCTCGAAATCAGGGGCTCGTGTTTGATACCCATCAGGGTATCGGACCTAGCCCGGCCCCTGTTCGAGCACCTCCTTCAGGGTGCCTACGAATGTCTGCGCGGCAAGCGACAGCGGGCGGCGTTTGGGAATGATCATGCCGACCGAAACCGGAATGCGCGGCTCGAATTGACGCACTACGATCTGGTCGAACTCATTTGCATCCCACACCGAGAAATGGTCGACCAGCGCCACCCCGCGGCCTCGTTCCACGAGGCGGCGGATAAGCTGGCTCTGGTTGGAGATCAGGTAGTTCGAAGGCTTTACGCCCTCGTCGGAAAGCGACCGGAAGATCGCCGCACCAAACGGCACCGAGCGCGGGTAGGTGACGAAGGGCTGATCGGCGATGTCGCTCGACAGGATGATCCGGTGCTTCGCCAGCGCGTGATCCGGCGGCATGATGCAGACCATCGACGAGGTCTTGAGCGTCTGCGTCATCAGGTCTGACTCATGCTCGGGATGGTGCACGAGTCCGAAGTCATAATTTCCGCGGCTGACATAGGAGTGGATCTTGTCGGAATCCAGCAGATCCACCTGTACCTGTATTCCTGGATAGAGGTTGTTGAACCGCTCGATCGTCATAGGAATGAGGGCGGTACTGAAGGCCGACAATATGCCGATATTGACGTAACCCTGCACCATGGCCGTGAGGTCCAGCGAAAGGTTCTCGAACACCGTCAGCTCGTCCATGAGACGCGCCGCGTGGGAAAAGAGCAGCTCCGCCTCCGGGGTCGGACGCAGCCGGCCGGCGCTTCGCTCGAACAGTTTTACCCCTGCGAAATCCTCCAACTGCTTCAACGACTTGCTGGCATTCGGCTGAGTGGTGTGGAGCACCAGCGCGGCCTCCGTCACCGAGCCCGTCTTCATGAACGCCGCGAGGGTGTCGAGATGTCTGAGCTTGATCCTTCGCATGATGGCGGCCTCCGCGGATATTCCATTTTGGAATGGAAAACTTGATTAATTGAATTTTACAAGGTGCGATAGTCAAATTTAGATCGTGTCCATGACAGGCAAGGCGGCGGCGTGAAGCCGGAGCCACAGCGCAAAAGACCAGAGCATCATGGGCAATATCAGGGTCGGCATCGATGTCGGCGGTACCTTCACGGATTTTACGGTCCTCGACGACGAGACCGGGGGCATGCGTCACTTCAAGGTGTCCTCGACACCGCATGACCCGTCCGAAGCGATCGAGACCGGTATTGCCGGTTTCGCCGGGCGCGGCCTTCAGGCTTCCGAAGTCGTTCACTTCGGTCACGGCACGACGGTTGCGACCAACATGGTCATCGAACGCCGCGGCGGAAAGACCGGCCTCCTGACCACGGAAGGCTTTCGCGATGTGCTTGAGATTGGCCGCCAGACGCGTCCGGACCTCTTCGACATGAGCGTCCGCAAGCCGGACCCGCTGGTCGTCCGTCCGCTGCGCCTCGAAGTGGCGGAGCGTCTCGGTCCGGCCGGCGAGGTCATCGTGCCGCTCGATGAGGCGGGCGTGGAAGCCGCCGCGATGCAGTTCAAGCGGGAAGGCGTGGAAGCGGTTGCGATTGGTTTCCTGCATTCCTACCGCAACCCGGCGCACGAGCAGCGCGCCGCGGATATCATCCGCAAGCACCTGCCGCACGTCTTCATCTCGCTGTCGAGTGACGTTCTGCCGGAGTTCCGCGAATACGAGCGCATCTCGACCACGGTCATGAACGCCTATCTCATGCCGCGCATGGACGGCTATCTCGACCGCTTCATGACCCGGTCGCGCAAGGCGGGCGTGGAGGCCAAGCCTTATACGATCCATTCCAACGGCGGCCTGATGTCCACCGAGACGGCGCGCAACTATCCTGTCCGCACCTGCCTTTCAGGCCCCGCGGCCGGTGTCGTCGGTGCATCCCTGGTCGGCAAGGCGGCCTCCTTCCCGGACATTATTACCTATGACGTTGGCGGCACGTCGACCGACGTTGCGCTGATTGCCAACGGCAAGCCGGCCTATTCCACCGATCGTGACGTGGCCGGTTACTCCATTCGCTGCCCGATGGTCGATGTCCATGTCATCGGTGCCGGGGGCGGATCGATCGCCTGGCTCGACGACGCCGGAGGCCTGAAGGTCGGCCCCCAGAGCGCGGCGGCTGTGCCGGGGCCTGCGGCCTACGGCAAGGGCGGCACCGATGCGACGATTTCCGACGCCAACATCGTGCTGCAGCGATTGAACCCGGTGGCGCTTCTCGACGGCGCCATGCCGGTCGATCGGGAGGCTGCTCTCAAGGCTGTCGGCGCGGTTGCCGAGAAGATCGGCCGCTCCGTCGAGGATACCGCATGGGGGATCATCCGCATCGCCGTCGCCAACATGGCTCGCGCCATCCGCGCCGTTTCGATGGACAAGGGACACGACCTCAAATCCTTCGCATTGATGGCCTTTGGCGGCGCCGGTCCGCTCCACTCCTCGCTGGTTGCGGCGGAGACCGGATTGAACACCGTCATTATCCCGGAGTCTCCCGGCACGATGTGCGCCCGCGGCGTGCTTCTGTCGGACGTGACGCGCGACTTCGTCTCGACCCAGATCAAGCGGGTCCAGGGCGAAGGCTGGCACGATATCAAGTCGGCGGTCGAAGGCCTGGAAGTCCAGGCGCGGGAATGGCTGGAGGCGGAAACGATCCCCGACGAGAAACGTGCGCTCCAGCACATCGCCGAAGCCCGCTATGCCGGCCAGAACCACGAAATCCGCGTCGAAGGCATTCTTTCCACGGCGGAGGATTTCGCTGCCCGCTTCGCGGACGCCCATCGCATCGTCTACGGTTATGCACTGGACAACCATCCCGTCGAGATCGTCAACCTGCGCGTCCAGGCGATCGGCCATGCCGGCCGGCCGCTCCAGACGGTGCGGAGTGCTGGCGGCTCCATGAAGGATGCCATCTTCGGCGAGCGTGAAGTCTATATCGATCCGCAGACCGGATGGCGGACGGTACCGGTCTACAAGCGCGCCGCCATGCCGCAGGGAGAGAAGTTCTCAGGCCCGGCGATCGTCGAGGAGCTGACTTCCACGACCTACGTGCTTCCCGGCCAATCGGGCGTCGTCGACGCTTACGGCAACATCATTCTGAGCTTTGTGAAGGATCGTGCGTGATGCAGCAGCACGTCAAACCCCCGCGCGAATTCGACGCCATCGAGATGGAGGTCTACTCCAACCGGTTCATGTCGATCACCGACGAGATGGGGCTCAGCCTCGTTCGCTCGTCCTTCTCGACCAACATCAAGGAGCGCAAGGATTGCTCAGTCGGCCTCTTCGACGGCCGCGGCCGGCTCATCGTCCAGGCCTCCCATATCCCCGTCCATCTCGGCTCGCTGCAGGGCGGCGTCGCCGCGGTTCTCGAAAACTACAAGATCGAGGATATCAAACCGGGCGATGCGTTCATCTGCAACGATCCTTATCTCGCAGGCGGCTCGCACACGCCGGACATCTCGATCCTGACGCCCGTCTTCTACGAAGGCCGGCTCTGCTTCTTCGCCGCCAATCTCGGTCATCATTCGGATGTCGGCGGCGGGGTGCCGGGCTCCTGCGATCCCAGCCAGACAAGCATCTTCGCGGAGGGTATCCGTATTCCCGTGCTGAAGATCGCCCGCGAAGGCGTCCTGGACGAGCAGATCGTCAAGCTCATCAGCACGAACAGCCGCGACCCGCTGGAACGTATCCTCGATCTGAAGGTGCAGATCGCCACCAACGAGATCGGCCGGCGCAAGCTCGTCGCTCTCGCGGATCAGTTCGGCATCGCCACCGTCGAAAAGGCGGTGGACGATCTGATCGCCTATTCGGAAAGCCGTCTGCGCAAGCGCATCAGCGATCTTCCCGACGGCGTCTACAAGGGCGAAGCCTTCATCGACGGCGATGGCGTGGGTTACGAGCCCTGCCGTATCGAAGTCGCGATCCAGGTCGCGGGCGATGGCATCACCTTCGATTTCACCGGCACAGACGTTCAGGCGCGAGGCGCGGTCAACATTCCCAAGACCGCCCTCGACGCCACCTGCTACTATACGATCAAGGCACTGCTTGATCCGACGCTGCCCCCGAACGAGGGCATGGCGCTGCCGGTCACGATCGTGGCGGAAGAGGGCACGCTGGTGCGGCCGAAGTTCCCGGCGGCCGTCGGCATCCGCTCGACCAGTTGCCAGCGCGTCGTCCGCGCCATCTTCCAGGCCTTTGCCGATGTGCTTCCGAAGGAAAAGGTCTTCGCCTCCTCGGCCGACATGAACGCGACGATGATCTTCTTCGGCCCGCACAAGACGCGCGAAGGCAATTTCGTCTATCTCGAAACCGTCGGCGGCGGCGCGGGAGCAAGCCTCGAACACGACGGCATGAACGGCATCCAGGTGCATATCACCAACACGTCGAACCTGCCGGCCGAAGCATTGGAAATCGAATATCCGCTGATGGTGCGCCGCTACGCTCTGGCCGATGGCTCCGGCGGAGAAGGCCGGACGACGGGCGGCATGGGCATCGTTCGCGAAGTGGTGGCCATGACCGACGGCGTGCGCGCCAATGCCTCATGCGAAGGGCTTCGCACTCCGGCCGACGGTGTCTTCGGCGGTGGCCAGGGCGAAGTGGCCCGGCTGAAGTTCGCGACGGCCAACGGCGCCGTCAAGGAATACGACATCTCGATCACCAACATCCTCATGAACCGCGGGGACAGCCTGTTCCTGCAAACGCCGGGCGGTGGCGGCTTCGGTCGCGCGTCCTGAATCCCTCTGGAGAATGAATGAAATGGCTCTCGAAAACCTGACGCCGAGCGACGCAGAGATCAAGTCGGCTCCCAACCCCAATTACCTGGAGGGGGACTATCTGAAGGGCGTCCTGGAGATGACCTTCCGCGACGGCAATCCGGTCGCCGAAAAGCTCGTCGAGGAAATCTTCTCGTCGCGGCAGATCGAGTCCATCTATCTCGTCGGCGCCGGCGGATCGAACTCCTATATCGAGCCGGTCAAGTACATCCTCGACAAGCATTGCGATCTCAGGATCGAGCGTATCAATTCCACGGAACTCGAAACCCGCCGTCCGAAGCCCGTCAACGAAAAGGCCGTCGTGCTCCTGACCTCGCATAACGGCGAGACCGAGGACACCGTGGTTGCCGCCCGCTGGGCGAAGACCACCGGCGCCGTCACCGTGGCGCTGACTTCCGGCCATGACAGCGGCCTTGCCAAGATCTGCGATTACCTGCTGCCCTACAGCAAGGAACTGCCGGGCATGCCGAAGACGATGATCGCCTATCTCTTCGCCGCACATTTCCTGAAGCGTCTCGGCAATCCGGTCGGCGCCCAGCTTATCGCCGATCTGGAGGCGATGCCGGCCAAGCTGCACGACATCAAGAATGCCGAGCGCGAGCGCGGCATGGAGCTTGCCCGGCGATACAAGGACGAGAACATCTACTACGTTCTCTCGAGCGGCATCCTTTCGGCGCTGAACTACCAGTATTCGATCTGCATCTTCAACGAGATGCTGTGGCTCGACGCCTCCGACATCCACTCGGGCGAATTCCGCCATGGTCCGTTCGAGGTCGCCGATCCGGACATGGCCTACATCTTCCTGATGGACAACGGCGAGAACCGCAAGATCGACCAGCGGGCACTGAAGTTCACCCGGCGCGTGACCGACAAGATCATCACCTTCGATGCCGGCCGTTACGAGGACGTCTCTCCGCTGCTGTCGCCCTTCGTGATCGGCGTCACCTGGTACTGGTTTGCCCATACGCTGTCGGTGCTGCGGGAGCATCCACTCAGCGTGCGCCGCTACATGTGGAAAGTCGACTACTGATGACGGAAGCGTCCGCCGATATCGCCTTCAATCCCGGGACGAGGGTTCCGTGCCGGGTGACACTGCGCGACCGGCGGGCGTCCTGCCCGTCTCGGCACCGCACGACAGAAAGGGCGGTCGGGAAATGATGACGCCGGACAAGAACTATTCGGGCCTCAAGGTCCTCGGGCTCGGCGACAATGTCGTCGACCGCTATCTGCATACGGGCAAGATGTATCCGGGCGGCAATGCGCTGAATTTCGCGGTCTATGCCAAAATGCTCGGCGCCGACGCTTCCTTCCTCGGCACGTTCGGAACGGATGCGGCGGGGCGTCATGTACGCGCCA
>Ga0065721_10053131_pt1 | contig 10465 bp, 9 predicted proteins | sample Mesricmetagenome_FD_59108 | JGI IMG/M metagenome (GOLD analysis project Ga0065721, IMG submission 59108) | Mesophilic microbial community from rice straw/compost enrichment Sample: eDNA_1 v2 (version 2) | ecosystem: Engineered > Solid waste > Grass > Composting > Bioreactor | place: USA: Davis... | reverse complement strand
CCAGCGTTGCCGTGGTTGGTGCATCGGCCGACCCGACCAAGACCGGCGGGCGACCGGTCAACTACCTGATCAAGCATGGCTTCGAGGGGAGCATCTACCCGATCAATCCGAAGGTGGAGGAGATCTCCGGCCTCAAATGCTACGCCTCGGTGGCAGAACTTCCGGAGGCACCCGACGCGGCTATCGTGCTGCTCGGCGCCGAACGGGCGCATGTTGCCGTGCGGCAGCTCGCCGAGCGGGGCACAAAGCTCGCGATCGTGCTCGCCAGCGGGTTCAGCGAAGCGGGCGAGGCTGGCAGGGCACGCCAGGAGGAATTGCTTCGCGCTGCCGGGACGATGCGCATTCTTGGGCCGAACACGATCGGCGCCATGGACCTTGCCCGAAACATTGTGCTGTCCGCCAGTGGCGCGCTCGAGGTCAGCGACCTGCCGGTCGGCGGCATCTCAGTCGCTTCCCAGAGCGGCGGAATTCTGGGGGCCCTGCTCTCCCGCGGGGCTGCCCGCGGAATAGGATTCAGCAAGCTGGCGACGACCGGAAACGAGGTTGACGTCGATCTCGCTGATCTCATCGATTACTATGCTGATGACGACGATACCCAGGTCGTCGTTGGCTATATCGAGGGTATCCGTTCCGTCGAGAAGTTCAGGCACGCGGCCGAGAAGGCACGCCGGGCAGGCAAGCCCGTGGTCGTGTTCAAGGTGGGTCGATCGGATTCGGGCGCACGCGCCGCCGTGTCCCATACCGGCGCCATGGCGGGCGAAGACCGCGTTTACGATATGCTGTTCAGGCAGTGCGGCATCATCCGTGCCGACAGGTTCGCCGACCTTCTCGATGTGCCGGCCATGCTGGTCACGGGACGCAAGATGAAGGGTCGCCGGGTGGCCGTCCTGACCTCGACCGGCGGGGCAGGGAGCCTCGTGGCCGATAGCTGTGGGATCGGCGGACTGGATGTGCCGCTTCTGGATGATACAACGGCCAATGGTCTTGCTGCAATCTTGCAGGCGGCGGAACCGATGACGGCAAACCCGGTCGACGTGACGCTCGCGGGTGTGAAGCCGGACGTGATGACGGCATCAACCGAAATGCTCCTGAACTCGCAGAGCGTAGACGGCGTGGTGGTGATTGTCGGTTCATCGGCACTCGCCCAGCCGGAAATTGCGGTTGGTGCCATCAAGAACGGTGCAGCACGAAGCACCAAGCCGCTCATCGCCTATGTGAGCCCCTATGCGCCCCACATCGTCAAGGAGCTAAACAGGCAGGGCATTCCCGCCTATACGGATCCGGAGACCTGCGCCGTAGCCTTGCGTGCGGCCCTGCCTGTTTCTGCCGTTGAGTCTGCGCTGCGGATAACCGATGTCCCGGGTGCTCCCGACTGGCTGACACCCGGCACGCTCAACGAGGCCAGGTCGCGCGCGCTCTTCGACCACTACGGCCTGTCGGGTACCGACCAGCGCATCGTCCAGACCGCTTCGGAAGCGACGGCTGCCGCAATGGAACTCGGTGGGCGGGTCGTGCTGAAGGTCCTTTCGTCGCAGATCGCTCACAAGTCGGATGTGGGGGGCGTGAAGGTCGGCCTGGATGATACCACGATCGGGCCTGCGGTGGAGCAGATGGCGCGCCATTTGGCGGACCAGAACCTTCCCAAGCCTGAGGGGTTCCTCGTGCAGAAGATGCTGTCCGGAGGCGTCGAGGTCATCCTCGGCCTGCGACGAGACCCCCAGCTCGGTCCCCTTATCCTGCTGGGGGCAGGCGGTGTATTTGCGGAGCTCGCGGATGATTCTGCGATCCGACTCCTGCCGATTGCCGAGACAGATGCCCGCGACATGGTCTCGGACCTTCGCCTCTCACGCATCCTGAATGGCTATCGCGGCGGCAAGGAGTATGATGTGGAGGCGCTCGTGGCGGCAATAATGGCGCTCGCCCGCATGGGAGAAAGCATCGGTGAACGGTTGCTGGAGGCGGAAATCAATCCGTTGTTCGTGATGCCGAAGGGGGAGGGCGTTGCCGCGGCAGACGCACTCGTCGTCCTGGGATAGACGGGGGATGGACTGCGGCGGGAACCGAGGCGCGAATTGCCCGTCCCGCCGTCCAAGCTGACTTCCTGTCAGGTAGTCCTGCGCGCGAGACGCCAGACACCCTGCGCCTGTACGATCGGCTGATCCTCGCAAAGGACCGTGCCCTCGATGAACGACATCCGGGGGGTCAGCTTGACGATCCGTGGGGATATGGTCGCGAACTTGCCGAGGGGAAGCGGAGCGACGAACTGGTGACTGAGAGAAACGGTCGCTGCCTTGTCAGATCCGCTTGCCAAGCGTGAATGAAGGCCGAAAGCGCGGTCGACAAAGGACATGATCATCCCCCCGTGAACGACGCCATTGCGGTTGGCGTGCATCTCGCGGGTAATAAATCCGTAGTGTTCGCCGCTCTGATCGGTCAGCCGCCAGTAGCCACCGATGTGGCCGATGAATCCGTCGGCCGGATCGAAGACCCAACCATTGCGCGTAAGAAAATCTTCCATGGTAAAGCTCATCGCGCAACCGAAGGGCCTTGGCAATCGTCGCAGCCGGGCATCCCACTCTGACCTTTTGTTATGGATGCATGCTTTATTGAAGGTTGATGTCCGGGGAGTTTGTCCGGAGTATCCGTACGCTAACCCGCATGAACTTAAGGGAGGAAAATGCATGCCTAGTATCGACTACCGCGATGCGGTAGGAGGCGCATTGCTCGTGGCGCTGGGAGCCGCCTTCACAGCCTATTCCTGGATGCATTATCCTCTCGGCACCGTCACGCGCATGGGCGCAGGCATGGTTCCTTTCTGCCTTGGCGTGATCCTTGCGATCTTCGGCGGAATGGTCCTGTTCGCCAGCCTGTCGCGTGAAGGAACGTTCCCGCAGATAAGAGTGGCGACACCGCTGGTGGTCCTCGGCAGCGTCATTCTCTTCGCCGTCGTCATCAAGCCGTTCGGCCTTCTGTCTGCTGCATTCCTGGCGACATTCGTGGCCGCTTTTGCCGACCTGTCGTTCCGTCCTCTTCGTAACGCCGCGCTCGCGACAGGCCTTAGCGCCGTCGCCTATTTGATCTTCTCGCTCGGGCTGCAGCTGCCCCTTCCTCTTTTCGCGTGGCCCTTCTGATGGATATGTTCTCCAACATCGCGCTCGGCCTTGAAACGGCGCTGACCCCGATCAACGTCCTCTACTGTTTCATCGGCGTTTTCCTCGGAACATTCATCGGCGTATTGCCGGGGATCGGTGCGCTTGCAGCCATCTCGATGCTGTTTCCGATCACCTATCATCTGGAGCCGACCACGGCCCTTATCATGCTGGCGGGGATCTATTACGGCACCGCCTATGGCGGCAGCACGGCGTCGATCCTGCTCAACATTCCCGGCACGTCCTCCAGCGTTGTGACCTGCCTGGACGGATATCCGATGGCACAGCAGGGTCGCGCCGGCGTGGCTCTGGCAATGACCGCTCTCGGCTCGTTCTTCGGTGGCGTCTTCGGCATCCTGGTCCTCAGCCTGTTTTCCCCGCTGATCTCCGGTTACGCGCTGTCCTTCGGTCCGGCGGAATATTTCACGCTGATGGTCCTGGGGCTGATCGCCGCTTCTGCGATCACGGAGGGCTCGGCCGCCAAGGGGCTTGCCATGGTCGTCCTGGGCATCCTTCTGGCGACGGTGGGCATGGATCCACAGAGCGGGACGCCACGCTTCACGTTCGGCACGCTCGACCTGATGGACGGCCTCGGCTTGAGCGCACTTGCCATGGGATTGTTCGGCATCTCCGAGGTTATCTCGTCGATCCGCACCAAGAATGACGAAGCAGCCCCCGCAAGCGCCCGCTCCGTCACCATGCGATCGTTGATCCCGAGCAGGGACGACATTCGTCGGAGCTGGATGCCGATGCTGCGCAGTTCCACGATCGGTTCCTTCTTTGGTGCACTGCCCGGTACGGGCCCATCGATCGCCTCTTTCGTCTCCTATGCGGTGGAGAAGCGGGTTTCCAAGACACCCCAGCGCTTCGGCAAGGGAGCGGTCGAGGGGGTCGTCGCACCGGAAACCGCAAACAACGCCGCCGATCAGACGGCATTCATCCCGACGCTGTCCCTGGGCATTCCCGGCAGTGCCACCATGGCCCTGATGATCGGCGCGATGATGGTTCACGGCATCCATCCCGGCCCGAAGATGATGACCGACCAGCCAACGCTGTTCTGGGGCCTGGTGATGAGTTTCTGGGTCGGCAACGTCCTGCTCATCATCCTGAACCTGCCCCTCATCGGTCTTTGGGTTCGGCTTCTGACGGTGCCTTACCACCTGCTCTTCCCGGCCATCGTGATGTTCATCGCGATCGGAGCCTACTCTGTCCGTTACAGCGCATTCGACGTGCTGACTGTCGCGGGTTTCGGAGCGCTCGGTTACGTGATGCGCATCTTCGCCTTCCCGGCGGCGCCACTCTTGCTGGGCTTCGTTCTCGGGCCGTTGATCGAGCAGCATTTCCGGCGAGCCATGGTTCTGGCGCGGGGCGACCTGATGGCGATCGTGGAGCGTCCCATCAGCGGTGTCTTCGTCGTCATCAGCGTCCTTCTCCTGGGTTGGAGCCTTTGGTCCACATTTCGCGAGGCGGGAAAGAGAAAGCTGCTGGAAAGCGAGAACTGAGTTTCACCGGGAGCGGCGTTAGGTGCCACCGCTGACGGTCATCAACAAGAGCACTGAAAAACGGAGGAGAAACCATGAAGATCTTTGCAGCAGCCGCGCTGGCATTTGCCGCAGCAACGGGAACTGTCGTCGCGCAGGACTTCCCGAACAAGCCGGTCACCATCATCATTCCCTATAGCGGCGGCGGCTCGACCGACCTCATGGCACGCTCGCTCGCGACCGAGCTCCAGGAGATGTGGGGGCAGCCGGTCGTCGTGGAAAACCGCGCCGGTGCCGGCTCGATGATCGGTACGGCCTATCTGTCCCAGCAGCAGCCGGATGGTTACACGCTTCTCGTGAACACTGCCGCGCATTCGACGGCGCCTGCTGTGCAGAAGGATCTGCCTTTCGACCCGAAGAACGACATCACCCCGATCGGCATGGTGGCGACCAGCCCCTATGTGGCCGTCAGTGGTGCTAACGTGAAGTCGGAAGGCTTCGACCAGTTCGTGGCGGAAGCGAAGGAGCGGCCGATGTTCTTCGCAACCGCCGGCGTCGGCAGTTCCAGCCATTTCTCCGCCGAACTCCTGATCCAGCAGGCAGGTATCCCGGCCGACGTCGTCCACTATTCCGGCGGGGGCGAAGCCCAGGTCAACCTGATGGGCGGACATGCGGACGTCTACATCAGCACGACCGCGTCGGTTATGCCCTATGTCAACAACGGTCAGGTGAAGGCTCTGGTCGTGCTGGCACCGGAGCGTTTCGAACTTCTGCCGGACGTTCAGTCCAGCGGGGAAAATGGCGTCGAGGGCATCGAGATCGACGGTTGGCTTGGGCTGTTCGGCCCCGGCGGCATGGATCCGGCTCTGGTCGAGAAGCTCAACGCAGACATGAACAAGGCCATCTCCACCGATCGCTTCAAGAAGGTCCTGGAAGAGAACTTCGTCGTGGCCGGCAAGACGACCGCAGCCGAGTTCAAGGAACAGGTGGAGAAGGAGATGGATCTCTGGGTTGGCCTCGCCAAGGAGCGTAATATTGTCGCCCAGTAAGGTTTGATGATCCGGCTCCGGCCGGATCATTTTCCGCGACATGGCAAGTGCGATCGGATGCCGGCACCTTCGGATGCCGGCATCTTGTTATGGCGTGGTGAGTTCGTAGGTTTCCCCGTCCGGCAGGGATACTTCGAACGCATTGAGCGTCATGGATATCAGGGTGTAGTAGCCGCACAGGCCGACCAGATCGACCAGCCGGCCGGTGCCCAGCACGTCCGTCCCCTTGGCGTAGAGCGCGTCGGGGATCTTGCGCTCCCGGGAAAGTGCAAAGACCACATCGTGCACGATCGCTTCCTCCGGATCTGCGAAGGAGGGTCGCCCACCCGCCTTAAGGGCCTCCACGATCTCTGGAGCAAGCCCGGCCTTGAGGGCGATTGGTTTGTGCGCCCACCATTCAAATTCCGCCTGCCACACGCACGCCATGCACAGGATGGCCAGTTCCGACAGCTTGGGATCGAGAGACGAGCCGTAGCGGCAATAGGCGCCAAGTGCTTGCGCGGCTTCCGCCAGCTCTGGCCGATGCAGCCAGATGGCGAGCGGACCGCGGACCCGGCCACGTGGACCGGAGGCGATGATGTCGTGGACACGCTTCTGTTCTGCAGTGAGATGGTTCGGGTCGGGTGGCCCAAGGCGCATGCTGACCTCCTATTGCTGTTCTGCGAGCCGGATAGGCTGTCCGTCCAGCCAGCTCTCCAGGTTCTCGACGGTCTGGCGATAAAATGCCTCGAAGGTCTCTCGCACCGAATAGCCGAGATGCGGTGTGACCAGAGCATTGGGCAAGGTTCGGATCGGGTGGTCGGCCGGCAGCGGCTCCTGATCGTAGACGTCGATCCCGGCTCCCCTGATCTGTCCGCTGCGGAGAGCCTCCAGAAGAGCCTGCTCGTCCACCAGCGGACCCCGCGCGGTATTGATCAGGATTGACGCGGGCTTCATCTGCGCCAGGTCCTGCCTGCCAATAATTCCGCGGGTGGTGGGGCCGAGCACGAGGTGCAGGGATATCACGTCCGCCGTCGCCAGCAGTTCCTGCTTGCCGAGATAGGTGGCGCCTGCTTCGGCGGCCCGCTCCGGCGTCAGGTTCGGGCTCCACGCGACCGCCTCCATTCCGAAGGCCTTGGCAATGAGAGCCATTCGGGCTCCGAGCTTGCCGAGGCCGACGATGCCGATAGTCTTCCCCCACAGCGCATTGCCAAGCCGGGTCTGCCATGCGCCTTGACGCATGGCGGCGCTCTCCTCCGGGATGAAACGCATCAGGGCCAGGATAAGGCCCCAAGCGAGCTCCGCTGTTGCGTAAACGCCGCTTCCGCTCCCGGTAGTGGTCATGACGGCGATACCGAGCTCTCGTGCCCTACCGTGGTCGAGGGTCCTGTTCCGAAGACCAGTCGCTGCGATTGCCTTAAGGTTCGGCAGTTGAGAAAGCAGTTCTCCAGGAAACGCGGTGCGTTCGCGCAGAAGGCAAATCGCATCATACTCCCGCAGTTGCTCTATGCCGGCCTCGCCCTTGCCTATCGGCTCATGAAGGAAATCGACGTCCGCTCTCGCCTCGATCTTCTCCCAGGGCGCCAGCTTATGCGCGACACCCATGTAATCGTCGAGAACCGCTATGCGGGGCCGGCGATCTGTCGGTAGCGGTCGAAACTCTGTCATGACATGTCTCCTCGTGCGGAATTGCTTCGCTTTTCGTACTTGTTGATCAGGGCCACGATCCAGGGGATGTTCGGCATGAACAGGAATATCCGCGTCAGGTGGAATGCAGTGACGATCGTCACGTCTTGATGCAGATACTTCGCGGTCAGCGCCATCTCGACGACGCCACCCGGTGCTGCGCCGAGAATGACGAGCCGCCAGTCCATCCCCGAAAGATAACTCATCGCCAGCGCAATTGCGGCGCACAGGCCGATCAGGACCAGGACGGCAAGAATGCAGGCCATCGTGAGCCTGCCCGCCGAGGTGATGATCTCACGACGGAATGTCGAGCCGAGCCAGGATCCGAGCACGATCTGTGCCGCCGACAGGATGATCGCTGGAAACGGCGAGATTCCATTGCCCGTGGCTGCAAGCAGGGCTGTAAAGGCGAGCGGTCCCAGGAAGTTGGGGTTGGGAATGCGCAACAGGCGGAAAAGCCACATTCCGCCGAAGCCGATTGCACCAAGCAGGCCGATCTCCAATGGCTCGAACGTCACGGACCCATTGACCATCATGCCGCGGCCTTCCGGCCATCCCTCCACCGCGTACATCGCGAAGGGGACGAGGACGACGACCGCTGAAAGCCGAAGCGTCTGTGAAAAGATGACCGGCATCGGATCCACCTTGCTCTCCACCGCCATCGCGGCCGCCTCGACCGGGCTCGTGGGCACGGCCGAGAGGAAGGCCTGGGCGAAGGTGAGCCCGCTTGCGCGTGCGAAGATGGCGGCGACTGCGAAGATGCAGAAGAGGCTTGCGACGGCCGTCCCGATGATGACTGGTGCATGGAGGAAGAGCTTGTCGAGCGCCGAGGGGGTGAAGGTCAGTCCGACCTGGCAGGCGACGATCACCTGGCCGAATGGTCGGATCTGGTTGGGGACCCGCACGACCATCAACTGGCTGATGGCAAGGAAGGCCGTCATGACCAGCGGGCCGATCATCCATGGTAGCGGCGATCCAAGCCATTGGAAGATAGCGCCGGACGCCGCTGCGAGCAGGAGCAGGAGGCAGAGCTTCGCCAACGGCTTCACGCGCGAAGAGATCATACCGCCCTTGGGTCTCACGTGCTTTCGGCGGTCAGTCACAACGCGCCGACATCCCGCCGTCGACCAACAGTTCCGTACCGGTCACGAACCGGGCTTCGTCGGAGGCGAGGAAGAGCGCGGCATTTGCGGTGTCCCGGCCATCTCCCATGAAGGGCAGCGGAATCCTGCTCTGCCTCTGCGCAAGCAATGCACTGACATCGCCACCGGCGCGCTGACTGGCGAGGCGCGCTTCAACCATCGGGGTGTGCATCTGGCCGGGTACCACCGTGTTCACGCGGACGTTGAATGGCGCATATTCGACGGCGGTGACCCGCGAGAACTGTATGACCCCTGCCTTCGCCGCTGCATAGGCGACCTGTGCAGCGCCGGTCCAGCGAATTCCGGACGTGGAGGCTGTATTGACGATGGAGCCGCTTTCCTGAGCCTTCATGATGGGCAGCACATGCTTGCACATGAGAAAGACGCTTGTGAGATTGTAGTTGAGCTGCTTGAGCCACAGCTCTTCGCTCATCTCGACCGCACCGCCCTTGGCTGATCCGCCGACATTGTTCACAAGGACGTCCACCCTGCCATATCGGGACATGACGTCCTCAACCATGCCTGCGATGGAAGAACTGTCGGTGACGTCACAGTGTGCGAGGTGATGCGCACCGCCGATCTCCCGCAGCATTCGTGCGGTCTCTTCCATCGCGTCCGTGTTGATGTCCGTGCCGATGACGGTGGCGCCTTCCTTGGCGAACAGGACTGCCGCAGCTCTCCCATTGCCCCATCCCGGGGCGACGCATCCCGCACCCGTAATGATGGCCACCTTGCCTTCAAGCCTTCGCATCCTGCCCCTCCCGGCGTTTCGCCTGTCGTCAGGGTCACTGCAGATGGGCTGCCGGCAAAGTTATGTCCGGGATATTTGCAGAGCAAGAGACAAGCCGATATTGCTTCCATGTCGACACTAGCCTGACCTATTGGGAAGTTGACTGGCTTTTCGTCGCTCTAGGGAAACCTGCGCTTATGCAAGAACAGAGACTCAACCTTCCGCTCAACCCTCTTCGCGCCTTCGCCATCGCGTCGCGGCACAAGACGTTCACGGCTGCGGCCAGGGAGCTTGGCGTCAGTCAGGTCGCAATCAGCCGTCAGATCGCGATCCTTGAGAACTACCTCAATGTCAGCCTCTTCGAGCGCGGCACCCGCTCCGCCAAACTCACCGACGTGGGCCGTGCCTTCGGCCTTGAGATCGCCGGACTGTTCGACGAACTGGAGAATGCGACGCATCGCATCATCAGCCAGGAGACGCAGAGCACCGTCAACCTGCGGGTTCATCCGACACTCGCACATCTGTGGTTGATGCCGCGGCTTCCGGATTTCATGCAGAAATACCCCGACATCCGGGTCCGGTTCGACACGCGGGTCGAGCCGTTGGATTTCCGGGGAACCCATCTCGACGTTGCCGTACAGCTGGGTTCTGGCCACTGGAAGGATGCCAAGGCTCGCAAACTGTGGGACGAGGAAATTGACGTGATCTGCAGCGCCGATTACCTCGAGAAGGTCGGACCGCTCGAAAAGCCGGCGGATGTCGAGCGCTGCGAATTGCTGCATTCCCGGTATCGGCGGCGTGCATGGGAGCACTGGGCGGAGACGATCGGCGTCCAGATCGACTATCGGCGTGGCATGGAGTTTGATACCTCGCTTCTTACTTTCTCGGCAGCCGAGCAGGGTTTTGGCCTCGCTATCGGGCAGTTGGGGCTTCTGGACGATCTGGTCGGAAGGGGGCGGCTTGTCCGGCCGTTCGACATGCGGATCGCAACCGGCGCATCCTTCTACGTGACTTGGCCCACCACGGCCTCGGTGAACGTAAAGACAAAGAAATTCATCGATTGGCTGCTTGGCCAGGTGGGGGAATCCCCCGAGTTCTATTCCGGGTCCAAGGTCGTCCTGAGCCAGCCCTGATAAGTGCTTAGCAGAACGGAACTCTGGATTACCTAACGTTTGATCAGGCTTTCTGTCCGCCGCCCGATGCTATCGCTTAGTCAGATAGGCGGATGGAGAGGAAGCATGGCTGGTCG
>Ga0065721_10008140_pt1 | contig 10465 bp, 9 predicted proteins | sample Mesricmetagenome_FD_59108 | JGI IMG/M metagenome (GOLD analysis project Ga0065721, IMG submission 59108) | Mesophilic microbial community from rice straw/compost enrichment Sample: eDNA_1 v2 (version 2) | ecosystem: Engineered > Solid waste > Grass > Composting > Bioreactor | place: USA: Davis... | reverse complement strand
CGCGACCTGGTTCATCGTCATCGGCCGCAAGGCGGACGGGCCCTCACGCAGAAAATCCTCCTGCCGGCGGACGATCTCATTCGCGATGTTGAGAATCGTCTGCTGCCGCTGCTGGATGCATTTGATGAAGAAGCGGCCGCCCTTGATCTTTTCGCGGATGTAATCGCGCACCTGCCCCCGGTTCGACGGCTCCGCCAGCAGATCCTTGTAGTAATTGCTGATTCGCAGCATCGGGATGTGCTCGTTGTTGAGCGACACGGAAAATCCGTCGCCATCCGGCTCCACGATGACATCCGGTTGAATCACCCGATCCGGCGTGGTCGAGAATTGACGCGCCGGCCGCGGCTCGAGCGTGGAAATGAAGTCCAGCGCCGTCTGCACCTCACGAACGTTCGTGCCGAGGCGACGTGCGATCTCGGGAAGACGCCGCTTGAGCAAATCGTCGAAGTGGTTCGCCACGATGCGCGCCTCCAGGCTCTCCCCCTTCCCCAGCCGCTCGAGCTGGATCAGCAAACACTCGCGAATGTCGCGCGCGGCGATGCCAACCGGGTCGAGCGCCTGCACTTCCTTCAGGACGCGCTCGACGATCTCCTCCCGGACATTGGTGCGGTTCGCCAGCTCGGGAATCGTGGCTTCGAGCAAGCCGGCTTCATTCAGATTTCCCACGATCGCGTCGGCAACCTCCCGCTCCTCCTCCGTCAATTCGCACAACGCAAGCTGATCGAGCAGGTGCTGCTGCAGGCTCTTGGGCGTGTGCAGCGAATTGAAAAGAAACTCGCGCCGCTCCTGGGCCTCCACCGAGCGACCGTCGTAGGCGCCGCTTTGCGCCATGTATTCGCGCCACTCCTCGTCGAGCTGGGTGATTTCCTCGAGGTCGTCCTCCCAGTCCTCCGACTCCTCGTTCTCGCGTTCCGGCACCTCCTCTTCGAGAACCGGGTTGGCCTGGAGCTCCTGCTCGACGAGATTTCGCAGTTCCAGGGAGGGCGCCTGCAGGACATGCAGACTCTGCTGCATCTGCGGAGACAGCGTCTGCTGCAGGGAAATTCCCAGTGACTGCTCCAAACCGGCCATTACCGACCGTATTTAGGCATCATTTGTGCTTGCGCAAGCAGATTTCGCGCCAATCTTCGCAGCAGCCGAACTTGATGATCTCCTCACACTCGGCCACACTCCCCCGGCATGAGCCTGCCGCGCGTCGCGTTTTTCGACACGAAACCCTATGATCGCGAGTATTTCGACCTTCTCAACAACTCAAGGGTGGATCTTGCGTATTTTCGTTTCAGTCTGAATGCGAAGGTCGCGAGCCTCGTCGAGGGCGCGTTCGCCGTTTGCGCCTTTGTTCACGATCTGCTCGATGAGGAATGCCTCCGCACGTTGAAGGAACGGGGCGTCAAGATGGTGGCCATGCGGTGCGCAGGCTTCAACGCCGTGGACCTCGACGCCGCGCGACGGCTTGGAATCACCGTTACGCGCGTCCCCGCCTACTCGCCAAACGCCGTGGCCGAGCACGCCGTCGCCCTGCTGCTCACCCTCGTTCGCCGCACCCATCGCGCCTACAACCGGATTCGCGACCACAACTTTTCGCTCAATGGCTTCGTCGGCTTTGACCTCGCCGGCAAGACAGCGGGCATCATCGGCTGCGGCAAGATCGGCCAGAAGGCGGCGCAGATTCTTCGCGGCTTCGAGATGCGGGTGCTGGCTTACGATCCGATGGCGGACGCGGCGTGGGCAAAGGCGCATGGCGTCGAACTCGTGGATCTGGAGACACTCTGGGCGGAATCGGATGTCATTTCGCTCCACGTGCCGCTGCTTCCGGAAACCGAATACATCGTTCGCGCCGAGACGATCGAGCGCATGAAACCCGGCGTGATTCTCATCAACACAAGCCGCGGCAAGCTGGTGAACACCGAGGACCTCATCGCGGGCATGCGCAGCGGACGGATCGGCGGCGTCGGACTCGACGTCTATGAGGAGGAGGACGAGTATTTCTACTCGGACCACTCCGAGAAGATTCTCGACGACGAGACCCTTGCGTATCTGCTGACCTTTCCAAACGCGCTCGTCACCTCGCACCAGGCGTTTCTCACCCGCGAGGCGCTCACGCAAATCGCCGAAACGACCATCGCGAACATCCACGCGAAGGCCACCGGCGGCGGGTTCCTGCCGGGAACGGTGCTCGTGGAGTAATCAGGCGGGACGCAGCTTTCGCTTCACCGCCGCCAGCGCGTCGTTCATCGCCTCGACGCGCAGGATTGCGCACACGACAAAATAGGCGGCGCCTGCTCCGCCGATCAAAACCCCGAGCGCCAGCGCGCGAATGAGGAGATTTGCCTCGAGCAGCCAGAAGCTCCCGAAGGTCAGCCCCGCCCAGCACACCACCCCGAGCACGGCCGCCGCGATTCCACACCGGGCGACGGCGGAAGCCAGCGCCCGACTGTCGAGGGTGCCGACCGTGCGGTGCATCAATACGTAGAGCGCGAGGAAATTCACCGCCGCCGCCACCGCCGTGGACAGCGCCAGCCCGCGGTGATCGAAACCTTGTTTGATGATCAGGAAGTAGTTGAGCAGGATGTTCAGGCCGATCGAACCGAAGCTCACGAACATCGGGATCCATTTTCGATCGATCGCGTAGAACGCCGGCGAAAGCACCTTCACCCCGGAGTAAGCCACGAGGCCAAGGGCGTAAAACTGAAGCGCGTAGGCGCAGTTGATGGAATCGACCGCGACAAACTCCCCGTGCTCGTAGATGAGGCTGATGATCGGGTGCGCGAGAAAGAAGAGCCCGACCGCCGATGGCAGCGTGAGAAAGACCGCGAGGCGGAGGGCTTTTCCGAGAGTCGGCCCGAAGTAGCTGCGATCCGTGGAGGCGGCGATTCGGGAAACGACCGGCAGCGTGATCGTCGCCACCGCCACTCCAAAGATGCCGATCGGCATTTGCATGAGCCGAAAGGCGTTGTTGAGCCACGTCACCGAGGACGCGCCAAGGATCGACGCGAAGCCCGTGTTCACGAGCACGTTCACCTGCACGGCGCTCGCAGCGATGACCGACGGCACCATCAACACGAGAATTTGTTTCACCCCGGAATCGCGCCATCGGAAATCCGGCCGGAACGAGAACCCCACCCGCCTCAAACTCGGCAGCTGGGTCGTGAGCTGCAGCAATCCGCCCACCAAGGTGCCAATCGCGAGCCCGATCAACGCACGCTCCCCGAATTCCGGATCGAACCACCACCCCAGCACCAAACCGCCGGCAATCGAGCCGATGTTGAAGAAACTCGAGGCCATCGCCGGCACGCCGAAGACGTTGCGCGAGTTCAGCATTCCCATCACCAGTGCCGCCAGCGACACGAGCAGGATGAAGGGAAACATGATCCGCGTGAGGAGCACGGTCATTTCCTTGAATTCCCCCTTGAACCCGAATGCCAGCACCCCGATCAGCGGTTCGGCAAAGACGATGCCGAGAATCGTCACCACGCTCATGAAGACAACCGCCAGCGTCATCATTTTCGACGCCAGTCGCCAGGCGGCGTCGGGACCCTCGGTTTCGATCTTCTTCGAAAAAACGGTGATGAACGCGGTGGAGAGCGCCCCCTCGGCGAAGAGATCGCGCAGCAAATTCGGTGCGCGAAACGCGACAATGAAAATGCCGAGAAGGTTCGAACCGAACAGGGCACTGAAGAGCACTTCGCGCACGAGTCCGAGCACGCGGGAGCACATCACCGCCAGAGCGATGATGCCCGAGGCTTTCGTATTCAGTTTGTGGCGGTCAGTCACGCGTGGCGGCCTTTCTTAAACGCTCCATGATCGCGACGCCGATCCCCTCCTCCGGGACGGGCAGCGCCACGATGCGTTTCACGCCGGATTCGTCAAGTCGTCGCATCGCGCCGTAGAGGTTGGCAGCCACCTCGCGCAGGTCTCCGGCATGGGAAAGAATCTCCACCGCGCCAAATCCCGCTTCGCCCAGCGCCTTCCAGCTCAGCAGGCCGAGCGGGGCGCGGTCTCCGGCAGGCAGGGATTCCACGATGTCGAGCGGGGTTCGCGGGGCGTAATGACTCTTCAGGGAACCGGGCGTCACCACATCCGCGGCGCCGCCCCCTCGCACGGGCGCAAATTCCGCGAGATCGTCGGCGGTGATCGGCCCGTGGCGAAGAATCTCCAGCTCGTCGCCAATCACCCGCACAATTGTCGATTCAATGCCATGCGCGCACCGGCTCCCGTCGAGAATCAGCGGAATTCGCCCCTCGAGTTCCGCGCGAACATGCTCCGCGCTGGTGGGGCTGATCCGGCCAAAACGGTTGGCGCTTGGCGCGGCGAGCGGACTTCCAAACGCCTGCACCACCGCACGAAAGACGGGATGCGCGCTCATTCGCACGGCCACCGTGTCCTGCCCGGCCGTCACCAGATCCGGCACGAGTTCCGTTCGCGGCAGCACGAGGGTCAACGGTCCCGGCCAGAAATGCTCCGCCAGGCGCCGACTGAGTGGAGTCGTCCCCGCGATTCGCTCCAGCCAGGAGACGTCGGGAACGTGAACGATCAACGGATCGGCAAGCGGGCGCTCCTTCGCCTCGAAAATTTTTGCGCAGGCGACGGGATTGAGCGCATCGGCCGCGAGACCGTAAACCGTCTCCGTGGGCAGCGCGACCGGGTTGCCTTGCGACAGGGTTTCCACGGCCGCCGCCACTGCGGCATCGAACGCGGCCCCCGCCGCCTCCAAGGTGACCGTGCGCACTATTCGAGTTTGCTGCGGAGCGCCTTGTTCGTCTGCTCCTTGCGAAACTTCTCCAGTGCCGCCCGCACGTCCGGAAGCTCCGGGGCAAGCATCGCCGCCGCAAACAGCGCCGCATTCTTCGCCCCCGCCACCCCGATCGCAAAGGTCGCCACCGGCACGCCGGCGGGCATTTGCACGATCGACAGCAGCGAGTCCATCCCCTTCAGCGCCCGGCTCTCGACCGGCACGCCAAGCACCGGCACGGTCGTATGGGCGGCAAGCATTCCCGGCAAATGGGCCGCCCCGCCCGCACCCGCGATGATGGCACGCAGCCCGCGCTTTTGCGCCGATTTCGCATATCGAGAGAGCAAATCGGGCGTGCGGTGTGCGGAAACGACCCGGCACTCATGTGGCACGCCGATTGCTGCCAAAATTTCAGAAGCCTCGCGCATGGTGTCCCAATCCGAACTGCTTCCCATTACGACGCCGACCAGCGGTTTTTTATCCATCTACCTTGTGTATATCCGGAAAATTGCGGGAGTTGTAGCGAATAACCAATTGACGGCCCATGGCGTAAAGGCGTAGTCGCTGCGTGTGGTGCGGAATCACCTCGCGCACTGTCATTCATCCGTATTATGGCACGAGGAACAGTAAAGTGGTTTAACGACAAGAAGGGCTTCGGCTTCATTGTCGACCCGAATGTCAATGGCGACATCTTCGTTCACTTCTCCGCCATCGTCGCGAAGGGATTCAAGACGTTGAAGGAAGGCGAAGAGGTCGAATACGAACTCTATCAGGACGAAAAAGGTTCGCGCGCGCGCAATGTTGTGAAACTCTAGCGGCGTGCTGCCGAATATTGTCCTGACCGGATTCATGGGCTGCGGCAAATCGTCCGTCGGCCGACGCGTGGCTTCCATCACCAACCACCGGTTCGTGGATACGGACGAACTCGTGGCCGCCCGGGCGGGGCGGTCCATTTCCCAGATCTTTGCCGAGTTTGGCGAAGAGGCGTTTCGGGACATGGAAACCGAGGTGCTCGCCGGCCTGGGCAACGAGCAGCAGATCATCCTGGCCACGGGCGGCGGGATCGTGTTGCGGCCGGTCAATCGCGACCACCTGCGACGAATCGGGCCGCTGGTCTGGATCGACGCCGACCCCGANGTGCTCTTCGAGCGGGTTTCGCGAAACCGGCGCCGCCCTCTCCTCCAGACCGAGAACCCACGCGCCACCTTCGACGCGCTTCTGGAAAAGCGCCGCCCCATCTACGAGGCGGCTGCGGACATTCACGTGGACTCGACCGGCCTTTCCCACGAGGAAACGGCGCGCATCATCATCGAGGAAGTCGTGCGATTTCAGGACCGGCATCAAGGTTCCGGGTTTGGCAGTTGACGCCCTCCCTGGGCCGCGATTTACTGGATCCGTTGTCTCGTGCGGGGAAGCGAACGCCGTGCGTTCGCCGCAATGTGCGCCCACAGGCCGAGCAGCACTACTTACCACACATTCTATGGCAAAAATCGGCATCAATGGATTTGGCAGAATCGGACGTCTCGTGTTTCGCGCGATTGCGGAACAGGGCCTCCTCGGCAAGGAAATCGAAGTCGTCGCAGTGAACGACCTCGTTCCGGCCGACAACCTCGCCTATCTCCTCAAATACGACTCCACGCAGGGCAAGTTTGGCGGCACTGTAACGAGCGAAAAGAGCGATCCGTCTCTCGCCGAGGACGACACGCTTGTCGTCAACGGGCACAAGATCAAGTGCCTCGCCGTCAAGGAAGGCCCCGCCGCCCTCCCGTGGAAGGACCTCGGCGTCGAAATCGTCATCGAGTCCACCGGTCTCTTCACCGACGCGGCAAAGGCCAAGGGCCACATCGAGGCCGGTGCGAAGAAGGTGATCATTTCCGCACCCGCCAAGGGCGAGGACATCACGGTCGTCATGGGCGTCAACAACGACAAATACGACGCCGCCAATCACCACATCATCTCCAACGCGAGCTGCACGACGAACTGCCTTGCTCCGATCGTCCACGTCCTTCTCAAGGAAGGCTTCGGCGTCGAGGAAGGCCTCATGACCACGATCCACTCCTACACCGCCACCCAGAAAACGGTGGACGGCCCCAGCAAGAAGGACTGGAAGGGTGGCCGCAGCGCGGCGATCAACATCATTCCCTCGACCACCGGCGCCGCGAAGGCCGTCGGGCTCGTGCTCCCCGAGGTCAAGGGCAAGCTCACCGGCATGTCGTTCCGCGTGCCCACGCCCACGGTTTCCGTGGTCGATCTTACGGTCCGCACCACCAAATCGACCAGCTACAAGGAAATCTGCGAGGCCATGAAGAAGGCCAGCGAGACCTACCTCAAGGGCATTCTCGCCTACACCAGCGACGAGGTCGTCTCCACCGACTTCATCCACGACACGCACTCGTCGATCTTCGACGCAGGCAGCGGCATCGAGCTCAACCCGAACTTCTTCAAGCTCGTGAGCTGGTATGACAACGAGTGGGGCTACAGCAACCGCACCGTCGACCTGCTCAAACAAATCGTCGGTTAATCAACCTCCAACGAAAATAGAGAAGGCAGGAGCCGGGAATTTCACTTCCTGTCTTCCTGCTTTCTTTGTTTTCACTCCCTGACTTTTTCATGGCCAAGAAAACCATTCGCGACCTCGACCTCGCCGGCAAACGCGTGCTGATGCGCGTCGACTTCAACGTCCCGCAGGACAAGCAGACCGGCGAAATCACCAACACCCAGCGCATCACCGCGGCGCTGCCCACCATTCAACATGCCCTCGACCAGGGAGCGTCCGTCATTCTGATGAGCCACCTCGGCCGTCCGAACGGGAAGAAAAATCCCAAATACACGCTGAAGGGCGTCGCCCAGAAGCTCGAGGAACTCCTCGGCAGGCCGGTTCAGTTTCTCGACGATTGCGTCGGCCCGGCGGTGGAGGAACATTGCGCGAATCTCAAGCCCGGCGACGTCGTTCTCCTCGAGAACGTCCGCTTCTACATCGAGGAGGAAGGCAAGGCGAAGGACGCCGAGGGCAACTCGATCAAGGCCGATCCCGCCAAGGTCGAGGCCTTCCGCGCGAGCCTCACGAAGCTCGGCGATGTTTACGTGAACGACGCGTTCGGCACGTCGCACCGTGCGCACTCCTCCGTCACCGGGGTGAATCTCCCGGACAAGGTCGCCGGCTTCCTCGTCGAGAAGGAACTCGAGGCTTTCGGAAAGGTCATCGACAATCCCGAGCGTCCCCTGCTCGCCATCCTCGGCGGCGCGAAGATTGCCGACAAGATTCCGCTCATCCGCAACCTCATCGACAAGGCCGATGAAATCATCGTCGGCGGCGGCATGGCCTACACGTTCCGGAAGGTGCTCGATGGAATGGAAATCGGCGACAGCCTCTACGACGCGGCCGGCGCCGGGATCATTCCCGAACTCATGGAAAAGGCGAAGGAGAAGGGAGTGACGATTCACCTGCCGGTCGATTTCGTCACCGCCGATGACTTCTCGCCGGAGGCCAACACCGGCTCCGCCACCGTCGAAAGCGGCATCCCCGCCGGCTGGCAGGGCCTGGACATTGGCCCGAAGACCCGCGAGCAGTTCGCGGCGGTCATCGGTCGCGCGAAGACGATCATCTGGAACGGCCCGGCCGGCGTGTTCGAATTCGACAAATTCGCCGAAGGCACGAAGTCGCTGGCAAACGCCGTCGCGGCCGCCACCGCAGCCGGAGCGACCACCGTGGTTGGCGGAGGCGACACCGCCACCGCGGCGAAGAAATTCGGCGTCATCGACAAGGTGACCCACGCCTCCACCGGCGGCGGCGCATCCCTCGAGCTGCTTGAGGGCAAGACCCTGCCCGGCGTCGCAAATCTCAACGATAAATAATTCCCGCGAGGACTGTGGGATCGGGCGCTCCCGATCCCGCGGATCCCGCAAAATCCCGAAATCCCATGCGCAAGAAAATCATCGCCGCGAACTGGAAGATGAACCAGACCGTCGCCGAGACGGAGAGCTTCCTGAGCGACTTTCGACTCGAGGTGGAGGACGTGACCGGTGTCGAGATCGTCATTGCCCCACCCTTCACTGCTCTCGCCAAACTCTCCGAACTCCTCGGCGGCTCGCAAAAGATCCGCCTCGGCGCGCAGAACATGTATTACCAGATGAGCGGCGCCTACACCGGCGAGATCAGTCCCGCGATGCTGCGCGAGCTCTACGTGAAATACGTCGTGCTCGGCCACAGCGAGCGGCGCCAGCTTTTCGGCGAGACGGACGAACTCATCAACAAGAAGGTCCTCGCCGCGCTTCAATCCGAGTTGAAGCCGATTCTTTGCGTCGGCGAGACGCTCGAAGAGCGTGAAGCCGGCCGGGAAAATGAGGTTCTCGAGACTCAGCTCCGTGGCAGCCTGGCAAACGTGACCCCCGAGCAGATGCTCGAAGTCGTCATCGCCTACGAGCCGGTCTGGGCCATCGGCACCGGCAAAACGGCCACCTCGCAGCAGGCGCAGGAATGCCACGTGCACGTCCGCAACGTGCTCGCGGAACTCACCGACAAGGCCACGGCTGACAAGGTCCGCATCCAATACGGCGGCAGCGTCAAGCCGAACAACGCAGCGGAATTGATGGCGCAGCCCGACATCGACGGCGCCCTCGTTGGCGGCGCGAGCCTCGATCCGCGCAGTTTTGCCGAGATCGTCAAGGCCGGCGCGCCAAAGGACTGATCACTCCAGCGCGACCTTCCCGCGAACGCACCAAAGCCCGCGTTTGCCGTCGATGGTCGCATCGGCCAGCGCCAGCACGGTGCCGTCCGACAGCGGACACAGCGAGGACCACTGCTGGTCCTGGCCGGGTGTTTCGGGAAAGGGATGCGTGAATTTGCCAAACTTTCGCGCATTCCGATCGCCGACACTCACCGCAATTCGCTCGGACGGATCCCCTTCCTGCTTGAGCTGAAACGACAGCACCGTCGAACCATTGCGAAGCTGCCGCAGATACGGTGCGCCCGCGTAGGTCGACGCGGGAAGCGGCTGAGCCAGCGCACTCCAGCGATTTGGGCTCCTGCCGTCCACGGCGCCTGATTTCCAATTGTCCTGCGCGGACGTGAACACGATCACCGGCTTGAACAAGCCGTCGAGGCCGTTGTCCTCGATCGTCACGGCGATTCCGGAATTGTCCCTCAACACCTGCGGCACGGGCATACCGTCACGATACCCCGCGCGGAATGCGATTGTTTCCGGCGCACTCCACGTTTTGCCGCCATCCATCGATCGCACCATGCTGATCTCCTGCTCGTCGCTCGAGCGATACGGCCCTTCGTTCGCGAAAAAGACCTGAATCTCGCCGCTGGGCAGCTGAATGCCGGCGGGTTCCCAGCAGCCGTTGAAGAATTCCCCGCCCGCCTCATACAAGGTCTCCGGCTCGCTCCAGGTGCGCCCGCCATTCGTGCTGCGTGTCACGCCGATGGAAAACGGATGCTGTTCGACGCCCTCCTTCGGATGAATCTTCCCGTCCTTTCGTTCGCCAAATGCGGAAGCCGGACGCCGATTGAAGAGGAAGAGCAGCGTGCCGTCCTTCAGCGGGAGCAGCTCCGCGTTCGTTAAATGCCCGTGCTCCCATTCGGCAATCGGAATCGGCGCCTCCCACGTGCGGCCTCCGTTGCGGCTGCGGCGAATCTCGAGCTTGCCTCCGCGCGAGTAGGCGCAGATCAGGCGTCCCGGCGAAACCTCCACCGCGCGGCCGTAATTGGCGCCCTCCTGGATGAGCGCC
>Ga0065721_10053130_pt1 | contig 10468 bp, 5 predicted proteins | sample Mesricmetagenome_FD_59108 | JGI IMG/M metagenome (GOLD analysis project Ga0065721, IMG submission 59108) | Mesophilic microbial community from rice straw/compost enrichment Sample: eDNA_1 v2 (version 2) | ecosystem: Engineered > Solid waste > Grass > Composting > Bioreactor | place: USA: Davis... | reverse complement strand
GCCGTGCGCCAGGTGCAGGTAGGCGATAAACGCGCCCATCAGGCGGGTTTTGCCCACGCCCGTGGCCAGCGCGAAGCACAGCGAAGGAAAGTCACGCTCGAAGTCCTCCAGCGTGGGGAACTCGGCCTTCAACGTGGAAAGAATGGCCGCCACCTCCCGATCGTGGCTCAACAGCTCGGGCGCGGCCTGAATGGCGTGCACCAGCCGCTTCAGCGACTCCTCCTGCGGCGGCCGCAGCGACAGGCGACCGGTAACGGCGTGCAGAACGCGGCTGTTCATCATTCATCCTCCCCAAACAATGCGCCCTGGCTCACATCCGCAGCCGACGCCTTTCTACTTTTTTTTCTGCTCGCTTCAGCCTGTGCCACAGGCTCAACAGGATCAGGCTTGGCCATCGGCAGGTTCGCCACGTTCAGGCTGTAGTCGTCGCGCCCCCATTCGCAACGGGACAGCACCATCTTCGGAATCTTCTTCAGCGTCAGGTTCGGCCAGCGCTCCGCCGCTTTGGCCGCGGTAACGCCATGGAAAGCGGCGCAGCACACCAACAGGCTCCGCTCCGGGCCGACTTCATCGGCCAGCGCCTGTAACTGCTCGGCGGACAGGTTCTGCGTGGTGACGTAGATAAAGTCCCGCTCGCTGGAATGGCCGTGCTGCCACCAGTGCGTTTCCGACGGCGCGTAGGTAAAGCCCTCCAGCTTGGCCAGTGCCTCGGCCAGCATCGCCGCGTTGTACTCCGGGTTGATCACCGGGTTGCCCCAGCGGTCGTTGACGATCAGGCTGGGGGCAAGGCGGTAATAGCGGAAGCCGCCGCCGCCGTTCCAACCGACAGATTCCGTGATACCACCCTTGTCCTCGCCGTCGATCACCTTCTTAAGGCGCGGGATGATGTGGGTGTGGCAGTGCTCGCCCAGTTCCACCATGATCCAGCGCCGGCCCATCTTTTGTGCAACGGCGCCGGTCGTGCCTGATCCAGCAAACGAGTCCAAGACAAGGTCTCCCTTGTTCGTCGATATGTGAAGGATGATCCGAATGAGCTCTTCCGGCTTTGGAGTGGCAAACGGCTCGATATCCGGCAAGAGTTTCCGCAAATGGTCACGCTTCGCGGACTGGTTTGATCCCGCTTCCTCTGCGGGCCACCATGTTCTTGGAACAACGCCGTCCTGAACATCCGTCAAATATCTCTTGATTAGAGGCATTCCATCGCCATTTGCGCCAAAGTAGACACGCCCCTCCTTGCGTGCTTTCTCAAAGTTGTCCTTGGAAAAGCGCCAATAGTTGCCTTTGGGTGGGACTACCACTCGACCAGATGGCAGCGTAATTGGATACAGGAGCGACTCTCCACCACTCTTAGCAGTCCCGTTGTCTCCTTGTAGCCAAGGCCCTCGCGGATCGTTATCAGGATTGCGGTAGCGAGCCTTCTGTGCCTCTGTTCGTGGAAGCGGGTTTCGGATCTTCCTCCAAACGTCTCGATTCTTGGCAAAGAGAAGAACGTGGTCATGGGCGCTGGAAATATCGGTGTCGTTCCGACGACCCTTATCCTTTTCCCAAGCAAAGCTGGAAACAAAGTTTGATCGCCCGAAAATCTCATCGCACAGAACTTTTAGATAGTGCGCTTCATTATCGTCAATCGTGATCCACAGCGAACCATCCTCAGACAGCAAGCGCCGAATGATTTCCAAACGATCGCGCATCAGCCCCAGCCAGATCGAATGCTCAAGCCCATCGTCGTAATGAGTAAAGGCGCTGCCCGTGTTGTACGGTGGATCGATGAAAACGCACTTCACCTTTCCAGAAAACTCCTGCTCCAGCGCCTTCAGCGCCAGCAGGTTGTCACCGAAGATCAGCCGGTTGTCGAAGATGTCGTTGTCCGTCACGCGATGCTTCGCGTGATATGACTTTTCCGGATCTTCCAGCAGGATGCGCGGCTCCAGCTTGGGCCGCTTCTCCTTGCCGATCCAAGTCAGTTCAAGTTTTTGCTTGCTCATGAAGTTGTTCTCATAGTTGCGGCGCCCGGTTCGACAAATAGTCGATCAGGCGCTTGCGCGGATACGCGTCCGCTGCATTCTGAATATTGCGTAGTGGCGCTATGGCCGGATCGGCACCCAGCGCAAAATGTGTTTCCATCAGATCGGCCAGGAAGGCCACAACGTTGCCCTGGTTGCGGAAGAACGCCAACGGGCCTTCACCCAGCAGGCGCTGCTGCCCGAGGTCGAAGGTCTGCTGCCGGAGCTGATCGAGCGGCTGGCTGATCAGCGCGGGAATGGTCGCGGGGTCAATGACGGCCTCCTTGCCAATGCGGCTGCGCAGGCGCTTCATCATCACCGCCGTGATGACATGAATGCCGTGCCGATAAATCAGGCGTTCCTGGCTGCGCGCCGCAGCGTTCTGCTCATATCCGACAACAAGGGTACGGATGGCCCGATGGCAAAGCACAGCGTTGACCAGTGCCACTCCGCTCACCTTGGACGCAAACAGATCCCGGTATTCGGCAGTCTCGGGATTAGCCAGCCGGCCGGGCTCACTTTTTAGCCACACGGCATAACGTGCATCGTTCTGCAGTGAGGCCAAGGCCCTTAATGCTTCTTCCAGCGTGATTATCTCGGTACCGGTACCCGCTGCTTCGGGACGGTAACGGTAGTCCAAACCGAGGTGGGCGATTTCCTGACGCAATTGTTCCTGAGTCTCATCGAGCGCAGCGAAGTTGGCGAGCTGTACCGGGTTCTGGTGATTACGCGCCTTGGTGACAAGTTTACCGAATGGTCTGTCGGCCGGGGCCTTGATTAGGGTGAGCATTACCTTGGCATCATTGATGTCACTGCCCGGATAACGAGTCGCAAACTCGGCAGCAGACGCGACCGTCTGCGCGCCGTTGATGATGGATAGGCCACGCACCTTGAACTTCCGAGCCCCGTTACCGGAGTTCTTTCCCTTCTGTTCAATCTCGTCGCAAACCGCTGTCACGCCGTTGTTGAGGTAAAAGAAGCTGGCGGGTTCGTCTCGTAGCGTTGCATGGATGGCCTGATTAACATCGGTTTGGCTGCCGAGGAAGTAGCGAATATTCCGCTCGTACAGCGCCTTGCCCTCTCTTCTATGCAAATCTATTAGATCATTCAGTCGCGCTATGCCAAAGTAAGCCTTACGTGGTTCTTCGATTTTCCCATACTTATGCAAGGTGATTTCGGTGTTAACCGGCTTATAGGCCTTTTCGGCGAGCAAGTCGCGGGTGATCTCAACTGATGTGTAGTAAATCACCTCCTTGTCGAGCCGCTCTTCGTCGAGATCATCGTCATTCAGCAGCTCTTGTAGTTCATCGAGGGCCGACTGCGATACGCCATCTCCGGTATAGGGCACGATCAGCCTGATGCGACTGCATGTATCGAGCGCACTTTCGATTTCAACCTGACGGTTTTGGACGTTCGCGTTGAACCTGTCGAAGGCCTGCTTCAGAAGCAGGCGGATGCCGCTACAGAAGGCCTGCGCATCCTCCTGCTTGAACTGCTCGGACTCCTTGAGCTTGGCTTGCACAAGGTAGAGCGTTTCCGTCGGAGCATGGTAGTAAATTGCATCCAACCCCTTGTCGTTGAAATCGTCAACCACGGCAGCAGCGGACGCTTGTGGTGTGATGTCTAGCAGCTTGTGCAGTGCAAAGGCACTGAACGCTCGCGATAGCTGTTTGGTCTGCTGCTGGTCGGCCGGCTTGGTGGTATCCAGCAATGGGGGCAGAAAAGTCACGAAGCGCGCGGCCAACAACTTCTTCAGAATTTCCATGTAGTGAGATTCGAGCGCTGCCATCAGCCCATCCCTCCAATACGAGCGCGCGCGCGCGCCTGAGCACGGGCCTGTAACTTGGCCTGTACTTGCGCATAAAGCTGGGCGTTGGCCTGCTCCCTATCGGCCAGCACCACAGCCAAGGCGTACGGTTCTGCTTCGGCTCGATGCTCATCGTGTGACCACGCACTGTCTTGCCGGGTAACCACGACAAACACTTTGTCGCCCCGCACAGGTACTTGCCTGAACTCCCAACGGGAGACTTGCAACGTGCCATTTTTGCGCGTCTCGTTGGATAGCCAGCGGCCATTGCTGTGCTCCCCCATACCTTCTTCCCGGTTGCGCTGGAAGGCACGAGTCACGTCATCCAGGCTGTCGGCTACCACGAGGTTGAACCAGAGTTTCGTGCGGCGATAGTCCAGGCGGGTCGTGCGTACCTCGGGGCTGTAGGCCAACGCCACCGTAATTTCGCGGGTACGGCGCCCGTTGGCCCAGAAGCTGTCCGGCACAGGCAGTTCGAAGAAGTGGTGCTGGTCGTTTCCGAGGCGCTCTTCGGCCAGCAGGGTGACGGTGTGATCAAGCGAGCGGAACAGCGCCGCATCGTCCACGCGCCCATACCCGACGAGGCGCAGGAGTTTGTCGCGGCCTTCAGCATTGTTGCCGGGGTTCAACAGCGCTTCGCAGGCTTGCGGCCAGCGGGCATGGGCGCCGATCAGTGCGCGCAGCAGGCTGGGCGAAGCGTCGGGCACTTCGGCCAGTAGCCGCGCGGCTTTGTGGGCCACCAGCGGCGCGGCGTAGCTGGTGCCGATGTCTTCCGAGAAAGGTGACCCCGCGGCAAATCCACCATTTAGCGATATGACTCCAAGCCCCCTTCTTGCGTGGTGAGGTACTGCGCCATTACGCAGCAAAGCGAAGTTGCCAGCATGTTCGACCACATCCGGTTTGATGGCCCCATTGATGGATGGCCCGCGCCGCGTCAAAGGAAAAGGCTGGTTCGCCCGTGCCAGGATGTGATCTTCTATGGTGTCAGGATATCTCTGCGCATCGCGCGTAGCCTCGAACAGGCTGATGCCGCCCACCGTAAGGGCATTGAGCGCCGTGGCGGGGTCCAGAAGCCGTGCTTGCTCTTCAAACAAGTAGTTGGGGTATTGCTCGCGAGCGTCCTGCGGCAGCTGATAGGACTGCAAATTACCCGTCGGCACCACAAACAACACGCCCAGCTCGCGTGTCAGACGGTCCAGGGTATAGGCCAGTCCCCGGACATGCCGACCGTCGTAGACCTTGTTCTGGTCGCCATAGCTGAGGTTGAAGACCTTGCAGCCGTACTGTTCGTGCAGGTCGCGCACGGCTTCCTCGACCGCCTTCTCGACAAACTCGGTCTGATCCTGTCCGTCGTGTTCGAATACTTTGCCGGAGAACAAGCGGAGCTGCGGGACGAATTGGCGCTGCTGGATGGCGTTATGGACATCGCCGTACAACGCAAGTCCACCGACGAAGGTGCCATGCCACGGCTCGGCATCATTGGCGCTGCGATGAGGCTTCAGATAACCTTGAGCATCGCCGGCCGCTGCGGCAAGCAGAGGGTGGCCCGAGGTCAAGCCGGAGTCGAGAACAGCAATCGCAGGCGCATCGGCAGGCGGTGGATCAACTACCGGAAACTGGTTGATGTCTGTCATCAACAGCTGAACGGAAACGCCCAGACGAGGCGGTAAATCCACCATGCGAACGTCCCGGTGGCGCAGAAGCAGTTCTGCCTGTTGCTGGTTGCAGCGCACGCGCAGCATCACAAGCGAGGGTTGCTGAAGCGCGTCCAGCTTCTCGATACCGCGTTCCTGCAACCAGGCCACAAAGGCGCTGAACATGGCCTGACGCTTGTCTTGCCGCTCCTGAGGCCAGAGCTCAATATCAAGCGTGAATGGCGCCCGTGCGGGAAATCCCTGTTCGCGGAGAGCGTTGCCAGTGCGGTCTTCCGGTGTCCAGTGGTCGAAGTCCTCGATGGCGTACAGCAGCTCCTTTCGTGTAACGCTACCGTCGCGCGCCAACGATGCCAAACGCCGTTCGAACTCAGCCAGGCCTTCCTCGGTGGCGAAAGCCAGAACAACCGCCTCGTCTTCTTGACTAACGATCTCGACACCAGGGATGGCATCAAAGGGAGGAACACTCTTATCCCCAGCATGCAACCGGATCTTTAGCAGTTTTCGATTATCGAAGCCGCCGATATCTGCTTGTTCAGGATCCAAAATACGGGATTTTGCATCTCGGAGCTTATTTGAAAGCTCTGCACCATATGCACGCGGATTCTCCGGTTGGAGTCCGCCCCCATACTTTCGCGGATGACGCAGATTGATCGGTGTTTCCCGTTCCAGGCGCAAGTGTTCATAGGCCATGCCGTCGCTCCGTCCTTTCTGTATTTATTTTTAGTCCTTATGCCGGTACTCGCGGGCAAGCGCGTTATTCAGATGGTTTTTTTCCAGAAACTCGCGGCCAGACAAAATCATTTCCTTGACAGCCCTTCGCAGGACACGCTCGATATCCGCGTGCGACATGCCTTTGAACAGCGAAGCTACTTTCGCATCATCAGCTTCAAAGTTGCGCCGTATCCCTGACAACTTGAGCGCGAGCAGACGCTTGATCTGCTCTAAGTTCGGCATCTCGAAGTGCACGACTTCATCAAAGCGCCGCCAAATAGCCTTGTCGAGCAACGTTTCGTAGTTGGTCGTGGCAATGAGGATGCTTTCCCCCCGATAGCTATCCATCATCTGCAGGACTGCGTTGACGGAGCGCTTGAGTTCGCCATGGTCGCCACTGTCACCACGGTCTTTGGACAGTGCGTCGAACTCGTCAAACAGCGCGACGACGGGTTGCTGCGCGATATAGTCGAAGACCTTGCGCAGATTGGCAGCCGTTTCTCCGAGAAAAGATGAAATCACCGAGTCCAGGCGAACCAGAACGAGCGGCATGGACACGGCGTTGGCAATGACCTCAGCAGCCAAGGTCTTGCCGCAACCTGGAGGACCGCAAAACAACAGCTTCTGCGCAGGCTGCAAGCCGTAGGAGCGCAATGTGTCGGCCCGGTTGTGCTCCATTAGGATTTCGTCCAGGGCCGACTGCGTCGCATCGGACAGGACAATGTCTTTCTCCTCTCGCACAACCGCGCGCTCTTCAAGCAGCGCAAGACCGTTGTCCTTGTTTGTTGGCAGACCGGAAAGGCTGTGTGACCTGCGGCTACTGTTCCCGGCAAAGGTCTGATCGCCATAAAGCAGGCGTTCGAGATCATTAGCGAGCAGGTGATGATTCTTTTCTCGCTCCTCCTTGATAACAGCCTCGGATGCCGAACGAAAAGCCGCGGCATCGCCATGAACTCCAGATTTGATAAGTTGCCGCAACAATTTTCCGCTAGCCATATCTCTCCTCAATTCGTGGCGCGCTTCAACCGCGGCTTGGTCATACTCAGGTCTAACGGTGCCAATTGATTATTCACTACACCAGCTCCCATTCGACGACAAACAGCGTGCGTTCTTCAACCTGCTGCTGGAGCTGTACCTCCAACTGGCTGATCAAGTCATTGCGCTGCGCTTCCACTTCGTCCTGCCGGGCAAATAGCTCTCGGCGCAGCTTGCTGCGTTTGCCTTCCAGTTCGCGCTGCTTCTTCTGCCATGACAGCTTTTCTTCCAGCGTCGGCGAGGTTGCGGCGGTGCGGCGCACTTCCTTGATCTCGCGGTCGATTTCCTTGATCTCCTGCTCCAGGCCGAGCTTCAGGTCATCCGCCCAGGCATCCAGCTTCTGGACTTCCTGCTCGAAGTAACCGAGGTTGCGCTGGTTGATTTCCCGCAGGATTGCCGTTCGCCTGCTTTCAATATCGGCGGTCAACGCAGGAGACTTTGCGCTGTTGATCAGTTCTGCGGGCTGCTCGGTGGCAGGCAGGCGCAGCAGCTTTTCCGGGTCGTCCTCTGCCAGGGCGATCCCATCGGTGGTAACGGCCGAGACCAGAAGGTGCTGCTCCTGATTGCCCAGGGCTTCGACTGAAATCAGCTTGCAGGTAAGCCACCCGCCCTTGCCGCGATAGGGTTCCAAGGTGCTGACCTTGGTGCCATATTCGTCGTAGTCAAACACCAGCCGGGCACTGCCCAGCTGGCGGGACTTGGCGCGTTCCACGGCCCATAGGGCCAGCGGATGATTGATCCGGTACAGGTGCGCTTCGCCGGAGCGGCGCGGCAGTTCGTAGCGGCCTAGGCTGACGTCAGCCTCCGACAGACCTTGAGGCAGACGATGCAGGCTGAAGCCGTTATCGTCGAAGTTGGCGCAATCACCCAGTTCAGCACGGCTCAGCTCGATCAGCATGCGCTCGAAGCGGCTGCGGGCGCTGCGACTGTCTTCGGCACGGATGCGCAGCTTGTCCTGCACTTCCTCGTCGAAGTTCTCCAGCAGTACCTGACGTGTCCTGACCATCTCCTCGTTGATCTCGGCGGAGAGATCGAGCCGGAGTTGCTCGAAGCTGGCCTTGATTTCATCCGGGTCACGGCAGTTCTGGTAGATCTCGGCGATGCGGCGCTCGAAATCGACACCGGAGCCGATGGCACCCAGCACTTCGTCGCTCGCTCCGAACACACCCTCGAAGAGCTGGAATTTCTGCGACAACAGTTCGTAGACGCGCTTGTCCGCCTCGTTGCTGAGATCGACGAAGTTCACAACCACCACGTCGTGCTTCTGACCGTAGCGGTGGCAGCGCCCGATGCGCTGCTCAATGCGCTGAGGGTTCCACGGCAGGTCGTAATTGATGACGAGCGAGCAGAACTGGAGGTTGATGCCTTCGGCGCCGGCTTCGGTGGCAATCATGACCTTGCCGCGCTCCTTGAAGTGCTCAACCAGTGCCGCACGAGTGTCGGCGGTCTTGGAGCCGGTGATGCGGTCAGTGCCTTCGTGGCGTTTGAGCCAGTCCTTGTAGATCGCCTGCGCACGCTGGTCGCTATTGGTGCCGTTGAAGAGCACGATGCCGTCGCCGTATGGCGTGTCAGCCAGCAAGTTGAGCAGGTATTCCTGCGTGCGCTTGGACTCGGTGAAGATGATGGCCTTCCGCGCCGCGCCCAGCCGATCCAGTTCCGCAAAAGCCCGATCCAGCGCGGTGAGCAGCGCCTTGCCCTTGGCGTTGTCACGGATGCTGGTGGCAAGCGCCTTGAAGTGGCGAAGCTCTTCGATTTCCTGCGCGATGGCATCCCGCTCTGAGCGGTTCGGCGCCTTAGAGTCGGGGCCTTGATTGCTCCATTCTTCTGCGGTTTCGTCCAGCGACTCGTAGTCCTCATCCAGTTCTTCGGCGAGATCGGGGACTTCGGTCGTCTCGTCGAGCACTCCCTGGAGACGCTTGGCCATCGTCTCCAGCGCACCTGCGATCGCGTGCGAGCTGGACGCGAGCAACTTCCATAGCACCAGTGAAATCAGCTGGCGCTGTCCCTCGGGCATGGCCTTCAGGTTGGGGCGACGCAAGTAATCAGCGACGAGTCTGGACAGTTCCTGCTCTTCGTTTGACGGCGTGAACTCCTGGATGATGGCCTTGCGCGCCGTATACGACACATAGGGCTGCACCTGTTTGCGCAGGGTTCGCTTGCAGATGGGCGTTATCCGGTCACGCAGGCCGCTGAAGGCCTGGTCCCGGCCAGTAAATTGCGAGCGAAAGCTGTCAAGGTCTCCGAACACGCGGTCATCGATGAAGCTGACCAGCCCATAGAGTTCGAGCAACGAGTTCTGCAACGGCGTTGCGGTCAGAAGCACCTTGGAGTGAACGTGCGACAACGCCTCCTTGAGTGTTTTGGCAATGACGTTGCTGGTCTTGTAGACGTTGCGCAGGCGATGCGCTTCGTCCAGGACGACCAAGTCCCAGTCGATGCCCTTGACATCGTCAGCCTTGGACTTTGCGAACTGGTAGGAGCAGATGACCGGACCGGAGGCGAACAGGAATGGGTTCTGTCGATCCTGCTTGCGAATTGCGTTGTAGCTTTTGGCTTCGAGAATCAATCCTTGCAGGCCGAACTTGTCTTGCAGTTCCTGGTGCCACTGCTTGCGCAGGTTGGCCGGGACGATGATGAGAACCTTGCGGCGTCGCTCGGCCCAACGCTGAGAGATGACCAACCCTGCTTCAATGGTCTTGCCGAGCCCCACTTCGTCAGCGAGGAGCACACCGCGCGAAAGGGGATTGCGGCAGGCGAAGAGAGCGGCATCCACCTGATGTGGATTGAGATCAACCTGCGAGTCGACCAGTGTTGAGGCCAGCGATTCCACGGAGTCACCTGCCGCGCGGCGCGTCAGAAGCCATGCGTAGTACTGGCTCTGATACTGCGTAAGGGGCTGTTGCATCAGTTCCCCCCCTCTACCTTGACTTGTTTCCACTTCGCCCCTCTTCCCTTGCCAGTCGATTCGATCAATCCCTCTGACTTCATCGCCCGCAGCACCAGCCGTACCATGTCCCGGCTCACGCCCGGGCAGGCCTCTTCGATTTCGGAAATCGAAAACGGCAGGCAGCGCCCCAGCACTTCCGCTCGCACCCGGTCGCCTTTACTGCCACGGCCACGTTCGATGGTGCCGACACGCTCCTCGAACTCGCGGTATGCCCGCAGCAAGGCACCCCAGAAGTAGTCGAGCCAAGGCTTTGCGTCGTGCTGCCCCTGGTGCCAGCCCTGCGAGCTGGCTTCCAGCGTCTCGTAATAGC
>Ga0065721_10053127_pt1 | contig 10469 bp, 9 predicted proteins | sample Mesricmetagenome_FD_59108 | JGI IMG/M metagenome (GOLD analysis project Ga0065721, IMG submission 59108) | Mesophilic microbial community from rice straw/compost enrichment Sample: eDNA_1 v2 (version 2) | ecosystem: Engineered > Solid waste > Grass > Composting > Bioreactor | place: USA: Davis... | reverse complement strand
TTACGCCCCGGCCCATCATCAGCGGCGTCCTGAACGCTATCATCGACTCGGAAGGCGAAGGCGATGAAGCCGAGTTGAACGAATACGGTCAGTACAAGGTTCAGCTTCTCTACGATTATTCGAAGAAGGATTCCAATAAGGGGTCTTCGTGGTTCCGCATGGCGACTCCCTACGCCGGCCATAACAATGGGATGCATTTTCCCCTCTTGAAAGGCACGGAAGTACTCATTGCCTTCGTAGGGGGTGACCCGGACCAGCCCATCATTCTTTCGGCAGTGCCTAATTCCGAGACACCCAATGTCGTGCGTAATACCAACGCCTATTGCAATGGTGTTCGCACGGCGGGTGGGAACGTACTGAATCTGGTCGACAAGCCCGGCAAGGAGGTTGTATCGCTGGTCTCGCCAAAAATGAACTCCCGCGTGTACATCGGCACATTTCCCTCGGTGGGCGCAGATGTGTCCTTGGACGGCGGATCTTCTTCGAACACCCCCACAGAAATTCTGCAAAACGCCACCTGAGGCTCATGAGCCTACGTAGCCCCACATGCATATAACTGGATCCAATCATGACCGGAATCGCACACGCCACTGACGGAAAGGCACTCAACCTCTTTGGAGATGGCAAGGTCGAAGTCGCTTCCAAGAATGTGATCGAGATCACCTATGGCTCGAATACAGAGCTCACAGTTGGCCTGAGCAGCGACTACAAGATTGGTCTGTCGACGGAGGTCACAGTAGGTACCTCCATGGAAGCCACATTGGCTGTTGCATACAAGAAGGCGAAGGAAGGCGAACTCGAAGTCGCACCCTCGGGTGAGTTCATCTATGAGGATCTCTACGTCGGTACCGTCGGAGCAGATGCGACGCATGCCACTGCCGCCAAAGTGCTTAAGTACGCAATGGATTGCCTTCTCGCGGTCCAAACAGCCGCAATGGTGGCGTGTGCAACAGCGGCCACCGTTTACCGAGTGAAGGATTCTGAGACTATTGTCGGCAATGAGGTTCCCGAGGATTTCGGCCAGCCCATCGAGATGGCAATGCGTATCGTGAATGCCACCGCTATGGTGACGCCTATGGTACTGCTCGCCTTCAAGAAGTGGCAAAAGATTGGCCATAACAGCAGCCCGGCTGGCGTCTTGGCCTTAGATGCGCTCAATGGTGTGTTTCTTGGTAGACGCCAGCCAGTTGGCCTGGCGTCCTCCGGAGTGCTGATGAACGACGTATGCGTACAGATCAGCGCAGCAGATTCCGATCTTGGCTATAACCATCCCAACGCGACCACATCCATCATTGGTTTCCAGAACGCCGCCGGTGACCCTGCAACGGGCGGTTCGCGGCTAGAGGTCGGTGCCGATGGCGGAACGGGCGTATACGGAAAATCGTTCAAGCTTGACCTGGTCTCCTCGCTTCAGGTGCCTCCGGCATCGTTCACGGCAAACGCCCAGTCTCACTCCTTGGTGGTAACGACTGCGGGCTCCCTCACGCCTGCCGGTCCCGCTCTCAATTTGACGGATCAAGGCTCAGAATTAAAGTACGACACCAGCAACGTCGTGGCGGTACGCAACGGCACGGTGACTGCGACGGCCGGCAATGCAGGGCAGACGTCCGTTATGCGACTGACTGCCTCTGAGGCAAGTATTGGTGCCGGTGGCGTTAACCTGACCGTGAGTGCAAGCGGCCTTATCCTAAGTTTTAGCCCGCAGCAGCAGCTACGCATCGATGCAACCGGATTTGCCCTGGGCGATGCCGTGACGGTCCTGCAACCGGGTCCTCCTGCGCTAACGTTCGCATCAATTGAACAAGCCAAACTAGACATTGCGTCGCTTGAGGCGGCGACATCGGTACTCAATACGCAAGCCACCGTGGCGAATGAAAAATTCAAGACAGCGTTCAAAATCCTGCAGAACCTGAACGGACGGTTGATCGACACGCGCGCACGCCTCGAAAACATTGCAGACGGAATCCCAGACTGATCTATTACCCCATGCATACCAAGCTTCCCGAACTCAAGATCAAGAAACCGGATTCGTCGGAGATCATTCACCGCGTATATAGCCCCACCCCAGGTGCATATGCCATGGCATTTGGCCTGATGGTACCTTTTACGCTGGGCGTAGAAGGCGCGACCGACCCTGCCCCCTTCAGCTCAATCTGGGAACACGCCGGTGCAATCCTCGAAAAGGATCAAATCCTGGATGAAGGCTGGCCAAAACCGCAGGGGGAGTGGCTGGCTGCGGGTCAGTGCTTCGTACCAGCGGGTACGCGGGACCAGCCCGTGTCAGTCCGGGTATCTGTCGGTTCCACAAACAAACAGCTAGCCGTATTCGGCAAGCGTCAATTTTCCAAGCTGGGAGGCCTCTCGGCGCCGGAGCCTTTTTCCAGCATGCCCATCTCGTACGCCCACGCCTACGGCGGGAGTGGGCATCCGTTCAATGTCGCCGGAAAAGGGCTACCCTCCGAAGACGAGGCGACCGAGGCACCGAATATCGAATACCCCTCGAAACTTATGCTGACGGCGTCCGATCAACCCCCTGTGGCGGGATTCGGGCCCGTACCTGCGGTCTGGCCGCAACGTAATCGCTTCCTGGGAAAACTCAATGACGCGTGGCGAGAAAACCGCTGGCCACACTTGCCTGAAGATACGGATGCCCGTTACTTCCTGGCCGCCGCCGAGGACCAACGCATCGACGGTTTCTGGCAAGGCGGTGAGGCGATCGTGGTGCACAATATGCACCCCGAGTTCCCTCGACTAGAAGGCACCGTTCCCCTCTACCGGCCCCGCTTCTTCGTCCATCAATCTGAGCCCGACGAAAAGGACGCGCGCTTCCGGGAATTGGTCGTACATCTTGACACGGTCTGGCTCCTGCCGGAAGCCCGACTGGGCGTAGCCATCTATCGTGCTTGTATCGCAGTCAGTGATCCCGACGGACGCGACATCAATGCCTTCCTGGCGGAACTTGAAGACCCGACCGATCCGGCGCTGCCAGTCCAAACTTATTTAGGCGTCTGTCTCAAAGCCATGGCGCCTCAGGTATTCCAGAATTTGCCGGATCCTACCTCAAAGGAAGTCAAGGCTAAGCTGGAATCCGTGGATGGCGAGACCCTGATGCAGACGCTGCGCAAACAGCGGGAAGACTTCAAAGCGGCGCTTGCTGCTTCGGGCATGCAAGAATCCGAACTGATGGAGTTGCTCGCGGCCAATCCACATACGCGAGGTCTGGCCCAATCCATACAGGAACACGGTCGCTCGGTCTCGGGTTTTTTCAACGAGATCGAAGCCTTACTGAAGCTCATACAAGAAGAGTTTCAGCCCAAGCCCGACCAGGCGTCCCCGGACTTGATGGCCGCGTTGACCCCGTATCCGAAAGCCGCCCAATACGCGGTCACCACTCCCGTACCCTCCAAGGCAGATGGCTTGCATGATGTAACGGCCGCCGCACGTCACCGCCAGACTGTCATCAATGCACGCACGAACGGGCATTCATGCGCACGGATGGACCTGACCAACGCGAATCTCGCCGGGCTGGATCTCAGCGGCATGGATTTTTCCGGTGCCGTCCTGGCGGGCGCGAACCTGGCCGGCGCACAGCTTCAAGGGGCGAACCTGTGCGAGGTCTTTGCGGCGTCCGCACGGTTTGATGCCGCGAACCTGGCCGGTTGCCTGTTTTCGCGGGCCAGCCTGTCTGGCGCGAGCTTTGTGGCAGCCGTATTGCAGGGTGTTCAGCTCGATGACAGTGACTGCACCGAAGCCAACTTCAGCAGTGCGGACCTGACTGGCGCTAATCTCTCACGTGCCTCGTTCCGGCGGGCTTGGTGCCAAGGGCTTCGCGCCGAACGACTCATTGCTCGGGGCGCACAGTTCGACCATGCCAACCTCGACAACGCCCGCCTACCCAGTGCGCAACTAGAAGGCGCGAGCCTAACGGGGGCAAGTGCCCGCGGCATCGACCTACAGCAAGCCTTGGCGGAGAAATTGAATCTTTCGCAGGCCGATCTCTCGGGAGCCATGCTTTCGAATGCCCGCCTATCAAATAGTCAGGCCGGCCCGGGCACAAATCTGGAGAATGCACGGATGGACCAGTGCGTCATCGAGAACGGCAGCTGGATGGGCGCCATTCTGAAATCAGCGTCGCTGGAACGTGTACAAGCCCCAGGGCTGGATTTATCGGAATCCGACCTGGCCCAGGCCCGGTTGCGCGGCGCAGACCTGCGCGGTGCGCGATTTGACCGGTCCGACCTGAGCCATGCGGACCTTTACGGTGCCAACCTGATGCAGGCGTCCTTCAACCACAGCAATATGCAACACGCCAACTTCGAAGAAAGCAACTTGTATAGCGCTACGTTTCAGGAGCCGAGAATAAGTGGGGCCCGCTTTCGCGACGCCATTCTAGACGGTACGCTCTTGGCAAAAAATTAACTAAGCAAAAGAAACATGGCAACCTCTCTGACCGCCCTCATCATCAACGGTGTCCTGGAAGACGCTGACCTGAACGATGCGTCCCTGGCCGGCACAAAGTTCGCAGGGCTGCGATTTCTCAATGTGAAGTTGCGTGGGGCCGATCTCAGCGGCGCGGACTTCTCTGGCGCCCAGCTCGAGAACTGCGATCTCACTAATGCAATACTGGAAGGCGCCAATTTCTCAGGAGCAACGCTGAAGAGCTGTACTCTTCTACAGGCCAACCTGCGAAAGGCCGTCATGCCGACAGCCACGTTTCTTGGCGCCGACCTGGGCCAAGCAAACCTGCACGAAGCCGATGTCTCTTCAGCCCTGTTTGACGGCTGCCGCCTCGATGCGGCCGAACTGGCCGACGCAGACCTGAACTGCACTCGCATCAACGGCAGCTCCCTGAACGGCACACAGTTTCATGGTGCAAAATTGAACCGGTTCATGGTCATGGAATCGGACTTGAGCACTGTCGTCTTCGGGAACAATGATATGACCCAGGCCATGCTCATGGACACCACATTGGCGGGTCAGCGTTTTCCGGGCTGCAACCTCACCCTGGCGCTCTTCATTGACGCGGATCTGCAAGGCGCTGATTTTTCGGGCATGTCCCTGAGTCAAACCCAGTTTTCCTTCGCCAACATGAAGGGTGCGCGTCTAGCCGGGTTGACGGCCAACCAAGTAAGCTTTGCGGCGGCAGACCTCACTGCAGCTGATCTAAGCAATAGCAGTTTCGAGGTCTGCGACTTCTCACATGCCAAATTGCATCAAGTCAATGCCACGGGCACCCGCTGGCATGCAACGCCCATGGTGAAGGTAGCGGCCACGCGCTCAGTCTGGGATGGCGCCCGCCTGGAATTCTGCGACCTTTCCCATGCCTCTCTTGACGACGCCAGCTTCCGTAACGGCAGTGTGAACGTCTGTGTTTTGCATAAGATGTCAGAGGAAAAGGTCGTGTGGGACGGTACGGATTTCAACGATACCTTCCGCAATGACCCCATCCGCGAAAGAGCCGAAAACTGGCAATCGCCCGTTTGAACTGTAGAGAACATTTATGTCCGCGACTATCCGCGCGCTGCGCCTCAAGACTGATACACATTCCGGTGAATACGCATTGCGTACGGCCGTGGTGACGGGCCGTAGCGGAGACCACTATCTGCTGGATCACACGGAAGCGACAGGGGCACGTCTCGCCGCCAGTTGCCTGCTCACGCCCGAAACAGGCGATACAGTGCTTGTGACGCAAGCGTGTAACGGTGCGGAGACCTTCGTCTTGGCGATTTTGTCTCGCCAGGCGCCAGACTCAGGCCGCGTCCAGCTTCCTGGGGGAAACAGCCTCTACGCCAACACGGATGGCGTAGAAATCGCCGGCAATGCCGTAAAGCTGGCAGCACGCAGCACCCTTGACCTGAATAGCCCCGAGCTGAACGTGTCGGCGCTCGCAGCGCACATGAATGTGAAGCACGCCAATTCGTGTTTCGACACGCTGGATACCCAGGCCGTCAATGTCAGCCTGACTGCAAAGACATTCTCTGCCCAAATCGGACGCATGATCCAGCGGATGGTGGAAAGTTTCCGAAAAGTGAGTGGGCTCGATGAGACGCGTGCAGGTCGTGTCCGCGTGTCCGCGGAAGATCACCACCAGATTGATGCCGGCCACCTCACCCACAGGGCGAACGGGTTCGTGAAGATCGACGGTAACAAGATCGACCTGGGCTGAAAAGGACACACACCATGTTTGCAGCCACAATTCAATCCGGCCAGGTCATGTGCCCGGCGGACGTATGCAAAACACCCGCACCGCCCGGGCCGCCCATACCCATGCCCTACGTCAACACGGCCATGACGACGCTGGCCAATCCCACTTCGCTCAAGGTTCTGGTCGGCGGCTGCCCAGCATTGACCAAATCTTCGAAAATCAGCATGAGCATGGGCGATAACCCGGGTGTAGCCGGCGGAGTGGTCTCTGGCTCGTTCATGGGCGAATGCGAGTTCATCTCGGCCAGCTTCAAGGTGAAGTTCGAAGGCAAGCCCGTGGTCAGGCAGCTGGATCAGGCCAAATCCAATAAAGGCAACACGTTCGGGTCACTGCTCGAACCTAGCCAAGTGAAGGTGAATGTCAATTAGGGCTTGGCCGGTTTCAGCTCGTTGAGCGGCCGCCCTGCCCCGTCGAGTTGAAGACGGTCCCCTGGATAGTATTTGAGGAGTGCGCTGGTGAGCTCGCCGTGGTAGCGATACGTCACGCGATAAGGCTTTTCGGTATACGTTACGCGCGTCGTCGGAAGACAACGGGTCTCTAGGTAGAACTGCTGATCGGCCAAATATACGCCGGGTTGCGTCGGCACCAGGAGATGAGGCGGAGGCGAATCCGGAAACAACAATTTGAATAGCCCGTCACCCAAGATGCCACCAATCATGGACAACATGATGGTCAAAGGTAATTTGGTGGGCCAAAAATGCTGGGCCAGGGTTCCGCCCCCGTAAGCACCCATTACCATCCCGGGGCCAGCTACCGCCCCGACCGCCGCACCGGTGAGCAGTGTCGGATAGAACCATTTCTGGCTGTGTTCCCCGTAATTCCTTGTAAAGTGGAAGCCCACTCCCATACCCAGCAAGCCACCCAGAATGGGCTTCCAGTACTTCACGACCCAGGGTTGGCTTTCATATTGTGCCTTGGCGCGTTCGCGATCGCTCACGATCGTCTGCCAACAGGCTTCAGTCTTTTCAGTGTGTTCGATGATTTCCTGCGTGACCGACAACACCCGGACTTCATCCGAAGAACCGCCGGAAAGTAGCCGAATGGCGGGTGTCGCTGCAGAGGTGGGTGTGCTTTGCAGCGCGATAACCACACCCATCGATAGCCCCGCAAAACGGCGCCAAGGTACTGATTTCAAGAAAAAAAAGACCGCGTGAGTACGTAGCCGTGTAGCGCGCATAAGCGAGAATCCTCGCGATCTCAGTAACATAATATGTTGATATTGAAGTATATTTTTCAATTGTGCAAATATGCAATTCCGGGAGCCATGACAAGACGCGTTTCATTGTTGTTGATGCTTGTCACTTTCCTGGCCCTGGCACAGGGGTGCTCAAGCGTCAATTCGGCGTTGGGCGGTAATACGCAGAAAGAAGCCAAAGCAGAAGTCAGCTGGGACTTCCAACGCGACGGCATCCAAATCGAGCTCGTCGCGGCCGAAGACCTGAATGCCTTTTTCGACCAACCTCATACCCTCGTATTGGGCGTCTTGCAGCTTGAAGACTCCAAGCCCTTCCTTCAACTGCTGAACGACCGGAAAACGGTGACCGAGATGCTCTCGTCCGGTAACCCAACCAAAGACGTCCTTCAGCTGGACCGCTATATCGTCACCCCGGGCAAACGCGACGTCCTGGATATCGACCGGGTGCAGAACGCCAAGTATGTGGGGATGATTGCGGGCTACTACCGCTACGACGCAGAAGCCGGGGCACGGTTATTCCGCATCCCGCTGAACATCAGTACCGAAGGCCTGGTCAGCACGACGCATAAGGCCGTACCCGCCAACTTGGCCCTCCGGCTCTATTTGGGCCGACAACGCATTACCAACGCACAAAGCCTGACGTTCGATCCCGACAAGAAGCCCGATGTCGAGACTATCCCGCTCATCAATCCCGACACCGAGGTGAAGCTGGACAACGCAACATTGAAGCAAGCGAAGGAAGCTTCGGGCGCAACACGAAAACTCAGGCAATAAAGGACGCTTCATGGATTTTCGAACCGGCACATATTGGCATCAGGGCCTGTTCTTGCAACCGCAGCATTTTCAGCGTCAGGAGCTGCAGCAGCACTTCCTGAAAACCCCGCTATTCGAGATGACGCGCCCCTATTTCTGGGGAGTCGGTCAGTTGGAGTTTGGCCCGGAAGCGACCGCCGCGACTTCAGTAGAGGTGCGCAAGGCCAAACTGCTGTTCCGCGACCACACCTATATCGAATTTCCCGGCAACGCTGTGATTGGACCGCGGTCATTCGAGAAGATCTGGACCGACAGCGACCAGCCGCTGGAGGTCTATCTGGGCTTGCGCAAACTCACGCCAAACTCGGCCAACGTAACGGTGGTCGATGCCTTCGACCAGGCTGCGTCTGCACCCACTCGATTCGCATCGGAAGCCAACGGGCAGGCCACACCGGACCTTTATGCCGAAGGACCGGAAGCCACCATCCCAGTCGTGAAGCACGTCGTGCGGATCTTCTTTGGGCCTGAACTCGCATCGCTTGACGACTACGACCTGATCCCGATTGGCCGGCTGGTCCATGAAAATGACAGTACGCGATTCACGCAGGACAGCATTGCTCCGTGCTATGCGATGTCCGGCTCTACCGTGCTTCAGGATCTGGTGCGCGATATCCGTGACGACATGCTGGGGCGCATGCGGCAACTGGCAGAATACAAGAGCCCCCGTGACATCCAACGCGAAGAACTCGACCCCGAATTCCTGATGTTGATGCAGTCGCTTCAGGCGTTGAACCGGGCGATTCCCCAGCTGGTTCATTACACCGAAACGAGCCAGGTTCATCCTTGGGAGATCTATGGTTTCCTGCGGATTTGCGTAGGCGAGATCAGCACGTTCGCTGCGAACTTCGATACCGTCGGCCGTCGTCGCGACGGACAGGATGAAGGTCTGCCACCTTACAACCACCTGGATCTCTATGGCTGCTTCAGTGCTGCACGCCGCATCGTCAGCCAGCTTCTGGCCGAGATCTCGGTAGGCCCCGAATTCCGTGTAACGCTCGAACCCCACGCCGATTACCTCATTGCGGGTATTCCGCGCGAATATTTTGCGGCCCGAAATCGTTATTACCTCGTCACGCAGACCGCAGCCAAGCATGAGTATTCGGGGGAGGCCTTCCTGCGAGCGGCTCGGTTGGCGGCGCCCCAATCCCTGCCATTGATGATCGACCACGCTTTGCCCGGCATCGACCTCATCGAAGTCGCCACCCCGCCCCAAGGGCTACCAAAACGAGCCAATGCTCGCTACTACCGAATTGAACAAATGAGCAGTGAATGGGAAACAGTCGAGCAAACGGGACAACTGGGCCTGTTCTGGCCTGACGCACCATCGGACCTGCACGCGCAACTCATCGTGCTGAAGGGATGACATGCGACTTTCCGATTATTTCGTTCCGATCATTGCCGTCATCAAAGGCGCAATGAATTCGCCCGAAACAGCACCGGACACCTTGGCCGCCCATATCGACTCGCTGATACAGCAGGCGCAGAGCCGGGCCTTGCAGCACGATATCGGTTTGGACCGCTTTCAGGCCGGCCTATTTCCCGTTCTGGCATGGGCCGATGAGACCATCTCGCGTCATCATCGCTGGACCGAGGAGCACGCGTGGCAGAAATACTTGCTGCAGCGACGCTACTTCAAGACTGGACTGGCGGGACGCGAATTCTTTGAGAGACTCGATAGTCTGCCCGCACAGGACGCCCACGTACGTGAGGTCTATCTCATGTGTCTGTGCTTGGGCTTCATGGGTCGCTACAGCCTGACGCCGAACTCTGCGGAGCTCGCCAACATACGCATCGAGCAATACAAGCTCTTGCAGCAAGCCGACCCGGCCTTTCAAGCGGCAAGCGATAACGCTCTGTTTCCGCACGCCTACATCATGGCCGAGAGTGCAAGCGGCGCCACCCGTACAGCCGTACGATCACCGTTCATGCGGCGGCTGACATGGCGCCGTGCGCTTTTCTACCTTCTGCCTCCGATCATTGTCATATTGGTCGCCTTGGTACTCCACAATGAACTGACCAACGCGGTGCAACACTTCCGCGAGACTGCCGACCTATGAAGACTTTCTTCCGTTACTTGGCCTGGCTGATCGCACTTGTCTGCCTTGGCATTGTCAGCTGGGCTGTTGCCATCTACCTCTCTTGGCCGTCTTGGGGCTGGTCGCTCATCTTCTTTGGAGTGCTGGGCATTTATTTTGGGGTGCGCCTGCTCCGCCGGCTCTGGTATTTGTCCCGGTCGCGCGTAAAGCTTGCAGCATC
>Ga0065721_10008189_pt1 | contig 10472 bp, 11 predicted proteins | sample Mesricmetagenome_FD_59108 | JGI IMG/M metagenome (GOLD analysis project Ga0065721, IMG submission 59108) | Mesophilic microbial community from rice straw/compost enrichment Sample: eDNA_1 v2 (version 2) | ecosystem: Engineered > Solid waste > Grass > Composting > Bioreactor | place: USA: Davis... | reverse complement strand
CGTGCCGCTGCACATCTTCGCGATGGGCCTGGCCGAGGCCAAGGGCCTCGACGTCGACCAGCCGCGCAACCTGGCGAAGTCGGTCACGGTCGAGTAAGACCGTCGATCGCGGGGGTCGGATGCCGCGGCATCCGGCCCCTTTCCCGTTCCCGACCCGAGGGGGCGGAGGGCGACCGATGTCGGCGCGCGCGGGCAGAATGGAACGGATGCCGGGGAAGGAGGCCGCATGATCGTCGGAATCGGCGTCGACCTGGTCGACGTCCCTCGTTTCGAGGCGCATCTCTCGCGGACGCCGCGTCTGCTCGCCCGGCTGTTCGCACCGTCCGAGCGGGTCCTCAAGCCCCGGTCGCTCGCCGCGCGCTACGCCGCGAAAGAAGCGCTCATCAAAGCGCTGGGCGGGTCGGACGGCGTGCACTGGACCGACATCGAAGTCGCCTCCGAACCCTCGGGACGCCCCGTCTTCGCGCTGCGCGGAGAGACCGCGACCACGGTCGCCGCCCGGGGCATCACGGCGCTGCACCTGTCGATGTCGCACGACGCGGGGCTCGCGACCGCCTACGTCGTCGCCGAGGCCGCTCAGCCGGCCGGCGACACGAGGGCGTCGGCGCCCGCGGCATCCGTTCCCGATCCCGCCGGAGAGGACACCGCATGACGATGGCACCCGGGGTGCTGCGCGAAGCGCTCGTCGACGTCGACGCGATCACCGAGAACGTGCGCCACCTGCGCGCCCTGACCGGCAGCGAGATCATCGCGGTCGTCAAGGCGGACGGCTACGGGCACGGCGCGCACCGCGCCGCCCTCGCCGCGCTGCGCGGGGGAGCGGCCCGCATCGGCGTGTCCGACATCACCGAGGCGCTCGCGCTGCGCCGCGCCGGCATCCGCGCCCCCCTCTTCGCGTGGCTGCACGCGCCCGGGGCGTCGTTCGACGAGGCCGTTCGCGAAGAGATCGAGCTCGGCATCTCCGACCTCGACCAGCTGCTGCGCGCCGGTCAGGCGGCGGGCGAGGGACGTCCCGCCGCGGTGCACCTGAAGGTCGAGACGGGCCTCTCGCGCAACGGCATCGCCCCCGCCGACTGGCGCGTGGTGTTCTCCGAGGCGGCCCGCCTCGAGCGCATCGGTCGCCTGCGCGTGGTCGGTCTCTTCTCGCACCTGTCGAACACGAGCCTCGACGACGACCGCGCGGCGCTGGGGAAGTTCGAAGAGGGCGTGATCCTGGCGGCGTCGGCGGGGCTCCGGCCCCCGTTGCGGCACATCGCCGCGACGAACGCCGCGATCGCTCTTCCCGAGGCCCGCCTCGGCTGCGTCCGCATCGGCATCGGCCTGTACGGCGTCTCGCCCTTCGACGACCGCACCCCCGCCGACCTCGGGCTGCGCCCCGCCATGACCCTGCGGGGCGCGGTGGCGGCGGTGCGGCGCGTGCCCGCGGGCACGGGCGTCTCGTACGGCTACGACTACCGCACCCCGGTCGACACGACACTCGCCCTCGTGCCGCTCGGCTACGCCGACGGCGTACCGCGGCAGGCGTCGGGCCGCGGGCCGGTCGTGATCGGCGGTCGCCGTTTCACGGTCGCGGGTCGGATCGCGATGGACCAGTTCGTCGTCGACGTGGGCGATCACCCCGTGTCGATCGGCGACGAGGTCGTGCTCTTCGGCGATCCGACGCTGGGCGTGCCGTCGGCCCGTGACTGGGCGGATGCCGCCGACACGATCGACTACGAGATCGTCACGCGCGTGGGAGCGCGCGTCCCCCGACGAGAGGTGCACGCATGAGCGTCCCCGAGGAGGTGCTCGGCGAACGCGTCGTCGAGTCCCCGTCCGACATGGAAGACCTGGGCCGGCTGATCGGCCGCGCCCTCGAGCCCGGCGACGTCGTCGTGCTGACGGGTCCGCTCGGCGCGGGCAAGACCACCCTCACCCGCGGGATCGGCGAGGGCCTCGGCATCCGGGGGCCCGTGCAGAGTCCCACTTTCGTCATCGCGCGCACGCACCCTTCGTTGTCGGGCGGGACTCCGCTCGTGCACGTGGATGCCTACCGGTTGGGCGCCGCGGTCGAGCTCGACGACCTCGACATCGATGTCGCCCACAGCGCGGTGATCGTCGAGTGGGGTCGCGGGGTCGCGGAGTACCTCGCCGACGCGTGGTGGGAGATCGAGATCTCGCGGCAGACCGGCGGTCGAGGCGTCGACAACGCGTGCGGCGAGATCGCCGTGCACACCGTCGAGCTCGACGCCGACGCCCCGCGGACCGTCACGATCTCGCGGCATCCCTGAGCGCAGCCTCGCCGGCGGGGCGCGCGCCGCGCGTCACGCTGCGGGTGTCCGCCGCCCGCGTCGCGGGGGAGCGCTCCGTCTCCGCGGAGCGGGGGTCGGGGTCGCCCGGGACGCCGCCCACACCTCGCGCAGCGCGCGCAGCGTCTGCACGGGCTGCTCGACGTGGGCGAAGTGCCCGCTGTCGGCGAGGACCACGTGGTCGACGTCGCGCAGGATGCGCGACCACTCCCGTGCGTCGGCCGCGGCGACGAACACGTCGTGCGCCCCGCGCACCGAGCGCACCGGGCACGAGATCCGGCGCCAGACGGCGTCGTCGTGCGTGCGCGACAGGTGAGCGGCGGCGAGAAAGGCCGCGGGGCGGATCTCGTCGGCGAGAGCGTCGGTGACCGCGGGATCGACCCGTTCCGGATGCCGGAACAGCGGCCGCGAGAGCCCGCGCAGGGCTCGCGTGCGTCGGAGCAGCCGCAGGAGGGGGCTCGCGAGAGGACCGAGACCCCGAAGAATCCGCATGGCGACGACCATCCCGGCGAGCCAGGGGAGCCGGATGCCGCCCGCCAGGGGGCGGCGCATCACGGCGCGGGCCCCGGCGCCGCTCGGCGACACCACGCCGACGGCCACGGTCTCGTCGGGGAAGCGCGCGGCGACGTCGAGAGCGATCACCCCGCCGAGGGAGTGGCCCACGAGGCGCCACCGGGGATAGCCGAGGGCACGCGCCACGGCGGCCACGGCGACCGCCAGGTCGGCGGGGGCGGGGACCGGCCCCGGGGACTCGCCCCAGCCGGGGAGATCGACGGCGACGACGTCGGAGAGCGGGAGGCCGAGTTCATCGGAGGCGGCGATCATCGGTGCCCACGTCGCCCACGACCCCGCGGCCCCGTGCAGCAGCACGGTGGCGACCGGGCTCCCCGAGGCGCGTCCCGCGCGCACCACCAGGGGGCCGACCCCCGTGGGGACGACCGTGCGACGCAGCCCGAGGGTCGTGGCATCCATGTCTGTTCTTCGGAGCGGAGGGGAGCCCGGATGCCGCGACGCGCGGGCGGAGGGCGCCGGATACGCTGGAACGGTGATCCTCGGCATCGACACGTCGCTCGGCACCGCCGTCGCGGCCATCACACGTGACGGAGAGGTGCTCGCCGACGAGCAGAGCGCGAACCCGCTGGGTCACGCCGAGGTCATCGGCGATCTGCTGCGCCGCGCGTCGTCCGCAGCGCCCGCCCCGACCCACGTCGCCGTCGGCATGGGCCCGGGGCCCTTCACGGGCCTGCGCGTGGGCATCGCCACCGCGCGGGTGTTCGCCCTCGGAAAGGGGGTGCCGGTCGTCCCGGTCTCCAGTCACGACGGCATCGCGCTCGGGGTGCTGCTCGCGGACGCGCTCACCGGGACGGAGACGGGGCGATTCGCGGTGGTCACCGATGCCCGGCGCCGCGAGTTCGCCTTCAGCGTGTACGACGGCCTCGACGACGACGGACTGCCCGTCCGACTCTCCGACGCCGCGCTCTCCCCGCGCGACGAGCTCGACGCGCGTCTCGACGAGGCCGGCGCGCGCCGGTACGACGCCACGAGTGTGTCGGCCGCGATGATCGCTCTCGCCGCCGCCCGCGCCCTCGACGCCGGTCGCACGCTCGCCGACGGCGAGCCGCTCTACCTGCGCAGCCCCGACGTCGTCGCCGCCCACGCCCCGAAGCGGGTCAGCTGATGGTGACGCGTCGCGCCACCGGCGCCGACCTCGACGCCATCATGGACCTCGAGCGCACCTCGTTCCCCACCGACGCCTGGAGCGACGCGATGATGCGCGAGGAGCTCGCGTCGCCGCACGGCTGGTACGTCGTGATCGAGGAGGCCGGTCGCCTCGTCGGATACGCGGGACTGCGCGCGGTGCGCGGCGCCCGGGACGCCGACATCCAGACCATCACGATCTCCGCGGCGGCGCGCGGTCGCGGTCGCGGGCGGGCCCTGCTGGCCACGCTGCTCACCGAGGCCGTGGACCGCGGGGTGCACGACGTGTTCCTCGAGGTGCGCGCCGACAACCCGGTGGCGCAGGCGCTCTACGCGTCGGAGGGCTTCGTCGAGGTCGGCCGCCGCCCGCGCTACTACCAGCCCGACGACGTCGACGCGATCGTGATGCAGCTCGACCTGCGCGGCTGGGCGGCCCGGCGCGCCGAGACCGCGGCATCCTCCGCCGCCGACCCCACGGCCTCCTCGCCCACCGGAAAGGGATGGTGCTGATGGACGCGCCCCTCGTGCTCGGCATCGAGACCAGCTGCGACGAGACCGGGATCGGCATCGTGCGGGGACGCACCCTGCTCAGCAACACGATCGCCTCGAGCATGGACGAGCACGCGCGCTACGGCGGCGTCGTCCCCGAGGTCGCCGCGCGCGCGCACCTCGAGGCTCTCCAGCCCTCGATCGACGCCGCGCTCGCCGAGGCGGGCGTCGCCCTCGCCGACCTCGACGCCGTCGCGGTGACCAGCGGCCCGGGGCTCGCCGGCGCGCTCATGGTCGGGGTGGGGGCGGCCAAGGGACTCGCCGTCGCGCTCGACAAGCCTCTCTACGCCGTGAACCACCTGGTCGGACACATCGCCGCCGACATCCTGGATGCCGAGGCGGGCGAGCTCGAGTACCCGACGGTCGCCCTGCTGGTCAGCGGAGGCCACACCTCGCTGCTGCTCGTGCGCGACCTCACCAGCGACGTCGAACTGCTGGGCGAGACGATGGACGACGCGGCGGGCGAGGCGTTCGACAAGGTCGCCCGTCTCCTCACGCTCCCTTATCCCGGCGGTCCCGAGATCGATCGCGCGGCGGCGACCGGCGACCCCACGGCGATCCGCTTCCCGCGGGGACTCTCGCGCGCCTCCGACATGGCATCCCATCGCTACGATTTCTCGTTCTCGGGACTCAAGACGGCGGTGGCGCGCTGGGTCGAGCAGCACGAGGCGACGGGCGAGCCGGTACCGGTCGCCGACGTCGCGGCCTCGTTCCGCGAGGCCGTCGTGGACGTGCTCGTGACGAAGGCCCTCGACGCGTGCGCGCGGTACGGCGTCCCCCGGCTGCTGCTGGGCGGCGGCGTCATCGCGAACAAGCGACTGCGCGACGTCGCCCTCGAGCGCGCCGCGGCCGCCGGGGTCTCGGTGCGGATCCCGCCGCTGCGGCTGTGCACCGACAACGGGGCGATGATCGCCGCGCTCGCGGCCGAGCTCATCGCATCCGGTCGGCGTCCCTCGACCCTCGCGTTCGGCGCCGACTCCACTCTTCCGGTGACCGAGATCCAGGTGGCCGAAGACCCGGATGCCGAGGCCCCGGCGCCATGACCGATCCGACGCCGCCGACGCGACGCGCGCGCAAGGAGACCACCGAGCAGGCTCCACCGGCGGTCGACCCGCGGCGCCCGTGGATGGTCCCGGCGGGGGAGACGGCCGCTCCGGCACCGGACGACGACGACGCCGAGCGACTGCCCACCGCGCAGCTCGAGATGGCGGCGTTCGGCGATCATCTGATCCCGTACGTCCCGCCCGCGCCGAAGCCCCCGCCCTCGCTCGCGCCCTGGGCGCTCGCGGTGGCCGTCGTGGCCCTGCTCGCCGCTCTCGTGACCGGCTGGCTCCTGCCCCTCGGGGTGATCGGGGTGATCGTCGCGACGATCTCGCTGCGGCGCACGCACGACAGTCGCCCCCTGGCCGTCTGGGCCCTGGCGCTCTCGCTGCTCTCGCTCGTGTTCAGCGTCGGGTGGCTGGTCTGGGGTTTCTCGCAGCTCGCCGTGCGCTGACGCCCGGTCCATACGCGCCCGCCGTGCGGGGACGTCAGACGCGATCGGCGAGGAGCGCGAGGCGTGCGGACCCGACCCGCGTGAGGAGGAGGGTCGCGGAATCGTCGCCGCGCAACGCGAGCTTCTTGCGCAGCGTCGCGGGGTCGACGTCGACCCCGCGCTTCTTGATCTCGAGCGTGCCGATGCCGCGGGCGCGCAACGCCTGCCCGAGCTTCTTCGGATCGGCGGGAAGCTGCTCGCGGATGCGGAACGACTGCACGAAAGGACTCGTCAGCGGCGCGTCCGAGGTGAGGTAGGCGATGCCGGGCGACAGCATCCCCGCCTCCAGGGCGCGCGCGACCTCGCCGATCAGTCGGGCGCGGATGATCGCTCCGTCGGGCTCGTGCACGAAAGCACCGAGCTCCCTCTCGGCCACGTCCTCGCTGTCGGCGGGGGCCGTCAGCTCCCAGGCCTCGCCGCCGCGCACCACCAGCGCGGCACGGCGCACGTGGTCGCGGGCGAGAGCGCCCGCCCACAGCACCAGCTCGATCGTCGAGCCGTCGGCGCTGATCCACTGCGCCTCGACGTCGTCGGGGATCTGCGTCCGGTCGAACCCCGGTCCGAGTTTCACGCCACCCGGCGTGCGCCGGAGGAGGTCGAACACCCACTCGAGCGAGGGCGACCACTCGCTCGAGGCGACCTGGCGCGTCTCGGAGTGACCCGCCGTGCGGCGCGCGGGGTCGAGCCACACGGCATCCGTCCCCTCCAGGTCGACGTCTTCGGCGCGCGCGTGCGCCACCGTCGCGCTCTCTCCGAACGGGGCGAGGTTGTAGGCCGCGATCGCGGCGGTGACCTCGTCGGCGTCGACGGCGTGCACCCGGATGCCGAGACCCGCCATCCCGAGGGCGTCGCCGCCGATGCCGCAGCCGAGGTCGGCCACGCTCGTCATTCCCGCGGCGCGGAAGCGTCCGGCGTGACGCGCGGCGATCGACAGCCGCGTGGCCTGCTCGAGTCCCGCTCGCGTGAAGAGCATGCGGTCGGCGAAAGCGCCGAACTTCGCCGCCGCGCGCACGCGGAGCCGAGCCTGGCCGATGACGGCCGACACGAGGTCGGGGGAGTGGCCGGCGGCGCGCAGGCGCGAGACGGCGCGAGCGGCGTCGTCGGTGCAGACGATCGGGCCGAGCTCGTCGAGAAGGCGCAGGCCGTCGGGCGTGAGCAGGGCGGTCAGCTCGCTGGTATCCACCCGATTCAGCCTAGGCGGGCGATTGTGCTGGCACTCGCGTTGCATGAGTGCCAGCGCTTCTCTACACTCGCATTAGCACTCTCCCCGCGTGAGTGCTGACAAGTCTTCTGTAACGAGAAAGAAGAGGTAGACCGTGTCGGTTTCCATCAAGCCGCTCGAGGACCGCATCGTCATCAAGCAGGTCGAGGCTGAGCAGACCACCGCGAGTGGTCTCGTCATCCCCGACACCGCCAAGGAGAAGCCGCAGGAGGGCGAAGTCGTCGCCGTCGGCCCCGGCCGCATCGACGACAACGGCAACCGTGTCCCCCTCGACGTCGCCGTCGGCGACCGCGTGCTCTACAGCAAGTACGGCGGCACCGAGGTCAAGTTCGGCGCCGAGGAGTACCTCGTGCTCTCGGCTCGCGACGTCCTGGCGGTCGTCGTCCGCTGATCGCGTGACTCGATCGAAGGCCCCGGGTGCTCGGCATCCGGGGCCTTCGTCGTTCCTCCCGGATGGCAGGAAGAGGGGGACGCGCGACCGTCCCGGGGTCGATCCCGCGCGTAGGCTGAGTCGGTGACCCCCGCTCCCTCCACTCCGACAGGGGGGACCACTCGCGGTGCCCTGTACGCTCTCGGCGCCTACCTGCTGTGGGGCGTCCTGCCCATCTACTTCCTGCAGCTCGCGCCCACCGGCCCCTTCGAGGTCGTGGCGTGGCGCATCATCCTCGCGTTCGTCTTCTGCCTGCTGCTGCTGACGGTGCTGCGCGCCTGGCGGCCCTTCCTCGCGATCGTGCGGCAGCCGCGCCTCATGCTGCTGACCGCCGTCGCCGGCGTGCTGATCTACGTGAACTGGCAGACCTACCTCTACGGCGCGCTGACCGGGCACGTCATCGAGACGAGCCTGGGGTACTTCATCAACCCGATCGTGACGGTGCTGCTCGGGGTCGTGGTGCTGCGCGAGAGATTGCGGATCCTCCCGTGGATCGCCGTGGGCGTGGCCGTGGTCGCGGTCGTCGTGATCGTCGTCGGCTACGGCGCCTTCCCGTGGATCGCGCTGACCCTGGCGTTCTCGTTCGGCTTATACGGTCTCGTGAAAAAGCAGATCGGACCCGCGGTGGATGCCGTGAGCGGACTCACCCTCGAATCGCTCTGGTTGCTCCCGGTCGCCGCCGTCCAGCTGGTGTTCGTGGCGAACATCAGCGGCATCACGCTCGGCACGCAGGGGGTGCTGCACACCGTCCTGCTCCTGCTCGCGGGCGCCGTCACCGCCGTGCCGCTGCTGCTGTTCGCGTCGGGAGCCCGCCGCGTACCGCTCACCGTGATCGGGCTGCTGCAGTTCGTCGCGCCCATCATCCAGTTCGTCATCGGTGTGTGGGTGCTCCACGAGCCCATGACGGCGGAGAGGTGGGTCGGCTTCGCCCTCGTGTGGGTCGCCCTGGTGATGCTGAGCGTCGACTCGGTCGTGGCCTCGCGCCGCCACCGGCAGACGGTGGATGACGTCGTCGAACCGGTCTGACGGCGCGGATCCTGCGTTTGGCGGCCCGCTGTTGCCGCTGAAAAGTAACGATTGGGTCGCGTAACCGACCGTTAACACATTGCAACAACGTGGCCACAGGGGCGCCGTTAGGTTTGTGACAATCCGCGGGGGTCATCCCCTCGGTTCCTACTCACCAAGGAGCACCCATATGAGTGTCCTCTCCCGTTCGCGTTACGCGAAGATCATCGGCGGACTCGCCGTGGTCGGCGTCAGCGCGCTCGTCCTGGCCGGTTGTACCGGCAGCAGCACTCCGTCCGAGACCGGCGACGCTGCCGGTGGCGGCGATTTCCCGATCGACTGCAACGCGGCCGAGCCCGCCTCGTACACGCCCGAGTACTCGTCGACCTCGACCGGCCCGGCGACCAACCTCACGTACAACATCGGCACGGCGCTTCCCGTGACCGGTAACCTCGCCTTCCTCGGCCCGCCCGAGATCGCCGGTACCGAGTACGCCGCATCGGAGATCAACGCCGCCAACAAGGGCGTGCAGATCAACCTCATCCAGGGCGACTCGGGCGACACCGACAACAAGGCCTACGAGACCGAGATCCCGCGCCTCCTCGGCGCCGGCGCGACCGCCATCGTCGGCGCCGCGTCCTCGGGCACGTCGCTGCAGTTCATCGACCAGGTCATCGCGGCCAACGCCGTGCAGATCTCGCCGGCCAACACCTCGGCTGCCTTCACCGGCTACGACGACAAGGGCCTGTACTGGCGGACTGCTCCCTCCGACGTCCTCCAGGGCGAGGTGCTCGGCAACCTGATCGCGTCCGAGGGCAACGAGACCCTCGGCATGATCGTGCTGAACGACTCGTACGGCACCGGTCTCGCGTGCTTCACCAAGAAGGCCTTCGAGAACGCCGGCGGATCCGTCGTCGCCACGAGCCTCTACAACACGGGTGACACGAACTTCTCGGCGCAGATCGAGGACGTCCTGGCCCAGTCGCCCGACGCGATCGCCCTGATCACGTTCGACGAGGTGTCGACGATCATCCCCGACATCACCGCGAGCGTCAGCCCCGACAAGCTGTTCTTCGTCGACGGCAACCTGAAGAACTTCGGCACCCAGTTCCCCAACGGAACCCTCGCCGGGGCCAAGGGCACGTACCCGAGCGTCGACCCCGACTCGACGGCGACGTTCCGCAGCTCGCTGGAGTCGTTCTGGAGCGGTAAGGGCAACCCCGCGCTCGAGGACTTCACCTACGCCCCCGAGTCCTACGACTCGGTCGTCCTGCTCGCCCTCGCGGCGCTGAAGGCCGGCTCGGCCGCGGGTCCAGACGTGGCGGCGAACCTGCAGTCGGTCTCCGGCGGCAGCGGCAGCGGCACCAAGTGCACGACCTACGCGGAGTGCGCCGACATCATCATCGGTGGCGGAGAGGCCGACTACGACGGCGTCTCGGGCCCGATCACGTTCAACGACGTGGGTGACCCCACCGAGGCGACGATCGGTGTCTTCGAGTACGGCGACGACAACAACTACAGCTGGCTCCGCGCCGGTTGATCGGTTGAGCCTGAGGGCCCCGGGACTTCGGTCCCGGGGCCCTTTTTCTGTGTCGTGTCTCTGTGCCGTGCCGGTGGAGTCGTTCCGGATGGCGGGATCGGGAGCCTGCCCGTCCCGGGCCACCCGACCGCTCGGACGGCCCGCGCCGCCCGCTCGGCGCCGTCTTCTGCGCCGGCCCGGGCGTCCCGCGTCGCGCGGCCCTCACC
>Ga0065721_10010002_pt1 | contig 10473 bp, 10 predicted proteins | sample Mesricmetagenome_FD_59108 | JGI IMG/M metagenome (GOLD analysis project Ga0065721, IMG submission 59108) | Mesophilic microbial community from rice straw/compost enrichment Sample: eDNA_1 v2 (version 2) | ecosystem: Engineered > Solid waste > Grass > Composting > Bioreactor | place: USA: Davis... | reverse complement strand
GCGCGCACCGTCGCCAGGTAGAGCATGATCGCCTCGGCGCTCTTCTCCACCTGAACCGCGACGCGATCCCCCGGCTCCACACCCAGTGCCACCAAAGCGTTGGCAAGCTGTGCGGATCGCGCGAGCATGTCGCCATAGGTGACGACCTGCCCGTCGTCCGTCTCCAGAAGTCGCGTTTGCGGCGGTGCCATTCGCGCGCGGATGGCAGCAGACAGTGCGTTCGGCATTGGGTCTCCTATGCGGCGGGGATCTTGCGGGCCGGCTTGCGGTCGCGCAGCAGGCCGCGCACGGCGGGTGCGGCAACAACCTCGCCCTGGGTGGCGAACCGTTCGTGGTTCTTCTCGATCTCGTCGAGCCGGTAGCGATAGTTCACCATCAGCCCGGCGGCAGTGCGCAGGGCCTTGGGCGAAAGGTCGCCGAAGGCATTGATGCGTTCGAGGCGCGCGCCATTGCCGAGATGAAAGCGGGCGACCGGGTCGATCACCCTCCCGCTCGTCGTACGCGCCACGAGGAAGTAGTGGGCGGCGAGCGGCGGCAGCAGGGCGGCGAGCCGGTCGCGCGTGGCGGCGTCGGCCATCTTGGCCCGGTCCGCAATGAGCTCCCTCGCCTCGGCCGCGCCCTGCGGTGCCTCGTCTTCGCCCAGTCCCTCCAGCCAGGAGACGAAGCCGGGCACCGGAGAAAGCGTGACGAAGTCGGTGAGCCGCGGCAGGTCGCGGCGCAGGTCTTCGACCACCTGCTTGATCAGGAAGTTGCCGAAGGAGATGCCGCGCAGCCCCTCCTGGCAGTTCGAGATGGAGTAGAACACCGCGGTCGTGGCCTCGTCGGCGGCCAGCTCGATCCGGTCCTCCATGAGCAGGGACCCGATCGCGGCTGGCATCTCGCGGGTCAGCGCGACTTCCACGAAGATCAGCGGATCGTCCGGCAGTTGCGGATGGAAGAAGGCGAAGCAGCGCCTGTCTTCCGGCTCAAGCCGTCGCCGCAGGTCATCCCAGCTGTCGATCTCGTGCACCGCCTCGTAGCGGATGATCTTCTCCAGGACGTTGGCGGACGTGGTCCAGTCGATCCGCTTCAGGACGAGGAAGCCGGGATTGAACCAGGAAGAGAACAGATGCACGAAATCCGCGTCGACCGGCGCGAAGTCGGGCCGCTGCGGCAGGTGTTTGACGATCAGGTCCTCCCGCATCCGCACCAGCGTTTCCACGCCTCCCGGCGCGAGGTTGAGGCGGCGCAGGAGATCCTGCCGGATCGGTTCGGCCGCCGCGTGCACCGCCAGCGCCTTGGCTTCGTCGGGAGCGGCGCGATAGGCGTCGATCGCAGCGTCGAGCCTGCGATGGTCGACGCCGAACCGCACACGCAGCATCTCGAGGAATTGCAGGCGCTCGGCCTCTCCGGAGTTGCGCCAGCGTTCGAGGACGGCCGCCGCATAGGCCGCGCCGGAGGCCTCGCCGCGCCCGGAAAGCAGGCGCTCGCAGAGCTGCTCCGTCGTCTGCGATCCGATCGTGTCGTCGCGCAGCACGCGATCGAGCATGCGCCTGCTGCCGTCGGCAACGCTCAGCAGCAGTTCAGCCAGGAATTGGCTGCGGTTCATTNCGGCATCCTCCCGTGTCGAACACGATCCACACCCCAGATAGGGGCAGTCGACCNGCACTGCCAACGTGCTGGCGAAATATCGAGAATGTTTTGACACAAACCCGATAATCGCTAAAACCGCGATACCTTGGAGGGATCGCGATGGACATTGCAGCGCAGTTTTCGCTGGCCGGCAAGACAGCCTTCATCACCGGTGCGGGCGGCGTTCTGGGCGGTGCCATCGCCGAGGCCTATCTCGCTTCCGGCGCCAGGGTCGCCATTTCCGACGTCGATGACGCGCGGGTCGGTCCGGCCGTCGAACGCCTTGCCTCGAAGGGAACCGTGATCGGCGCCCCCTGCGACGTCACAGACCCCGCCAGCGTGCAGGCGGCCGTCGACAAGGCCACCGCCGAGCTTGGACCCATCGACATCCTCGTCACTGCCGCCGGCTTCGCACGCCGCACCCCCGCCGTAGATCTCGACCCGGCGGAGTTCGACAAGATCATGGACATCAACGTCAAGGGCACTTTCCTGCCGGCGCAGGCCGTGGCCAGGGACATGATCGCCAATGGTCGCGGCGGCAAGATCATCACCATCGGTTCCGTGCGCGGACTGGTCGGCCATCCGCTGGGCTATGTCAGCTACGGCACCAGCAAGGGCGCGGTGCACCTGCTCACGCGTCAGCTCGCGACCGAGTGGGCGAAGCACGCCATCAACGTGAACTGCATCGCCCCATCGGTGTTGAATACGCCGCTGGCTGATTTCATCCTGAAGAACCCGGAAGTGCGCGAACTGTTCATGTCGCGCGTGCCCTTCGGCCGCCCGGCCGAGCCGGAGGAATTCGTGGGAACGGCCATCTATCTGGCGTCAAAGGCCTCCGACTTCATGACTGGCCAGATTCTGTTCGTTGACGGTGGCTCGACCGCCGGCTGATCCGAAACCCCTCAGCCGGCCCGCGGCCGGCGAGGCTTCGTTGCCGCCTCGGAGCCTCGCTTGGTGCGTGCATCGAGCTGGCGCATCGAGATGTCGCTGGTAAGACGGTAGTGCTCCAGCAGCGCGGCGACCGCGCCGTCGACGTCGCCGGCTATCGCCCGATCCGCGATGGCGCGATGTTCCGAGAGTTCGTCGCGGCGCGCCCTCGGCCCGGTCCGCGCGATCTGGCGGTAACGATGCGCCTGGTCGGCGAGTTGGTCGCAGAAACCCAGCAGCCACCGCGATTGGCACCCACTGATCAGGGCGCGATGGAAGGCCCGATGCAGCCGCTCCCATTCCGGATTGGTGGCTGCGGGGTCGTCGGCAAGATAGCGGGGCGCTCGCGACAGCCGGTGCAGGGCAAGCACCAGCTCTTCCTCCCACTGTGGCGTCCGGTTCGCCAGCGTTTCCCTGAGCGCCAGCTCCTCCAGCCAGCAACGGGTCCGCGTCAGTTCCTCGAGCTCCTCGGCGCTGACCGGCATCACGAAGAAGCCGCGCTGGTCATGCCGGCCGAGCAGGCCCTCTGCCGCGAGCCTGTTCAGCGCCTCGCGCACAGGCGACGCCCCGGCGCCGTAGGTCTTCACCACCCACTCCACCCGAAGCTTCGTGTCCGGCTCGATAAGCCCGTGCAGCAGGTCGTGGCGCAGGCGGCTGTAGACGCTGCTTGCGAGCGTGCTCTTCGACCCCTCGGTCTCGTTCGGCGCGGCGGTGGAGTCGCTCAATCTGTCCCCCACGATGGATCTTGCCCACCATAGATGCGGCTGAACCGATTGAAAACGAGGAACCGTGGAAAAAAACGTTTATGCAGGGCGATCCGCTAAAATAGCGAGTTTATCAGGAGGCCTCGCCACGGAAGCCTCGACCTTTTAGTCCGGCGGAGTGCCGTTCTCGCGCAGCACCTCGCCCACGAGGTAGAGCGACCCGCCGATCAGCACGCGNGGNGCGATGTCCCCGCTCCATGTATCCCTTAGCAGCATCAGGGCGTTGGCGACNGAGTTCACCGGCTCCGCNGAAAGCCCGGCCTCGGCCGCCCGGGCAGCCAGTTCTGCNTTGGAGGCGCCGGCGTCGCTGCTGGTCACCGGTACGGTGTAGACGTGTCGNGCGATCCCGTTGAAGGCGCGGAAGTATCCGGTCTGGTCCTTGGTGTTGAGCATGCCCGAGATCAGGAACAGCGGCCGTGCGAACCGCTCCTCCTGCTCGGTCAGCGCCTCGGCGATCACGATGCCCGCGCCGGGATTGTGCCCGCCGTCGATCCACACTTCCGCGCCCTCCGGCGCAAGCCCGGACAGCCTCCCCTGCGGCAGCCGCTGCATGCGTCCCGGCCAGGCCACGCTCATCATCGCCTTCTCCGCCGCNGCGAGGCCCGCGGGCATTCCGGCGGCCTTCACCGCCGCGATCGCCGCNGCGGCATTGGCCACCTGGTGNCGCCCCGCCAGGCGCGGCAGCGGCAGGTCGAGCAGCCCGTCGCCGTCCTGGTAGACCATGCGGCNGTTCTCTTCGTAGGCAAGGAAGTCCTGGCCGTAGATCGTNGTGGGGCAGCCGAGGCGCTCTGCCGTGGCGACGAGCACGTCCAGCGCCGCGTCGCTGGGCTGCGCTCCGATCACCACGGGATGCCCGCTCTTGATGATGCCGGCCTTCTCCGCCGCGATCAGCTCCACCCGGTCGCCGAGATAGGCCTCGTGGTCGAGCGAGATCGGCATGATCACGCTCACGGCGGGTGCGCGGATGACGTTGGTTGCGTCGAAGCGGCCGCCCAGCCCCACCTCGATCACCGCCGCATCGGCCGGATGCTCCGAAAACAGCAGGAACATCGTGGCGGTCAGGATCTCGAAGACGGTAATGGTCTCGCCGCGATTGGCCTCGGCCACCCGTTCTATCGCCTCGGCCAGCACTGCGTCGTCCACCAGCCTGCCGTTGCCGGGCGCCGCCAGCCGGAAGCGCTCGCGCCAGTTCACGAGATGTGGCGAGGTGTGCACGTGGACGCTGCGGCCCTCCGCCTCGATCAGCGCGCGCGAGAAGGCGGTGGCCGACCCCTTGCCGTTCGTGCCGGCGACATGGATCACCGGCGGCAGCCTCAGATGCGGGTCGCCGAGGCGTCCGAGCAGCCGCGTGATCCGCTCAAGCGACAGGTCGAAGCCCTTGGGGTGCAGCGCCATGAGCCGATCGATTGCCCGATCGGCAAGATTCTCCGCGGCGTCGCTCATGATGTCCTCCCGGCTCGCGGGAATCAGGCCTGCGAGCGCGCTTCGGTCTTTTTTGCTGGAGCCGGGACCCCGCCGTTGGCGTCCTTCCCGGCCGCCGGATCGGGCACCTTCATCAGCATTCGCAGCAGCCGCGCCACGGTCGCCTTCATCTGGAGGCGGGAGACGACCATGTCGACCATCCCGTGCTCCATCAGGTACTCGGCCCTCTGGAAGCCTTCCGGCAGCTTCTCGCGGATGGTCTGCTCGATCACGCGCGGTCCGGCGAAGCCGATGAGCGCGCCCGGCTCCGCGATGTGGACGTCGCCGAGCATCGCGTAGGAAGCGGTGACGCCGCCGGTCGTGGGGTTGGTCAGCACGACGATGTAGGGCAGGCCGGCTTCCTTCAGCCGGTCCACGGCGACGGTGGTGCGCGGCAGCTGCATCAGCGAGAGGATGCCTTCCTGCATGCGCGCGCCGCCGGAGGCCGCGAACAGCACCATCGGCCGCTTCTTCTCGCGCGCGGTCTCGAAGGCGCGGATGATCGCCTCGCCGGCTGCCATGCCGAGCGAGCCGCCCATGAAGGCGAAGTCCTGCACCGTCGCGACGATCGGGAGGCCCTCGATCGTCCCCTGGGCGCTCAGTATGGCGTCTTCGAGCCCTGTCTTGGTGCGCGCTTCCTTGAGACGGTCCACATAGCGCTTCTCGTCCCGGAACTTCAGCGGGTCGTTCCCGACCTTCGGGTTCTCGATGAGTTCGTAGCGTCCGTCGTCGAAGAAGTGCCGCAGCCGTTCCTTGGCGGCGATCTTCATGTGATGCCCGGAAGAGGGCACGACGAATTGGTTCTGCTCCAGGTCCTTGTGGAAGACCATCTCGCCGCTCTCCGGATCCTTGATCCAGAGGTTTTCCGGCATTTCGCGCCGGCCCAGCATCGAGTTGATGCGCGGCCTGACGAAGTTGGTGATCCAGTTCATGGGTCGGTTCCTTTGAACCAGGCGGAAATAGGCCGCTCAGCCGGCCGTCGCAAGCCGTGCCGTCCTGACGCCCTGCGCCAGTCCACCGACAAGCGTTGCCACCGCCTGCGCCGGGTCAGCCGTGCGCTCGCCGTTCGGGCTCAGCACATTGGCGACCGCGTTGATGATTGCCGTGCCGACGACGACCCCGTCGGCGGAAGCGCCGATGGCGCGGGCCTGCTCGGCGGTCTTGACCCCGAATCCGACGCAGACGGGCAGGTCGGTATGGGCCTTGATGCGCTTCACCGCCGCCTCGACCTTCGCGGTGTCGGCAAGCGCCGAGCCGGTGATGCCGGTCATGGAGACATAGTAGACGAAGCCTGACGTGTTCTCGAGCACCTTGGGGAGGCGCTTGTCGTCTGTGGTGGGCGTGGCCAGGCGGATGAAGTTGATGCCGGCCTTGATTGCCGGGACGCAGAGCTCCTCGTCCATCTCCGGCGGCAGGTCGACCACGATCAGCCCGTCGACGCCCGAGGCCTTCGCATCGGCCAGGAAGCGTTCGACGCCGTAGATGTAGATCGGGTTGTAGTAGCCCATCATCACGATCGGCGTCTCGTCGTCCTCGCGGCGGAAGTCGGCAGCCATGGCCAGCGTCTTCTTCAGCGTCTGGCCGCCCTTCAGCGCCCGCAGGCCGGCGGCCTGGATCGCCGGGCCGTCGGCCATCGGATCGGAGAACGGCATGCCGAGTTCGATGATGTCGCTGCCTGCCTTCGGCAGCGCCTTCATGATCGACAGCGAGGTCTCGTAGTCCGGATCGCCGCCCATGAAATAGGTGACGAGCGCCGGCCGCCCCTCGGCCTTGAGCTTCGCCATGCGGCGGTCGATGCGGGTAGTCGCCATTGTCAGATCTCCATGCCCATCATGGAGGCGACCGTATGCACGTCCTTGTCGCCGCGGCCCGAGAGGTTGACGATGATGATCTGATCCTTGCCCATGGTGGGCGCGACCTTCATCGCCTGGGCGATCGCGTGCGAGGATTCCAGCGCCGGGATGATGCCCTCGGTGCGGGTTGTGAGCTGGAACGCCTCCAGCGCCTCGTTGTCCAGGATCGGCACGTAGTCGACGCGCCCGGTGTCGCGCAGCCACGAATGCTCGGGGCCGACGCCGGGATAGTCGAGCCCGGCCGAAATCGAGTGGCCGTCGAGGATCTGGCCATCCTCGTTCTGCAGCAGGTAGGTGCGGTTGCCGTGCAGCACGCCGGGGCGGCCGGCATTCATCGANGCGCAATGCTCGATGCCGTCGAGGCCGCGNCCGCCCGCCTCNACGCCGATGATTCTGACGTCCTNGTCGTCGAGGAACGGATGGAAGATGCCGATGGCNTTNGAGCCGCCGCCCACGGCCGCGATCACCACGTCGGGCAGGCGGCCCTCCTGCTCCACGATCTGCTCGCGCGCCTCGCGGCCGATCACTGACTGCAGCTCGCGCACGAGTTCGGGGTAGGGGTGCGGGCCGGCGGCCGTGCCGATCAGGTAGTAGGTGTCGTCGACATTGGTCACCCAGTCGCGCAGCGCCTCGTTCATGGCGTCCTTGAGCGTCCCGTGCCCGGCCGAGACCGCCTTCACCTCGGCTCCCAGCAACTTCATGCGGAACACGTTCGGCTTCTGCCGCTCGACGTCGGTCGCGCCCATGTAGACGACGCACGGAAAGCCGAAGCGCGCCGCCACCGTGGCCGAGGCCACGCCGTGCTGTCCGGCGCCTGTCTCGGCGATGATGCGCCGGCGGCCCATGCGCTTGGCAAGCAGGATCTGGCCGAGGCAGTTGTTGATCTTGTGCGAGCCCGTGTGGTTCAGGTCCTCGCGCTTGAAATAGATCTTCGCCCCACCCAAGTGGCGCGTCAGGTGCTCCGCGAAGTAGAGCTTCGAAGGCCGCCCGGCATAGTGCGTCGACAGCGCCTGCAGCTCCGCCTTGAAGGCCGGGTCGTTCTTGGCCTCGTTCCAATGCCTTTCCAGGTCGAGGATCAGCGGCATCAGGGTTTCGGCGACGAAGCGTCCGCCGAACATGCCGAACATGCCCTGTTCGTCAGGTCCGGTTCGGAAGGAATTGGGATGGGCCTGCTTGTTCATTGCGTTATCCAGGGCATGCGCGCCGAGGTTTTCCACCGCGCTGTGACGCCCAGACGCTTATGCGTCTTGGCGTCGAAATGCAAACCGCGCGAGGCCTGTCGGCCGGCAGATCGGCAGTATTGGATGGTTAGTGCTGGTAGAAGCGGGCGATGATGTCCCAGGCTTCGTCGGCCGTATCGACATAGTCGATGATGCCCTGGTCGCCGGGCGAGATCGTGCCCTGCTCGGCCAGGTAGTCGAGATTGATGGCCTTGCTCCAGAATTCCCTACCGAACAGGATCACCGGCACGCGTTCCATGCGTCCCGTCTGGATCAGCGTCAGCGTCTCGAAGAATTCGTCCAGCGTCCCGAAACCGCCGGGGAACACAGCGACCGCCTTCGCGCGCATCACGAAATGCATCTTGCGGATGGCGAAATAGTGGAAGTTGAAGCACAGTTCCGGCGTCACGTAGGGATTCGGCGTCTGCTCGTGCGGCAGCACGATGTTGAGGCCGATCGACGGCGCCCCGACATCGTCGGCGCCGCGGTTGCCCGCCTCCATCACGCCCGGCCCGCCACCGGTGACGACGACATATTCGCGATAGTAGGAGCGCGCCGAATGCTCGGAGCAGAGGCGGGCAAACTTGCGCGCCTCGTCATAATAGACGCTGTTCTTCACGAGGTTCCGTCGCTGCGTCTCGTTCTTGGCCGCCCANGCNTCCCCACCGGGTTCCGGAAGGCGCGCGCCGCCGAAAAGGATCACGGTGGAACGGATGCCGCGTTCGGCCAGCGTCAGCTCGGGCTTCAGCAGCTCGAGTTGAAGGCGCACCGCGCGCAGCTCGCGACGCGTCATGAAATCCGGATCGTCCCACGCCAGCCGATAGGTGGGTGAGCGCGTCTGCGCCGTTTCGGGAACGCTCTTGGCCCGCTCCATGTCGGCATCGGAGTGCGACAGCGGCGTCCAGCCGGTCGTTTCGTTGGAATTCATGTCAATCCTTGCCTGCACCGCGTCGTAACGCCACGAGGCGTACGGGCCGCGATTGACCCTACAACCGCCCTGAAATAGGGTCCGCCCGCCGCGCGATACAGTAGAACCCGCGGCCTTAACAGCACGTTTTAGCGGAGTATGCGATGGCCCGGCCCGACCTGACCAGCCTCGAAACCACCATTGAGACCGCGTTCGAGAACCGCGACGCAATCTCGACATCGACCGGTGGCGAGGTCCGGGACGCCGTTGAAGAGGCGCTTCTTCTGCTCGACCACGGCGCCGTGCGGGTCGCCGAACGGCAGGAGGACGGCAACTGGAAGGTCAACCAGTGGCTGAAGAAGGCGGTGCTCCTGTCCTTCCGCCTCAACCCGATGGAAATCATCAAGGGTGGGCCCGGCGACGCGGTCTGGTGGGACAAGGTGTCGTCCAAGTTTTCCGGCTGGAGCGGCGTCGACTTCGAGAAGGCGGGCTTCCGTGCCGTCCCTGGTGCCGTCGTGCGGCGCTCGGCCTACATCGCCCCCGGGGTCGTGCTGATGCCCTCCTTCGTCAACCTCGGCGCCTATGTCGATTCCGGCACCATGGTCGACACCTGGGCCACGGTTGGCTCCTGCGCCCAGATCGGCAAGAACGTGCATCTGTCCGGCGGCGTCGGCATCGGTGGCGTGCTGGAGCCGCTGCAGGCGGGTCCGACCATCATCGAGGACAACTGCTTCATCGGCGCCCGCTCGGAAGTGGTCGAGGGCTGCATCGTGCGCCAGGGCGCCGTGCTTGGCATGGGCGTCTACATCGGCAAGTCGACGAAGATCGTCGATCGCGAGACCGGCGAGGTGTTCTACGGCGAGGTTCCTGCCAATTCCGTGGTGGTCGCCGGCACCATGCCCGGCAAGCCGCTGCCCAACGGCGAGCCCGGCCCGAACCTCTACTGCGCGGTGATCGTCAAGCGCGTCGACGAGAAGACTCGTGCCAAGACGTCCATCAACGAGCTGCTTAGGGATTGAATTTTAACGTATTCGCGAGCACGGTCCGGCGGCCGGGGCAGGGAAGGCCCTGGTCGAACCGGAGGGGAACCATGGACTGGAAATACCTGCTTACGAGCTTCGACGGCCGAATCAACCGCGCCAAGTTCTGGGCGGGCGTCGGTGTCCTCGTCGCCATCAGCATCGTCCTCAATCTGATCGATGCGCTGCTCGGTCTGCAACTGGCCGAAGGCGTTGGCATCCTCGGCACCCTGTTTGCGATCGCATCGATCTACTTTGCCCTCGCCATCTATGCCAAGCGCTGGCATGACCGCGACAAGTCCGGCTGGTGGAGCCTCATCGTGCTGGTTCCCTTCATCGGCGCCATCTGGCTGATCGTCGAGTGCGGCATTCTTGAAGGCACCCGTGGGCCCAACCGATTTGGACCGGACCCGCTTGCCTGAAAGTTCGACCTACATCTGGCTGTTCTTCCGTTTCACGGGTCGTGTCGGCCGGGTGGTCTATTTCCTTGCGGGCCTGCTCCTGGCAGTGGTGCAGGCCTTCTTTCTCTACCGCTTCATGCAGGTCCCGGAGGGCAGTGCTGCAGGGCAGCTGTGGGCGTCGCTGTTCTGGCTGGCCGTCCTCGTCTCGGTCTGGTCGAACGTCGCGCTGGGCGTGAAGCGGCTGCACGATTTCGACCGGCCGGGCATCGTGGCGATCACGCTGTTCATCCCCGTGGTTTCCATCGTCGCC